>Ga0210394_10000040_pt1 | contig 303399 bp, 268 predicted proteins | sample IncBWC12MmetaG_FD_160121 | JGI IMG/M metagenome (GOLD analysis project Ga0210394, IMG submission 160121) | Forest soil microbial communities from Barre Woods Harvard Forest LTER site, Petersham, Massachusetts, United States - Inc-BW-C-12-M | ecosystem: Environmental > Terrestrial > Soil >...
CAACACTGGCGCGCAAGTCACGCCTGTTTCTGGAGTGGAACTGGGCGATGTTCTTTCCACCCGACGTCGCACACCTCGACTACCGCCGGACCCAGCGGCCCAAAGCCGTCCCTCCCCGTGCAGTCCACGCGCGAACGGCCCTCTAGGCTAATGTGTTGACAGAGACACGCTGCTCGTGATGCGGTTCTGGCCTCAGCAACAAGCGCTTGACCTTCGCTGCCGACAGCAAACCGCGCAGCCGTTGCTCGCCGACTGAGCTTGTCTCCATGACTGGCACGTGGGTCAATCCCGTTTTGGCGAACATCTCGGCCACGGTGGCAACCGTAGCGCATTCGATCTGCTTGATGTCCGCAACGCGCCAGTCGCAGACCTTCTGCATTAAGTCGCGCACCAACACTTCGCAACGCGGTGTTCCCGCGAAGCTCATATGCTGCAGAGGCTTCTCGCTGATGATGTCGTAGGCCGTGATAAGTCCAACAACTACGTGGCTCGGATCGTGCACCGTAAACGCGGAACGTACCCCGGTGTGTTTCATGTGCTCCAGAGCTTCATCGATCATGGCGGTCTCTAGGACTGTCACGGAGGCGCGCTCGCGAAAGTCCGTCATCACCGAGAGGGCCGGATCCCGCGGATCGGCATACCAAAGGTCCACACCCGGTACTTGAAGGCTGGATCTCGTGACTTGGGCGAGTGACAGGATACTCATGCCTACCTCTGCGCGGCCGACAACCCTACGCTGCCGCGGGTACGAGACTCGGTTCGCGATGTGTGGTCACGGTGTTTGGTCCTTGTTCAGTTGCGCGCTTGAAGGTACGAGACCGCCAGATGTGAGCGTCAGGGTCCCCGAGGTCGGGGTTGCCTGACTAGAGCGACTCCAGAAAGGTGATGAGTTGCTGTTTCTCGTCGTGCGACAGATTCTGAAACCGTCTGATCACGAGCTCTGCCTCGCCTTTGTGTCGTTCGATGGCATTCTGCAGTGTCAGCGACCTGAGATCATGCATGAAGCGGGGGCGCATGCGCAGGCCCCAAAGAGGCGCCGTGCGCAGCTTATTGGCCGTGTCCTGCGGACCCGCCTGCACGATTCCGTCTCCCGTTTCGATGTCATGCAGCAGGAAGTCGCTGTACGGATGGATGATCTTGTTGCCCAGCGCTTCGGGCACGACGAAGGTTCCACCGTCGATGACCGTGCCGCGCCGGGCTGTGGTGATTGAGGAGACATGGCAGGTGCCGCAGCCGACGCTGGAAAACAAATGTTCTCCAGCCACAGCAGACGCACTTCGTGCCAGCACGGCATCGCGCGGGGGCACCTTCGTACCGCGGATAAATTGGGCAAAATGATCAATATCGGCTAGGCCGAGATTGTCAGGCACGTCCTCAGGATCTCGTGTCACCTTGCCAACCGTCGTAGTGTCGTTCGGTCGTAGACGGTTGGTCACACCCATTTCGTTCAGGTAGGCGTCGCCGATGAAGGAGAGCAGACTGCTATGCTGGTCTTTCCAGCCGAAACGTCCGACGCGCGACTGACCCGGTGCCTCGAGCACCGGTACCTCGATGGCTTCCCCGTGGATCCTGCCGTCGCTGATTTCAGGCTGATGTGCGGCGATGGCCAGTAGCGTGCTGTCGTCAACGGCTTCGACGAATCCATCCCCGAGGGCGTTGAGCGCCGCGCGCAGCGCGCGGATATCCTCGGTGACGGGAATGTGCTCCTGCGCCTCAGGGACGACGGCGCGATCATTTATTATGGAACGGCCGGTAATCTGGTCCGCGCCGTCATTGATCGGCACGGTGGGATTCACGAAGTTGCCGTTCGCGTCCCGGTGTCCGACGCGCAGCTCTGTGAACTGGCTCGATCCCCCGCTCACCGGATTTTGATGGCAGTCCACGCACGCTCGGGCGTTGAACACCGGTCCGAGTCCGGTGTTCACGTCATGGGCGGTTTCGTAAATCTGCTGATCGAGCGCAAACCTATCGCCGGGCGGTTCGGCGATCCCGTTACTCGTGCTCTTTGAGCCCGGACCGTCGACGAGAGTCGGCGTGTCGAAGCCTGCGGGCGCCTCAGTCAGTGTTTGCCCGCCATTTTGCGCCAGAAGCGGCATCTGCACGCCGAGGAAGGAAATCAGAGCGACCGTAAATCTGCGCGTCATCACTGTTTAGTCTCCCTATAACTGTATGCCCTCGATTGAAAGTGTCCCGGTGCTGCACGGGGCACCTGTGGACGCGGCGGTGCAGGTCATCCGCTCAGTAATCGTCCGTGCCTCGATCCCGCTTGCCGTCGTTTCACTAAAGGAGACTGCGCGTTGAAGGCTTTATTCCCCTCCCGCGGTTGAGCGGCTGTTCCCGCGAGGACGGCATGCCGGCTCCGGATGATTTGATTAAACCGGGGGCGGGTTCTCGCGATTTTTCAGTCCCGGTGCCTGCTGCGAGCCCAGACCTTTCAATAAAACCTGCAGCGGCAGAGCTAACCGGCTAACTGCACGGGCGCCGTGACGAGAGTTCCGACACCGGAAGTTCGTGAAGGGTTCGCCGCACCAGGTCTCGCGGGCCGTGATGACACAGTGCACTGCTCAGGCGGGAAGCCATATCGGTTGATCAAGCTCGCGCGATGCGTGCCGTCTAGTCTACGTGTTGGCACATTACGTGCCGTGATGAATGGCGCGAAAGATGAAGACCGCGCCGAGAACTAAGAACAACCCGCTCGCCACATAGTGAATGGCTTTGAGCGGCAGTCGGTCCGAGAAAGCTTGACCGAGAAACACGACCGGCGCGTTCGCGAGCAACATGCCGGTTGTCGTCCCGGCGATTACGGCCAATAGGTTCGGATAGGCGGCGGCCAGTGCAACTGTGGCGATCTGGGTCTTATCGCCGATCTCGGCAATGAAGAGTGCGACGAAGGTCGCGAGAAAGGCGTTCGTGTGACTGACCCGAGCCGAATCCTCCTCGAGCCTATCGGGCTTCAGGGTCCAAAGCGCCATGCCGATCATGCTGATGCCGACCACCGCATCCAGCAGTGTCGGGGTCAGGAAGCGACTGAGTCGGGCACCGATGACTCCCGCGACGGCGTGATTGGCAAGCGTGGCGCAGAGCACGCCTGCGAGAATTGGCCAGGGCCTGCGGTAGTGGGCCACCAGCATCAGGGATAAGAGTTGCGTGCGATCGCCGATCTCAGCGATCGACACGGTCGAGATCGAAACCAGGAAGGACTCCATCGGGAGACTCCGAGCCGAGCGGGCGTTAGACCACGGCCGGAAGCCCCGTCGCTCGTGCCGGAGGCCCCGCCGTTGGTCTCGCCATGCCCGAAGGCCCCGTACGCCATGGGCTTGCGCCCAAGTGTGTTGACGTACGACCCGGTCCGCGCCGGGCGGCTACTCCCCAAGGAGAGCGCGCGTTTTACCTGACTGTCGGGAGCTTGGCAACTGCTCGGACCGGAAACCTGCAGTGATTGCACGCACTTGCGTGCGCAACGACAGGCCCAGAGTGCACCCATCGGTCAATCCGCCTGCCGCCTGCCGCTTGGATGCCGATGCCCGCGGCGAGGTCTAAGTGCTCATGATGCTCGAGGAACGGATAAACGCGACTGAAGCAGGGAATAAAACGGCCGATCGGAGGTTTTCTCTTCTGAGCCCCACCCACAGGAGTCTCCAGTGTCGGACCAGCCTTCGCTTCACTCGCGTCGCGGCGCCCTCAAATGCATGGCCTATGGCGGGGCCGGCACCCTCTTCATGTTGGCGGGCGGCGTCTTTACGCCGGTCGATTTGGCTATGGCGGCTGACAATAAGTCAGGTGCCGCACGGCTCGGCAAACCACTGTTCGTGCAGATCAGTGACACTCACATCGGATTCAATAAAGACGCCAATCCCGACGTCAATGGCACCCTCACCCGCACCATTGACTTGATGAACGGGATGGCCGAACAGCCCGCGCTCATCATTCACACGGGCGACATTACGCACCTGTCGAAGCCTGCCGAATTTGACCTCGCGCAGCAGATGCTCTCCCGCATGCGTACGACCGAACTGCATACGGTGCCGGGTGAGCACGACACCACCGACCCGACCGTCACGGAATATTTCAACCGATTCGGCAAGGCATCCGACAACAAAGGCTATTACAGCTTTGACCACGCCGGCGTGCACTTTGTCGCGCTCATCAATGTATTGCAGTTCAAACCCGGTGGACTCGGTACGTTGGGACCGGAACAGCTCGCCTGGCTGGCGGCTGACCTTAAGGGACGTTCCGCCAGTACGCCCCTCGTGGTCTTTGCCCATATGCCGCTCTGGACCATCTACGAGCCTTGGGGATGGGGTACCGGTGACTCGGATCAGCTCATGGATCAGTTGCGGCGCTTCGGTTCAGTTACGGTGTTGAACGGCCACATCCATCAGATCGTGCAAAAAGTCGAAGGTAACATCACCTTCCACACAGCGCGCTCCACGGCGTATCCCCAGCCGACGGCCGGCGAAGGTGCCGGTCCTGCGCCTCTCAAGGTGCCCGCGGATCAGCTGCCCAAGATGCTCGGCGTCACCAGCGTATTTGTGGTGAAACATCCGAGCTCGCTGGCCCTCAATGACACGACGATTGCCTGACAGGTTCTTAAAGGATTCCACGGGAGCATTGACATGACTCTGGGAAGATCTCGAGCACTTCTTACGGTGATCGGTGTGACAGCGCTGTGGCTATTCGCGGCGAGTAGTCTGTCAAACGCGGCGCCGCCGGACGCCACTCAGATCGTGATCAAGGATTTTATGTTTGGTCCTAATTCGCTGACCATCAAAGCCGGATCCACCGTGACCTGGGTCAATAAGGATGACGAGCCGCACAGCGTGGTGAGCGACACAGGGTTATTCCGTTCCGGTGCCGTGGATACCAACGAGACCTTTTCGTACAAGTTCGATAAACCGGGCACTTACCACTTTACGTGCGCCATTCACCCTCGAATGGTCGGGACGATCATCGTCCAGTAAAAGCCATGATTAGCATTGCAAAGGTGAGCATCGTTAGCGCCGCCACGCTCGCAGCACTTGTGATCGGCGGTGTGGTGTTCGTTGGGTCGGGGTTTTATAACATCGGGGCTGATGACCATCACACCAAGATTGTGTTGGCGCTCATCGAACAATTGCGAGAGCGCTCCATCGCGGTACGCGCGCGCGCGATTGATCCCCCTAATCTCGAAGACCCGATGAGGATCGGGGCTGGGGCTGAACATTATGCGGCGCTTTGCGTTAGCTGCCACCTGGCCCCTGGGGTGACAAAGTCCGACATTCGCATAGGGCTCTATCCGCACCCGCCGAACCTCGCGCAAGAGGACACCCGTGATCCTCAACGGGCGTTCTGGACGGTCAAACACGGTATCAAGATGAGTGCCATGCCCGCATGGGGGAAGACACTTGATGATGCAGCCATTTGGGATCTTGTTGCGTTTCTTAGACAAATGCCCGCAATGACTCCCGAGACGTACCAACAGCTATCAAAGGGCCACTCTGGATAGGCTGCCACCGTGCCGGGCCACTCAATACAAGCACTGAAAAGTGAGCTGACAGACAGCGCGCGCGAACACCGGGAGCGCGAACTGCTGGAGCGCATCGACGCCCGGGATCGCGAAGCGATGCGCGAACTTTTCCTACTGTATTATCATCGTCTCGCGCGCTTTCTGAGGCGCATGACGCGCCGCCATGAACTGATCGATGAGATGATCAACGACACCCTCCTCGTCGTGTGGGAGAAGGCCAGCAATTTTCGCGGCGACTCCCGGGTATCAACTTGGATCATGGGCATCGCCTATCGATGCGGATTGAATCTGTTGCGGTCGGAGTGCCGCGCGGAAAGGCGTATGGTCCTTCCAACGACCGAGGACCCGCAGCTGCAAGACCCGGTTGCCGAACAATCCGAACTTGCCGAGCTATTGGAACGCGCATTGGAAAGCCTCTCCCCTGATCACCGAGCGGTCCTGGAACTGACCTACGATCTGGGTCACTCTTGCGGGGAGATCGCCGCCATCATGGAATGCCCCGTCAATACGGTGAAAACGCGCATGTTCCACGCACGCAACAAGTTGCGCGGACTGGTGCCGATCCTCGCCGCACCCCGAGGAGAGGCCCAGGCGTATCCCCGCATCACATAGAGTCGATTCCGCGGCGACATATGACCCTGCGTAACATCGAATGTCCTCGACTCTTAGCGCTGAAGGCCCAGGCGGCGCCGCAGATCCACGAATCGAGCGTCGGCGCGCAAAGGGTCGAAACCCGGTCGCAGCAGGATGGACGGGTTGAATCGGGCTTCGTAGGCTTTGTTCAGCCAGGCCATCGCCTGATCGTGATCGCCGAGTCCCACATAGACCAAAGCGATGTTCGCGTCGGCGGAAGGATTCTTGTCACGCTGAGCCTCCAAGTCTTTGACTATGCTTTCGGCTTCGGCTTTCCGTCCTGACCTGGCGTAGGCGTAGGCGAGATTGGAGTCGAGAGCTCCGCTGTGACCGGCAAGCGCAATCGCTTTCTGAAACTCCGCGATGGCTTCGGCGTGCATGTGCTTTTGCTCGAGCGCCTCACCCAGCGCAATGTGAGCAACAGCAAAGTTTGGGTCCATGCCCAGTGTTTTCTCACTTTGTTTCACTGATTCGTCGTAGAGGTGAGCGACGCTCAATGCGCCCGCCACATTGGCGCTGATGATCAGCGAGAGAGGATCAAGGCTCTCGGCTCTTTTTAGCTCGAAGATGCCTTCGCTATTCCGTCCCGTCACGAGCAGATGCCAGGCATACCATTGGTGAGCGGTTGCGTAGCCAGGATTAAGCTCAATTGCCTGCTTGTATTCCTTCTCGGCGCCGGTCCAGTCCCAGGCATACAGATCGAATGCGAAAGCGAGAGAAGTGTGGGCCTCGGCCAGGCCATCGTCCAATGCCAGTGCCTTCATGGCGGCCGCTCGGGCTTCGCGAAACGCATCTTGGGGAGCAAGAACCCCGTATGCCCAATCGCCCGACAGCGCGTACGCGTCGGCTAAGCCAGAATAAGCCTCTGCGTAGTTAGGATCCGCATCCGTCGCCCGAGTGAAGTAATCGATGGCTTTCTTTAGACCCTCTCCGGTTCGTTTGTTCCAGAAGTACCGTCCCTTGAGGTAGTCCTCATACGCGACCGGACTTACGGTCTTAGGATTACGCAGCACCGCCTGCTGCCGTTGACTCAGGGTGGCCCGGATCTGCTGCGCGATGGCTTGTGCGACCTGGCTTTGAAGCGCGAGCGTGTCGCGAAGGTCTCCCTCGTAGCTGTGCGCCCACATTTGCTCGTCAGCGGGCACTCGAATCAGCTGGGCCGTGATCCGTACCCGATCCCCTGAACGCAATACACTTCCCTCCACCACCGCCTGCACGCTCAGTTCACGGGCAATCTCGGTCACGGGCTTGTCAACGCCCTTGTAGTGCATCGCCGACGTGCCGGAGATCACCCGTAATGCGCTGATCTGCCCCAATTCGGTGATGAGTTCCTCGGTCATACCGTCGGTAAAGTAGTCCTGCGAAAGATCGCCGGAAAGGTTCTTCAGCGGCAGTACTGCCAAGGAGCGGATCTTGGGGACCGAGCTCCTCGATGTGTAGAGAATCCACGACACGGCGGCTGCGAGTACCAAGGCCAGCCCGAATCCGATAAGTCTCCAGACAAGAGCGCCGGGCGGCCGTCTTGAAGATGTGCCGACTTCTGGGCGGGCGAGCGCAGCGGCATCTGCGCGCACAGCCGAATCGCCAGCCGCGGTTTGCGGTGGCGCATCCTGTACCACCGCGACATCGGCAAGAAACCGGTAGCCACGGCGGGCGACGGTCTCGATGAAGCGCGGATTGTCGGCCGAATCTCCTAGCGCGTCTCGAATCTTACTGATGGCCTTGTTGAGACCATGATCGAAGTCGACGATCGTCTGCGGCCAGATCTTTGCGCGCAGTTCCTCCCGAGTGACCAGTTCTCCTGGCCTCTCCAGCAACATCGCCAGCAGCTGGAAGGGTTGCTCTTGCAAGGGCAGACGCTTGCCATACTTCGTCAGCTCACCGAGTCGAGGATCGGCTTCAAAAACCCCAAAGCGCAAACGTCTGGGTGGGTGGGTGGCGTGCTGCATAGCAAACAGATCCGAACGCGAATATCACCAGCTTTCGGACAGCCTGTAGCAAGGGCGCGCGACGGCATTCTCGCACACCACGCTGCTGCCGGTTCCGATGCTCCCGCAGACTTCTGCCGCAATTTCGCTCGCGGCAAACTAGGGATGACTTTACCTAAGTATCTCATTTGGATAGGTATTCTTGGGTACCGACACTCCAGCGGGAGGGTACTCACTGTCCATTGATGACAGACGTCTGCCCGATTAAACACCCGGTGCGTTCTCAATAATCACTGCAGGAGCGCGCCATGGATACCGTCGCCGTTTGCCCGACTCGCAGCGCAACAACGTTGCCCGCTACGCTGCACGACGCGACTGCTAAGCGGTTCAGCTCTCTGGACGCCCATGCGCGCTTCAGGCGCGTAGTGCTGCCGCACTTGCACGATGCTTATGCACTGGCGCGCTGGCTCACCGGTAGTCGTACCGACTCCGAGGATGTGGTGCAGGACGCTTGCCTGCGGGCGCTGCGGGCGATCGACAACTTCTCCGATGGCAATGCTCGTGCCTGGATGTTGACCATCGTGCGCAATACGACTTACAGCTGGTTGCACAAGAATCGACCGGCGGCTGTTATACGGGTAGAGGACTTTGAAACCGTCCACGGCGCACACACCATCGAGTTGGATCTTGAAACGCCCGAAACGGCGCTCATCGCCCAAGACGGCGAGACGCTACTCGAGGGGGCGATTGCGTCGCTGCCGGCACCGCTCCGCGAGACGCTGGTGCTGCGCGAGGTCCAGGAGCTCAGTTACCGCGAAATCGCCGAGGTGACCGGGGTATCGATCGGCACGGTGATGTCGCGGCTCGCCCGGGCGCGCGGCCGCATCATCGCGATCATGACGGAGCCCGGGGCTCGCGCGGGTTAGCACGACTCGAGCGTTCGTGATCCGCATGATCTTTCTGCTCCGGGCAGGCCGCGAAATCGTCGCGTGGAGGGCGACGAAGAGCGGCGTTGGTGCAATACTAATTCCGGACTATGCACTTCTCCGCCTACTTGGTAGATAGCGCACCTACTTCGTGCCACCTCCATACAAGAATGGATCGTACTTGTCGGCTACCAGGAGAATCCAGGCCGTTGAACATGTACTCGGGAGCGGATTCGCGTACCAGCCGAATGGGATTCGGTAGCGGGAACTTGCATAGAGATAGGGTTGCGCAGCTAGTGGCTCTCTCGGTTCTACTATTAGACTTGCGTAATTCTTGGGCTTTCCTGGAAAAGAGCCGGCCACGTATCGATCGAAGCGCAATTCCTGAATCCCTCGAATCATGCTGTCTTCGTCCGATGCGAGCTGCCTGACGAATTCTTGAGCGCGCGGGTAAGCCTCTGATCCGTCGGCAACGGTTGCGTAGTATCTGCGCATGCTTCGAACCATTACTATTGCTCCGGCGGTCCACTCCGCCGACAGAATTCCGCTTCTGAAGCTCCCGTCAGTCGTTTGTCCGTCTCCATCGAGGTCGGAGTATCCGACGCCCCAAAGCGTGTGACCGACGCCATACGCCCCCCACCTCTTCAGGCGCTCCCACACGTGGAAACTGGCGCCAAATCCGAACCACCTATCAATTTGATCAGGCCCCAATGCGGCCACGCCCCAGGTGTTCACATCAACCGCTTTGGGTTCAGTCACAGCCACCCATTCCTTGGCTGCGCCGGGATCGTTGGCATATCCCGCTTGTACAAACTCACCGTCCCGCCATGCTGAGTTCTTGAGAAACCTCAGCAAACCGCGGGTGCGTCTTGCCTCGCGGACTGTTCCCCCTGAGACCATCGTGGCGATGAGCACCCGCGAATCGGTGATCCGACGTCTGCTCGATGAATCCAGGTCAGGCTCATGTGCCAGTTCAGCCGCAAGAGTGGAATCGAGAATCCGTAAGCCAGCATAAACAGAAAGATTGTTTTCAACAGAGACAAAGTACTGACTTACCGGCTTATCGCTGTTGTTTCCGAGCGTCCCGGAAGGCGCGTAGTAAATTGCTCCAGAGGCCGACTGCATCGCGGAAAAGGCTGGCAAGACTCCTAGGGCGTTCTGGACGCCTTGGTCTTTGAAGGGAACATACGACCCACGCTTATCCACAACGTAATGAAGGTAGGCGGCATGGAGTGGGCCAACAAGAAACGCCCACGCGTTGTCGCCAGTGATTGGCTTCCAATCACTCCAGGAGACCCTTCCGACTTGGTACTGGGGCCTGTCGCCGGGCAGTGCGCCCACGCGAATGTAGTTTGATGCGAATTGCGTGTCTTTCAGCGGGTCATCAGCGAGCCAAACTGCAGAAGTCATTCGAAACGCATAGGCAGCGCGTGGCTCGTCAATTGCCACGCCGTTGTAAAGATATAAGCCGTGCGTGCTCGTAGCTCGACTTCCGAGCGGCATATCCCGGGCAACAAAAGCTCCGCTAAGCACGCCGTTCTGATCCGAAACCAGCTTATAGGGATCAGCAGCGAGAAAATTGCCAAACTTGTTGATCACCGCACCTAGCATTACGGCAATCTGCCACGTCGCGGCATCGTAGATGTTGGTCCCGTTGTGTACGTTGACGCGCTCAGTCTGTAGCGGCGCGCCAGGACCAGATTGTGGTTTTAACGCATAGTCGGTGGGGTCGTAGATGTCAACAACCGCGCAGTTCGTGTTTGGCAGACCACAGACGTAATCACCCCAGTACTGCTCGCTGTCACCAAAGCTGAATGGAAGGATAAGGCCCTTCAAGGGTCCTTGTTGGTTCTTGTATAGCGCCCCGCCATGTGTTGCTCGATAGCTGACTAGATATTCATAAGTCTCCGGTAGGTCAGTAATTGTTGCCTGAGCGAGCGCGCACGGTCCCGGAAGGAGCGCGAGGCAAGCGCCCACCATCAAGGCCGCATCGCGCCTGAGCACCTTCCTCAGCATGTGCGGCGTGTCCTCACCTTGCGAGACTTCGTGCCTAGCCGCGCGTCCATTCACCCGGGCCGTTACTGGACCTGCGCGAACCGCACAACCTCGGAGCCGCTCTCCTTGAAGTCATCGCTTTGGCCCAGCAATGCTCGATAACTTCGCAAATCGCCTTCGCTTAAGTTACTCGAGGCTTTTGGGTCGGACTCGGCACGCGGATCTGCACCCACGCCCAGCGTCGTTCCCAATCCGGCATAGATGTATCGGTCTCCGAAGGCCTTTTGCAGGGCCGCGAATGTCGGCTCGCCCGTGCAGTGTCCGGGCGCGATGTAGTCAACGTGGTAAGTGTCATGCAGGGAAGTGGCTACTTTCTCGATCGCGGGGTCCTGCGCGACAACCAGGTGAAATCCCCCGGCGATGAAGTGAATGTGCGGATTGATCTTGGTAGCCTCGGCAACGATGGACTCTATTCCTGGATGCGCACAGCCAACTACCAGTACGATGCCGTCCGCCGTGTTAATCGCGAGCGACAGCTCTTTCAATTCCTTGGTCCCTGGCGCGTCGGATATCAAGGCGATCAGGGTAATGCCAGGGGCCACTTCCGTGGTCTTGTCGATCAACTCAATGTTGGCGCCAGGAAAGGCTGTGCCAAATTTCATCGTCTCGGGCGGCATACCACTGTAATAGCGCATCTCGGCGGGCAGCGACGCGTCTTTACGATAAAAGGCACTGGGTAGATCGGAACCAAACACACCAAAGTTTTCTTTCGGTGCGTAAACTTTAAGCCTCGGATTCACGTTTCGTATAAAGGTGAATCCGCCAATATGGTCGCCGTGACGGTGTGACAAGACCACGAAGTCCAGCTTCGTCAGGTCGACGCCCTTGGCCTTGGCGTTATTTGCAAGAATCTCTGGGTTGTCACCGGTATCGAATAGAATGCGCTTGCCGCTGATCTCAACCAAAGCAGCGTAACCCCAGTCCTTCGTCATCATCGAATCATTGCCGAAGGCATCGTAGAGTACCGTGATGCGGGGCGACCCCGGGACTGGGGCAGCTGCTGCCCTCGCTTCCGTGGCCGCGCCGCTCGTAAGAATCAGGGCAGACCCGAATGCGGCCACCGCAGACAAGTGAGTCGATCGCATGATCCCTCCTTTAATTTTTAGCGTCCGAAGGGTACATCGTGCTCCCGCAGTGCCGCCACTAACTGGCTTGTCCGTCGTTCGAGGGGGCATGCCCATGCAGAAGCTGCCGCATGACGTGGCTCCTTGTCGCGATCGGCGCGGCAATTGCCAGCTTCAACCCCCCTAAATCGGAAACCACGCGCGGACCACGGCAATTAGCAGGTCGCGGTACCACTGCATCCGATGCAGCGAATCGCCATCTGCGTGCAGTAAGCGGTCTGGGTCTGTTCGCTCGCGGCGCCTATGCTGGGATCGGCGATGTTGCGGTGACCTATGCCAGCGTCACCGAGAAGAGGATTCGGGACGGAAAGGACACCAGCGGTGAGTTTGTTTGGATGGATCTCCTCGAGAAGCGCGCAGGCAAATGGGTGGTCGTGCGCAGCGCTGGCGCCAGGCTGTCGTGAGGAGGCGCGCGCCTTAGTACCCTAGGGCTTCAGTCCGGCTGTAAGAGTTCAGTCGCCGCGCCCCCCACTCATAAACGGCGGGGTTGTCCGGCTACGCGCTTATCACGAGAGTCTCAAGAGCCGGCCAGCACCGGGCCTTGAGCCGGTGCGCGCGTGTCTCCTGAAAGCGCAGTCTCCACGGTGGCTGCGATGTCTGCGGGGTGCGTGACGTCTAGGCGCACCGGTTACGAGGGCAGCCTTGGAGAGTGTTTGTTCGCTCGGCTGCGCACGGGCGCACGGCGGTGCAGCGAGCAATGCGCACATCGGTGTCAGAAGTACTCGCCCGCGGCCTCGCTAGTGCGGACGGAAGATACCGATTGGACCGGATCTTCACTCAACACCAGCCACCAAGTTGCCTGAGTCGAGTATCACTCTAGTGCGGACCACCGGACCCACCCAGATCGCTTACTGCACCGGCTCTGGCAATTCGCTGCACGAATGGGCCTGCACGAGTACCTTGGCGTAGAGTGACGGCTATGAGCGAAACTCACACTGCCGTGCGCTCCACCGGTTGGCTGTGGATTGCCGCGATCTGGTGCGCGGGCGGGCTATTCGACGCAAGTCAAACGGTACTCATCATGCATGCGGAAGGCAGACATCATCCGTGGCCACCGCTTTTCGCAATCGAGCTGGCGTCCTGGCTGCCATGGGCGCTCGCTACTCCACTCGTCGTTGCCTTGGCGCGGCGATACCCGATGCTTCGCGGCATAAGCGTACGAACGCTCGCCGTACACCTCGCCGCCTTCGCCGCCATTAGCGCGGTCGCCGAGACCTGGTCTGCATGGCTCCAAGTGCTGTTCAATCCGTGGGGCAATCGACGGTGGCCGACGTTTATCGACACGTGGAGCACGACGCTCGTCTTCCAAGCTCTCACGTTTTTCATCGCGTACGCGCTGATACTGACGGTTACCTACCTGGTGGATGCACGCGAGCGCATCGCCCGCCAGATAACCGAGACGGCGCGACTCAACGAGGAGCTCTCCAGGGCGCAGCTTGCAGCGCTGCGCAGGCAGATGGAGCCGCACTTTATGTACAACACGCTCAATTCCATCGCGGGCCTGGTGCGCGACCAAAGAGGTGACGCGGCGGTGAGCATGATCGTCGGCCTCAGTGAGTTCCTGCGTCGAGCCTCGGAAGATTCCCACCGATCGCAGGTGACGCTGGCGGAGGAAGTTGAGTATCTGTGGCGCTATCTCGACATTCAGAAAGTTCGCTTCGGAGAACGTCTTCAGGTGAGCGTGGATATCCCCACAGAACTGCTGCGCGCGCAGGTCCCCAACCTGTTGCTGCAGCCGCTCGTGGAAAATGCCATTAAGCACGGCATTGCCAAGCGTGTCGCCGGAGGAGCCGTGCGGGTCGCCGGAACGCGCCACAACGGCAACCTTTGCCTAAGTGTCTACAATGACGGCGCGAGCTTGTTTACAGAGTGGCAGGCGCCGCACACTGGCGTCGGCATCGGCAATCTGCGCACACGCTTGCAAATCCTGCACGGCAACGACTCCGGGTTAGAACTGAAGCGCGCCAATGCCGGCGGAGTGGAAGTGGTAGTAACCCTGCCTTTCACGGAGGCGTGAATGACGCCCCTCGACAAGCAATGCGCTCCCATTCGGGCTCTGGTGGTTGACGACGAATCATTGGCGCGGAGCAACCTGACAGTACTCCTGCGCCGTGATCCTGAGATTGGAGCCGTCGCCGAATGCGGGTCCGGCTGGGAAGCGATTGAGGCAATTAGAAAATCGAAGCCTGATCTGGTCTTTCTCGACGTGCAAATGCCCGAATGCGGGGGCTTTGATGTACTGGAGCTGTTGGGCGGGAACCTGCCAGCAGCCGTCATCTTTGTGACGGCCTACGATGAATATGCGTTGCGCGCTTTCGAGGCCGGGGCGCTCGATTACCTGTTGAAACCATTTGACGACGCCCGTTTCGTGCGTGCCTTGAATCGCGCCAAGGATAAGATCGCGCACTACACACCGCTGCAACCACCGCCCGCGAAGCGACTCGTACTCAAGAGTCGGGGCCATGTGCTGTTCCTGAATGTCGCCGATATCGACTGGGTCGAGGCTGCCGGGTACTACGCCTGCTTGCATGTCGGCAGTGACACGCACGTCATGCGTCGGACGCTGTTAGAACTCGAGCGCGACTTGGGGGACGAAGCGTTTATTCGTATTCACCGTTCGATCATCGTGAACCTCGATCGGATCCAGGGACTGGAACTCCAGACTGGTGGCGAGTACGAGGTCGTCTTGAGAACCCAAGCTCGATTGCGGTTGAGCAGACGCTTCAGGAAGGGCCTTCAGGATCGCTTGGGCGTGCTGTCGGGACGTGATGGCGCAGCGGTAGCCGATACCTGAGCCTCTTACCGCGGTTTCATACGGCAGCGGCCACGGGTTCGATCCCGGCGCCGGCCACCAAAATTCAATTACTTATCTCCGAGCCGGGGAAAAGTTGGACATCAGTACGGGATAAACTCGTACGAAGCCCAGCTCGGACACGCTACTGCGTACGCGGAGGCGTCATTGCAATGGTGACGAGCATGAGCCCGTCGGGTGGGATCTCGAGATTCAGCATGCCTCCGTCCAGCGAGCGCTCGACGGGTACCGGCAGTGCGGCCGCAGTGCGCAGCTCTGCGAGTTGGATCTGCGTCGGATAACGTGGGGATCCCATCTGCGCGTACGCTACGTTTACGTTTCCGTGCTCACGGTCCAGTGATTCGACGCTCGCGCTACGTGCCTCAATATGCCTGAGTTTCAGCACCACGCTTCGGGCCGTCGAGTTTCCCCCGATGTCTGCGTAGTTCCAGATCGCGAGCACCAAACTTCCGTCGTTACGTCTTGTGAACAACGTGCCTTCGGCATCGTTCGTGAAGCGCTGCTCGCCGAGTCTGTGCAGCAGGGCAAAAGCGTTGAAGGCCGGCTTGGGAATGCTGCCCACGGCCAAGAGACCAAAACCACCGTAGAACGGCGTCTTAACGACGCCCGCCTCCTCAAACACGTCGGAGAACGTCCAATAGGACATGTCCTGTGCGAGTCCGTCGCAACGGCGCACCGTCTCCGCCAGCCAGGGCCCCATATAAGGGGCATCGGTCACGTCGGTCTGGTTGCTGAAGGTCGCATTGAATTCCGTCCAGAGCAGCGGCAAAGAAGGGAGCGCGGACGCGCGAATCTCGGAGTGCACTTTCTGCACAGCGCGGCACACCATCCGATTGCGGGGAACCGGATCGCTGGAGCCGAATACGGGTTTGACCGGATCGTCGCCGTAGACGTGGGTCGATATGAAGTCGACGGGGATACGGTTCTGTTTGCAGTGTTGGATGAAAGCCGGAACCCATGCGGCTTGCGCCGTCGCCGGGCCCCCGACACGCAGACGCACGTCCACCGCCTTGAGACTCGTCGCGGTGTGGTCATACAGCGTCCAGTAAGTGGCCTGACGCGGTTCGCCCGCCCAAAAATCGAGATTAGGCTCGTTCCACACCTCGAAGTACCAACGGCTAACCTCGTCGATACCGTAACGCTCAACGAGGTGCCGGGCGAACGCCGCAATCAGCGCATCCCACTTCCCGTAGTCCTTGGGAGGCGCAATGACCGGACGGTACCAGAAGCTATGCCGGATCTCGCTGCTGGCGAGCTGGCTGGGCATGAAGCTGAGTTCCACTATGGGACGAACACCGTTGGCCAGCAGCCCGTCGTACACCTGATCGACGTAAGAAAAATTGTAGATCGCCTCGCCGTGGGCGCCTTCGCTATACACGCCAATCTCGTCATTGAAGATGCCGTGAAACCGGACATAGGAGACCGATGTAACGCTTTCGACGGCGCGCAGGTCTTGACGGTAGCTTGCGCGCAGAGTCAGCACTGCGCGCCCGGAGCCAAACATTCGCTCCCAGAAATGCGGGAAAGAGCGCGTCGGCGCGCTCGCATCCACCGTAATGATCTCTGCAGCTCCGGCAGCCGCCGGGATGACAGCCAGCGCCAGAGTTAGTGAGGCGATCGACCCACTAATTATCGAGCGCATGCTGTTTGGTTCAGCGAGAACACCCGCAGTCAGTGAAGCTGCGCAAGCCAGCCGCCCGTGAAGCCGGCGCGTTCGAGGCCCAGTCGGATAACCGCATTACTGCGCATCACGCGCCACACGAGCTCGCTGCGATAGTTTTCGATCATGGCCAGAATCGGTCCCTGGTCGATGCCGATGTAGTCCGCGTCCACCCAGCCTGCGTCCCCGTGCCCCGCCGGTTGGTCCGGAGAGCTGCGGTAGCTCGCGTTGAATGCATCGAGAAACCCGTAAGACGAATAGATAGACGCGCCAAAGCGATGATACATCTCAAGCGTCGCGGGTAGCACGATCTCTGGGGCGAACGGCAACGAGCTGATCGCCGCGGTGGGTGCGATAGTGCCGTCGTCGACAATGCGACCCACGCCCACGCCACGCGCGGCGTAGCGCAGGAACGGTCGCTCCGCCTTCCCAAGGTAGGTCTCCTGCGCGGGCCCGGGGCCGTCCGAGGCGCTCATGCCCCAGATGTTCTTGCCGTACGCCTGCCAGTGCTGCGGGTTCGCTATCGCGTAGCGTCGCTGCGCATAGGTCGCGCGGCGACTGTTCTCGAAGTAGTCAAGACCATGCTCGCGCATGTACGCATCGCGAATGCCACGAAAATCCACCCACACGTGGGTGTACTGATGGCCAAAGAGCGGCGCGAAGCTCAGGTACGTCTGATCGTAGATTGTGCCCCAGTGCTGATCGTAACCGTTGGTCCACGCCATCCACGCCTGCGAGTCTATCGGGTGTGTAGGGGAACCCAGCGCCAGCAGGTAAACCAGCATCGCCTCGTTGTAGCCGCGCCAGTCGCCACCCGTGAAGCCCGTTTGCTCGGTCCAAGCGAGCGCCACGGCCGGCGGACGCGGCTGGGCCCAGGTCCAGTCCACTCGCCGGTAGATCTCATCAGCCAGCTTCCTGATCTTGATGTCCTGCGGATCCTGGGTGTCGAAATAGCTCTGACAGAAAAGCACGCCGGCGAGGAGCAGCGCAGTGTCCACCGTCGAGATCTCGCTGGCATTCGCGCGTTCGCCCGTCTGCATATCAATATAGTGATAGAAGAACCCATGCTCGTTCTGCGCGTGGGCGAAGAAGCGTAAGGTCGACAGCACGCGTTTGCCCGCGGCCGCGCGCGAGATATAGCCGCGATCGACGCCGATGGGATAGGCGGTGAGTCCGAAGCCTACCGCCGCGATGCTGGCGAATGAGGGCGTCGGATAACGGTCGGGAATGAGGCCATTCTTCGGGTTCGCCGTCTCCCAGAAGAAGCGGAACGTGCGCTCCTCCAGGTCGGCCAGGAACGGATCGAAGAGTGCCTGAGGCGGCTCACCCGCCGCCGCCTCTGCCGTTACCGAGGCACTGAACGCGCCGCCGGGAGCGGCTAGCAAGACGCAGCAGGCGAGGATTGCGGGAAACAGTGCATGCCGCGGCCGCCCCGATCCTTCACGGGGCGTCGGCACGGATAGGCCCGTCCCGCCTGTGCCTTCCGGCGCCGTGTTTTGCCGCCCTTTTCCTGGTGCCTTCACTGATGGTCCGTTTGCCAAAACCATATGCCGAACGGTTCGCCGCGCATGGCGCGACAGTGACAGTGCAATGGCGATGCTGAGTAGCGCCTGTCGCGCACAATTGAAAAGTCTCCCCCTCCCCGTGCTCCAGGGTTGTGCATTGCTTCACATATTTTAAGGGGACATCTTTTCATTCGGAGCGCGCGGTATTTGAGCCGCGCAGAGGGTGTTACAGGAAAGATCTGCCTGAACAGATGAACCGCCACGGTAAATCTTCACACGGCGTGGCCGCCCGTTCGATCGCCGTACGCGCACAGCATACGCCCCTGCGAAGAAAGTATTGCTCAGCTTGTGCAGCGCTCGATGGGTTCGCAGCTGCGTCCCCGGGCCCCCGAGGCGATCCTTAGACGCTGCGAACCGAGAGCCGTTCGCTGCCCCCGTTCACAATCGGACATACGTTCCCTATACTGCGCGCGCTGTCCGCCTGTGGTAGTCCCGTGACGCAGCCCACACCCAGCTCGATCCACGATCCAAATCAAAATCACCTGCTGGCTGCGCTGTCGGCGCCCGAGCGGGAACGAGTCTTTCCGCACTTGCGACTCGTCTCCCTGCCGCTCGGCAAGGTGCTGTACGAGTCCGGTGATCTGTTGCGCTACGTTTACTTTCCGACCGACTCCATCGTTTCGCTGCTCTACGTCCTGGCCGACGGCGCGTCGGCGGAAATTTCCGTGGTCGGCAACGAGGGTCTTATCGGCATCGCGCTTTTCATGGGCGGTGAGACCACCCCCAGTCGGGCGGTGGTGCAGAGCGCCGGACATGCTTACCGGCTCGACGGACAGGCGCTCAAGGACGAGTTCCATCGCAATGGGCCCATGCAACTGCTGCTGCTGCGCTACACGCAGGCGCTGCTCACGCAGATGGCACAGACCGCGGTGTGCAATCGCCATCACTCGGTGGATCAGCAACTGTGCCGCTGGCTGCTGCTCTCGCTCGATCGCCTGTCGGGTAGCCGCTTGACCATGACGCAGGAGCTGATCGCCAACATGCTCGGCGTGCGCCGCGAAGGTGTCACCGAGGCCGCGGGCAAGCTGCAAAAGCAGGGTGTGATCGAATACAGCCGCGGGCAGATCACGGTGGTAAACCGGCCCCGCTTGGAAGAGTTGTGCTGCGAGTGCTACGCCGTGGTGAGGAAAGAAAGCGATCGCCTGTTGCCGCATCCGCAGTCGGCGCCGGGGTCTGCCGCTGATCCCGTCCCGGCTGTGTAAGACGACCTTAGAGCGACTTGTGTGCGCTGCCGCTCGTCGGGCTGGCGGCGTACTTTCAATCTGACTGTCAGAAAAAAGAAAACGCCCGCAGGGCGGGCGCTTCCTCGTGGTGCCGAAGTCAGATCAGCTTGCGCGCCTGCGGCGATGCATGAGGCCAATGCCACCGAGAGCGAGGCTGAACAACGCGAGAGTGCCCGGCTCCGGAACGCCGCTCGTCGTGGAGCCGCCGCCGGGCGGCGTGACGGTCACGTCCGTGTTGTCGACGCTGAATGTGAGCCCGGCCTGAACCTGATTGATGTCGACGAAGAACACGTCGAGCGCGTGACTTCCGGGTCCGATGGCAAAGGGCGACACGCAGGTGCCCGCGGTGGAGGCGTGCACACCGCCAAGATCGCAGACAACTTTGCCATCCAGGTAGGCGAACGCCATATCGTCCGCGCCGATGGTGAATGAAATCGTGTCGGTCGTGTTGGCCGGAACAACGATGTTACCGACCAGCTGCGCAGCCTGAAAACCGCCGCAGGGCGGACCGCCGTCACAAGAGCCCGTGCCGTTCGGGGGGAAGAAGTTCGATGGGCGGTCGAACGGCAACGACGTCGTCGCAGTGCTCGTCAGGGTCACGAATGGGTTTAGCTTCGGACTCCAATAGGTGATTTCACCGGCACCCGCACCGCTCGTCACGAGGTTCCCCGGTCCGTGCGCCAGGGAAAAACAGTCGCTCAGGCAGCCGAAGGCGGCCGTGTTGAGCACCGGCAGTCCATCCGGCCCGAGCAGGTTCTGCACCTCGTTGTTCACGACTCCCCCAGAGAGGTGATTTGCATCCGGATCGGTGGCGGAGATCGTGTAGTAGTCGATCGTCACCGAATCCGCCAGAGCCGCGACAGGCCCCGCCAATCCGACACCAAGGGCGAGCAGCATGAGCGCACTCACGCCGCCAAACCGCTTGCTCTGCGCACCGGTGCTATTCATTTGTCGTTCTCCGCTGCCTCTAAGCTGTTAGGTGAGCTTTACAGAAACCGAAAGGTTACGTCTCAGCAAATACCATGCTAGCGCCGAAGAGGGCCGACTTATCAATGCTTTGAAGACTCGCCGCTGTTCGCGTCGGCGCCCTCGCTGTAAAGGAGTCCGACATTGCGGTGCAGCAGGTGCGCGGGCGCGGAAGTTACCCGACGACGCAGCACTGCGCGGCCGAGGTTGATCATCGGCTTCTCGAGCCAGTAGTAGCTGGCCGTGGCGCAAGCGAACGCCGCAATGATTGCCCACGGCGGAGATTGCAGGAAGCCGAGCCGCGGCGCCCGTGCATCGTCCCACACGAGAAACAGCTGCTGCCAAAGATAGAGGCTGTAGGAGATGCGCCCGAGCCAGGCAACCGCAGCAAGCTCAAGAATCCTGCCGAGCAATCCGTCGGGTCTGCGCACGGTACCCAAGAGCAGCAACGGCGTCGCTGCGGCGCACAGGAAGGTTGCGCTCATGAAAATCTTCCAGTCGAAGACGTCGTAGGTCAGTGACAGGAGTGCCAGCGGCACGGCGATAAGACAGATACCCGGCCGCGAGAGGAGCTCGAGGAGCCGCCGGCCGTAGCGGCTGTGTTCGGCGAGCGCCGCGACGCAGCCCCACATCAACCAGGGGCCCTCAATGTCGGGGCGTACCCACATATTGGGCGAGGCGGTCACGTGATACCTTACGACGATCGCCAGCCACGCCCCGAGCAGCAGCACGATGGCGAGCGCACCCGCCAGACGCCGCCGCGTGCCCATGAGTACGAATGCCACCGGCCACAGCAGATAGAACTGCTCTTCGACCGCGAGCGACCAGAAGTGTTCCGTGTACCAGGTTTGCCACGGCAGCGTAAGGTTCGCGCAGGCAAAGAGCCCGCACAACCAGCCGCGCGGGGACACGGCCAGTACTGCGCTCAGGCCAAGCACGCCAACCACCAGCAGATAGAAGATGGCTGCGGGCTGAATGCGAAACAGCCGGCGAATGTAAAACGCCTGCAGATTCATACGCCCATGGCGCAGCTCCTCTTCGATCAGCCGACGGGTAATGAGATAGCCGCTGAGCGCGAAGAACAGATGCACTCCGCCTCGTCCCACCGGATTCTTGATGAAGGTGTAGTGCTCGGAGACGAAGGCGCCTGTGTGACCCATGAGGCCCAGCACGAATCGCAGCAGGGGATCGGCGCCGTGGTCGAGCAATACCAATAGGATCGCGAGCGCCCGCCAGCCGTCCAGCGTCCGGATGTGCCGCCGGGCTTCCTCAGTCATGGGGCTGACGTCGGCCATCCTTAGTCTTCTGTTCCCAACCGCACCTCCCATCGCTCCGCTGATTACGCTCGCAGCCAGGGGCTGACGGTCCGCCCGGGCGCCGCGCGCGCCGCTTCAGGCGTCGAGGTCCGGGTACGCTTCCCGCGATTTGCGCGTAACCCGGGAAAACCGGTCGGGAACCCGAGCAACCGTGCATTCACGACAGTCCGCGGTAGTTTAGCTCAGCCCTCGGTGCGAGGCAGTCGCGCTGAGCGCGCCCGAGCACAGCTCAGGTGTTAGCCTTCTGGCCGATCGGGCCTGCCGGGCATGGCACTCGAGTAGCCCTCTGCCGGGGTTCTGCTAGGCTGAGGTCGCCGCGGCGTGCGTTGCGCAGCTGCGCCGACACGCGCAATTTCAGGCCGCGGGCCGACCTAACCGCGGGGAGGACGCTTGAGTTTCAAGGCACCGAACGCGAGCCTCGTGCCGCTATGATCAGTGACAACCGCGACGAAGCGGCCGCCCTGTCCTATCCGTTCGTCACGCCCCCGGCGGCGGGGCAGGCTCAAGAGGTCGCGCCGGGAGTGCTTTGGCTGCGCATGGCGCTGCCGATGGCAGGCCTGAATCACATCAACGTCTGGGCCCTGGCAGACGAGGACGGCTGGACGCTCGTCGACACCGGCATGCAAACCGCGGATACGGCGGCGAACTGGCAGAGCGCACTCGCCGGCGTGCTGGGGCGGCGGCCGGTCAAGCGCGTGATCTGCACGCATATGCACCCGGACCACATCGGCATGTCGGGGTGGCTGACGCGCCAGCATGATTGTCGGCTCTGGACGACGCGGCTCGAGTACATCACCTGCCGCATGCTGGTGGCTGACACGGGACGCGAGGCGCCGGTTGATGGCGTGCGCTTCTATCGCTCGGCCGGGTGGGACGATGCCGCGCTCGAGCACTACAGGGCGCGCTTTGGTGGTTTCGGCAAAGCCGTCCATGCGCTGCCCGACAGCTACCGGCGGGTGGTCGATGGCGAGGACCTGATGATCGGCGGCACGCTGTGGCGTGCAGTGATCGGGCGTGGGCACTCGCCCGAACATCTGTGCCTATACGCTCCGGCTCTGAGCGCGCTGATCTCCGGCGATCAGGTGTTACCGCGTATCAGCTCCAACGTCTCCGTATTCCCCACGGAGCCGGACGCGGATCCGCTGCGCGAATGGCTCGAATCCCTCGCCGCGATCAAAGAGCGCGTGCCGGACGATGTGCTGGTGCTGCCCTCGCACAACGAGCCCTTCCGCGGCTTGCACGCGCGTCTTGAAGCACTGATCGATGGCCACGAGCGGCGTTTGACGCGCGTGCTCGAGGAGCTCGCGCAGCCCAAGCGTGCCGTCGATGTTTTCGGCGCGCTGTTCCGGCGGCCCGTGGCTCTGGAGATGCTCGGCATGGCGACCGGGGAAAGCATCGCACATCTGAACTGTCTGCTCGGCCGCGGCGTCGCGCTGCGCGAAGCGGATGCGGCCGGCGTGCTCTGGTACCGCAGCCACTGAAGATTCGCGCGCGAAAGCGCGCACGCGCTCGCGTGCGTTGCGTAAGATCCACGGTTATGCAGGACCACACGCTCACAACCGTTGCGGAGGAATCCGCTTTCCAAAGGACCGGGCGCACGGACGAAGTGACGCGGCTGTGTGCCGCGTTCGCCGCGGCTTGGCCGCGCGCGGTGCGCAATCTCGAATTCGGGCGTTCGGCCGAGGGCCGGCCCATGCGTGCGCTGCTCGTGTGCCGCAACGAGCCGCACAAGGTGCCGTTGCTCATGCTCCAGGCCGGCATCCACCCCGGGGAGAGCGACGGCAAGGATGCCGGTTTCATTGCGCTGCGCGAGCTGCTCAGTGAGTCGGCGGCCCCGGGCATACTCGAGCGCGTCGCCATCCTCTTCGTGCCGGCCTTCAATGTCGACGGCCACGAACGCTTCGGCCGCTGGAACCGCCCGAACCAGAACGGCCCCGAGGAGATGGGCTGGCGCACCACGGCGCAGAATCTGAATCTCAACCGCGATTACGCCAAGGCGGACGCGCCGGAGATGCGCGCGCTGCTCACGCTCATCCGCACCTGGGATCCGCTCGTGTGCGCTGATCTGCATGTCACGGATGGGGCGGACTTTCAACCCGACGTGTCGCTGCAGGCCGAGCCGGTCAATCAGGGCGATCCGGCGCTGTTCCCTGCCGGGCGCGAACTGCGCGCTGCGCTGATTGCCCGACTCGCCGCGCAAGGCTCGATGCCGCTGCCCTTTTATCCGGACCTGGCGGTGACCGATGACCCTGCGTCGGGCTTTCTCTTGACGGTGTACTCGCCGCGCTTCTCCACCGGTTACTTTCCCCAGCGCAACCGTTTCACCGTGTTGGTGGAGACGCACTCGTGGAAGGACTACGCCACGCGCGTGCGCGTCACCCGCAATACCATCATCGCCCTCACCGAGCTCGTCGCCCAGCATGGGGCGCAGTGGCGCGCCGCGGTACGGCGGGCGGATGAGGCCGCCATGCACCTGGGCGGCAGCGAAGTGGTACTCGACTACAGTTCCGGGTGGCGTGAGGGTACCGGTGGGCCGCGCCCCGAAGCCGGCGCCGCCGACGGCACGCCGCTCATCGATTTTCCCGGCTACGCTTACACGCGCGAGTTCTCGCAGATCTCGGGGGAAGCGGTCACGGTCTACGATCCACACACCCCACAGATCTGGCGCGTACCGTTTCGTGAGCGCGTGCTGCCGGCGCTCACGGTGCAGGCTCCCGGCGGCGGCTACCTGGTACCGGCTGCGTGGGCAGAAGAGATCGGCGCACGTCTGGCGCTGCATGGCATCGGCTTTGAGACCCTGCGCAGCGGGCGCAGCGCCGCCGCAGTCGAGGTCTTCCGAGCCACGCAGGCGCAGTTCGCCCCGACACCCTTCGAGGGACGCATGCGCGTCACGCTCAGCGGCCACTGGTCGTCTGAGAGCCGCGACATTGGCGCGGGCGCGTTGTTCGTACCCCTGGCGCAACCGAATGCGCGGCTCGTGTTGCATCTGCTTGAGCCGCAGGCGCCGGACTCGTTCTGCGCCTGGGGTTTCTTCAACGCCTGCTTTGAACAAAAGGAATACATCGAACCCTACGTCGCCGAACAAATCGCCCGTGCGCTGCTGGCACAGGATCCGGCGCTGCAGCAGCAATTCTCGCAGCGCCTCAAACAGGACCCGGTATTCGCTGCAAGTCCGGCGGCGCGACGCGACTTCTTCCTGCGCCGGCACGCCTCCTGGGATTCGCACCTGAATCTGTATCCGGTTATGCGGGTGCAGGAGACTCTGGAAAGCGCAGGTGCGGTGCATGGCTAACCTCGCGACGCGGCTGCTGCTGGGCGCCGCGCTGAGTCTGGGCAGCGTCGCCCACGCGCAGCAGACCCCGCCCGGGCAGCCGGAGCCGGACGTTCCGGCCACCCCCATGCGGGACGAGACCCCGGCGCCGTCCTTCTTTCAGCAGGAAAAAGAGGACATTAAGGCGTACTTCACCGCGCCCTTGCGCTGGGATGCCGACAACTGGCTCTGGTTCGGCGGCAGTCTCGTGGCGATCGCCGCCTCGCACCACTACGACAATCAGGTGCGCACCCATTTCATCAAGACCGAGGGTCCGAACGTCGGCTCCAGCTCCGATGACTTGCAGGACGCGCTACCCACTGTGGCTGTAGTGGGCGCCACTTGGCTCTACGCAGGGTTCGTCGACGACAGCGCCGGCCACCAGGAAGTGTGGAACATGTTGGAGGCTGGAGGCTTGAGCACCGTCACGAGCTACGCGGTCAAGTTCGCCGCCCGTCGCGAAGATCCCTATCAAACGAGTGATCCCAATGAGTGGTTCAAGAGCGGTGGCAAGTCATTTCCCTCGGAGCACACCGCGGCCGCTTTCGCCGTCGGCACCGTGCTCGCGGAATCCGGCAATGACGAATATCGCTGGCTGCGCCGCCTTTTAGGATACGGACTGGGGGCAGCGACCGGCTACGAGCGCCTGAAGCACAACCAGCACTGGCTCTCGGATACGGTGGCAGGCGCGGCCATCGGCAACGCGACGGCGCACTTCGTTCTGAACCGCCACGCGGAAGTCGAAGCCGGCAGCCGCTTCGCCCTCGTGCCGGTGGCGGGGGGAGTCATGCTCACGTACCACCTCACGCTGCAATGAAAGTCCGGCCGCTTTAGAGCGCCAGATCGTCCTCGGCCTGGCGCGCCGGCGGCTCGGCGGCGCGCGCGGGCGCGCGACTCACGCCCGGCGGCACCTGTGAGCGCAGCTGCAACCACGCCTCGCGCGCTTGGCGCCGGACCTCCGCCAGGTCCCGCGCCGGAGGGGTAGTCGGAGCCTCCGCGGTGGCGCTCGCCGTGCGCGCCAGCCGCTGGGCGACCCGCTCGCCGTAGGCCGCGCGCAGCTGCGCGGCAAACTCGCTGCGCACCCCCTGTTGCTCCATCTTCAGGTGCATGAGGGGAATGGCAGGCAGCGGCTCGCGGTCTATGCCCTGGGCAGCGAGGCTCCTGTGATCGACACGCGCGCTGAGGTTGGCCGCGCGCAGGGCTTCGTTGGTGAGACTCGCCCAGCGTTCGCGCACGTTGATGAACTCCTGACGATGGTCCGGCAGCTCACGCTTGCGGCGCTCGCGCGCGTCCATGTCAAGACCCGCCTTGGCACCGAGCCCTGCCGGTGTGACCTCGCGAGTGGTGGCGAGCAGATGTGCGTGAAAATTGCGCGGGTCACCCTCGGGACGCGGTGCGTGCACCGCCAGATCCACCGCGACCCGATAGCGCTCCGCGATCTCGCGCGCGAAACTGCGCGCCAGCGCGACGCGCTCGAGCGGCGCGAGTTCTGCCGGCAGGTTGACCTGAAATTCGCGCGCGACCCGCGCGTTGTGACGTTTTTCAGCGTGCTCGGCAGTGTTCCACAGGCGCTCGCGACTGTGCGCCCACAGCGGCGGCGGCGCGCCGCCAAATTGCTGCGGCAGGAAAATCTCGCTATGGAGCACGTCCCGCCGGCGGCTGTAGTTTTGCAGTTCCCCGCTGCGCTCGTCGCGCAGGCGCTCCCCGGCCCGGTAGGCCGCGGCGGCCGTGGCCCGGCGACCGGCACCGCGGCTGATGGAACTGATCTGCAGGTAGAAGATCGCCACCGCGCTAACCTGCGCGCCGGAAGCTGACGCGTAGCCAGTGCGGCGCGGCGGCGGTCTTCAGGTAGCCGCTAAGATCGGGCAGCTGCTCGAGCTCTGCGGCGAGCACGGCGCTTTCCACGACGTGCTGCTCACTCACGTTGGTGGAGCGGCGGGCGCCGCGCGGGGCAAACAGTCCCTCGCGATCACGGCCGCGCGCGGTGTGCCGGCGGATGACCTCGCGCTCGCCGATCAGGCGGGAAGCGAATTGCGAGGTCCCGCCATGCTCGCTGCCCGCACAGCGAAGAATCAATGTATTGCCGCAATTCTCCACAATGGTCTGTGCTTCACCGCCCCCGTAGGTCGCGGACACCTGGGCGATGGATTGGAAGCCGAGCACGCAACGCCCGCCAAACTTGCGCAAGCGCGCGAGCGCATCCTTCAGCCCCTCGATCGCGCCCAGTGAATCGAGTTCATCAACGATGAACCACAGGCGCTGATCCTCCTCGGGTCGACTCATGGCCTCGAAGATCGCCAGCCGCACCCAGGTGGCGATGATCGAGCGCAGCGCCGCGATCTACGCGGCGCCGTAGGGCAGGAACAGTGCTCCATGACCGGCGCGCACCCAGTGGCGGATCGAGAACCCGCGCGCCCGCTGCGCCTGGACGTACTCGAACGCCGCCGCGGCCGAGCCGGCCACGGCGCGGATCGAGCCGAACATGCGCGCGTTCTCCGGCTCGAGGAACGGCTGCGCCGGCGTGCCGGCCACCAGCGGCCGCAGTTCCACGCTCGGTGCGACCGTGAGCAGGCGCCACAGCTCGCGCGAGTCGGTGCGTCCGCACTCGCAGCAACGGCGCATGATGGCCGTCAGAAAGGTACGTGCGTACCCGCGCCACTCGCGCGCTGCGCTGTCCTCGCTCGAGGGAATCAGCCCGCTCGCCAACTGTTCCACGTCCCAGGGCGCGAGGATCTCGGCGAACGGATCCCATTTCACCGAGCGCGCGTCGAACGGATTGAGGATGACGTCCGCGCGCCTGCGCTCGAAGAAGCGCGCGGCGTAACCGCCGTCCGCGTCCGTGATCACCGCGCGGTCACCGCGTCGCAGGGCGGCGCTGAGCAGCGCCGCGATCGCCGTGGACTTGCCGCTGCCGGTGGTACCGATGAGTTTGAAGTGACGCGTCTCTTCGGCGGGCGCGATCCTCACACCCGCCAGTTCGACGCATGCCTCGCGCACCGCGCCGCGGCGGCGTGCCGCGCGCCGCGCGCGCGGGCCGCCCAAGACACGCGCCCCGCGCTTGTGCACGTCACCGGCCGCGTGGCGCCGCGCCAGGCAGCCGGCCAGGAAGAGTCCTGCGGCCCCGAGGATCCAGGGCGGGCCCGACTGCATCCACGCGGCGAGTTGCGACAGCTGCACGGCGCTTCAGCCTCAGTAGCCCTTGATGACGAGGTAATCCGCGCCCTCGCCGTACGCTGGCGCGGAGCGATCGATGCGTACGCACAAGCGCTGGGTGGCGCCGCAGCGGCGCAGCTGCGCACGCCCGCCCTGCTGCGCGAGGCGCACGACGTTGGCGGTGAGCTCGTCGCGCGCACTGCGCAGTCCGGCGACATCGGCCCGCGTTGGGAGCAGCCACAGGGACAGCCCGAGCGGGACGGCCACTGCGACCGTGCTGACGGTCGCCGTCCACACGCCGAGCCGCAGGTTCGCCGCCCGCGCCGCGCTGCGCAGGCTGAGCGCGGTGCGGTCGCCTTCCGCGGCGAGCGTATGCAACTCCTCCGCGAGGGTGGCGCGGATCTGATCGCGCACCACGGCATCAAGACCTGCCAGATCTGCCCGCAGCTGCTCGAGTGCTGCGCTCGCGAGTGCGCGCTGCGATTCGACCGCCTCCATGAGTAACCCGATCCTGACTGTGACGTCCTCCAAGGCTGCCTCTTTAGTAGCCTTCGTGGTCGAGTCCTTCAGGCACCCCGTGCGTCGCATGCGGGGGGAGCGGGCGCGGCGCAGGCGTGGGCGCACGCGCCAGCGGCGAGAGCGTGGCGCGCACAGTTCTTTGCGGCAGCGCGGCGGCTGCCTGCGGGCTGAGGCGCACGCGTAACCACTCCGGGCGCGAGGCGAGCTTCAGGTAGCCGGCAAGATCGGGCAGCTGCTCGATCTGTGCCCCCATGACGGCCGATTCCACACTGAGGTGCTCGCTGTGCGTCATCGCCGGCAGCCACTCCCCGGGGCGACGCGAGCGCGAGATCTGCGTGCGCAGCACTTCGCGCTCTCCGATCAGCCGCGAGGCAAACTGCGAGGTGCCGCCGTGCTCGCTTCCCGAACAACGCAGAATGAGCGTGTTGCCGCAGTTCTCGACGAGGGTCTGAGCTTCGCCCGTGCCGTAGGTCGAGGAGACCTGCGCAATTGACTGAAACCCGAGGACGCAGCGACCGCCGAATTTGCGCAGGCGCGCGAGCGCATCCTTGAGGCCGTCGATCTGCCCAAGCGCGTCGAGCTCATCGACCACGAACCACAGTCGCTGCTCGCCCTCCTCGCGGTTCATCGCCTCGAAGAGGGCGAGTCGCAGCCACGCGGAGATCGTCGAGCGCAGCGCCGCAATCTGTCCGGCGCGATAGGGCAGGAAGAGCACGCCGCGCGGCTCATCCGCGCCAGCGTGCGGCGCGGCGCTGCTGCGCACCCAGTCGCGCACCGAGAGCGGCGCGCTGTGCTGGCGCGCCACGTACTCCAGGGCGCCGACGGCGGAGCTGGTCACCGAGCGGATCGAGTCGAACATGCGCCCGTTGTGTTCCTCGAGGAAGGGCTGCGCCGGCGTGCCGGCCACGAGCGTCCTCAATTCCGCCGTGCCCGCCACCACCAGCAGGCGGTACAGCTCGCGCACGTCGCGGCTGCCAGCCGCGTGCGCCTGTGCGGTCACGGCGCTGAAGAACGTGCGCGCGTAGCCGCGCCAGCTGCGATCGGCACCCTCGTGATCGGGAATGAGCGAGCGGGCGAGCTGCTCGACGTCGTAGTCATCGCTGATTTCGGCGAAGAGATCCCACCTCGCGGAGCGCGCTTCGAAGGGATTCAGGATGACATCGCCGCGCCCGGCGTCGTAGAAGCGCCGCAGATACCCGCCGTCCGGGTCGGCGATCACGGCGCGGTCACCGCGCCTGAGTGCGGCGCTGAGCAGCTCCTGAATTGCGGTGCTCTTGCCGGTGCCGGTCGTGCCGATCAGTTTGAAATGCTTCACCTCGTCTGCCGCCGCCACCGGCACGCCGGCAAGCGTGACCTGCCGGCGCGCCTGGTGCGCGCTCGGTCCGTGGGTGCGAGCGTGGCGCACCGTCCGCGGCACCGTCCCGCCGTCGGCCGCGGCCACGAGTGCGCCGCGCTGATGGATCACGGCCGGGCGGGCGCGCCGTACCAGGGCACGCCCGGCCCCGTAACCGAGGCTCGCGCTCAGCGCCACGCCGCCGGCAAGCTCAAGGGCCGCCGCGCCGGTCGTCCCGAGGGTGCGGGCCAGCGGGACCGCGGCGGACAGTGCGGCGCCGGCCAGCACCGTCAGCGGCGCGGCAAGTAGCGGCGAGAGCAGAAACTGCCGCAGCGGCGCACGCGCACGCGCGAGGGCGACGATGAGCGGCGCCTGCACCGTCGCATAGCCTGCGAGCAGCCCCGGCCAGCCCTGCAGCAGCGACACGCGCGCCCTCACCCGCCACGCGCGGCGCCGGCGCGCTGCCGTGCCGTGAGGCGCGCCGCGCGCCGTTTTCGGGCCGGATCGAACCACACTTCCCGGATGACGCGCCGATGACGCTCAAGATCGCACTGAATGACCACATCGATGAGCAGGTACAGCAGGCTCTTGATATCAGCGCGCGCCAGACCCCGGCCGCCGGCGCTCTGCTTCACGAGCAGCACAAGCTGCTCGAAGGCGAGCTCGGCGCTGGTCGCGTGTACGCTGGTAATCGAGCCTGGGTGTCCTGAGTTGACGTTGCGCAGATAGTCGAAGGCTTCCTCGGCGCGCAGCTCCGCGAGCAGGATGCGATCCGGTCGCATGCGCAGACAGCACTCGAGCAGCTGCTTCGGTGTCACCCGTGCGAGTCCCTGACCGTCCTTGCTGTAATAGAGGCGCACGTGATTGGGGTGCCCGTCGAGCACGAGTTCGCGTGCGTCCTCGATCGTCACCAGTCGCTCGTCAGCGGGGATTTCCCGGATCAGCGCTTTCGTCCAGGTGGTCTTGCCCGAGCCGGTCGCGCCCGACACGATGATGTTCTTGCGCGCCCGCACCGCGAGGCGCATGAAGGCCGCGTAGTCGCGGGCCGCGTACAGCCCGAGCAGCTCGCTGTCGCTGTCCGCACCGTGCGTCCCGGCGGGCAGCGTGCCGCGCAGCGCGCCGCGACCCGTCAGCTCTTCGATCGACCAGACGGTATCAGCCGGCCGGCGGATGGTGATGGCGACGCAGCCCTGCGTGGTCGCCGGAGGCAGCACGATCTGCACGCGCTCGCCGGACGGCAGCCACGCGGACAGCAGTGGCGCGGACTCATCCACGCGTTGGCGCGTGACGTTGGCGATCAGTTTGGCGAGCCGGCGGCACCAGTCCAGATCGGCGAACGGCAGCTCCTGGCGGCACCATCCGGAGCGCATCTCGATAAAGATCTCCCGGGGCCGGTTGATGCACAGCTCGGTGACGTCCGGGTTGGCCAGGAGCGGCCGCAGCGCTCGCAGGGTGAGGTCGAGCGCCGAGAGCTCGCCCGGCGGCGGCCCCACGTCAGCGGCCGGGGGCGACGCGCAGCTCATACACGGGCCGAAAATCGATGTCGCGCGCGACCAGCACCTGGATGCGATCGCCATTGTGTTTGACGATCGTCGGCGCGATCTGCACGGTGCCTTTGAGAACCTCGGTGAGGACGTCCTGGGAGCCCGAGGGTGCGTAGATCACCGCGCCGTTCGAACGGCTGGCGGCGGCCTGCACGCCCGCCTGCACCGCGCCGTCGACCAACGAGACCAGCATCGCCGCGCCGAAGCGCTGCCAGAAGTGCCGCTGCACCTCTCCGGTGACCCCGGCGCGCCCCAGCTCATCGGTGCCGGGCGAATCCAGCGGCACCACCACCCCTGTGGGCGTGCGCGCCTGGCTCCACAGCACAAAAAGGCGCGCCTGCCCCTGCTGCACCTGCCCGCGTGTCTCACCGACGAGCTTGGTGCCGCGCTCGAGGAGCACCACCTTGCCATCCGCGCCAAAGGTGTCCGATGCGGTGACACAGGTCGTCATGCCCGGCAGCGTGGAGTCAATCGCACTCTCGAGCGTGCAATCGATAAAGGCTCCCCGCGGCAGCAGGAAGCGTGCGTCGGGCAGCCGCTGCGCCTGGGCGGCCGCTGCCTGCGTCGGCACGAGCAGGCCCGCGAGCGCAGTCCCGCCATCCGCTGCGGGGGCTTGTGGCGGGGCCGGCGGCGCCGCGGGTGCGTTGCCGGCCGCCGCCGCAGGCTCCGGGGATCCTTGCGTCTCGCGGGTAAATACGACACCCGACAAACGCCGATCGAAGGCGAGCTGTGCCGGAGTCTTCGCAGCGGGTACGGCCGGATAGGCGCCCGCGACTGCGCCGGGGGCGGACGCCTCGGTGAGCGGCAGATCGGCCGGCGAAGGCGCCGGTGCGGCCCGCGTCGCCCGCCCAGCCGGCTCACGTGAACTGGGCGGGCTGATCGGCCCCAGGGCCGGCAGCGCCATCTCCCCCTGCGCCCGACTTGCCGCGGTCGCCTGTGCGCCGGCACGTGTGCGCGCCTGACGCGTGAAGGCGTGTGCGTAGTACCAGGTGAGCGCCGACAAGCCGAGCGCGATCATGAGCGCAGCCGCGAGCACATGGCTCCCGCGCGACTGCAGGCTGCGAACGGCGCCCACCAGCGCCGCGCCACGTTCGCCGCGCACGGAGCCGGCCTGCGGGCGCGCGGGGGGGGCGGCGCGCTCGTCCGCTTCATCGGCGCTCACGGCGACGCCTCGCGAGTGATACGCCGTACCGCAGGGGCGACGGTCCCCGAATCAAGCTCGTCGCCACCTCCAGCGAAGTGCTGGTTCACAATGCAGCCGCTGAGGCGACCACGGCGCACGATGAAGCGCCGCGCGACTCGCTGCACGACGACCTCGCCGCCCTCGACGCTAAAGTTCACGAGCGCTTCGCTGCCATCCTCGTTGTGCACAAAGATCGCAGGCAGTTCCTGGCGGGCGCCGAAGCGCAGCCGCGTCTGCACGCCATCGTCCCAGGCTGACTGCGGTTTCAGACTCGCACTGCCACAGTAGCCGTAGTCAAGGTTGTGCGGGCGTTCCCCGGCGGCGCGCGCGAGTCGCCGCTCCACCGCATCGGCGCCGCGCTCGGCTACCGGTGGCGCCGGATATACGAAGCGCAGGGCGTACACGACCTCCGCCTGCGAGTCCTCCGGTCGCCGGGCGCGTGTGAGGTACTCAAAGTGGTAGGTGCGCCGTGTGGTGAGCACCGTGAGATTCGTGTCCACGCCGGCCGCGCGCGGTTTGAGGAACAGGTGATTGTCCTGAGCCGCGAATGTCAGACTCTCGACATCACCCGCACCGAGGCCTACGAACGTCTCACCCCGTTCGAATTCCACGTCGATCTGAAAGCCCACGTAGCCCTGCAGACGGTAGACCTCGTCGGCGGCGTAAACCGAGGTGCGTATCCGGCTGTCGCCCGCCTCGGCCGCGCAAGGGTGGTGCGTGCTGATGAGCGTTGCGCCGACGCAGACTGCCCATCGCGCTCCCCTGCCTAGGATGCCGCCCCGCCGCTGCCTCATGGCGCGACCTCATCCGCCCTTGTCTGCGGCTGGTGGCTGTACCTCCGGTTCGGCGGTCAGCTCCAGCACTTTGAAGCCAAGGGGATTCCAGCGCCGCACGCGCGGATCCTGGGAGGGCACAACGAAGGCGTACTGAATGGTAGTGATCCAGTGCGTGACCTGCTCGTCGCTCCCGCCAGCCTCGCGCTGCGCCTTCAGGTAGCGCACTTGGGCAAGATCACTGACGCCGTTGCCGCGCTGAAAGAAGCTGACCGACTGCACCTGCACACGCACGGTGCTGCCGTCTTTGTGCACATTCAGCGGTGAGGCGGGATTGTGCGGGTTCCACAAGGCGTACCACGCCTGGTTGCGCTGCGCGGCGTGGAATGCCCCGCACTCCTCGTAGTCGCTTTCGGCGGTGGCGAAGTTGAACCGCTCGCATACGGTCACGTAATGCGTCAGGAAATAGCGCGTCACGGTCGCCTCGATGCCCGCCGTTCCGTTGTAGACCGGCACCACATCGACCACGCCGGTGCTGCCATCCACGCGCACCAGGAACGGCTCCACGCGCTTGAGGGGCATGAGGAGCGCGAGCGCAAGAGTGCTCATCAGGGCACACGCTGCAGCGGCGCCCGCGACCAGCCAGGCGCGGCGCGCACTGCGGGCCGCCTGCAGATAGCGGTCGGCGTCCCAGGTGGCCGCTTCCTCGAAATACGCCGCGAGCGGCTCACTGGCCATGCTGCCCATCCGCGCGCGGGGCGGCGCTTGGCGGCGCCGGGGGATTGATGGGTTCGAGCTTGCCCTCGCAGCGCGGCTCATGGGAGGCGCAGGCGCCGAGGGCGAGGCACAGAAGCACCGCGGTACAGCGTACCCGTGCCTGCACAACGCACGCGTACCCCGTACGCTTCATGACAGCTCCCAGCGCGCGCGCGCGACCGTGCTGTGCGCGGTTGCGGCCGCTGGTGCGCTGAGTGCGCCGGTGGCGAGTGCCACGGCCCCGCCGCCGGCGCTGGCTCCCTGGCGCATGCCCCAGTGAACGAAGCGGCTCGCGACTCCGAAGGTGCTCAGGGCGATGCCGCCGGCGAGCGCCGAGGCGATCGGCATCACTTGGCGCATCAGCAGGAACACCAGCACCGCCACCAGCACCATGTCCAGAGCATCCACCGTGACGATGGCCGCACCACGGGCCGCGGTCTGCTGCGCATAAGACTCGACCACCTGCAGCAGTAACGCCGCCACCAGCACCGTGAGGATGGTGATGAGGGCGTAATTCGCCAGCTGCGCCACCCAGGCCTCGAAGAAGCGGCGCGTGGTGTCGAAGAGCAGAAGAGCGATGAAGAGCGGCCCGAGCGCGAGCAACACCGCCAGCGCAACACTGGAGAGGGCCACGAGGAACATGGTGTACACGCACAGCAACCCGATCAGCACCCACACGACCGCGCCGGCCACGTAGTAGCCGAAGTCACCGCTGAACACCCCGCCGTTGTTCCATAGATAACCGGCCACGGCGCCGCCACGACTCCAGATGACATCCAGAGTGGTCACCGGGTCGGTGGTACCGACCACCGCGGCCGCGAGCTGCGCCGGCGCACGGTAGAAGGTGTCGACGATGAGACTGTTGTAGAGCCACAGATGCAGCGCGGCACCCAGGACTACCGCCAGAGTCACGAGGCGCTTCAGACCCGCGGTCAACGGCTCTTCAATACGGCCGGTGAGCTGTAGATAACCCCAGACCATGACGTACACCGTCGCGAGTGTCACGATGGCAGGCTCGAGGCTAGCGGCCACCACGCTCGTGTTGCTGCCGATATAGTTCGTGAGCTGGCCGTTCAGCCACGTCCAGAACGTTGCGAAAAACCCCATCGCATGGCTCCTCGGCGGCGCTACGGGTGCGGCTGAAAGCGGCCCGCGAACGCGCCGTGTCCGGCGATGGTCAGTTCACGGGTGCGCTGTGTGTCTGCCTGCTCATCCGCGTGCACCGTCTGGAACAGCACCTGCAGTTTGGTGCCCTCGTTCTGCAGCATCCCGGCCTCGGCGCTGATACGTGCCTGCAGATCGAGTGCCGCCTTGGGGTCGCTGGCGTGGCCGATGGCGTCGATCAGCTGCTGCAGGGCGGCGAAGCGGCCGCTGGCATTGGCGAGGGCCTCGTGCGTGAGACCCAGCAGGAGCGCCGCACTCTGGCGCTGCGACTGCAACTGGGCGACGGCCTGGGGCGGCAGGGCCGCGAGCTGCGCATTCGAGAGGGCTGACTCAGCAAGGAGGGCAGCGCGCACATCCGCGTTCAGGGCTGCGAACGCGCTGCCCGCCTGCGCAGCGCTCTGCAGCGCCGCCGCGTCCGTGGGCAGATAGTTGCGCGCCATGCCGCTGAGCAGCCGCTCCATGCCGCGATCGCCGGTGAGGGCCTGAAACTGTGCCTGCGCCTGAGTCAGCTGGCTGCGCGCCGTCGCCAGCTGCTGTTCGAGCGTTTGTACTTCTGTAACCAGCTGCGTGAGGGATGCGACGTCGATGACGGCAAACTGTGCCCGCACGGCGGGCGCCGTGGCGATGAGCAACGCGAATCCGAGCCATGTCCCGATGCGAGGTGTTCTCATTGGCATGCTCCTTGGGTTTGCATGAGCAGGGTCAGTCGCCCTCGCCCGAGTTAAGAAAGAACGGTAACCACTGGGCCGGATCGCGTCCGTGCTCGGCCATGAGCCGGTGCATGCGCGCCACGTGGCGTGCACGCCCGGAGATGACCGCCAGTTCCGCCTCACAGCCCTTCAGATCGAGCCGGCACACGACGCTGTGGTGACCCTGCTTGACCAGGAACGAGCGCGAACCTGGTTCCAGCTGTTCGCGGATCAGCTTGAACTCCCGTTCGCTCACGCCGAAGCCGCGCGTGTACTCCTCGGCGCTCGCGTCCGCATTCGGAAAAAACACCTTAGTGGGCGTCTGCTCGATGATGGTGCGGCTGATGGGGCTGGCCAGCACGTCGCTGGCACTCTGAGTCGCCAGACACATCACCCCGTTTAACTTGCGCCAGGTCTTCGGCCCCTCCTTGGCGAAGCTCTCGAACGCCGGATCGGACAGGAGTCGCCAGAACTCATCCATCCAGCACACCAGGCGCCGACCGTCGAGCAGCTGGCGCACCAGGTGGAACATGTACAGCGTCAGGGGCGCGCGGGTGATTTCGTGTTCGAGGAACTCCGTGACGTCAAAGCCAATCACGGTACGCCCGGCGAGCCGAGCGACGACCGAATCGGCCGGGTTGTCGAATGCCCACGCATAGTCGCCCTGCGCCGCCGCGCACCAGCGCCCGAGGCGCGCGTGTATCCCCTCGGGGTCGGTCGGATCCAGGAAGTCGATGAGACGAGACAGGCGCCGTGCCGAGTGCTCGAGCGCGAGCGTACCTCGCAGTGCCTGATCCAGATCCGCACTCTCGCGCGCACTCGGCGCACCGCCGCCCGGGCGACGCACCAGCAGGCGCAGCCAGGTCTTCAGAAACTCCACGTGCTGAGGTGCTTCCGGCAGCTGCAGCGGGTTGAAGCCCGTGGCCGTGCCATGGCGCAGCTCAAAGTATTCTCCGCCGAGCGCGCGCACCAGGATCTCGAGTCCCCGGTCCTTGTCGAAAATAACCTGCGTGGCGCCCTGCTGCATCAGGAGGGTCACAAGAAAGCCGATGAAGACGGTCTTGCCCGAACCGGTCGGACCACAGATGAGCGTGTGGCCGGTGTCCTTGCGGCTGCCCCCGTCCGGATCGCTCGGGTCGCTGGCATGCAGCGAGAAGTAGTAAGGGGAGCGCGCGCTGGTGCACAGCAGTGCCAGCGCATTGCCCCAGTGATTGCCGCTGGCGCGTCCGGTCGGATAGTTGTGAAACGGCGCCATCGCGGCGAAGTTGCGCGAGGTGATGGGGGCCTTGCGCGGGCGCATGGGGAAATTCCCAGGCAGCTGCGCCCAGAATGCGGCCTCGAGGGCCAGATCCTCGCGCGCCACCGTCATACCGGTGTCCGCCAGCAGGCTGCGCGCCAGCGCCACGTTGTCGTTGAGGGGTTTCAAGCGCCAATCCGCCGCCTCATCCGCGCTCTCGAGCTCGGCGAGCACCTGCAGCGAGAGATGATGATCGCCGATCGCGAACTCGTTGCTGGCCAGCCCATCCAGGGCGTCCTTGAGCTGCGCCGCCTGCGAGACCGCGAAGTCCCCCGCATTGGCCATGCGGTTGAACTGTCGCTGCAGCAACGCCTGACCGGCCGCGCGTGACAGGAAAGCGAACGATTGCGTCAGTACCAGCGAGAACGGTGCGGACAGCAGACGGTTGTACATCCCCACCGCACTCGGCGTCGGGTACTCCTTGATGCCGAGCATGGCGCCCACGCGACTCGCCACCGGCAGGCGGTACTCAACTGCCTCACTGCCGAAGAGCAACCGCGTGCTGGTCAGGGCGTAGTTCAGCGGGCCGGCCGGCAGCGGCACGCGCCGCAGCTCCCCGTTCACGAGCAGCGCCAGATACTCCAGGAGCGCGGAGCACCAGCGCGGACCGTCGCGGTAGGTGCCGAGCGCTTCCGGCTCGTACCGTGCGAGCGAGGCGCGCAGCGTCTGCGCGAGCTTCTCGCAGGTCTGCAGCGCTGCCGTCAGCTCCCGCTTTGAGTCCGCCGGGCGGGCGCGTGCCAGCATTTTGGACAGCAGGCTCACGGCAACGCTGGGCGCCGGACGGTACAGGAGCGCTACATACAGCTCATTGGCCATCAGGGTCTCGCCGGCCAGGCGCTCGCGATACCGCGACGTGAGCTGGGCGGTAAAGTCGCTGCCGGGGGCGGCGCTGACCGGAGCGCGCACGGGGCGCCGGATGAGGTGCGTCCACAAAGCGACCTCGGGGCTGGCGAGGTTGCGCCACAGGACATTCAGTCGCTCATGCCAGGTATTCAGCTGGGCGTCATCGGCGCTCTCAAAGCTCGCGCCGCCCAGACGAAAGGCCTGCAGATAGTCACCGCTCGCGGTGCTGATCACCCCGGGCGCGACGTGAGCGCTGTAAGGTATCTGCTCAGCGGCATCACGCTCGCGGCGCAACGCTGCGGCACGCGCGCGAGCTAGCATACGGCGCGCGCCAGTGCGGCCAGCTGCAGCTCGGCGATCCGTACGCTGCGCCGCCCGCGCGCGTCCGGCAGGTCGAGCAGGAGCGGGGTGTAGCTGCTCGCCTGCCACAGCCGCAGCGTCGTGACGAGCGCCGACAGACGGGTGCGTCCGAAGAGCAGCAACAGGTCAAAGAAGCGCGGATCACGCGCACAGAGGAGCGCGCACACGCCATGCACCGGAGCACACAGGAGGAGCGTCAAGAGGTTGCGCGTGAGAAGAAACGCCTCCATGGTGAAAACGAGATTCACGAGCAGCGCCGCGTAGGTGACCCCCCAGTGCATAGGCGGGCGCGTGGCGCCGACGAAGAGGATGTCGGCAGTCACTCCGGCGTTGCGCGCGCTCACGGACTAGACGCCGAACATGCCGCGAACCCAGGTGACGATCTGCGGCGCGCCGAAAGCAATGGCGATGCCGAGGATTGTGCCAATACACCAACCCCAGGACAGACGGTTTGCCATCGCCATGGCGCCAAGCACCATGACGAGAATCACCGCGATCGGCGTCAGCCACGCGAGAATGTTCGTCTGCAGTGCGCTCGCCCCGGTCATGAAGGGCGAGCTCTGCGCCACGGCCAGCACCGGCATCACCTGCCGTGCCGCTGCGACGGCAGCGCGCTGTGGCGCGCGCAAGGTACGGGCACTGCACTTGCCGCGGCTGATAGGGCCTCCATGACACGCCAGCTTGCCGGCCGCACGGGGTGCAAGATTGTTCATGCTGTGACCTCCTGCTGCTGTGGTGCGGGTTCACTCAAGTCGGGGGACGCAGTCTAGGCGCGCGGGCTGCGATTGGAATCGTGATTGCTGGTCTGTTTATGCAGAAAGGCGCGCACGGGTACGCCAACACGGGGTGCGCGCGCCGCGGGTTGTGTATCGTCACGACACCGTTAAGAGAGAAGAGAGACCACCATGTCATTCGCAGAGGCGCTGCGCGCTGATCATTCCCTCGAGGCGTGCCTCGATGAACTCGGTGATGCGCTACGAGCGCTCGAGGAGTATCCGCCCACGGTCGTGGCGGTAGCCCTGCGCGTGCATCTGGAGGCGCTGCTGCAAGCGCTGCTGGAAAGCCAGGTGTGTTCGCGCGCCGAGGTGCGCGCGTACTTTAAAGAACTGGAGCGCGAAGCGCTGCAGTACGGCGAGGACTGAAACCTGACGCGCACGACGGAAGCCTTGGCGCCCCCTCGGCGCATCCGCAGCGGCCCGTCGGCCGCTGCCTGGCAACACCCGTGCAGGCGTGTGCCTGATTTCGGATGCAAGCCGGCTAGCGTGCGCCTAAGCTGCTATCGGCTGTCATCCCCAGGGTGCTGCGTCTCGTGCCAACACTTGCGCAAGCGAAGATAGCGTGGCGGTAAGAACAATGTGACGTAGCTGATGCGCGCGCCATGGTGTTGTGTAGGTCGGTCAAGCCCTTCGAGGCGAGCACGCACTTCGCATGCCAGCAAGAGCTTCACGCCAGCCGCTCTGCGCGTGCTGGGTTTGGGAGCGTATCTCGCCTACGCGATTACCGGATGCTCCGTGGGTTCAAACGCCGCACCGGAGCGCGGCGCGGCGAGCGCTGCAAGGGCAACGCGCGACGCCGAGCACGTTCTCAATGTCTACAACTGGGGAGAGTACATGGATCCGGAGGTGATCCAGCAGTTCGAGAAGGAATTCGCAATCAAGGTCAACTACGATGTCTACGACTCGAATGAATTGCTGGAGACCCGACTGCTGGTCGGACACACGAACTACGACGTCGTCGTGCCCTCGGCGTACTTTCTCGAGAATCAGATCAAGGCGGGCATCTACCAGAAGCTGGATAAGACAGAGCTACCGAATCTGAAGAACCTGGACCCGGAGGTAGTGCGCGGTGTTGCCCTGTACGATCCGGGCAATGAATACGCGGTCGATTACATGTGGCTCAGCACGACGGGCCTCGCCTACAACGTGGAGAAGATAAGGGAGCGCATGCCGGATGCGCCGCTGAGCAGCTGGCGAATGGTCTATGACCCGAGCGTAGTGGCGAAATTTGAGGATTGCGGCGTGGCCGTGCTCGATTCGCCCATCAATGTCATCGGCTCCGCCCTCATCTTTCTCGGCAAGGACCCCAACAGCGAGTCACTCGCGGATCTGCAGGCGGCTGAACGGCTGCTGCTGTCCGTGCGGCAGTACATCCGCTATGCGGATAGCACGCGACTTTCTGCCGACCTTGCCAACGGCGAGATCTGCCTGGCGGTGGCTTGGTCCGGCGACATCCCCTTCGCGCGCGCAAGCGCGAAGGACGCGGGCCAGGGTGTCAGGCTGGATTTTTCAATTCCGCAGGAAGGGTCCGTCAGCAACTTCGATGTACTCGCAATTCCTGCGGATGCGCCACATCCGAGAAACGCGCACCTGTTTATTAACTATCTGCTGCGCCCCGATGTCGCGGCGAAGAACACCAGCCTGGTGAAGTATGCGAACGGGGTGGCAGCCTCCACGGCACTACTCAGCGATGAGTTGCGCAATGATCCGGCCGTGTATCCACCGCCAGACGTGCGCGCCAGACTTGTGCCGTCTCGCGCGAAGCCGCCCAAGTTTATGCGGGCGCTGACGCGCACCTGGACGCGGTTTAAGACGCGCCAGTGAGTCCGTTAGCGGCTGTCCGCTTTAGCAGCGGGCGTGTGAGTTTCCGCTGCGGCGTGCGTGCTGCTGTCGTGTGCGTCGTGCGTCGGCGTCGCCGGAGCGTGTGCGTGCGGCGACGCCGCAGACGGTGCGGGCGGCGGGCGAACGACGGGCGCGCGCTGGACCACCGCCGCCTGGGACCCCGGAGGCCGATAGCGCGCAGATTCGGGTGCGGTGCCGGCAGGACTCAGGGGCGCAGGCACCGCACCGGGCGGACGGTCGCCGCGCGGCGGCGGCGCGGGGTTCGCCGCTACGGCGCCGGGTGGCGCCTCCGGTGCTGAGGCGCTTGGCAGGTAGGAGGTATCCTGCCGCGGCACGCTCGGTAAGACGCTGTGCTCGAGGGTGTGCGCGCGCTCGGCAAAATTCGGCAGGCCCTCAGCGGCGGTACCTGTGCCGGCGGGGCGCGCGCTGGGCAAAACCCGCACCGGGGCTGCAGCGGTTGGCGGTTGTAAGCGCACGAGCTCGCTGCGCGGCAACGCGTGGCCGCCGTTCGCCTGAATCGCCGCCAACTGCTTATCGAAGGACGCGGGCGCCGAGGGCGGCGGAGTACGCACCAACAGCGGACGGTTCCAGTATGCGGCCGACTGGTGCGTCACTACGGGCGTCGGGGCGGCCGCGAGGACACTCTGCCGCAGCGGCGCGATCGGCGGCGCTGCGGCCGTAGCCGCCGCGCCCGCGAGGACCGTCGCGCTCAAGCGCACGGCGTGGCTGCCCACGCGCTGGCCGGAGGTGAAGACGTCCTGCGGCACGGCGGTCACCGCAGCGGGCGTGTTGTTGAGGTAGTGCGTGTTGCTGAGGTCGTAAGGGATGCCGTGGGTAGCGAACGTCGGCGCGCTGCCGATGTTGACCTTGCGCAGATACTCGCTGCTCACCGCGTACGGCGGCACGTAGACCTCGCGTGGCGCGAGTGGAAACCAGGCGACTCGCGATCCGGGCGCGCCCGGCGCACCGTGCTCGGATCCGCCGACCCACCCTACCAGCGCGGGTGAATAAGCCGCACGCACGCCGCGCGCCCCGGGCACCCAGCACCAGGTACTGTTCCACAGTACCCAGCGGCCATAATGGAACGGGGCGAACCCCCACGGCGCATCGTCGATCCAGCTCCAGCCCCAGGGCGCGATCCAGGCCCAGCGACCGAACCGGTACGGCGCCCAGACCACAACGCCGACGACCGCGGGCACCCAGACATAGCCGTAATCCGGCGCGGCTTCCCAGGTCCCGTTGTTGTCGAGGTCCTGTGTCCCGGGCACGTCATCGGCGACATACTCACGCGCAGCGGAGTTCTGCAGTGCACGATCGCGCGCTGTCGACCAGGCATCCAGCTCATCCGGCGCGGCGAGCGCCTCGCGCTCGTAACTGAGGAGCTGCGTGCCACTGAATAGCCCCTGCTGCTGCATACGCAGGATGACGCTCTGACCGCCGCCGTCGGCCGCGGCGCTGCCGGCGCTGACCTTGATGATGGTGCGGTCACCGGCCTCGTTCACCTCCACGCGGTACTCGCCCGGCTCGCGCAGGGTCACCGCAAGATTCGGCGTATCAATCTCATACTGCTCACCCGCCTGCATGTCGCGCACGAACACGATGAGGGTGCCCGCGGGCAGTTGCATCTGCGCGCCGTGATCATCGAGATTGAGGAACGAGAAGCCGGTGCTGCTGCCGAGACGGACGACGGCGTTGCCGAGATCCAGCTCTGCGCGCGAGCCCTGATCACTCCAGAGCCGGTCCCCGCTGGTGAGCGGGCGATTCAGCTGCGCCTGGGTCCAGTCCGTCACGCCCGCCGGCTGCAAGGAGACCGTGCCCTCCGCATCACTCAGGCGCGCCACCCGCGCCGGCGGATCCGCATTCTGTGCCTCCGCGGCGGCACACGACAGGCCGGCGAGCGCGAGCAGCACAAGAGTGCATCCGGCGCGCATCGTGAAAAATCGCATTGGCACGGCCCTTCCCTCACCTAACACGCGGCGCACACCCGGCGCCTTATGACAACTGCTCAGAACCCGGGACGGGCGCGTCGCCCTCCATCTTATATACGCCAATCGTCCCTGAACGGTCAGTGAACGGCAGCGCACGGAACGCGCCAATCAGCGCCGCCGTGCCCCTAGAGGGTTCCCGGCAAACGCTCGGCCAGGAAATCGATGAAAGCCCGCACGGCGGGCAGCATGCCGCGGCGGCTCGGGAACACCACGTGCACGATTCCCTGCGGGCTGTTCCACTGCGGCAGCACGCGCCGGAGCTTGCCGCTCGCGAGATCCTCGCGGACGGCGCTCTCAGGCAAACGTGCGATCCCGACACCTGCCAGTACTGCGCAGCGCAGCACGATGAAGTCATGACACACCATGCGCGCCTTCAGTTCCGCGCGCACGATCTCACCCTCCGGACCCACGAGTTCCCAGGAATTGCGATCCAAGTCGCCCGCGTAATCAAGCGTCTGATGGTCGGCGAGCTGCGCGGGAGCAAGGAGCGCAGAGGCGCCCTTCAGATACGCGGGCGTTGCGACCAGTACCTCGTCCACCTGCTGGAAACTGCGCATCACGAGACCGTCTTCGCCGCTGGGCCGCGTGCGCACGCGCAGCGCCACGTCAAAGCCCTCGTTCAACACGTCGACGCGCCGGTTGCTCACCTGCAGCAGCAGATGGATCGCAGGATATTGTGCGAGGAACTGCGGCAGCACGGGCGCGAGCGCCCACTGTGCGAGCGCGACAGGGCAGCTGGCCCTGAGCGCGCCGCGCGGCTCCGCGCGCGCGAACTCGACCACTTCGACTGCGGCGTCGGCCTCCGCCAGCATCGCGCGCGCGTGCCGGTAGACCTCCTGGCCCACCCCGGTGACCACGAAGCGCCGCGTCGAGCGATGGATGAGGCGCACCCCGAGCTGCACTTCCAGGGCCACCACGTGCCGTGACAAGCGGGACTTCGGGATTGAGAGTGCGCGCGCGGCCCGCGCAAAGCCGGCGTGATCCACCACCTGGGTGAAGTAGTAGAACCCCTCCAGAGGTTGCATGGCTGACCCGATTATCCACAAGTTTGGAACAATATGTTCCAGTTTGCCCGGATACTCAATCATTGTCCTGAGCATTAACCTTCTTTCAGGCACTTGGATGACACGGAGAAGGCCCATGAATCTGCTGCATATCGATTCGAGCATCCTCGGCGAGGGCTCGGCCAGCCGCTCGCTGACGCGGGAGGTCGTGGCGCGCCTGAAGGCGGCCCAGCCGGACCTTCAGGTCACTTACCGCGACCTCACCGCCGAGCCGCTGCCGCACTACTCGGCCGCATCGGTCGCGGGGAGCGATCCTGAGCAGACGGCCCGCGATGCGGCGGTGCTGGAGGAGTTTCTCGCGGCGGACGTCCTGGTAATCGGGGCGCCCCTGTATAACTTCAGCCTGCCCTCGCAGCTGAAGGCCTGGATTGATCGCATCTCGATCAAGGGCAAAACCTTCCGCTACACGGCAAACGGTCCCGAGGGACTCGCCGCGGGCAAGAAGGTGATCGTGGCGATCGCCCGCGGGGGGCTGTATCAACCCGGGGCGGGCACCGAGTTCGGCGAGTCGTACCTGACAGTGCTGTTCGGGTTTCTTGGGGTCAAAGAGGTGTCCTTTGTGCGCGCCGAGGGCCTCAACGTCTCCCCAGAGCAGCGCGAGGCGAGCCTGCGCGCCGCACGGGGCCAGATCCGCACCCTGCCCTCACCGGCGAGCGCCGCTCTTGCTGCGTAAGGGGCGCGACCCCAATTAGTGGAATCTTCAGGCCACCTCCGCGGAGACATTTTCATGACCTCATTGAACAGTGCGACCCGCTCGGTCAGCCGCGTCGTGCGCGGACTACCCACCTCAGACGGCGCGGGCGTCAAGCTGCGCCGTGTCATCGGCCAGCCGCAGTTGCCGGATCTGGATCCGTTTCTGATGCTCGATGAGTTCGGGACAGACAAGGCCGAAGACTACATTGCCGGCTTTCCGGATCACCCGCACCGCGGCTTCGAGACGGTCACGTACATGCTCGATGGGCGCATGCGCCACCGGGACAACCATGGCAACGAGGGAGTACTCGTTCCGGGAAGCGTGCAGTGGATGACCGCGGGGCGCGGGCTGGTGCATTCGGAAATGCCCGAGCAGCAGGAGGGGCGCATGCGCGGCTTTCAGCTGTGGCTCAATCTGCCGGCACGCGAGAAGATGACGGCGCCGAAATACCAGGAATTCGGCCCCGAGCGCATTCCGACCGCCACGCCGGTGAGCGGCGTGCAGGCCAAGGTGATCGCCGGAGTCGTGGCCGGTGTGACAGGACCGATCCAGCAGCCGGCGACCGACCCGACGTACCTGGATCTTGCGATCGAGCCCGGCCGTGAGTTCGTGCAGAGCCTGCCGGCGGACTACGCCGCATTTCTGTATGTCTACGAGGGCGAGATACAAGTCGGGCGCGAGGCGAGCCCCGTGCGCTCCCAGGAACTGGCGGTCCTCAGCGAGGGCGCCGAGATTCGCCTGACGGGCGTGCGCGCCGGCGTCGACGGTAAGAGCGCGCGTGCGATCCTGGTCGCCGGTCGGCCGCTGCGCGAGCCGGTGGCCAAGTACGGCCCCTTCGTCATGAACACGCGCGCCGAGCTGCAGCAGGCCTTCGAGGACTTTCAGAGCGGCAAGTTCTGATGAAGCACGGATGCCGCCGGGCGCCGGGGGCGGTGCCCGGCCGCAGTGAGACCGTTACGGCAGTACCGTGAAGCCATAACGCGCGAAAATCTCACGGGCGCTCTGCCCGTTGAGGAAGGCGAGGTACTGCGCGGCCTGCGGCTGCGCGACCGAGGTGAGCGCCGCCGGGTACACGATCGGCGGATGCGTGGCCTCGGGAAAGACATCCACCACGCGCACGCGCTTCTCCGCCGCCGCGTCGGTGCGATACACGATCCCCAGCGGCGTCTCCCCGCGTGCCACGTAGGCCAGCGCAGCGCGCACGTTTTCCGCCCGCGCCAGCCGCGGCGCCACCGCCTCCCACACCCCCAGTTGCGTCAGCGCCGCGCGCGCATACAGCCCGGCGGGTACCGAATCCGGGTCCGCGCAGGCGAGCCGGCCGGTGCCCAGGGCGGCGACGAGAGCGAATCCGGGCGCGATTTTCAGCTGCACCGGGCTGTCCGCCGGGGCGATGAGCACGAGCGCATTGCCGAGTACATCGCGACGAGTGCCGCTACGCAGCAAGGCGCGCTGCTCGAGATAGTCCATCCACTGACGATCGGCCGAGAAAAACACGTCCGCGCGCGCGCCGGCCTCAATCTGTTTGGCGAGCACGGAACTGGCGGCGTAGGAGGCGCGCACCGGGATGTGCGTCGCGGTGCTGAAGGCGTGATCGGCTTCCTCCAGCGCATCGCTCAGGGAAGCGGCGGCAAACACGAGGAGAGCGGGTGCCGGGGAGACGGTGGAGCCTTGCCCGGTTGGCGGCGCCGCCGCAGCCGCGCTTGCCAGACAGAGGATGCCTACAAGACATCGCAGCCTCGATCGGGGCGTTCGTCTGATTGCCATGAGCGGATCGCTCCTTTAAGAGGTTATGTCAGTTTGTCAAGAACGGATGTCGCAACTATTTCAGTCGCCCTCGCAGCTCCCCCGGGGCGCGCGAACTGCTACCTGCGGCACCGGCTCTACCAAGGAAGGCGCGCAAAATGCTTCGATGTACACCCCGGCGCTCTGACGGCCTCGGAACCTGACGGCCATGCTCGGGCGCTTGTCGTGCGTTTGCAGCTGCCCCGGGCGCCCGCGGCGCGCCGCAACGCTGCGCGCCTTATGGCTTGCGCCCGTGCTGTGCGCCGTGGCCGCCGTGCGCGCCGACGGCGCCCCGGCGCCGGCCGCCCCCGACCTGAGCGAGCCTGCGGCGGTCAGCGGCGAAGCGCACGAGTTCGGCGCCGAGGTGCAGCACGTCGCGGTGCACCCCGGCTACGGACCGCCCGACTATAGCCCGGGGCTCCCCTCGGATGCGACGCTGGAGAAAGAAGGCGCCGTCATCGGTGAAGTCCTGATCGACAATCAGAACATCTTCAACCTCGATGACCCGAAGGACGATAACAAGATCTTCCGGCTCGCCGACCGGCTGCACATCAAGACGCGTGCGACGGTGGTGCGCCGGCAGCTACTGTTTAAGCCAGGAGACCGATACTCACACCGTCTGGTGGAGGAGTCTGAACGGCTGCTGCGCTCCCAAAGCTACTTCTACGACGCCTGGATTCGCCCGGTGCGTTACCACGACGGTGTTGTCGACCTGAAGATCACGACCAAGGATGTGTGGACGCTGAATCCGGGCTTCAACTTCGGCCGCAGCGGCGGCACCAACTCCACGGGCGCGCAGCTTGAGGAAGAGAACCTGCTCGGAACCGGGGCGGGACTGAAGTATGAATATCAGAGCAACATCGACCGTTCCGGCTCCTCGATCGACCTCTCGGACCGGACTGCCTTTGGGACCTGGACCTCTGTTGACTTGCATTGGGGCGACTTCAGCGACGGCCAAACGCGCGGCATCAACGTCACGCGGCCATTTTATGCCCTCGACAGCCGCTGGGATGCTTCCGGCGCGATCCTCGACGACACGCAGATCGATCCACTCTACGATCAAGGCCAGCTGATCGATCAGTTCCAGGATCGACACACGCTCGTGCAGGCGTACTACGGCTGGTCGGCGGGCATGAAAGACGGCTGGGTGCAGCGCTGGACCGCGGGCATGACCTACGATGAACATCTCTTTGCGCCGGTGAGCAACGCGAATGGCAGCACCAGCCTGCTGCCCACGGATCGCCGCTTCGTCTACCCGTTCATCGAGTGGGATCTGGTGCAGGACGATTACCTCAAGCTCTGGAACCACAACCAGATCGCGCGCACCGAGGACTTCACGCTCGGCACCACCGCCAGCGTGCGACTCGGATTTGCGCAGTCGGGCTGGGGTTCCACGAGCAGTGCGGTGCTGATCAACGCCTCGGCGAACAAAGGCTTTCGCAACGGCGGCTCGACGCTCTTGCTCTCGAGCGACTTCTCGGGCCGGCTGGAAGACCACGCGCTGCAAAACGGCCTCCTCGACGGCTCAGTGCGCTACTTCGTCGAGCAGAGTAAGAACTGGCTCTTCTACACGACGCTCCAGGGGACCAAGGGCTGGAACCTTGATCTGGATGATCAGATTCTTCTGGGTGGCGATAACGGCCTGCGCGGCTATCCGCTGCGCTATCAGGACGGCACCGAGCGCGCACTCTTCTCGGTCGAGCAGCGCTACTTCACCGACTGGTACCCGTTTCGGCTCTTTCGGGTAGGTGGCGCGGTCTTCTTCGACATGGGGCGCACCTGGGGCACGGCCCCGCTTGCGGCGCCGAGCCTCGGGCTGCTCAAGGATTTCGGCTTTGGCGCGCGCTTCGGCAACGCCCGCTCGGGCTTCGGAAACGTCATCCACGTGGACCTGGCCTTTCCGCTGGACGCGAACAAGGGTCCGGGCATCAGCAAGGTCCAGTTCCTCGTGCAGACCGAGGCGACCTTCTAGGCTCAGCCCGCGCGCCGGCGCGCCTCTAGCGCTTGCCGAACGTACCGTTGGTGGTACCGCTCTTGGGAGCTGCGCCGCCTGCGCTCTGGGGGGGCAGCACCTCCACGGACAGCGTGAAGGTGCGCTTCTCGGTGCCGCTGAGTGCACCGACGTTCACCACCTGACGCGTCACTTCCTCGCCCCGGTCATTGCGCACGGCGATGACCACGAAGTACTCCCACGCCTCCTGCAGGGGGGGATGACGAATGACGCCCTCGACCTTCAGCGCCGGGGTGGCCGCCACCTGACGCTTCGCCGCTTCTTGGTCGAAGCGCAGGTGGTGCATGCACCCCGGACAGATACTCAGGCTCTCGAGGATGGCCGCCTTGCAGTGCGGACACGTGCGCGTCTTGCCCGGGTTCACCGGGCGAGAAGCGACGTTCATGCGTTGCCGAAGCCCTTGGTATCGGTCTTGGCAGCGCGCGCCTCGCCCTCGTAGCCGAACTCGACCTGCCCGCGCATGCGCGAGCCGGCCGCCACGGTGAGGGAACCGGCCTTCACGTCGCCGTTGATCACACCTGACTCGAGCAGCTCGACCCGCTTGGCGTTCTCGATGTTGCCGATGAGCTCGCCTGAGACGACCACGACACTCGCCTTCACGTGCCCTTCCAGGCGCGCACCGGTATCCAGCGTGACGTTACCCTCAACCTGCACGTCCCCCTTGAAGCGCCCGGCGATGCGCACGTGTCCCGTGCCGGAAATCTTGCCTTCGATCGTGAGGTCGGAGGCGATATGCGACTCCTTCATCTCGTTGCGCTGCGGTGCGGGCGCCGGGCGACGCGACGCATCAGGGCTTAAAGAGGCCACGTTGGCCCGCTCGGGCTCCCGCGCGTGTGCCGGAGCCGGGGCGGCGGCCGGGGTGGCGGGGGCGGTGGTGGCGGGGCCGGTTCCGGTATTCGAGTCTTTCCAAAGCGCCATGGATAGTCCCTGTGGTAAATGAACGGTGAAAGGTACCTGCGCCCCTGTTCCGGGGGAAGTGTCTCCCCCGGCAGACGGTCGTCAAGACCGATCTGTCAAGATAGAGTCCACGTCTACGGAAAAGCGACCCAGTTAAGTGTAATCCCGCGGAGCGTCCCGCGAGCATGTCGCGGCTCTCACTCTGAAAGATTTTGCGACGCGCGTCCCAAGGAGGACCCGGTACGTCCCGTGAGCCCGAAGACCATCCACCTGATCGCCGCCGCGCGACCGAACTTCATGAAAGTGGCCCCCCTTTATCATGCCCTGAAAGGGGACAGGGGATACACGGCGCTCCTGGTGCATACCGGGCAGCATTACGATGCGAACATGTCCGGTGCCTTCTTGCGGGACCTGGAGCTGCCCGAACCAGCCTACCACCTGGAAGTCGGCAGCGGCACGCACGCCGAGCAGACCGGGGGCACCATGATCGCCTACGAGCGCGTCTGCGAGGCCGGCCGGCCGGATGCGATCGTGGTCGTGGGCGATGTCAATGCCACCGCGGCCTGCGCCATGGTGGGGACGAAGCTGTGGATACCCGTGGTGCACCTGGAGGCTGGACTACGCAGCCACGATCGGCGCATGCCCGAGGAAATCAACCGGCGGGTCACGGATGCCATCGCGGATCTTCTGTGGACGCCTTCGCCCGACGCGGACGCCAATCTGCTCGCCGAAGGGATCACGCCAGCGAGGATCGACCGCATCGGCAATATCATGATCGACTCCTTCGAGATGCTGCGTGCGCGCATCGAGCAGGCGGGGACGCGGGATGAGCTCGGGCTGGGCGAGTGCCCGTACGCGGTCGTGACCCTGCATCGGCCCTCGAATGTCGATAAGCGCGGCAAACTCGCTGAGCTTGTGAGCGCGCTACTGGGGGTGGCCGGGGAGCTGGAAGTGGTCTTCGCCATTCATCCGCGCACGCGCAAACGTCTCAATGATTTTGGTCTGCTCGCCTCGCTCACCGGCTGCAGCCGCATCCACGTCACCGAGCCCCTGAGCTACATCGATTTCATGAACCTCGTGACGCGCTGTGCGATCGCCATCACCGATTCGGGCGGCGTGCAGGAAGAGACGACGTATCTGGGCATTCCTTGCGTCACGCTGCGCGAAAACACCGAACGGCCGATCACGGTGACGCAGGGTAGCAATCGGCTGTTGCAACCGGCGCAGCTGGTGAACGCCGTGCGCGAGGCCTTGAGCGGCGCCTGGCCGAAGGGCAGCCGGCCGGACCGCTGGGATGGGCACACGAGCGAGCGCGCAGTCGCAAGCCTGCACCGCCTACTGCAGATTCCCGGCTGACCCATGGGTCTTAGAGCAAGCCCGTGCTCCGCGGAGCGAGGTGCACGCGTGCAGCGTCAACAGCGGCACCGCGCGTACGCCGCCGCCGTGTGGCTCGCGTCGATTTTCCTCGGGCAGGCGCCCCTCAGGGCCGAATCGCCCGCGCCCGATACACTACAGCTTTCAGCCACTCCGTTCGTCGGTTACCAGGTCGGCGGCAACTTCGAGCTCACCGATACCGGTCAGAGCGTGCGGGTCGATGATCACGCCTCCGCTGCGCTCGCCCTGGATCTGAAGGCGCCTGACCAGACGCAGTACGAACTTTTCTACGGCCACCAGTCAAGCACTCTGTCCGGCACCGGTTTTACGCCCACCGGGGTGAAAGTCGAGTACCTGCACATCGGCGGCCTGGTCGCGCTTGATGAAACCGAGCACTTGAAACCGTATTTTGGCGGTGGGCTTGGAGCGACCCGCCTCACCGCGGACTCCGCTTCGGGGAGCGCTGAGACGCGTTTTTCCATATCGCTCGCGCTGGGCCTTCGCGTACCGCTGAGTCCGCATTTCTCACTGCGCTTTGAAGGCCGCGGATTTCTGACACCGGTCAACACCGATTCTGCGTTCTTCTGTAGTTCGGGTGAAGGGGGCGCCCTGTGCCAGCTGCATGCAACGGGTTCGGTGTTCTTTCAGTTCGACTTTCTCGCGGGTGTGACTTACACGCTCTGACGCCCTTTCTGCGCCCGCCTATGCCCTTCGCAGGCGCTACCGCTGATGGCCCGTGTTGACCAGCAGCTCTAGAATCGCGACTCCCGGAGCTTATCCGGGCGCGTGCGCTTGTTCCTGTGTTGCGATTCTAACAGCGTATGGCGCAGGACTGCTGCGCGGCGCAGACCGTGCGATTTTTTGCAGCCAAGCTTGTTGGCGCTTGGTGAGGGCAGGGACTTTGGCTTCGGGGGCCAGCGGAACTAAAGTAACCTGTAAGGCTCTCGTGAGGGAGAGCTGCGACTGACGGACGATGAAGCGCTCGCCACTCGGAGCGCAGGAGAGAGGTTATGCGCCCCATTGATCGGCTCAGAACAACGCTCCTTAGCGAACGGCAACGCACAGCGGCAACGGGCGATCCTTCACGTCGCGGATTTCTGCGTTCGGGTGCCGCGGCGCTGGCGGCGGCGTTGCTGCCGCCTCCGCGGCGAGCGCGCGCCGCACCGCCTGCACCAAGCTCACAGGTCGAACAGGAGGGTGCGCCGCGCGCATCCGAGGCCTACGCGCAAGGCGACGTACGCGGCTACGGAATCGTCCCAAATTCGAACACTGCGGCCTCGGCCAATACCCGTGCCCTCAAGGCGCTGGTGGATCCGGCCGGCAGCTTCACCGGCACGTTGTATTTCCCGAACACGACCGGTTCGGATGTCTATTACTTCAATGACCTCATTGCATTTCACGATGGCGTTCAACTGGACCTCAAGGGCTGCGCCCTCAATTTCACCAAGACCGGTGACAAGCGCGATTCGGCCAGCGGGTTCATTCACGCCATTCGCGATTTCACGATCGCGAATGGCGCCCTGGTTACCAGCTACGTAGCCAATGGTGGCTACAACACGGGTAACGCGATGGCTTTCGGTGGCCGCGGGATGGATTCAGCGCTCTTCCCGAATCTCTACGACCGGCTCCTGCCTGCGCCCATGGGCAACATCACGGTGCGCAACCTGCGCATCAACGCCGCGGCGAGCGACAACGCTGCTCGAGGCATCTTCATGCTCGGGGGCTTCGATGGCGTCGCAATCGACAACGTCTGGATCGAGGGCCAGGGCCGGCTGGCCGGTGGCATCTACTACGAGTTCGGGTGGGCGACAAACGAGCCGAAGGAGACCGACCGGCAAAGCTCGCATGCGCGCAACATTCGTATCACAAATCTCACCGTCACCAATGTCATCAATGAGGCCTTCGGCGCCGAGGGTGGCTACGACATCCTCATTGATGGGTTGCGCATGAGTAACTGCGGTCATGGCTGTCTGATTGGCACGGGCGAGGCTCTATACTTCCGGCCGTGGGTACCGGGGAGCGAGCGCAACCGCCGCGCGAGCTTCGCCGTGCGCAACGTCCTGGGCGAGGCGATCAGGAATGTTGGCCTGTGGGTGACCGGCGCCAGCAAGCTCTCCGGTTCGTATCTGGACAACCCGCCTGCGCACGACAATCCCTACGGCCTGGGCGCCGATCAGCAGACGGATCTGATCGATTTCTCCGCGGAGCAATTCTCCCTGAGTGGCACGGGCAAGAACTTTGGGATCCTAAGCTCCGCTGCCACCACTCAGATTGTCAATGGAACGCTGGTCGGCTTCAATCGGGGCATCGTTACCACCCAGGAGTGCACGCGGTTCGATATCGAGTCCGTCAAGATCCTCGACAGCGCGAGCTTCGGAATTCAGATCGGACAGAATGTCTCAATCCACACCCCGCCGCGCCCCGCCGCCGGCGTCATCCGCGACTGTCTCATCGCCGGCAGTGGCACCGCCGGCAAGAGCGCGGGCCTGTTCATCGGCACGACGCAAAGCTGCCTCATCGAGAACTGCCGCTTCGGCTACGACCTGAGCACCGATGGCAAGAGCGAGTCAACGCAGACGCAGGCGGTTTCCATTGCCGCGGACGCCGCCGGCGTAACGTGCCGCACCAATTACGTAGCTGCCACGGCCGATGGGGCAGTCGCCTACGTGCTTGCCGGCGCCGTACGACGCAACTGCCGCATCGAGAATGCACGCGGGATCAAGACGGCGACCGGACCGTGGCAGTAAGGCGGCGCTCGCTCCCGGTCTCGCCCGCCGTCGACCCGCTTCAGGCGTCCACCAGCCTCAGCACTTCGGCGGTCTTCTCGCGCAGCAGCGCCTCGCTCGCGCGCGTCTCGACGTTCAGGCGCACCAGCGGTTCGGTGTTGGAGCCGCGCAGATTGAAGCGCCAGGCAGGGAATTCCATAGACAGGCCATCGGTCAGATCGATCGTGGCTGCCTGCGACTCGTAGTGTTGCCGCACACGCGCAAGGATGGATTTGGCATCAGTGCCCAGGTGCCGGTTGATCTCTCCGCTCGCCGGAAAGAGCTTCATGCGCTCTCCGACCAGCGCTGAGAGCGGCTGGCCGCGTTCACTCATTACCGCCAGCACTAAGAGCCAGGGAATCATGCCGCTGTCGCAGTAGGCGAATTTACGGAAGTAGTGATGCGCGCTCATCTCACCACCGTAGACCGCATCCACCTCGCGCATCTTCTGCTTGATGAACGCGTGCCCGGATTTGCACAACACCGCCGTGCCGCCGTAGCGGCCGACAATATCGAGCGTGTTCCAGGTGAGGCGCGGGTCATGCACGATGCGCGCGCCCGGTTCTTGCTGCAGAAAGGTCTGCGCCAGCAGGCCCACCAGGTAGTACCCCTCGATGAACTGTCCGGTCTCATCGAAGAAGAAGCAACGATCGTAGTCCCCGTCCCAGGCCAAACCCACATCGGCACCGCGCTCGCGCACCAGGGCCGCGGTCGCCATGCGGTTCTCTTCGAGCATCGGGTTGGGCACCCCGTACGGGAAGGTGCCGTCCGGTTCGTTGTGGATCTTGATGAACTCAAACGGTAGATGCGGTTGAAGCGCATCCACTATGAGTCCGGCGCCGCCGTTGCCGGCATTCACTACGACCTTCAGTTTACGCAGGCGCTTGAGATCGACGTAACCGAGCAGGTGCTGCAAGTACTGGGATTGGATATCAAGTACCGCTTCCCGGCCGGGTGTGGCCGCCTTGCCGGGTAGCTGGCCGGTCTCAATCAGACGTCGCATGTCCTTAAGCCCGGTGTCGGCGCTGATCGGGCGGGCCTCCTCGCGCACGAACTTCATGCCGTTGTAATCGGGAGGATTGTGACTAGCGGTCACCATGATGCCCCCGTCCAGATGCTCGGCGAATGTAGCGAAGTAAGACCCCTCGGTGCCCCAGAGTCCAATGTCGAGCACGTCCGTGCCGCAGTCTTTCAGGCCACGCTTGAGCGCTGCGGCCAGCCGCGGGCTCGAGAGGCGGATGTCGTAACCCACAGCGACTCGGCGCGGCTTGACGAACGCAGCGTAGGCACGCCCGATGTCGTAGGCGAGGGACTCGTTGATCTCATCCGGGATGCGGCCACGGACGTCGTAGGCTTTGAACGCGTCGAGATTGGGCGCCGAGGACATCGCTACTTGTTGGTTCCCTGGCGTCCGTAACGGTCCTCGAAGCGCACAATGTCATCCTCCCCCAGATAGGAGCCGGACTGCACTTCGATGATCTCCAGCGGGATCATGCCCGGGTTCTCAATGCGGTGCTTGACGCCGATGGGAATGTAGGTCGACTGGTTCTCCTCCAGGAGGAACTCTTCCTCGCCGCGCGTGACACGCGCGGTGCCTGCGACCACCACCCAATGCTCGGCGCGGTGATGGTGCATCTGCAATGACAACGTCGCGCCGGGCTTGACTTTCAGTCGCTTCACCTGGAAACGTGGTCCGCTCTCCAGGCTGTCGTAGCTGCCCCAGGGGCGAAAGACTTCGCGGTGCAGCGAGTGCTCGTAGCGGCCGAGTTCCTTCAGGCGCAGCACCAATTTCCTGACATCTTGCACCCGTTCCTTCGGCGCGACCAGCACGGCATCCTTGGTCTCCACCACCACGTGGTCCCTGAGTCCAACCGCCGCCACCAGGCGGCTTTCGGCATACAGATAGGAGCCCTGGGTGTCCTCACAGATGACATCGCCATGCGTGACGTTACCGTGCGTGTCCTCATCGCTCGCCGCGTGCAGCGAAGCCCAGGATCCCACGTCGCTCCAGCCGGCATTCAGGGGCACGACCACGGCATCCGCGGTCTTCTCCATAACGGCATAATCGATCGAGTCGGCCGGGCAGGATTCAAAGAGCGCCGCATCAATGCGCGTAAAATCCAGATCCGCCGTGGCTCCGCGGAAGGCAGCTTCGCAGGTACGTGCCATCTCGGGCGCGAAGCGCTCGAGTTCCTGCAGGTAGCGTCGCGCGCGGAACAGGAACATTCCGCTATTCCAGTAGTAGTTCCCCGAGGCCACGAACTCGCGGGCGCGTTCGGAATTGGGCTTCTCCACGAAGCGCGTGATGCGGAAGGCCGCGCCGCTTGCCTCCCCGCGCTGGATGTACCCGTAGCCGGTTTCGGGCGCGCTCGCAACGATGCCGAATGTTGCCAGCTGGCCGCCTTCCGCCGCCGCGAGCGCGGTTCGCACGGCTTGATGGAAGGCCGCTGTGTCACGGATCACATGGTCCGCGGGCAGCACGAGCAGCACCGGCTCGACAGCGTTCGGCCGGGTGGCCAGCCCCTTGAGAACCGCATGCGCCGCCAGCGCGATCGCCGGGGCGGTATTGCGCCCGAAGGGCTCCAGCAGCGTGGCGCGCGGCTCGATCTTCAGCTGCCGTAGTTGTTCGGCGACCAGGAAGCGGTGCGCTTCGTTGCACACGATCACCGGGGCGCTGGTAGCCAGTCCGTCCAGTCGCAACAGCGTCTGCTGCAGCATCGTGCGGGTACCGACGAGCGGCAGGAGCTGTTTGGGATAGAGTTCGCGCGAGAGCGGCCACAGGCGCGTGCCGGCGCCACCGGAGAGAATGACGGGTGTGATCATTTGAGTCTCACGCCACCGGCAACGGCTTGCCACGGCCGATCGCGTGGTAGGTCAGGCCAAAGCGCACGAGCATCGCCGGATCGTAAAGATTGCGGCCGTCGAAGATGACCGGAGCCTTCAGAATCTGCTTGAGACGATCGAAATCAGGGCTGCGGAACTCCTGCCACTCCGTCACGATCGCCAGCGCGTCGGCCCCCTGCGCCGCCGCGTAGGCGTTCTTGGCGAGGGTGACTCCGGCGCGGCCCCCGAAGATGCGCTCCGCTTCCTGCGCAGCAACCGGGTCGTAAGCGTGCACCTGTGCGCCAGCCTTCAACAGCAGCTCGATGAGTGTCACCGCCGGGGCTTCCCGCATGTCATCGGTGTTGGGCTTAAAGGCCAGTCCCCACAGCGCGATGGTGCGTCCCTTGAGACTGCCACCGAAGTGCCGCTGCATCTTCTGATACAGCACCTCCTTCTGGCGGGTGTTGACCGCCTCCACGGCGTTCAGGATCTGCGGCTCATGCCCGGCCTCATGGGCCGAACGGATGAGGGCCTGCACGTCCTTTGGGAAGCAAGAGCCCCCGTAACCGGTCCCCGGGTAGATAAAGCTGTAGCCGATGCGCGGATCGGAGCCTATGCCGATGCGCACCTTCTCGATGTCGGCACCGACGCGTTCGGCAATGTTCGCCAGCTCATTCATGAAGCTTATCTTGGTGGCCAGCATCGCGTTCGCGGCGTACTTAGTGAGCTCGGAGGATCGTATGTCCATCACGATGAGCCGATCGTGATTGCGGATGAAAGGCTCGTAGAGCGCCCGCATGAGCTCGGTGGTGCGCGGATTGTCCGTGCCAATGACGACACGATCGGGCTTCATGAAGTCCGTGATCGCCGCGCCCTCCTTGAGGAACTCAGGATTGGACACCACATCGAACTCGACCTTGACCGCGCGACCGGCGAGTGTGCGTTCCAGTTCTGCGCGCACCTTATCGGCGGTTCCCACCGGGACCGTAGATTTGGTGATGACGATGCTGTAGCGGCTCAGATGCGTCCCAATGGTCCGCGCCACCGCGAGCACATAGCGCAGGTCGGCGGAGCCGTCCTCTCCCGGCGGAGTGCCTACGGCAATGAGCTGGAACAGACCGTGTTCGACGCCCTGCACCGCATCGGTGGTGAACTCGATGCGACCAGCCTGCGCGTTGCGCTTGATGAGCGCATCCAGTCCGGGCTCGTGGATCGGGACCTCACCGCGTTTCAGCCGCTCGATCTTGGCAGCGTCCACGTCTACGCACACGACGTGGTTCCCGGCATCCGCCAGGCAGGCGCCCGTTACGAGTCCCACGTAACCGGACCCAAAAATGGTCACTCGCATTACTTAAGTTCTTGAGTGGAAAGGAAGAAAGTCCAAAGCCTAAAGGAACGCAGCGCCTCGCTCAAGCAGCAAGGGCGAAATCAGGAGCAGCTCAAAGGCTTAGGCGAGTGGATTTTGGCCTTGGGTGGGCTTGCCCGCCTCTTGTAGGCGGCGCTTGGCGGCGAAATCGGCCACCTTGGCGGCCGGTGCGTGCGGCAGGATGGCCTTGCGCCTCCAGACGTAGTCTCGAATATCCACGTCGGCTTGGTACTCCGCCACCGCATCGGCGAGCAGCGCAAGCGCATAGTGGCAATCGAAACTGGCAAGCGCGACCAGCAGCTCGTTCAGGATCAACTCCATCCGCGGCCACGCCAAGCGATGCTCCATCGCACGCATGATCATGGGGTGATCGGTACCGGTGACGTTGGTGCCGATGAGCAGTTCCTCGAACAACTTCTCTGCGGTTCGCAGACCCGTGTACTCAATCTCGATGTCACCGTCCGGATTGTTGGCGTCGCGCACGGTGAGTCCCATGAGATTCACCAGGCGGCGCGCGAGGTCATCGATACGCACCGGGCGCCCCATGTCGAGCACGAATACGTCGCCCCCCTTAGCCATCGACCCCGCCTGGATCACCAGCTGCGCGGCCTCCGGAATCGTCATGAAATAGCGTATGACGTCCGGATGTGTGACGGTGACCGGACCGCCGCGGCGGATCTGCTCCTGAAAGAGCGGCACGACGGATCCGGAGGAAGCGAGCACGTTGCCGAAGCGCACCATGCAGCAGCGCGTCGTGCTGGCGCGCTCCTGTAAGGCTTGCAGCACGAGCTCTGCCATGCGCTTGGTCGCACCCATGACGTTCGCCGGATTGACGGCCTTGTCGGTAGATATGAGGACGAAGGTCTCCACGCCAGTCTCCAGCGCCGCTTCCGCGGTGTACCAAGTACTGATGACGTTGTTGTGGATGCCCTCCACCACATTGTATTCGACGATTGGCACGTGTTTGTAGGCGGCGGCGTGGTAGACAGTCTGGACGGCGAACGCGGCGAGCACTTCGCGCACGCGGTGGCGGTGATGGGCGTTGCCGAGCAGCGGCACGATTTCAACCGTGAGTTGCTCGTGCGCAGCCACTTCCTCCAGTTCGCGCTCGATTTGATAGAGCGCGAGTTCCGACATCTCAAACAGAACCAGACGCGTCGGTTTCAGGCGCACGATCTGCCGGCACAGCTCCGAGCCGATCGAGCCGCCCGCGCCCGTCACCAGGACGCACTTCCCGCGTATGCAGGAATCGAACAGTTTGGGCTTCGGTGGTACCGGGTCGCGCCCGAGCAGGTCGCTCACGTCGACGTCGCACAGCTCGTTGATCTGCGCCTTACCGGCGATCAGGTCAGAGAGATTCGGCAGCGACTGTACGTGCACGCCGAGCGGTTCGAGTTGCGTAAGAATCTCGCGGCGGCGGCGACGCGTTGCCGAGGGCATCGCCAGCAGAATGCGATCAATGCGGTTCTGCCGCACGAGCTTGGGCAGGGAGTCCGAGCTATATACCCGTATGCCGTTGATGCTGCTGCCCTGCAGCGATCGCTTGTCATCGATGAAAGCGACCGGCTCGTAGTCAGGGCCCCCGAGCAGGACCGCGCAAGCGCGGGCACCCATATCACCCGCACCGTAGAGTGCCACCCGTACGGCAGGCTTGCCGTTCTTGCTGCTGTGCTGAAACAAATAGCGGGCCACGAAACGGCTGCCGCCCACGTACAGTAGTGCGAGCGCGCCGTAGATTCCGAGCGCCGACAGCGGGATCTGATGTTGGGCCAGGAAGCGGTCGAACAGCGCCAGCACGAACACTGAAAGGCTCACTCCGGCCAGCACCGTGAGCATCGCCTTCGGTCCGACAAAGCGCGTGACCGCGCGATAAAGGCCCAAGACCGAGAAAAACAGCAGCGCCGAGCCTATGGCAACCAGAAAGTAGGCGTAGGTGCGCTCGAGCGACGGACTCAGAGCGTCAAACTTAAGGGCGAGCGCGGCCCAGAGTGCTGTGGGAATCGCGAGGGCATCAGCCCCCACAATGATGAGTCGCTTGGCGGCACGCGGGAGCGCGAGAATGCCAGCCGTGACACCCTTCGATGTCGCTCGTCCGCCTGCGTGCCTGTCCTTCATCCCACCTCCGCCATGAACCTGAGCGTCCCCTCATCCGCAAGCACGCTACTAACAGTCCACCCCATTGAGATTGTAGAGCAATCAACACGCTATCCGATAGTCGCCAACGCTTACATTGGCTTACCGCGGTTCCCCGGAACGCAACTTCAGTGTATCCAAACGAGAACAGGTGCGACCGGTTGACAGGAAATCGGAACACCCGCCGCTACGGCGGGCGTTGATCGTCGGCCTCCCGACGTCCGGCACCGACAAGGAAAGCAGCCACGGCCAGTGGGACGAACGCGACGATTACGGTTGCGGTGGCAAGCTTAGGGCGCCGGGATGCGAGCGCGGCGCATGGCAACAGCCATAACAGATCCACCAGCAGGACGCCCACGGTGACGCGCAGGTGTCCAAAGCGCCGCGCGAGCCACTGATAGGCGTGTTGGCGGTGAGCTTCGTAGACTCGGTCTCGTCGGAGCCAACGGCGCGACAAAGTTAGAGTGGCGTCCACAAAGAACACACCCCCAAGAATGAGCCAGACCCAGACCGCCGCTGGACGAGTTTGCACGTCGGCAAGAGCCAACACGGCAATGGCATAACCCAGATAGGCGCTGCCCACGTCGCCCATGAAAATGCGCGCCGGCGGCCAGTTCCAGCACAGAAAACCCGCGCACGCCCACGCCAGTAGCCAAGCGAGGGCTGCGATTTCGGCATGTGCGGGTGCGAGGGCAGCAAGTATCGCACCGGCGGCGGCAACAAACACCGCCTCCCCGGCGGCAAGCCCGTCGATGCCGTCCATGAAGTTGAACAGGTTCACGGTCCACAGGATCCCGAGAATCGCGAGCGCTACGCCGCTCCAATCCAGGTGCGCCACATGCTCACCGACTTGCACCTGAGAGAGGCTGCCCAGCCACCACAAAGCCCATACAGCCGCAAACGTCTGGACAGCAAACCGCACGGCGGCCGGTAGCCCGCGATGATCATCCGCAAGACCCACCCCGGCCACCACGAGGCCCCCGCCAACCAGCCCGATGCAGAGGTTGCTCGAGATGGCGCCCAGCAGCGCGAGCAGCACCGCGCCCAGCGTCACAGTAACAACGATCGCGATGCCGCCGCCCCGCGCGGTCGCACTGCGGTGCGAACTACGGCGGTTGGGAATATCAAGGATGCCGCGCCCCAGGGCAAACCGACGGGCCAGTCCGGTGAGCGACGCTGACAGCACAAGCGTGGCGGCCGCCAGCACAAGGTACAGACGCACCTCAGCGATACTCCCGCACGTACCAGGCTGCCGTGCGCTGCAAGGCCTCGTCGAGCGACAGCGGCGGTGCCCACGCGAGCGCGCGACGTGTTGGAGCCGCATCCACTTGCAGCGAGCCGCAAAGCCGCGCCAGGTCCGCCCGCTTGCCCGCCAGACTTCCGCCCAGTAGCAGCAGCGCACGGGGAACTCTTAACAACCGCACCTCGCGCTCGAGCGAGCGGCCGATGCGCCGGATGAGATCGGGCGTCGCTAGGTCCTCGCCGTCCGCCACGAGCCACACGCCCGTCACGGAGCGTGGGTGCCGCAGGAGTTTCAGCAGTAGGTCATTGACAGTCCAGACGCTTACCAGACTGCGCGCGTTGTGTATTGCACCAAACGGTAGTGGCCGCCGACGGTCCACCCAGTGCATTAGACGCAAGAAATTCGCGCGCACACCCGGTCCGTAGATCAGGGGCGGGCGCACGATCGCGGTTTCCATGGAGGTGCCCTGAGCGGCCTGCGCGAGCGAGATCTCAGCCTGCAATTTGGAGCGCCCGTAGTCATCCTGCGGACACGGCACGTCATCGCTTCGGTACGGCTGCTCGGTTGTCGATTCGCCGTTCACCTTGATGCTGCTCAGGTATATGAAGCGGCGCACCCCGGCGGCCGCGGCCGCGCGCGCCAGATGCTCCGTCCCTTGAGCATTGACTTCGAAATAGCGGCGCGCGTTCGCCGCTGAGTCGCGCAGGACATGGGTGCGTGCTGCGGCGTGCACGACCATCTCGACGCCCTCTAGCGCGGCTCGCCATTCCGTTAGCGCACCGATATCACCGGTCACCATCGTCTGCACCCCCGGCAATGCCGGCCGCGCGGTACGCACTGCGGCGCGCACGGTGTGGCCGTGGCGCACAAGCTCGGCGCATAAGGGCTGTCCGAGGAAGCCGCTGGCACCAGTAACCAACACCGTGTTCATCGTGGATGCTGGCGCTGCCTCGCAAGCGCGAGGACGTCGGCCGCCATGGCGGCACTGATGTGCGAGCGGCGATACTTGTCGATGAAGGCCACCCGCGGGTGATCTGCGATCTGCAGCCCCGCGAAGGCCTCCGCGGCCGCCGCTGCATCGCCGGGGGCAAACACCGCGGCATTGTCGACTTCCTCGCGGATGAAACGGGCCGCGTAACCGGCCACGCCGGCCAGCAGCGGTTTGCCCATCGCCGCGTACTCGAACACCTTCGAGGGCAGCACCCTCTCAAAGGCCGCCTGTCGCCCAAGGTGCAGCAGTAGGACGTCGGCCGCCTGGTAGGCGCGAATCAGCTGCTCGCGCGGCAACGGCGGTCGCACTTGTACGTTGTCGGCGCCCGAGCGCGCAATGGCCGCCTCAAGCACGGCGCGCCGGCCGCCGTCACCGATCACCACGAGACGCGCGCGTCCTCTTAAGGCTACCGCCAGGGCGGGAACGATCTCGTGCAGTGCCTGACCTTCGCCGATATTGCCCGCATACAGAATGGTCGCCACATCGTCGCGTGGGGCGCCTGACATGGGGGGCATGCCGGCGGCAAGGAACTCTTCGTCGATACCGTTGGTGAACCACGCGAATGAGCTCGTACCGTAGTGTGAGTGAAAATACGACGCGAAACCCGGCGACACCAGATTAATTCGGGTCGCGCGGCGCATGGTCCAGGATTCGATTGGCGCGAATACCGCGCCCGCGACGCGTGCGGCGACAGGCGTCAGCAGCGCCGTGATTGTATCGACAAAGATATCGCGCACATCCAAATAAAGCGGAGCGCGCTTGCTACGCGCGATCCAGGCACCGAGGGCCGCGGTCATGAGTCTCGAGGACGTCGCGAATACCAGATCGTATTGGCGCGGGGCTACAAAGACACGCGCCGCGCGCGCAAATCGTGCAAAGGCCTGCGCCTGTCCGCGCATGTCGCTCTGGTGTGCCGGCAAAGCAATGCGACGTATCTCGCAGCCTTCCCAGGTTTCCGTCTCCGGTGCCTCGCACGCATAACTGCTGTAGCGGTTGGGCATGGTCGTGAGCACGTCGATCTCGGTACCCGCCGGGGCGCGCTCGCGCAAGGCCTTGACGAATGCAGTCGCGCGAAATGAGCCGGCACTCAGATCAGGAGCAAAGTAGAAGGTAAGAACGAGCAGTCTCATCGCGGTGCGTCCCAGGTCACGCACGTGGTGAGCTTGCCGCCACCGAAACGGGCGATGACGCACTGGTTCGCCACTTCAGCTCCAAAGAATGGGTGCCACGTGGTCGGCCGGACTTCCACCGCGTCGGCATGCTCGAATGTCATGTTTGCGCCACTGCCGCCCGGCAAGCGAAGCAGCAACTGCCGCGCACCGCCGGCGCGCACCGAAACTTGCGGATGCAGGTGAAAGCGTGCTTCGGCACGTCGATAGGCACCTGTGAGGCTATCGTCTATGCGCAGCGATTGCGCTGTCAGGGACCATTGACGCGTATGTTGGTTGTGTCCCGGCAGATCGCGATAACCGTCGTGGCTGGCTGCGATGAGGATCCGCTCCGGTGTCTGGGATGCGCTCTGCAGGCGTGCGCGCGCCCGCCGCCCGACCCGAAAGCCCGACCACACCTCGCTCGAGTCCCCATCGTTTACGACCACTGTGTTGTGCGCCGCCGTACCACGCTGCCGCTGCCGTTCGTTGTCGGTTCCGTAACGTGAGGTGCCCGAGTTCACGAACAGGCGGTGCGTGTGCAGACTCATTTCGAAACTGAGCGTATCCGCGTGTGCATGGCCGAGCTGGTAGTCAGGGCCCAACGGGGCACAATCGCACAACAGGTACGCCGGCCCTGCACGCGCGGCTACGTAACCACTCGGCTCAAGCATCACCAGCGGTTCGCCCAGAGGGCTAAGCGGTTCGAAACCGAGCCGCAGGGCATAGGCGTGCAGGTCCGCCGGGCGCGGCGCTATACCGAATGCGGCATCGTTAAAGAAGGCAATTTCCCCGTCCGGGTGAGTCATGACGGTTAGCCAGCGCCGCATGCGCACGACACAATCTGACCAAGGCGCCGGCGGCGATTCGCCGTAGGCGCGCAGGAGATTAATCAGATCGAGAAAGTCCTCGAGCGTACCCGCGTGGTACATCGGACTGCGCTCGAACTGACCCCCATCAGGGAGCACCTGTTCGGTCAACTCGCGCTCGAGGATTGCCCTGCCGCGCGCGCACCAATCCTTCGCCTCCGGTCCGTCGTAGTACATTCCCGCATGCAGCAATGCCTTGGCGTTCGAGAGCAGATGATTGCCGAGCAGGTGAAACTCAAGTCTGCGGGAAAGCCAGCGTGCCTGCACCGCCAGACTCTCGTGGCATGCGTCCGGTAACCGCTCCCCGCGCAGCGACCATTTCACCCAATTTACGATGCGGCGCGACACCGGATAGGGTTCCCAGCCCTCCGCCTCCCCGGGCGGATTCTCGGCCACCCAACGGCTCAGCAGCTCGCGATGCCAACTCGAGCGCTCGTTCGCACCTTCGGCATTTAGGTCATCAAAGTAGTGAAGGTTGTAGACCCAGAGTTTATCCACCCCGGGCGGGCGCCAGTCCGCGGCTACCGCACAGCGCCGTTCCACACCGAGAAATCGAAACCTCATGGGATCGAGGAGGCTAGGCAAACTCTCGGCCGGTTCCACGTACCGAGCCGAAACCTTCCGTGCGGCGGGGGCGACGCGCAGGTCGGGGCGCGGACGATGCAGCCGAAACCAGGCTCGTGCCGCGATCTGCTTCGGCCGCAGATACCACAGCGTGCGCAGGTAGCGCCCCGGGGCACTCAACGGCGGCTCGCCTTCATCGGCACGCTGCTCAGTTAACCCCGAACTGCAACGCGAGCAGTCCGAGGTACTCGTGAAACGCGGTTTCAGTCTTGTGCAAGGCGGCGCCACTCGGAAGCGTAAGCCAATCAGTGGCTCTCGCCACAGGATCAATCAGATTGCCTGTCGGCGCGGCGCGAGCCTGGACCGAGAACTGTCGGCACAGCGCCATGGCCCGCGGCATGTGTGCGGCGGAGGTGACCAGTAGGACGGGAGCGACGCCGACATGCTTCTCCAGTGCGCGCACTTCCGCGCCCGTGTCGATGGCCTGATCACTGAGGATCACAGCCTCCGGCGGCACCCCGAGGGCCACTGCAGCAATCGCATAGCCTTGGGCGATGGGAGGCTCGCCACGGATTGAACCGCCGGAAAGGATCAAATGAGCGCCCGGCAGCTGGCGCCAGAGCCGCACGCCCTCGAACAGGCGCACCAGAGAGTCCGCATCCAGGGCAGCCGTCACCGGCAAGCCCGTGCGCGGGCGGTAGCCGCTGCCGAGTACGACCACGTAGCGCGGCACAGGATCGAGCGTTGAGGCATCAAGGATGGCCCGGTAACGCGACTCCAGCGGCCGCAACAAGCCGTCGGCCACCGGTCCAAATGCGGCGATGAAGCTGCACGCCACCCCAAGAACGAGCAGGACGTTTGCACTGCGCGCACGTCCGCGTAGCCGCAGGAGCAACCCGGCGCAGACCAGGAGCAGGCAGATCGGCAGCGGCAACAGCCATCTGCCCAAGAACACCTTGAGAGCAGGCATGCTTGCGGCAGCGCTCTAGCGTCTCGCCGCCTCACCCACGGCAACCGTCACGCGACTGACCTCGAGGATCTCCGCGAACGGAATGGGTGACTCGCGCCCCTCGCGAATCGCCCGCAGGAAGGCTGCGACGCATGCGTTCTGACCCTTGTCCTGGCGCCAGAGATTCATCGATCTAACGGCTCCGAAACCGTACGCGCGCAGGCTGCGGAAGTTGTGCAGCTGCAGAACCCGCCCGGCGGCAAACGCTTCAACGCGCTCCTTGGGAAAGGAGGGGTGTCCGTTGGCAAGATAATGCACGGTGCCGGTCGAGCCGTCGGCAAAGGCGAGTGTGATGCTCGCCTGCCCTTCGCGCGGCTCACCCGCTGCGCCGACGGTCGCGACTTCCCAACGGGCGATTGGGACACCAGCCAGGTGACGCAGCAGATCGATGAAATGACAGCCCTCCCCGATGAGTCGTCCACCGCCGACTGAGGCATTCTCGGTCCAGTGACCTGCGGGCACACGTCCGGCGTTAACGGTCACGATGAAGGACTTTGGGCCGGGAATGCTGTGCAGCAGAGACTTCATGCGCACGATCTGCGGTGCGAATCGCCGGTTGAAGCCTACCATCAGCAAAGGTCGCCGTACCGTGGGGGCAGCGCGCAAGGCAGCTTCGACCTCGTCAATCTGCGCCGCAGTAATCGCGAGCGGCTTTTCGGCGAACACGTGCTTGCCCGCGGCCAGCGCCTGGGCAGCAAAGGAAGCGTGCGTATCGTGCCGCGTCGCTACCACGACCGTGTTGACGTGCGGATCCGCAATCAATGCATCGGCGTCGGTACTCACGTGAGCGACGCCAAATTTTCGGCCTAGATGCGCCGCCGTCACGCCGCCGCGGCTCGCAATGCCATACAGCCGCGCACGATTGCGTACGAAGGCCGGCAAGAGCACCCGTGCGGCGTAGTTGCCCGCGCCGATGAACGCGACCGCCGGTTCAGTTGCAGGGGCCGCGGGGAAGAGTGCGAGATTCAGCCCCCGCGCCGCGGGGCTGCCGAGTTCGCGCGCAGGGTAGTCAAGCAGGACCCCGAGACTGGGCTCTGCGCGGGTCGCCACTAAGTCGTAGGCGTGCGCGGCGTCGCTCAACTCGAAGCGGTGGCTGATGAGGGGCGCCAAGTCGAGCTTCTGCGCGGCCATCAGCTCGAGCATCGCTTCGAAGTTGCGTTGCTCCGTCCAGCGTACGAACCCGATCGGGTAGTCGTGCCCGGCCTGCTCGTACTGCGGGTCGTAGCGGCCGGGTCCGTACGAGCAGGACACCTGAAAAGAGAGTTCTTTCTCATAGAAGTCAGCTCGATTCAGTTTTAGTCCGGCGACCCCCACCAGCACAATGCGCCCGCGCTTGCGGCACATCTGCGCTGCCTGAGCCACAGGCGTATCGCTTTGTGTGGCCGCCGTGATGAGCACGCCATCAAGCCCACGACCGCCGGTGAACTCCGCGGCCGCATTCAGGGGGTCTTCGCCATCCGCGAGTTCAACGGTGACGGCGCCAAAGCGCCGCGCGAGTGCCGTACGGCTCGGATCAGGATCGATGCCAAGCACCCTGCAGCCGTTGGCCCGGAGCACCTGCACGGTGATCAGACCTATAAGCCCCAGCCCGGTAACGGCGAAGGACTCCCCGAGCGTCGGGGCGCTGAGGCGCACGCCCTGCAAGCCGATGGCACCAATCACGGTGAAGGCCGCAGCATCGTCCGAGACGCTCTCGGGGATGCGCGCGCAAAGGTGGACCGGGACGCTGACGACTTCCGCATGCGGGCCGTTGGAAACCACCCGCTCGCCTGGAGCAAAGCCGGTGCGTTCCTGCCCGGCATCGACTAGACCGACGTTGCAGTAACCGAGGGGTAGCGCCTGATCGAGCTTACTGCGCACGGCTTCAACAGTCGCCGCCACCCCGTCCGTTCTGATCTTCTGCAGCACCTGGTAGACGCGCTCGGGCTGCTGCCGCGCGCGCTGCAGCCAGCCGGCGCGGCCGAACTCCACCAGCATGCGCTCGGTGCCGGCGGAAATCAGAGAATGGCGCGTGAGAATGCGCACATACCCGGGCGCGGTGGCCGGCTCGGGGACATCGGCAAGTGTCGTGCGCCCGCTATCGAGCTCCTGCAGAACTTGTCTCATATCACCTTACGGTCACGCACTGTGTACGGCCGCGATACCCTTAGTGGTCGACGAAGCTGCGGCACCATAGCTCAAAGCACATCATTGCGAAGATGGTATAGCTTCCGTCTATGTTACCCGCACGATCGGCCGCGATGAGGCGCTGCACCGCCGCCGGGTCAAAAAATCCTCGTCGTCTGAGGGAATTCGCATCCAAAGTATCCGCCACAGTGGAGCGCAGTTCCTGTCGTAGCCAGCGGCGCAGCGGGGCGCCAAACCCGAGTTTCGGCCGATAGATCACCTCGTGCGGTAGGTAGGGTTCCATGGCCCGCTTGAAAATCGCCTTGCCCACGCGGCCGCGCTGTTTCATGGCGGGCGGCACCCGCGCCGCGAAGTCCACCAGATCCAGATCCAGCAGCGGCACGCGCACTTCGACACCGGCGGCCATTCCCGTCCGGTCGGTGTAGTTAAGATTGTGATCCGCCAGAAAGTGGCGGGTATCGAGGTAAAGCATCCTCTGCAGAGGGTCGTGCTCGGCGGGAATGCGCGCCAGACTCTCTTGCAGCGGCGCAGCGGTATCCACTGCGGCGACGTACGCAGCAAACTCCGCCGAGTACAGCGCGCGGCGCACCTGCTCGGTGCTCCACCAGAAATAGGATACGAGACGCCGATCGCCATCTTCGCCGGCGTATGCGAGCAGCTTTGCCGCGCGTCGCAGCGAGGCGCGCGACTGCCCCCCCAGCCTGCCGCCGGCAGCCGCGGCGGCGAGCGATTGAACGCCGGCGCGCACCGCGTGTGGCAGCCACGCCCAGCGACGCTCGAATGCCACAGCCCAGTGTCGTCGGTAACCGCTAAACAGATCATCACCGCCGGCGCCGGACAACAAGACCGGGATGCCGAGCGCTCTTGCGCGCTCGGCGATCATCAGGGCATTCATCGGGGCCGGGTCCGCCTGCGGCTCGTCCAGCAATTCGACCATCTCGCCAAGACGGCTAATAACGCCGGGCGCGATCGTGACCTCCTCCAGATCAACCCCCTGCGCCGCGGCGACACGCCGTGCGTACGGCAGATCCGCGCCCATATCATCGTCATCGTCCCCCCGCGTGCCGTCAAAAGCGATCGTGAAGCACGTGATACGCGCATCCGGCAGGGCGCGCCGCATCATGGCCACGACTGCGCTCGAATCGAGACCGCCGGAAAGATAGGCCCCGACGGGCACGTCGGCCACCAGTTGCCGACGCACGGCGACACTCACAGCCTCCGCAAGCTGCACTGCAATGACGCTTTCGGAAGCCGCCAGCCGCTCGCCCGAATATGGCAGTGTGTAATACGACCAGTGACGCTGAACCTTGCCCCCGTGCACCAGCAGCGCCGCACCGGGCTCGAGCTTGCGTACCGCCTGCAACATAGTCAGTGGTGCCGGCGTCCACAGATATGCCAGCATGTAGTGCAGGGCACACGGATCGATCGTGCGCGGGAGTTGCTGACAACGTAGCAGCGCTTTGATCTCGGAACCGAACAGCAGGCCGAGGGAGGTTTGAGCGTAGTAAAGCGGCTTAACACCCAAAGGATCTCGCGCCAGGAAAAGGCTCCCGCAAGGCACGCCCTCGGGTCGTCCCTCGGGGCGCGCGTCGTGGATGGCAAAGGCGAAAATCCCGTTGAGGCGTGCGAGCATCTGTAAGCCGTCGCGCTCATAGAGATGTAGCAATACCTCCGAATCGGTCGCGCTCGTGAACCGATGGCCCGCAGCGATAAGTTCGGCGCGCAGTTCGCGGTAGTTATAGATCTCCCCGTTGAAAACGAGTGTCAGACCGCTTTGCATGCCACCGCCCGAATCGGCGGCGACGGTCATCGGCTGCAGCCCCGCGGCACTGAGGTCGATGATGGCCAGGCGGCGATGCCCAAGCCCAGTTGTGGGCTGACCATCCGTATGCAGCAGCGCCGCTCCGCTGCCGTCAGGACCGCGATGCGCAACGGCGCGCGTCATCGAGTGCAGCAACTCTAAGCTGAAGTCACCTTGAAACCCGACGATGCCGCACATCTGCGTTCAGAGGGCTCGTGCCATGGCATCTGCGGCGGTGGCGCGCAACACTATCCCATGCGGGGTGTATGCGATGGATACATCTGTCAGGTGTGCGTGCTGTGCCCAGCGTTTGACGGTTCCGAGGCGCGCGGGTCGGTCGTAGCGCGGCGCGAGCATGTCGAAAGTGTCAAGGTAGGACCACTCCTTGAGCAACTCGCCCTCGAGTCCTAAGAAACTGTAGTCCGCCACCATCAGACGCCAGTTGACTGCGTAACCTCGAGGCAGTCGGCGCACGAGGGCAGCCAGCGGCCACATGAAGTTAACCCAGCCGCGGACACGCTCGTAGAGACGATCCGGGTCCATGCTCCGTGTGAAGGGTCGCACGTAGTATTTGGTGTGCAGCAGGGCACGGATGAGCGTCGCCTTGTAGATGTCGACACACAGCGCGCCGCCGGGGCGCAGCACCCGGGGCAGCGCCGCGAAGGCCCGGGCCGGATCCGGCGTGTGCTGCAGCATCCCGAAGCAGAACACGCGGTCGAATGTCCCGGCGCGGAACGGCATGGCGAACACGTCTGCCTGCACGATGAGCACATTCGACCGACCGCCGTTGGAAGCGTGATTCGCCTCCACCGCGTAACTGTAGTCGAGCGAGACCACGGTGGCGCCGGTGTTGGCCGCCTGCTCGGTAAAGCGCCCAGAGCCGCTGCCGACCTCCAGGACAATCTCGCCCCTCAGATCGCGCGGCCAGCCGGTCTGGGAGAAGAATCTCTGCTCGGAGACCTTGAGCCCGCTGTAGCTGTCGTATTGCGTACGCGCGTGCCGGGTCCACTCGAGCCCAAAGCCCGATGCGTAGTTCTCCCGGGGCACAAAGCGGGGAATGCCGCTAACGACGGGAAACTCGCGATCGCAGGTCTGGCAGGCCAGGGTGCCTTCCAGCAACACGCCGCCGCTGGGCGTGCCACGCGCGCAGTGCAGCGCGCTGCCGCAGCCGGGACAGGCCAGTAGCCTGAGGTGCTCAAGGATCAGGCGCGCTGCTCCCGGCGCATCATTTCACTGCGCGAATCAGCATGAACAGACCGTGCGAGGCGGCGAATCGCTTCAGCAATTGTCGCGGCCAGATTGCCCGCGCAACGCTCAGCATGGCGGTGCGGTGGCGCTGCCCGGCCTCGGATTCGAGCAGGTCGCCATGTGTCAGACAGGTGCGGATCTCGACCGAGCTGAAAGCCGCAAACATGCGCCGCGCCTCGGCAACCGAGTACGCCTTGGTCCCCGGACTCTCCAGATACCGCGCGTACACCTGCCGGAGCGACATCCAGGGTCGCAGGCGTAGCAGCGCGTACCGCGCCCAGAGCATGTATCCAACCAGACTCCACTTGTGGTAGATCATGATCCGCGCCACGCCACCGGGGCGCAGTACCCGGTGCACCTCGGCCACGGCTCGCGGCGTATCCGGCGAATGATGCAGCACGCCCCACGAGTAGACGCTGTCGAACTCGTCGGCCGGAAAGGCGAGTTGCTCCGCATCACCGGTCGAGAGAGCCGAGTCGAGGCCGAACAGCTCGAGCCTGCGGCGCGTGTGCGCCACGGCGCGTTCGGTGAGATCGACGCCCGACAGTCGCGCGCCCGCTTCCGCGTACCGCTGGTGATCGGCGCCCAGACCCACGCCGATCTCAAGCACCTGCTGGCCTGCGGCCGCCTCGAATTCGGCGAGCTCCGCGATTACCGGCTCGAGCTCGTAGCGCCGGCGTGCCTGCTCGGCATAACCTTCGCGTTGCTGGTTCGCGAGGTATAGCTCCTCGCCACAAGCAGCCTTGTCCCAGAACTCCTGCACGGCTCTTTTGCCGGAATCCATCGCACCCTGCCTCGTCATCGCGCGTTAGAGCGTGCGCCCGGTGAATCGCGCCCCGCCGCCACAGCATCGCGGACCAGCTCGACGAGGCGATCGACGGCATGCTCCACTTCGAAATCGCGTGCCGCGATCCGGTACCCCTCCGCCGCGATCTGCTGGCGCAGCTGCGGGTCGTCGAGAACCGCCGCAAGAGCGGCGGCGAGGGACTCGGGGTTGCGGGGCTCCGCCAGCATGGCGCTGCGGCCGTGGGTCACCACCTCTGGGATGGCTCCCACTCGGGTCGCCACTACCGCGAGCCGCGCCGCCATGGCCTCCACCATCGCGTTCGGGAGGCCTTCGGCCCAGGATGGTAGCACCAGTACGTCGGATTCACGCAGCGCCGTTAGCAGCTCGGCCTCACCCAGCCAGCTGCGCAACCGCACAACGTCGCCCAGCTCGTGTCGCGCAATCGTGGCGCGCGCCTCCGCCGCGGCGCTGCCGTCGCCGGCAATGTCCAGCACGAACCGCCGCCCGCTGCTCACCAGCAGTCGCGCCGCCTCGAGCAGCTCAAAGATGCCCTTGTCGCGCTCCAGCCAGCCGACGAACAGCAGCCGCACCGGGGAGTGGCCGTCGGCAGTACGGCCGGCACCGAGCGCCAGCAAGGTGCGGCTGGCGGTCCAGTTGCGCACCACCGCAACCTTGGTGGGTGCGAAACCGAGCACCTCGATGGCGAACCGCCGCCACGAGTCACTCTGGCAGACGATCTGGCGCGCGCCGCGGAACGAGCAGGTGGCCCAGGCTCGGGTGACCGCCGACACCCGGCAGTCGTCGATTATTGAGCCGCCGCGCGGGAACATCAGCGCTGGCACGCCGCGCAGCCGCGCGTACCACGCCATCGTGCCCTTCTCCACGATGCTACCGCCGACCGCAACGAACAACAGCACCGCGTCCGGTCGGCGCCGCTCGAACCGCAGGATGAAGCGAGCGCAGCGGCGCCCCGCCCGCAGCAGTCGTACCGCCAGTCCCGGCGGAGGGTTGCTGCTCTGCGTGCTATCGAGCATGTCGAGGTCCAAGCGTGTCGGAAAACTCGACTGCAGCAGCGCGCCGCAGGAGGTGACCATACCGCCGAATACCTTGGCACCTGGCGGGGGGAAAGCGCCGACGAACAGAACGCGGGGACGAGCAGCGGTCACGACAGATATTTCCGGGACCAAAGCGCCAGCTGCAGCAGCTTCCACAAAAGGAAGCCGCGGTCGCGACGACGCGCGCGATGCTCGCCCAGTGCGGTCTCGAGACGGGCTCGATCGAGCCCGAAACGCTCGGTGAAGGTCTGGGCGAGGATCGCCGCGCGCGCAAATTCGAATAACGACGTGCGCAACCACTCCTCGTACGGCACTCCGAAACCGATCTTCGGGCCGTTGCAGATATCGGCCGGCAGGCGCTCCCGCATCGCCTCGCGCAGCACGATCTTTCTGCGCGCTGCCGTTACCTTAAGCGCTGACGGCAGGCCTACTGCGAGCGCGCCGACCTGCTCGTCGAGCAGCGGTACCCGGGCTTCGATGCCGTGTGCCATCGTAGCCCGATCGACCTTGGTCAGGAACTGCGAGGGAAGCTGCAGCGACAGGTCCGTCAGGAGCATCTGTTGCACGGCATCGACGCCCGTAAATCGCTCGGCGCAGCGTCGAAAGGCCATGAACGGGTCGTGGCTGGCCTGTAGTCGCGCGCGAACCTCAGGCCTGAGTATCATCGTCGGAGGATCGCGCAGCGTCTCGACCGTGAGCAGCAGCGCCATGCGCAGAGCCGGGTCGGAGCATCCGGCGGCCGCTCCCAGGCGGACCAGTCGTGTGCCTGCGCGCGACCCAGCGAGCAGCGGCGCCAAAGCATTTGGCCATAGGCGCCAGAGCCTGGCAGCGCGCAGAATTGAGTAGCGGCGGTACCCGCCGAACATCTCGTCGCCGCCGTCGCCCTGCAGAACCACCTTGATGCTGCCGCGCAGGTGCGCGGCAAGAAGGTACAGTGGGATATTCGCCGCGTCGGCGAAGGGCTCATCATGAGCCTGGGTCAGAGCCTCAAGTACCTGCTCCAGCATTCCTCCCTCGACGCGCAGCTCGTGGTGGTCGAGGCCGAACTTCTGCGCTACTGCCCGCGCCTTCGGCAGCTCGTTGATGCCCCGCTCATAGTCGAAGCCTACGGAGAAACTGCTGAGACGGCGGCCTCCGGCGACTGCCGCAGACGCAGCAATGCTCGATGAATCCAGTCCGCCGCTGAGAAAGATGCCAACCGGTACATCGCTCATCAGCTGCCGTGTCACTGCGGCATCGATCGCTTCGCGCAGCGCGTCCGCAGTCTCTTCTGGCGTGCGCTCGGGGAGCGGGTTCGCGAGCCAGCTCTCAATTCGCCACCAGCGTTCCAGGCGCGTCTGTCCGTCCTCCGCGATCAGCCGCCAGCCGGGCTCGAGCGCACGCACGCCGCGGTAGAGCGTACGGTCTTCGAAGGCGTTGCCATACCACAGGTACTCGGAAAACGCCTGCTCATCCGCACTGCGATCCGCCTCAACTCCGGCAAAGACCGCCTTGATTTCCGACCCGAACGCGAGTCGCGTGCCCTGGCGGGCGTAAAAAAGCGGTTTGACCCCCAGCCGGTCGCGCATTAGCACGAGTCGACTGCGCGCCGCATCCCAGAGGGCGAATGCAAAGATCCCCTCGAGACGTTCCAGGCCCGGCAATCCCCACGCCTGGTATGCATGCAGCAGTACTTCCGTATCGGAGTGACCACGGAACGTGTGTCCCAGCGTCTGCAGCTCGGTTCTGAGTTCGCGGAAGTTATACGATTCTCCGTTGTAGACGACGGTGATCGTGCCGAGCGTCATGGGCTGCGCACCCGCGGTGGAAAGCTCGATGATGCTCAAGCGGCGGTGCCCGAGAACGATGCCTGCGCCGACGAACGTGCCGGCGTCATCCGGACCACGGTGCGTGAGCGTGTCCGTCATGCGCCAACCAAGGCGCTGCAGGTCATCGGAAGACTGAGGGTCGAGGATCCCGCAGATGCCACACATTTTTACGGTTCAAGAGCCCGGCATGCAAGATCGAGAGGCTCTGCGGGCGACGAATTGAGGTAGCGACGCGTAACATTATACACTGAAGTTGCATCTTAACGGAACGCCGCAGCGGAAGGCATTTGTCGCATGAGAGTCGGCGCGTTGCCCAACAGGTTGCTATCTGTCCTTGGGTTGAAGGTAGTACCGCTCAGCGCTACTCACAAACGCTTTCCGGTCGAAATTGCGGAGAGTGACCAGGCAGCGTTTCGCCACGTGCGCGAGAGGCGACTCTCGACCTCATCCGAGGAGCGCTTGTTCGCCACGATCATGGCGTGCAGATACGTGGCGGAGCGCGACATCGCCGGGGACTTCGTCGAGTGCGGAGTCTGGCGGGGAGGCAACTCCATCCTCGCGGCAGAGGTATTCAGGAGCCTGCGCTCCAGCAAGAAAATTTGGCTGTTCGACACGTTTGCGGGTATGACGAAGCCGACCGACGTTGACATCAACTACCGCGGCGAGCACGCACAGCAGAAGCTCCGGAGTGCTGGCAGCGACTGGTGCTACTCGCCGATCGAGGAGGTACAGTCCAACTTCGCGGCCATGGGGCTGCTCGGGCCTCAGGTGAAATTCGTCAAGGGAGATGTAGCGCAGACGCTGGCGCGGACGGACGACTTGCCGAAAGCGATAGCCGTCCTGAGACTCGACACCGACTGGTACGAATCGACCCGCGTAGAGCTGGAAGCGCTCTATCCAAGGTTGACACGTGGCGGTATCCTGATCATCGATGATTACGGCCACTGGGGCGGTGCCAGGAAGGCAGTAGACGAGTACTTTTCCCAGCGGGATCGCCCATTCCTGCAGTACATCGATCAGACCGCACGCATCGGCGTGAAGCTGGATGCGCCAGCGGTCCCGTAAGCCGCGCCTCGACAGCGGCAAACCTCACCCGGAGCATGCATCCGACCTATGAGTCTGTTGAATGAAATTGTTAAGGGGGCGTTCTATCGGCTCGGCTATCAGCTGGTCCAAGCGCCCAAATGGACCCGTACACGTGAGGTGCTCGAGCACGGTGGACACCGCCTCATCAACTGGAGGAAGCCTGACGGCGAGCTCGATCTGGCAGGTTATCGCCGCGAGCAGGAGCTCGGGAATCGGGCCAAGATCGCGCAGGTGTGGACCAGCGAGGACAGTCTGATGTTCATCTCGCGCTGGCTGCAGGACCGGGGCCTGTCTCCGCAATTCATCATCTGTCATGGCACCAGGAACGGATTCGAGCAGCGGGTTTTCAGCAGCTTCTTTCACTGCGAAGTGATCGGCACCGAGATCTCGCCGACTGCAACTCAGTTCCCCATGACGGTGCAGGCGGACTTCCACGAGCCGAGGGTCGAGTGGGCCCGCAGAGCGGACCTGGTGTACAGCAACTCTCTCGACCACGCGTACGACCCCGCAAAGGCGCTGCGCAGCTGGGCCGAGTCGGTTAGGGATGGCGGCGTCATCGTGCTGGAGAAGGCCTCGGACTCCGATCCGCGCGGCGTGTCGGATCTCGACCCGTTTGGCATCACGCTGGCGGAGCTCGTGGTTTTCCTCATGGAGACCCTCGGCGATATTGCCTGTATCAGGGGATTGCCCGGTGTACCGCACCCGCGGGAGGGTGCGACTTATCACAATATGATCGTCGTCGAGATCAACCGCGCTTCCCATTGGTTGCATCGCGACGGCGTAGCGATCGCGGGCTGATCTAAGGAGTCGACCATGCACGACGCGACGCGCGCGGAGCCGCGCGGAGACAATCCGCGGCGCGGTTTTCTGCGTAATCTCACGGCGCTCGCGGCCCTGCTTCTGCCGGCACGCCGCGCGCTTGCGGCACTGTACGGCCATCGTGCCACAGCTGCGGTGACCGACACTCGCGACGGCCAGGCTGGCGCTGCCTTCGCGCCCAGCGATGTACGCCACTACGGCATCGTGCCGAACTCACAGGGAGCTGCCGCTGCCAACACGGCCACCCTGAAGACGCTGGTCGATCCGACCGGCAGCTTCACCGGGAACCTGTCCTTTGCCAACACCACCGGAACAGACGTCTACTACTTCAACGATCTGATCGCGTTCCACGACGGCATCCGCCTCGATCTCGGGGGCTCGACACTGAGCTTCGCCAAGACCGGCGTGAAGCGCGACTCTGCCAGCGGTTTCATTCACGCCATACGCGACTTCACCATCGAAAACGGCTCGATCGTAACGGATTACGTATTCACTGGGGGTTACGACGCCGGCAATGTGCTCGCCTTCGGCGGCCGCGGCCTGGACACCGCGCTGTTTCCCGCCATCTACGATCGACTACTTCCCGCGCCTATGGGCAATATCGTCGTCCGTAATCTGCGCATCCGGGGCGGCACAAGCGGAGGCAGTACCCGTGGAATCTTCATGCTCGGGGGCTTCGACGGCGTCCTCATCGACGGCGTGACCATCGATGGGCAAGGGCGGCTGACTGAAGGAATTTACTACGAGTTCGGCTGGGCAACGAACGAGACGCGTGAGCAGCAGCGCCACACTTCGCACGCCAGAAACATCCGCGTCAGCAATCTCACCGTCACAAATGTAGTCAACGAGGCATTCGGTGCGATGGGAGCGTACGACATCGTGATCGACGGCCTGAATGTCCACAACGTTGGGCACGCCTGTCTCATTGGCACCGGCGAATCACTTTATTATCGTCCGTGGGTACCCTCCGGAGATCTCAGCAAGCGGCCCAGCTTTGTTGCCCGCAATGTCGCCGGTCAGGCCATCACCAGCATGGGCATCGGGGTCACCGGCGCGAGCAAGTTGGAAGGCTCATACCTGTCCAATCCGCCCGCCAACGACAACCCGCTGGGAATAACCGCGGACCAGCAGACTGATTTGCTTGACTTTGTTCTCGATCGCTTCTCGCTCAGCGGCTCGCTCAAGAATTTCGGCGTGTGGACCTCCGCGAGGAATGCACAGATCTCCAACGGCAACCTGACCGGCTTCCAGCGCGGCATCGTCACGACCCAGGAGTGCACTCAGTTCCAGATCGAGCGGGTGAAAATCTGGGACAGTGGCAGCTTCGGGATCCAGGTCGGACAGGGCGTAACGATCCACGTGCCGCCGCGGCTCGCGACCGGAGTGGTCCGTGACTGCGTCATCGCTGGCAGCGGCACCCAGGCTCCGTGTGCGGGGCTTTACGTAAGCACCACCCGCAGCTGCCTGATCGAGGGTTGTCGGTTCGGCTACGACCGGGGAATGGACAGCAAGAGCGAAGCGACGCAGACGCAGGCGGTTTCCGCGGGCGCCGATGCGGCGGGTGTCGTCTGTCGCAACAACAACGTCTCCGCGACCGCCAATGGCGCGGTCGCCTATCTGCTGGCCGGCCCGCCGGGGCGTGGCTGCCGCATCGAGAGTCCGCACGGCATCGCGACCGCGGGCGGTGCATGGCGCTGACGCCGGACGATGCAGCAGGAATCCTCCAACCAGGCGCTCGACCGGTACATCGATGCCGCGATCGAACAACGGCTTTATTCCAACCCGAAGAATCTTCGGCGTCACCTCGAATACATCTTCGCCGGAATAGATCTGCGCGATGGGAACGTGCTGGACATCGGGGGCGGTGCGGGCCTGCTGGCGATGTACGCCGCGGTTTGCGGGGCGCGCAGCGCCGTTTGCGTCGAGCCCGAGGGCGCGGGCGCAAGCTCCGGTTTGCGGTCAAAATTCGAGCGCTTCAAGAGCACGGTGAATCCGCTGCTGCCGGTGACATTTGTCAACGCTACGATCCAGAGTTACCTCGAGGCCGAGCGGCGGTTCGACGTGATCGTCTGCGCGAATGCCATCAATCATCTCAATGAGGGTGCCTGTGTTCGCCTTCAGGACGACCCAGCCGCCGAGCAGCAGTACCTGTCACTGTTCGGATTGATCAACCGGGCGATGAATCCTGCCGGCTGGTTCGTAGCGACCGATTGCGGCAGAAGCAACTTCTTCGCCGCGTTGAGCATGAAGAGCCCTTTTATGCCGGACATCGAATGGCACAAGCACCAGGATCCGCAGGTCTGGGCAGGACTTCTCGAGCGCGCTGGATTCTCCGGGGTGACAATCCGCTGGTCGACACCCAACACACTGGGTCGTTTGGGGCGGGTTGTGCTCGGCAATCAACTGGTCGCCTATTTTCTCCTCAGCCACTTTCGCCTAAGTTCCCGCAAGGCTCGAGAGGAGTAGAGCGCGCGCTTGCAGCCTCGACTTCACCGTCGGGCCGGCAAGCGGGGTGCCCACACGCGATTCAGGCCCGGTTGTGAATAGCAGCTACCGGGCGGAAGCGCTCATGTGCGTAGAGCGGATGTTTCTTCCATCGCATGGCCGGCTTTTCTACCAGTCTCCAGGACAGTCCTGCACATGCGAGCGTCATGCATAGCGCAACCGGGAAACCGATAGCACTGCCAGCCAAACCCAGAGCGATCAGCAGGTTCACGGCCGGCATGTGGTAGATGTAGACACCGTAAGAGATATCGTTACGTCGCAGCAGGGTGTCACTCAACTGCGGTCGGGAAAACGCGGTCGCAAAAGTCGCCACGGCGAGCGCCAGAAACAGCGGCAGGCCCAGAGTATTTCCAACATTCAGCTTCAGCAGCGAGGTTCCCAGCCCGGCGAGTACGCAGTAGCCCACGAACGCCGGCAACCAGCGGCCGCCGAACCAAGGGAGCAGGCGCTCGCAGTTTTTTTGAAACAAGACCCCCACCAGGAACATGTAGAACCAGGGAACGAAAGAGACTCCGACGAGCTTGAACCAGGTCGCGCCGCTGTAGTGAGCCGCGCCAGCCACATACAGGGCGTTAGCCACCCAGAAGAGCGCCACGAGTGCGCACAGCAGGCGATTGGTGCGGCGCGCCCCGACTGATGCCCGAGCAAATAGCGCGTAGAGAACGGGTACCAGCGCGTAGAACTGCAGCTCGACCGTGATCGTCCACATGCTCCCGTTCAAGACCCCGACTCCGTAGTGGCGCATGAACTCCGGGTTGTAGAACTGCGCGAAGGAAAGCTGCGCCGCGGTCCAGCGCAGCCACTCCGCCGGCGCGGCGTGCACGGTGTTGAAGTATCCGGTGAGTGCGGCCGCCGCGACGGACAGGGCAAAGCACACGATCAGTCCCGGATAAATGCGCAAGACGCGGTTCAAGGCATATTCACGCAGATTCGCGTTTCTCTCGAACGACTTGCTGATCAGAAAGCCGCTGACAAAAAAGAACACCGGCACCCCCGGAAACAGCTCGATGAGGCGCACCACGTACCATGTGCGGCTTTCCGGCACGAAATAGGGAAGCGCGTGGGTGCTCGCCACCTGCAAAGCCGCGGCCAGGCGGATTAGGTCGAAGTTATTCCTGTTGGGCATCCGCACGCGCGCGCTGCCCAGCGGCCTAGCGCGCCACCTCCGCAAACAGCGCCTGGTAACTGTCCACCATTCGCTCGATCCCCAGCTCAGCTTGCGCATACTCGCGCGCACCGCGTTCGAGCGCGCGCCGCGCCTCGTTGTCCAGCTGTACCAGATTCGCGATGGCCGTAACGATGCTGTCAGGGCTGTGCGGATCAAACAGGAAACCGCGCTTGCCGTCGGCCACCAATAGGGGGTGGTCGCAGACGGACGAAGCCAGCACCGGTCTGCCGGCAGCCAGGGCTTCGCAGACTGCGTTGGGCATTCCTTCGTAAAGCGATGGGTGGATCAGCGCGTCGCACTGGCCCAACAGTTCCGGTATGTTGTTTTGCAGCCCGAGCCACACCCAGCGGCGCCGCACCTCCGGCAGACTCGCGAGCAGGACATCGAGCCGCTGGCAGTAGTGCCGCCCGCTCCTGCTCACGTCGCGTCGACCGGCCCAGGTGACCTCGGGGACGTAGCCGAATCTCTTCCCGAAGCGCGCCAGTGCCAGAATGAGGTTGTGCAGGTTCTTCTCAGGCCCGATACGGCCAACCCCGAGCAAACGCACACCCGTGCCACCGATTGGCGTCCGCTCAGCCGGACGGAATTGCCCCAAATCCACCCCGTTGTAAATGCATGACACCTTATCGTGCAACCAGGCTCGGCGTTTCAGCCACTGCGTCTGTGTCACGCTGTTCGCTACCACGCGATCCGCCAGCAGATGCAGCAACCTGCGCAGCGGAGCGCTCGCCGTGAATCGGTCGTCGTGAAAGCTGCTGCGCTCGGAAACGACGAGCCGAGTGTGCGGCACCACCAGTCGGGCGAGTTCCGCGTACAGATTGGCGGTGTTCAGGAACGACGCCGCGACGTCGAACCGCCCGCGGCGCAGCAGCCGGACCAGCTCGATCAGCACGCCCAGCGAGCCCCGTGCTTCCTTCGCGCATTCGTGCACCGGAATCCGCTCGAGCTCGAGGTGTCTGCGGAAGAAATCATGCTGCGGGTAGTAAACGAACATCTCGACCGCGTGGTCGCGGCGTCTGAGTCCGCATGCCAACTCGACCATCTGGCGCTGCGCGCCTCCGGACCCGAAGTGGTCAATGATGAGCAGCACCTTCATTGAGGCTCAGGCAGCACGCTCAGCGGGCGTGGACACCGCGTCTCCACCGCCACCAGAAGTAGGCGTGATAAAGACGGCCCACGGGTGACTTGGCGCGCTGGCGCAGCAGCACGTCACGCGCGCGGGTTACGCGACTACGAAACCTGCCCAGCGCCTGGTCCAATGCCGTGACTGCCGCATCGTCCATCGTGTTGGGGTGCAGACAGACCGTCCATAATCCCGAGGGGCGCTCGGCCAGGCTCCACAGTTGTTGTGGAATCCAGTTGAAGTCGTGCTCGTGGTAAGTGTCCCAGGCTACCCCGTCACTTATCACGCGAATCGGAGTTTCGCTGCGTAAAGCCTGCAGCGTGAGCAGATCGAAGCTGTGGGCGGGCGCGACCCACACCTCCGGCTCGACCCCGTTGGCCACGAACCGCTGCCAGCTGGCGCGAATCTTCGCACCCTGCTCCTCCAGTGTCAGGCCGGCGAACTCGCTGCGCCGGTAGAATGGCAACAGCGGCGGTTCCTGGGTCGCGTGCATGAAGTGTGTATAGCCATGCATACCCACCGTCCAGCCCTTGCGTACCCAGGAGCGCACGCGCTCCCAAAACGCGGGATCGGGCGCATCGAAGCTCAGCTTCGGATCGTGGTTGTCCGGAATCACCGCGACGATCGGCTGCACGCCGTGCCTGTCGAGGACCTGCTCGACCAGCTGCCACCTGCGGCTGGCCATGGTGTGGCAAGCGTCGTCCAGGCGGATGAGGTAACGGGCACTCATTGCAAGACTTCCAGCACTACGAAGCTTCTCGGCTCATCGGGCGCACGCACGCTCCGCACGCGCCGCGTTACCGCTGCGAGAAAGCTGAAGTCGTGCTTGTACCGGTACGAACACGGGCCGTCGCTATCAATGGCGTCTAAGATCAGATAGCGAGTTATTGGCAGCAGCGGGAACAGCAGAGCCGCAAGATCATGCGGGCTCAGACGGTGAATCCAGTTGACCATGATCAGACAGTCGATGCTCGGCTGTTGGAGCTGCAGGACGCAGCTGCTGTCGCCTTGGATCCATCGGCCCCGCCAATGCAAGAAGCGCGCAGCACGAATTACATTGGCATCCAAATCTATGCCCACGCGATCGACCGCCCTCACGCGGCTGATGATGTCCCCAAGCCCACAGCCAACCTCCACTGCAATCGCAGGGTGCAATGCGTTGGCCAACTCAACCACCGCCTTCTTGTATGCGCGGCATGAGTAGGCAGCACTTGCGTGCCAAGCACCGAAGTGGAACAGCAGTCGCAGACAGCGCAGCCAAAGTTGAGCAACAACACAGCGGATCGCGCGCCAGCCTCTGCCGCGGTAGAGCCGCGCACCTGAGCCAATGACTTGCCTAGTGCACATCGGCTTCTCACCTGTGCCCGTCGGACTCAGACGCCCACGGAATTTCCGGCAGCACACAGCCTCGCCAGCTCTCCATGATCCGCTCTTGGCTGAAGCGCTGCCGAACCTGTCGCGCCTCTCGACCGAGTGCTTCGCGCGAACTGGGGCTGGCCATCAGTTCCGACATAGCACGTGCAAGAGCGTCCACGTCGTCGACCGGCACCAGACGCCCGTTTACCCCATCCTCTATGAGCTCCGACGGTCCGGCGCGGCAATCGGCACTGACCACCGCTAGACCCATCCCCATTGCCTCCAGCACCGCGTTCGGAAAGCCCTCGCGGCGCGACGGGTGCACCAGCAGACTGGCCCTTGCCAGCCAGTGATCCACCTCACGCACCTCGCCGAGGAACTCGACTCGCTGCGTGAGCTGCAGCCGCTCGCTCAGCCGGGCAAGCGCGTCGCGCTCCACGCCCTCGCCGACTACACAAACACGCCACTCAGGAAACCTCGACTGCAGACGAGCGAATGCGCGCAGCAGAAGATCGAGCCCTTTTTCGGTTGTAAGGCGGCCTACGGCGACGATCAGCGGCTCGCGCGGGCAGTTCAGGCTTGGCAAGTCGCGCAATGCGTTCGGAATCACGCTGACACGTGCGTGACAATTCCGCTCGAGCCACCCTGCAGCGTCACGCGTCTGGGCGACGACAAGATCGGCGTGCCGATAACAGATGCGGCGGAGTAGTCTCCAGCGCAGGCCCATGCTTCGACGTAGTGCCGGATGCGTGCGTTCCGCCACCACGACCCGCACACCCAGACCGCCGGAGGCCACAATGGTGCAGACATTGGAAACGTCAATGAAACTGAGCACCGCATGCGGCCGCACGGTCCGGATCAGCCGCCGTAGTCGCATGATCCCGGCGAGGATCGCGACCAGGCTAAGCAACCTCACGCGCGAGCCGTTCACCCCGAGGTGAACTCGCTCAACGGTGTGCTCCAGCACATAGAAGTCCTCGACCTCCGGACCGTTCCAGGTAGCCAGCGTCACCTGCACACCGCGGGCAGACCAATAGTTGGCCATGTCCGATAGTTGACGCTCGGCACCGCCTGCCTGCAGGCTGCCGAGGATCAACAGCAGCCGCGACCGCGGGCCGTGCGCGGCCGGGGAATCGCTCATGGGGAATTGGACACCGGATAGCCGCTTCCAGCCGCGATCGGCAGCAGCGGAGCGCCGGGAACATGCCCGCTGCGCTCAAGTCGCATCAGCACGGCCGAGGACGTGGCGATGAACATTGCAACGAACGGCTCGTAATAGATGGTTCCTGACAGCGAAATGAATACGTAGGCGATCAGGCAGGCGGCTATCCGCGCGCGCACGCCGCGAAACTGCGCGTTGCGCGCCGTCAGCAACCGCCAGGCTATGGAAGCAAACATGCCGTAGAACAGCCCGAACCCGATCAGTCCGTAGTTGTACAGAAGATCGATGGGTGTTGAATGGGAGGTGGTACTGAAATCGGCGCGAAACGCTTCCATCCCACTGCCGAATACCGGATTAGCGGCCCAGCCCTTCAGACCCTCCTTCTCCCAGCCGCGACGGTTGCCGAGGCCGGTGCGCCCCGAGTCACCCTCGCGGTTCGTGAGCACTGCAAATCCCAGCGTCACTCGTTCAAGACCGTTCTGCACTTTTTCCATGAGCGTTGGGTCCGAGCGCACCGCATAGCCCACCACCGCAGCAAGCGCCGCGACGATCATCAGCCCCCTGATGAGACCCTTGGCAGTGGGCTTGAAGTACAGCACCGTCGCACCAGCAATCCCCAGCGCGACTCCCAGATTGGTCTTGATGGACGTCGTGGCAGTGATGAGCAGAAGGAGCACTGGCCCTACGGTCAGTGGCACGACTGTCCAGCGCCGGTACGATCCGAGGACGATGATGACGAAGAATCCAAAAAGGTACATCGCCGCAATCGTGTTGTACGAGAAATCTTCCGGGTACGAGAACGGGAATCCTGACGTCAGGGTGTAGAGAATTGCTGCCGCTGCAAAACCGATCGCCATGCCGAAAAGCAGCGTGCCGAGCTCATGGTAAGCGGCGAGCGAACTGAACAGCACCAGCACCAGAAGGAAGTTCGTCAATGAAGGCAGGGTGTTTACCGCGACGTGCATGTCCTCTGTCCAGGAAACCGACAGCAGGCTATAGGCGAACAGCCCGACATAGAACAGGATCTCGCGGCTGGTCCAGAAACGGAGGTAGCGCACGGTGTGCACCAGTATCAGAACCAGCAGCTGTGCAGTGACGAGCGTCGGATGACTCATGTCCCCGTATTCGCTGACGGTGATCGCAAAGGTGGCTACACCCGCAAGAATGAGTGTGCCGGCCCGCCCTGCGAAGAGACTCGCCTTCACCGTGTAATGCGCCTCAAGCTGGTTTCCTCGCACGAGAGTCGCGCCAACAGCAGCCGGAAGAACCGCACGTAGCCTTCGATCTCAGCATCGGTCGGGGCGATATGCCAGTCATTGTGGGACGCGGGGTAGAAAGGCGCGAGGTACTTTGCGAACGCCGCAACGATGTCGGCGCGATGCGGGAGCGGCTCGACGAGTTTCCTGCGGACCAACTTCGGAAGATCGACGGTTGAGCCCAGCGTCGAAACGCTGGGAAAGATCTTAACCGGAGAATCGCCGAACACGATCACGGGTTTGCCGAGTAGCGCCGCTTCAAGACCGATCGTCCCCTGAATCGCCACCACGAGCTCAGCCTTGCGGATGAATGCCACCGAGTCAGCGTGGGGGGCGACTATTCGCACGCCTGGAAAGCGCCGCAGCCGCGCAAGGTATGTGGTCGAGTAGTTCGGCGCATCGCTCTTGTGCAGCTTCACCAGCAGGCTGCGCGTCGGCGGCAGCGACCGGCTGATCATCTCGATGACGCGAACCTGGTTGCTGAAGAAGTGCGCAAAAACGTCGATCGAGGATTCCGGCTGCATGTGCAGCCCGAAAAATGCGAACGGCTCATCCGGGGGTTGCTCGATGAGCACCTGGCGGCGCAGCTGCCACAGATTCCGGCGTAGTCGCAGGGCTTCCCGCAACAGGTCGCCGAAAGTATAGGAGTTGCGGTAATCGGTGTATCTGCGATAGCGCGCGAGGCGGCGGCGCTTGGCAACCCGCAGCAGGGAGTCCAGCTGACTGCGGACCAGTCTGAGCGCCACCGCAGGCTGGAGCAGCTTCGGCGGCAGGTACGCCGGAGCGCGGGTCTTGCCCTTCTCGAACTCGCTGAGCAACCGCTCCGCCTCACTGCGCAGCGTCTGCTCCCGCAGCGGCTCCAGCAACAAAGCGGATGCCGGGGTCAGGTTGTCGCAGCAGGAAACCAGACCGGGCGGGATGGTAGTGAAATTCATCGCAAACCAGGGCACGCCGACTTTGCGCGCTACGGCCAGTGCCAGACTGCCGTGCAATCCATCAAACCCACCGATAATTGCCGGGGGCCTGATCTCGCTGAACAGGCACATGAAGCGCTGCACCAGCAGGGTTGCGTAAGCGAGCACTTCTTCGTACGGAAGTGTTGCGAGCACTCGGTCGCTCAGGATCATGTTGTGGATGGTGGGAAGATCCTCGCACTCGAGGGATTCGAGTAAGGCACGGTCTGGAGTCGGCAGCTGCGCGCTCAGGTCCTCGCGCACGAAGTAGACACGGCTTGATGTCGTTCTCGTATCCCACGAGATGCGATCGTATGTCGGGTGCACCAGGTGCGAGACGCACAGATTCGCGCGTGCCGCTACCCGATTCCACAGGTCGCGGATCAGGCGGTCGGTCATGCCGACCGTCAGAATGCTACATCCATCGGCTCTCATGCGCGGGCTCAGCTTCGAAAGCCGCAGGGCGACGGTGTTTGGCAACGCGCCACTACCGCCTCACCGGCGCGTAGGAAGAGGACCCCCCCCAAATGTTGTCCTTCACCCATTGGCCGCCCTCGACCCGCCAAACGCGCTTGTCACGAAACCTGTCCGCGGTGACCCAGAACTCCCGCTCGCTCATGCCCACGTACTCGAGCCAGTAGTCCAGATCCTTCGACACCACGTGGTCATAGCGGCGGACCATCTCGATGCCCTGCTCCCGCCTCATGTAGCCAGTGCGAATGTCCTTGCTCGCATGATCTGAAGCCCTGCCGTAGCCGAATTTGATGAACTTCAGCAGATCGTGCGCCCCGTTCTCGTAACGGTCGTCGAGGTTGGATATGCGCCGGTAGGTCCGCTCGAACGGCTCTTGGGCCGGCCTCCACCCGTAGCGTTCGGTGACCATTGCTGCATGGCGGTTCGCATCCCACTTGAAGAAGTTCCCGATGTATAGCCCGCGCACCCCAACCCTGATGATCTCCTCGTCGCTCGGGTACCTGGCCCACGTCAGATCCTTCTCTGTGAGCGGCTCTTGGGGATCGCCCAGCATGTCATACCACTCGAAGCCGCGCAGATCGTGCTCGTGCCGCACCCGAGCGCTGAACTCAACGAAATCATTGGGCGCGTACATGCCGGATATGTCCCAGTTCGTCTCGCCCCAGATCACGAGCGGAATCTGCATCCTGACGGCGACAATCACCGGATAGGTCATGATCCCGCAGTGCGCGTGCCAGTTCATGTCGCCCATCTTGCGGAAGCACAGGCGGTTGAGCTTCTTGAGCACCTCGACACTCGGCCCGAACACCAGATGGTCGGCATCGAATACGTGGCGCATGCGGTCACGGTTATAGTCGCCCTCCGGCAGATAGTTATTGCCGTGATACGTGACCAGCAGGGGTTTGAGCTTGTACTCGGTCACGATCTTGTGTGCCTGGTTGTAGCTGTCCTTGCCACCGCTGACGGGGATGACGCAGTCGTACTCGCCCTTGCGCTTCGCGAGAATCTTGCCGATCGTTTCCTCGAACAGGCTCTTGCGCCGGGTCCAGAAGCTCTCATCCAGGCGCTCGAACTGCTCGGCAACACGGCACGCCGAACACACGCCTTCGGCGTCTGTCTGGATATTGACGGCCACGGACGGGTACACACACTTTTTGCAGTATTCCATTCTGCTTTCCTGAGCTTGCTACAGGGAGATCAGCGACGGAGCGCGCACATTATGCTGCGCCTCGTACAGGTGTTGTTTGGCGTAATACACGCTCTGATCGGTGTGCTGAAAAACGTTCGCGGCTGCCACCGCGTCGACCGCTGTGCTCCGTAACGCCTCTTCGAAGTGCTCCCAGCACCCAACACCACCCTGCGCAATCACGGGAATCTTCACGCTGGCACACACCGCGGCGATAGTTTCGATGTCATAACCGCATTTCATACCGTCGCGATCAACTGAATTCAGGAGGATTTCCCCCGCACCGCGGGCCTCCACCTGGCGGGCCCAGTCGACCGGGTGCATGCCGGTATCACGCCGGCCGCCCTCGACCATTACGCGCTTGACGCCGTTGACATCCTTGTAATCGATGGAAACGACGATGCATTGCGAGCCGAACCGCCCAGCCGCACGGGCGATGAAGGCCGGGTCATCAAATGCCACGGTGTTGATGCTGATCTTGTCCGCGCCCAGCGACAGCCGCTGTCGGATATCGTCGAGGCTGCGGATCCTTCCGCCCACCGTGATCGGCATGAACGTCACCTTGGACACATCGGCGATGATTTCGAGGAAAGTGCGACGCTTGACGTGGCCCAGATCCTCGCGACCGGTGTCGTAGTCGTTGTCGGTGGTGATGTCCAGGTAGATTAGCTCGTCCGATGCCCATTCGCTCAGGCGTTTCACGGCCCACACCGGGTTGCCGAGATTGAGATAGCTGGAGAACTGCACGCTCTGGACCAGCGAGCCGTTCTTCAGCAGCACTACCGGAATGACGCGACGCTTCTTCATAGGCGCAGAAAGTTTGCCAGCAGCAGCATTCCTGCCTTCTGGCTCTTTTCCGGATGGAACTGTACGCCGACGACATTGTCGCGGCGCACAATGCTGGCGAATGTCTCACCGTAGGTGGTGGTGCCCACGACGTTGGCTTTATCCGCGGCCTCGAACACGAAGCTATGTACGAAATAGAAATCCGTGGTTTGATATTCGCCCAACAACCCGGCTGCGCTGGTCGTCCGCACCTCGTTCCATCCAACCTGCGGAATCGGCAAGCCGTGATCATGGAGCCTGCGCACGGTGCCCGGAATCCACCCCAAACCCTGGTGGCTACCGAACTCCTCGCCGCTTTCCGCCAACACCTGCATGCCCACGCAGATCCCGAGAAAGGGCTTGCGGTTCTCATGCACTGCGGCCTCCACCGCCGGCAGCGGAATGCGGGTGCGGATCATGTCCATCGCGGCTCCGAAGGCACCCACGCCGGGCAGGACCAGGTGGGTCGCGTGCTCGATGGACGACTCGCTGTTGGAAACCACGTGCTCAACCCGCAGATACTCGAGCAGGTTCGCCACGGACCTGACATTGCCAGAACCGTAGTCGAGCACGCAGGCCCGTGCGGTCGCATTCACAACAGCTCCCAGGTCGCCGGCGTTCCGCGTTTTACCGCGCGGGTGACGCGCTTACCGAGCAACTGATCGATGAACTTGGGCGGCAGTCCATAGCCAGGGCGGATGGCACGCAGGTTCTGCGGCGTCAGCACGTCGCCGGGTGCGAGATCTGCACAGACGTAGAGGCTGCGCCGGAACATCAGCGAGCTGCGCTCGGCTTCGGTCGGTCCGAGCCGTGCTTCGCCGACGGCCTCCCAGGCCGCGTGGGTCTCCGTGAGCAGTTGCGAGAACTCCTGCGGCTCGAGTGAGAATGCCGCATCGACGCCGCCCTCGGCACGACTGAGCGTGAAGTGCTTTTCGATCACCGTGGCGCCGAGTGCCACGGCCGCGACCGCCACGCCGATCCCGAGGGTGTGATCCGACAAGCCGACTTCACAATGGAAAGCGCTGCGCAGCTGCGGGATCGCGGCAAGATTTGACGCCGCCGGGCTGGCCGGGTAGCTGCTCGTGCACTTCAACAGCACCAGGTTGCGGGCGTCGTGAGTACGCGCGGTGCGCACCGCCTCGTCGATTTCCGCAAGATTCGCCATCCCGGTGGAAATGAACAGCGGCTTGCCGGTCGCGGCAACCCTGCGGATCAGCGGCAGATCCGTGTTTTCAAAGGAGGCGATCTTGTAGGCGGGCACGTCGAGTGATTCCAGAAAATCCACCGCCGTGGCGTCGAAGGGCGTGCTGAACGCCACGAGCCCCAGCTCCCTGGCGCGCTTGAAGATGGGCGCGTGCCACTCCCACGGCGTGTGGGCCTGATCGTACAGCGCATACAGAGTCGAGCCCTTCCAGGGACTGCGCTCGTCATCAATGTGGAACTCGCGCTCCTTGATGTCGAGTGTCATGGTATCTGCTGTGTAAGTCTGCAGCTTGAGCGCGTGCGCGCCGCTTGCCGCCACCGCGTCCACGATCTTCAGGGCACGCTCCAGCGACTGATTGTGATTGCCGGACATCTCCGCAATGATGAAGGGTCGCTGGTCGCGGCCAATCGAATGCTGTGCGATCTGCATGGCTAACCTCGGCTCAAAGGGACCGCCGATACTCCACCGCTCCTGCCGTGTTGCTCACCACTTCGAATCCCAGGCGCCTGAACAGCCGTTGTGATGGCTCATTGGCTGCCATCACGCGCGCCACCACACAGGATGATTCCGGGTACTGCCGTGCCAGCGTCGCGAGCGCCAGCTCCACAATCCGCAGACCCAGCCCCCGCCCGCGGTACTCGGCAGCCAGAGAGTAACTGATCTTCCAGCCCGCCTCGGTCCTGTCGAAGCGAACGGTCGCGAGCGGCACGGCGTCTGCAGTCTCGACTACCAGCAGCAAACAGTTCCGCCCGGCACTGAGTTTATCCTGCAGCCATCGATGATGCAGCTCCGCTGCGATGACCCTGGGATCGAAGGAGTTTCTGCGGGTGGTGGGATCGTTGGCCCACTGCAGCAGCAGATGCTCGTCGGCCGCCACCGCTGGGCGCACCCGCACCGGGCTGTTGGCATTTACCATGAGGGCCGCGCGCACCCGTCGCGCTCCCTCGCCGTCGATGAGCGCCTGACCGGCGCTGGAACTCGCGCGGTCCGCGCCGGCGGCAATGTGCCGCGCCAACGCGTTCTGCAAATCGGCCAGCTCCACCTCATCGTAGTGGCCGAGCCAGTCGATGAGGCGCCGCTCGCCAAGAGCCGCAGCGAGAGGCCGCTGGTTGTCCGCCAGCGTTACGACCACCGAAGGAACCCCCAGACACAGCCGCTCCCAACTCGTCGTACCAGCCGCGCCGACAGCGAGGTCAGCGCCCGCCAGCAGGTGGGCCAGGGTCGGCTGGCGTCCGTGGACCCTCACGTTGGCGTGCCCCGCTGCCAACGCGAGGAGGCCGGCAGCATCGGCCGCAGCGCCGTCAACAACCACGTCGACCTCAATATCGCGCTTCCCCAGACCGAGGAATGCACGCAACGCGAGCTGGGTCAGACCGTACCGGTCGGCGGCGCCGAAATAGATACAGATACGGCGCACCGGACCCGTGCGGGGCGCAACCTGATGGTGCAAGTCGGCGTAGACGGGCTGCAACAAGGCGTACCGCGGCCCGAGCAGACTGGTACATCGCTCGGGCACCTTGCCGGCGTAGCGCGTCGCCATGCCGGTCACCAGATTCTGGTCGAGCAGCAGGTTGCAATCGTGGTGGCGGTCCGCGAGATCATCGATGACAAGAATTTGCGCCGCCGTGTCCCGCAGTTCCGTCTCCCAGCGGTGGTCGAGGCCATAGTGGTCGACGACCAGCCAGGTGGGTTGCGCCCCGAGTGCGCGTATCGCGGCACGAGTCTCGTGAGCGTCGCGGTGCGTGTCTGCAGCGACCTGGGTGGGGGGCGTGCGTTGCTCCTGCGCCGGCGGGGATGGCAGCTCGCTCAGGTCGGCAACCTCGAACCCGCGGCTGCGCAGCAGCCCGTTGAGGTTGCCCTCGTGGAGCCGCGCCACGAATGCCACTTGGGCACCGCCGTCACGGAGCGACTCCGCCAGAGTGAGACAGCGCATCACGTGACCGGACCCGATCGCCCCTGAAGCGTCCGTGCGAAATACGACCTGCATGTCGTGTGTCTCCTCAGTTAAGGCGCCGGAAGCCTGTGTGACACACCGGACCTTTGAGGAGCGAGTTCACATTCCGGCCGTCTTCGCACTCCCGGATCAGAGCAAACACCGGCTCAAGCGCGGCAAAATAACCGTCCACCACCTGCGGGGTGTGCTCCGTGCAGACATACACCGCGGTGCCGGCGAGATAGCCCTTCGCCAGCATCTCCTGCGAAATGAGCGTTTTGTAGGCGAGCGCGCCGGTGCCGGCAAAGGTGAAGGATGTGAGCGCCGGCAGCCCGCTCACGCTGATCGACAGTCCGTGACGCGCGGCAAGCTCCTGCCAGCGCGCGGTAATGCCGCGGCCCATCGTGGTGATCGTCTCCCACGAGCGCACACGTTCCATGACCTCCAGCGTCTTGAGCGCCGCGCTCGGGCCGATGCGCTCAGTCCAGAAGGTGCTGCTGATGAAGCTCGTCTGGGCTGCCTCCATAACCTGGCGCCGGCCGATAACGGCCGTAATCGCGTAACCGTTGCCGAGCGTCTTGCCGAAGATGGCGAGGTCCGGCTCCACGCCGTATAGCTTGTGAAGCCCGCCGAAAGTCTGGCGGAACCCGGATGTACATTCGTCGAAAATCAGCACGATGCCGCGCCGATGCGTCAGCTCGCGGACTTTTTCGAGGAATCCATCTGCCGGCTGCTGATTGCGCGACACCTCCATGATGACCGCGGCGAGGTCATGGGATTCGGCCAGCGCTGCTAGTTCGTCGAAGCGATTGTAGTTGAAGGGCAGCACCGTGCCGCGCAGGCCGGCGGGCACCCCATTCGGCTCCAGACCCGGCAACAGATGCCCGGCGAGATTGCGTTCGTCGCTGAGATTGGCGGCAAGATACCAATCGTGCCAGCCGTGGTAACCGCAGATCGCGAACTTGTCTCTGCCCGCTGCGGCACGCGCGATGCGCACGGCGATGGCGTCGGCTTCGCCGCCGCTGCGCGCGAGACGCACCATATCAGCCCAGGGATGCAGCTCGACGAGCCGCTCGGCCAGATACACCTCTTCCGGGCAGTTCAGGGTCGACATGTTGCCCGCATCGATGGCGGCGCGCACCGCGGCATCGACTTCGGGGTGACCGTACCCCAGGGTGTTGGTTCCGATTCCCATGAGGGACATGTCGATGTACTCAACGCCATCCAGGTCCCATACCCTGCAGCCGTGCGCCCTACTGAAGTACGCCGGCCACTGATCTGGAAGAAACATCTCGGGGCGCTTGGACAGCAACATGCTGCCGCCGGGAATCAGGCGCTTCGCGCGCCGCCAGAGCTTCTGTCCGCTCGACATCGACGACCCCTCGTTTCGGATGAGATGCCGGTTGCCCGCGAACAGCCGCGGTTCGCGCTGGCACAGCTGCACGACCTCCAACCAGCCAAAATCACGGCGCGGACTGAAGTGTCCGAATATGGCGCTGACGACCTCGAGATCCGCCCCCTCATCAACGGTCCAGCGCTCGCCGGAAAGATCCACTTCATTGCGCAGCCTCAGTACGCGGAACCTCCCGGGCTCGCGCAGATAAGGGGTGACGTGCTCGCGCTGTTCGGGGAGACGCGCCTGACGCCAGGCGGCGTGCAGTGCCTGGAAGGTGAACACCTCGATGTCGAGCCCGTCCGGATAGGTCGGCGGGTCGACGTTGGACGCATAGTCCACTGCCGCGCGCTTGAACGCCAAAACCGCATCGTCCACGAGCTGCGGGTCGACCAGCGGACAGTCACCGGTCACCCGCACGACGACGTCGGCGCCCACAAAGCCTGCAGCGCCATGGTAGCGATCGAGCACGTCACGCTCGCTACCGCGAAACACGACGATGCCCAGTTTCTGTACGTGCTCGGCGAGGCGGTCGTCTGCGGGAAGGTCCGAGGTGGCGAGCACGATCTGGTCCAGCTCGCGCGCGCGTCCGAGACGATCCAGAAGTATCTCGATCATCGCAGTGCCGAGTATCGGCCTTAACACCTTGTCGGCAAGGCGCGTGGAGGCCATGCGGGCCTGGACGATCGCCACGGTCTTCACGTGTGCTCCCACCGCCACGGTTCGAGCAGATCCCGATCCGCGCAACTCAGCTCCTCGGGGGGACTGGCCGCGGCCCGCGCCTCTGCCGTGAGTATCTCCTGAAGCTGCGCGACCGAATCCACACCGACCACGACCTGCTCCGTCCCGGATAGCGAGCAGGCGAAGGCGAGCGCTGCCTGCAGCGGTGATTCGCCCTGATCCGCGCACCAGGCCAGCCAGCGATCCAGCGTCGCGCGCCAGCGGGCGAAAAACGCCGGCCGCCGCGCCGCCGGCATCAGCAGCAAACCCTGTAGAAACAACGAACGCAGGTGCACGCGCACGCCTTGGCGGTCGAGCTTCGCAAGCCAGCCCGACTGGATCAGGCGCCGATCGAGCACATTGCAGGGAGCTTGCACGATGTCCGGCTGCCATGACAGCCACAGTGCATCCAGTTCGCTCGGGTCGTAGATCGAAACCCCGGCCGAGCGGATCACGTCGCGCGCCTTGAGCAAGGCCAGCGTCCTGATCAGCGTTGCGCCGTGTGAGCCGCGAAGATCGGCGGCTCGGTGCAGCAACAAGCCGTCGAGCTTCTTGCAACGCAGCCGCCGCAACGAGCCCTGAACCTGTGCCTCGACCCAATTGGCCACGTCGGTGTCATCGTCGGGCACCGCCGGCAGCTTGGTGATGACGCGCCACGATGCCACCCCGACTTCCCCCAGACACTCTTCGCTCTCGCCGTAGGACACCGCGGTGTCGAGTGTGTCGATGCGGTGCTGCCTGGCCAGGGTCAGGATCGCCGCGATCGTCTCGGCAGGAACCCGGCCGGAAGTGTTGGCGACGCCATAGCGCTGGCCGAACTGCGCGGTCCCGAGAGCCAGCTTGCTCCGTGGCGCCGTCACGTCAGCGCCGCGCGCAGCGCATTGCTGACACGCGACAGATCCGCATCGGTCAAAGCCGCGAACATCGGCAACGACAGGCAGCGCTCGTAGTAGGCCTCGGCCTCGGGAAACATGCCGACGCTAAAGCCCAGTGACTGGAAATCCGGATGAGTATGCACCGGGATGTAGTGCACCTGCACCCCAATGCCTGTCGCACGCAGGCGCTCGAAAACGACTCGGCGGCTCGAGCGCGTGCGCGCTGCGTCGATCTGGATGACGTACAGATGGAGGGCCGAGCGCGACCCGGGGGGACGCAGCGGAAGGATCACCGGCAGCGGGCGGAGCTGCGCATCGTAGGCATCCGCGAGCTCGTGCCGGCGAGCGACCCACTCCGACAGATGCTGCAGCTGCGACAAACCGAGCGCGGCCTGCAGCTCGGTCATCCGGTAGTTGAATCCGAGGCACTGCTGCTCGTAGTACCACCCGCCTTCATCGCGGCGGCGCATTTCGCTGGGCTCGCGCGTAACCCCGTGGCTGCGGCATAACTGCATCGCGCGCGCCAGCTGTGCGACACGGGTGGTCGCCATGCCGCCTTCAGCCGTCGTGATGATCTTGACCGGATGGAAACTGAACACGGTGATGTCGCTGAAGCGACAATCGCCGATAATGCTGTCCTGATAGCGCGCGCCAATAGCATGCGAGGCGTCCTCGATCACGCGGAAACCATAGCTGCGAGCCAGCTCGCTGATACCCGCCAGGTCGCATGGCAAGCCGGCGAAATGCACCGGAATGACCACCTTCGGCAGCAGGCCGGTTTTGGCCGCAGCAGCGAGCTTGGCCGCCAGCGCGCGCGTGCACAGGTTGTAGCTTTGCGGATCGATGTCCACGAAATCCACGGTCGCACCGCAGAAGCGTGCGCAATTGGCGCTGGCGACGAAGGTGTTAGGAGTTGTCCAAACGCGGTCTCCGGGACCGACTCCCAGGGCGAGGCAGGCCAGGTGCAGTGCGCTGGTGGCGCTGTTGACGGCGACCGCGTGCGGCACCCGGCAGTACTCTGCCACGGCGCGCTCAAAACGCGGCACCACGGGACCTTGTGTCAGAAAGTCCGAGCGCAGCACGTCCACGACGGCACGGACGTCGTCATCGCTGATCGCCTGCCGGCCATAGGGAATCATTCAGTCGTCCAAGCTCCGATTAAGACCGACGATCTCGTCGATGGTGAGGAAACGCGGGTTTGTGCCCGACTGATACTCGAAACCCGGTTTGACGTGGCTGCCTTGCTCGCTGAGTTGATTGCGCGAGAAATCGAAATCTCCGGCGAACAGGATTGCCGGCTTGATTACGTAGTGGTCAGGGAACTCCAGAGTAAGATGCGAGGAATCGGCGGGGCACATGATCTCGTGCAGCTTCTCCCCCGGGCGGATCCCGATGATGTGGTGCGGGAGATCCGGAGCCATGGCGGTGGCGAGGTCGACCACTCGCAGCGAGGGGATCTTGGGGACGAAGATCTCCCCGCCCTGCATTCGCGCGAAGCTCTTCAGCACGAACTCCACACCCTGTAGCAGGGTGATCCAGAAGCGCGTCATGGACGGATCGGTGATCGGCAGGTGGTCGCTGCCGTTGGCAATGTGTCGCCGGAACAGCGGCACCACCGAGCCGCGCGACCCCACGACATTGCCATAGCGCACCACGGCAAATCGAGTCCGGTGCCCGCCGGCAACGTTGTTGGCCGCGACGAACAACTTGTCGGACACGAGCTTGGTCGCGCCGTACAGATTGATGGGATTGGCGGCCTTGTCGGTCGACAACGCGATGACCTTGTCAACCTCGTTTGCCAGCGCCGCCTGTATGACGTTCTGCGCCCCGTGAATGTTGGTCTTGACACACTCCATCGGGTTGTACTCGGCGGCCGGCACCTGCTTGAGCGCCGCGGCGTGGATCACGTAGTCCACGCCGTTCATTGCCTGGATCAACCGATCGGCGTCGCGCACGTCGCCGAGGAAGAAACGCATGCAGTCGTGCGGGAAGTCCTGCTGCATCTCGGATTGCTTCAACTCGTCCCGCGAGTAGACGATGAGTCTTCGCGGCTGATAGCGCTCGAGTATCTTCCGAACGCAGCGCTTACCGAACGAGCCGGTTCCTCCGGTGATGAGTATCGATTTAGCGTCGAACATGGTTTCGATCGTTGTATTTGCCGGTTTAGGTCATCTCGGCCCGCTGCCGAAAGCTCTCGCTGCGCTCGAGGAGTTCCGTATACGGGGCTTGCGCCACCACCCGGCCATGCTCGAGCTCGATGATGGTGTCGCAGTGCCGGACCGTCGTCAGGCGGTGAGCGATGAGAATAATCGTGAGCTCGCTGCTCAGCCCGTCGATGGCACGCATCACAGCCTGTTCCGTGGCGTCATCCAGCGCACTGGTAGCCTCGTCGAACACCAGCACACTGGCGCGCTTGTAGAGTGCGCGGGCAATACCGATGCGTTGGCGCTGCCCGCCGGAAAGCCGCACGCCGCGCTCCCCCACCACCGTCTCATAACCTTGCGGCCGGCTTTCGATGAACTCGGCAAGCTGGGCGCACTGTGCAACCGCTCGCACCCGGGCCATATCAATCTCGTCCGGCAGAATTCCGAACGCGACGTTCTGCGCGATCGTCGTATCCGCCAGATAGATGTTCTGCGGAACGTGGGCGATGATTCGCTGCCAGCTGCTGACGCGCCTCCCGGCCATGGATTCTCCATCCACGAGAACCTCGCCCTCCGTCGGCTGCAGCAGGCCCATGAGCAGATCGAGTGCCGTGCTTTTGCCGCTGCCGGTGCGCCCCACCAGACCCACGCGCGCGCCCTTGGAAACGGTGAACGTAAGGCCGTCGAGCACCCACGGTCCCGCGCTGCCGTACCGGAAGCGCACCTCGCGAAACTGAATCGTCCGCTGGAATTGCAGCAGCGGACCGGGCGGCTCCAACAGCCCGGGCGGTAGCGGTTGCTCGATCAGATCGATGGTGGCGGCAAGGTGTGCCTTGCTGCCGGCAATCGCTGCCCAGGCGCTGAAGGCCTGCTGCAGCGCGGGCAGCAGCCGCTGTGCGCCCAGCGCCAGCGCGCCGAGAACCGGCAGAGCGCCGATTGCCATATGCCCCTGCCGCGTCAGCCCGTAGGCGAGCGCCGCGATCAGCACCATGCCGATCGCTTCCATCGCGAAACGCGGGCTCTGCGCGATAAAGACGTTGTCTCCCTGAGCGCGTCGCAGCTGCTGGTCGGCCTTGCGGTAGATGTCACAGAAGACCGGCTGCGCGCCCTCCAGCAGAACCTCGCGTATGCCCCCCAGCCCTTCCTGCAATGCCCTCAGGACCCGCGTGTCTTCGTCTGCGATACGTTGGCTGTTGTGATACAGCCGCCTTCTCGACAGCCAGGTTATGACCGCGTAACTCGCGCCGAAGCCTGCGCTCGCCGCCAGCGCCACCGCCGGATCGATTGCAATCAGCGCCAGCGGGATGGCCACCAGCAGCATCGCTGAGCTGGTCAAAGTCATCAGCGGTAGCAGCACCCCAAGTACCGTGCCGCCCACCTTGTTGGTGATGCCGCTGATTACTTCGCTGCTGTTGCGGCCGATGTGTACGTGATAGGGCTGATAGAGCGTGCGACGGTACACCTCGATGCTCAGGTCCGCGCCCGTTGCGAACGTGAAGCGGGTGCTCACCCAAAGCAGCAGCATCCGTATGGCGCCGGCGAGCAGCGCCACGACCGCAAAGGTCACGGTGAGCGGGAGCAGCAGCTGATCGGGTCGGGTAAGCCCGAAGGCGTGGGCCATGCGCGACACCAGGGGGTTGTTGAACACCCGGTCGGGCGACGCGAGCAGGCCCAGAAACGGCAGCAACGCACCCAGACTCGCGACTTCAGCGAAAGCACTGGCGACCATGAGAGCCAGGATCAGGATGAATTGCCGCCGGCGCGGTGGCGGCAAATCACTCCACAGACGCGCGAGCAGGCCTGCAACCGAGCCCACGGTTCCCCGGCGCTCCATGTTAGTGGCGGACGCGTGTCTCGCGGCGCGCAAAACGCACGCGGATCCAGGCGACGTAGCAGCCCAGCAGAAAACCAGCGGTGATGCCCGACAGCACCAGCAGCGTGCGCTTCGGGCTGACCCGCACTTCCGCCTTGACGGCCGGATCTGCGACCGTGAAGGCATAGTCGGTGCGGCCCCTGGCCAGCATGAGCCTTTGCGTTTCCTGCTCAATCAGGTTGTACATGACCCGTTGAATGTCCAATGAATGGGTGCGCTGTACCTGATCCTCGAGATAGGCAACGTTGCGAGTGGCGTCTTCGATGGCCTGGTTGCGTAGCAGCTGGTTCCCGAGCGCCACGAACTCGTTCGCCCAGCGCGCGGCAATCGCAGGATCGGCCCAGTCCATGGTGACGGTGGTAGTGTCCTTGAGTTTGTCCTCTTCAATGTCCAGTACGCTCTTTCGAAAGCGCTCAACAGTCAGCCAAAGGCTCTGCCCAGGCTTTGCGCCAGCCAACAAGTAAGGCAGCACGTCGGGTTTCGCGACGAACTCCTCCACCAGGTGGCGCGAACGCAGGACCGCCTGGCGCTCCGGATGCTGCCCGCCCGCCCCGAGAGCCAGGCCCGCCAGGCTCGCGAGACCGCCGAGCTGCCCGCTCATGCCTGATTCCGCCGCGCCCAGGCCAGTGTCCGCGCTCTCCGTCATCACCACGCTGGCCCGATACAACGGGGTCGCGGTGAGTGCAATAACGAGCGCCAGCAGGGTGCACAGCACCGTGATCGTCGCCACCAGGACCCTGCGATCCCAGACAATCCACCACAACCCGATGAGGTCGATTTCGTTCTCGGCGCCGCTGCGCGGCGCGAGCTGGGTATCATTCACTCAGCACCCGCACATGTGTTCATATTGAAGGCCGACTAGCCACTAGTGCCGCGGTCACGGGCTACGCCACCCGGTCGCGTTCTGCCTCGCGGCGCATTTGGTCGATTTCCACGCGCAACTTCTCGTACTCGGCCATCTTTAGACCGAGGAACTGCAGCGTGAGACGCGTCTTCTCCTCTAGCCCGCGCGGGGTCAGCAGGTACATGTACGCCGCCTTGTTACGACTGTTCTTGAAGTTTGCGACCTTGATCGAGCCCTTGCCGACCAGTGCCCGCAGACAGTAGTTGACCCTTCCCAGGCTGATACCGAGCTCGCGCGCCACTTCGCGCTGGCTCAGCTTCGGGTTCGGCTCCAGCAGCTTCAAGAGCTTGTAGCGGACCTCGTCCGTGAGCATCGCGCCACCTCGCCGGGTGTCAAACACTCAGACCGCACGCCACCGGCAGCACCGGCGCATGCGTTCAACGTCTGAACAGATGGAGTGTATTAAGTTGATTCTCGGCTGTCAAACTATGTTCCTGTCGCCGAATGCACGGCGAGGAACGCGACCGCAACGTTGTAGAGGATCTGAGTGACCGCCTGCCAGAACGGCAACGGCGGGATGTGCTCGGCGTTTAGCGGCACGACGATAGTGTCGCCTGGGTGGATTTGCGGGTTGGAGGTGTGGAACCAGCGCGACCCGCCACTCGGAACGACACTGCCGTCGGCGCGCACGACATAGATGCGGCTGTTATCGGCACGCGCAGTAGCGCCACCGCTCATGGCGATATAGTCGCCGCGGTTCAGTCCCGGGCGGTACAAGTGCGACGTCGTCGTCTGCACTTCCCCAATCACTGTCACCGACTGCTCGAACTTCGGCACGAGCAGCTGGTCGCCGTCACGAAGAACGACGTCGTAGGATGACCCGATGGGTGAGCGCATCAAAAGCTGCAGATTGATCACCATCCGTCCTACGGCCTTGGCTGCGCGCAGCTGAGTCAGCAGAGCCTGGCCGACGCTCAACGCCCCTGCCGCCCCTGCCTGGTTGGCCACGCTGCCTTGCAGCGCGACAAAAGCGATGTCGTTCTGCATGCGCACCGCCAGCATGTCGAGCTCCTTCTGCTCGCGCTCGCGCAGTTCGGTGCGCATGAACACGCTGCCCTCCGGGAAGGAAAACTCCGTCAGGCCGCCCGCACGCAGCAACACGGATTTCAGGGTTTCACCCGGTTTGACGGAGTAGGTGCCAGGGAACCTCACTTGCCCACGCAGTATGATCGATTCCTGGTCGGTCCATGACTCGACCTCCTTGATGCTGAGAATGTCGAAGGGTGCGAGCCGCAGATTGGCGGTCGGATCGCCCTTAAGAGCCGCTGCCAGATTGACGTTGATGACCTCGGTGCGACGCTGCTCCCCATTTTTGATTTGGTAGCGCGTGAGCTCCGCGCTGCCGCCATAGGCCGCGTCGCTCAGGCCGCCCCCCGCTCTGATCAGATCCCGGACCGTCATCCCTTGCTCTAGCGGATATCGCCCCGGAACGTTGGCACGGCCCTCAATACGCACCACGTCGTCTGGCGATGCAATGCTGGACTGCAACTTCAGGTCATCGAGCAGCGGCCGGATCACCTGGTCGCGGCTCGACTGCAGATCGAAGACCATGATGCGGTCACGTGGCAACAGCGGTACGTCCGCGGGAGAGCCCGGCGCCTGCAGCGCCGCGGACAAGTCGGCGGAGAGCACCGTGATGCGCCGGTCCGGGGGCAGCTCGCGGCGAATGAGGATGTAGTGCAGGTCAGCGTTCGGCCGCAGTTCGTCCACCGTGCGGATCGCGTCCGTGAGCCGCATGCCCGCGCGGTATGCGAAGGCGCCCGAGGTGTAAACATAGCCCTCCACCAGCACGCCCGCGTCAAGCGTTGGACGCAGACGCGAAACCCGCAGGGAGTCGCCGTTACGCACAGGCTCGGACCGTCCCGCGCCGCCGGTCAGATTGACTTCGAGCACCACCCTGTGCAAATCGGAATCGATGCGCGTGAGCGCCGCATTGCTGGTATCGGCCTCGGCCGTAAGTCCGCCGGCAAGCTGGATGACGTCGGCGACCGAACTCTCGTTACGAATCTCGTAAATCGCCGGTCGATGGATTTCACCGTCGACGCTGACGGTGGGTCCGATTGACGGTATGAAAATCACGTCATCCGGCAGCAGCTTGGCATCGTCGGTGTCGTCTCCGCGAATGAGCATCGCGTAAAGATCCAGCCGGCGCACGACCTCGCCGCGCCGCTTCAACTGAATATTGCGCAGCGAACCAATTGGCTGCACACCGCCGGCGGCAAACAGCGCTGATGTGATCGTGCCCAGCCCGCTTATGGTGTACGAGCCGGGTGACTTCGCATCCCCGAGGACGAACACACGGATGGTGCGGGTTTCGCCCATGCTCACACTCGCGCGCACACCGGTCATCTGACGCTCGATGCGCGACTCGATTTGAGACCTGGCGTTCTCGAACGTCTCGCCCCCTATCGTGACCGGACCGAGTTCCGGAATGCTCACCCGGCCATCGCGGCCCACGGCGACCCTGAAATCTCCGTTCTTGTTCCCGTACAGCTGAATGTCGAACTCATCGCCAGGACCGACGACATACCCCGCAGGCACTGGCACGTTGGAGGACGGTGCGAAGGTCGAGATCGGATGATCGAACAGGTCGTAGCCGAAGGGCTTCAGGGCCGTGGGACCGCGCTTCGTCAGCGGGAGCTTCGTGATCCGGATGAAAAGATCGCGCAGCGCCGGCTCGACTCCCAGGCGCAGTGTGGCAAGCTGCTCGGTGAGTCCGGCGAGGGGAACGGGTGCAAATCCTGGCAGTGACAGCAAGCCGTCGCGCGACAGCTGATAGGGATTCTTGGAGCGGATCAGGTCGATCAGTGCCTGCCGCTGCCTTTTTTCCTCGTCGCTGAGCTCGGGCCGGGTCGGCAGATTAGGGTCGCAGTTCGCTTGTCCCACGCAGGGGAGCGGCAGCAACGCATAGCCGCCTGCGGTCACACCCGGAGCTGGCGGCGGTGCCAGTGCTGCCCCCGTCGCCGCCGCCGCCCCATTGACAGTCTGGTTAGCGGCGCCCGCCCCAACCCCAGGAGGAGCACCCGCAGCAGCCGTCTGGCCGAGTGCGCCCTGACCCGCGAGACTTGAGGCGAGACCGCCAAGAAGATTCTGCTGCTGGGCGTTGCCAATCCCCCCCAGCGCGCCGAGTACGCCTGCTTGAGACGCGGCGCCGGAAGGCGGCGCGGCGGCGGGCAGGGGGTTCGAGTCGATCGTAATCACGACCCAGTCCTCGCCCTGCAGGAACGGGGTCAGACGCTGCATCTCCATTCGCTGCTTCTGCTGTTCCTGCAACAGGTCACGTTGTTGCTGAAGCATGAGGTTCTGCTGCTCTTCGCTCGCTGGCGTCTGCCGCTGCCCAGCCGACGCGCCCTGCGTACCGGTCGCGCCGCCGAGCTGTTGCGTGATGGACCCGATCTGGTCGGGCGACAAGCCCTGCAGGAGCTGCTCCAGGCCAGAACCTGAGGTCTGACCGAACACCGGAGTGAGCCTTGTTAGAACAGCAACGAACAGAATGAACAGGACCAGCGGCCCCGCGAGGCGTTGCATCAAGCGCATTCCAAACCTTTACCCCACGTAATTAAGGGCCGCGCGGGCCAGCCGCGCAGCCGCCCACCCCCAGCGAATGCGCGATTGTACTGAAGCGCGCGGATTCCGCTACTGCCGTCGAGGCGTCAGCGGCGCCACTTCTCCACCGTCGCAAGCAGCTTCACCACGGTTGCCGGGGCCGCGTGGCCGGCCGCCGGGTCCTGCACGGCGGGGGCGAGCTGCTCGGTGAGCTTCTTACCGAGCTCCACACCCCACTGGTCGAACGCGTTGATGCCCCACACGACGCTCTGGGTGAGCACGCAGTGCTCATAAAGAGCAATGAGCCGTCCTAGGGTGGCAGGATCAAGCCGCTGGAAGAGCACGATGGTGCTCGGGCGACTGCCCGGGTCAATCTTGTGCGGAACGAGCGCCTCCAGCTGCGCGGCCGGCACCCCCTGACGCTGCAGCTCCGAGCGCACCGTCTCGGCCGACTGGCCATTGCTGAGTGCCTCCGCCTGCGCCAGGCAGCTCGCGATTGCAAGGTTTTGTTGTACCTGGTTGCCGCAGGAGGAGCGCGCGGGCACCAGAAAATCCATGGCAGCACGTGGGATTCCCTGATGTAAGAGCTGAAAGAAAGAATGTTGCCCATTGTTGCCGGCCTCGCCCCAGATCACAGCCGCGGTCTCGCACTGCACCGGCTCGCCCTCGAGCGTGACGGACTTGCCGTTGCTCTCCATTTCGAGCTGCTGCAGGTAGGCCGGGAAGCGGCGCAGCGAATCATCGTAGGGCAGCACCGCAAGCGTCGGCAGGTGCATGAAATTGATATTCCACACCGCGATAAGCCCCATGAGCGCCGGCAGATTGTCCTGCCAAGGGGTGCTGCGGAAGTGCTCATCCATCTCGTGTCCGCCGGCGAGGAAATCGAGGAAATTACGCTTGCCGATGGCAATCGCGAGCGACACGCCGATCGAGGACCAGATTGAGTAGCGGCCCCCGACCCAGTCCCACATCTGGAAGCGATACTGCGGATGCACGCCAAACTCATCCATCGCCGGGGTGTTCACGGATACGGCGCCAAAGTGCTGAGGTACGGCGCCCTCGCCCAGCTTCGCGGCGAGCCACGCACGCGCCGTACGCGCATTGGTCTGCGTCTCGAGCGTAGTAAAGGTCTTGGAGGAAACGATGAACAGTGTTGTCGCCGCATCGGCGGACTCCAGCACCTGCGCAAGATAAACGCCATCGATGTTGGAAACGAACTCGCAGCGCGGTGAGCCGCTGGTGAAGGCATGTAACGCGAGCACCGCCATAGCCGGCCCCAGGTCCGAGCCGCCGATGCCGATATTCACCACCAGCCGAAACGGCTGTCCGTTACTGCCTTTGAGCGTGCCCTCGCGCACCCCTTCGGCAAAGGCCAGCATGCGCGCGCGCTCTTCCATCACGACCTTCTCGATGTCGGCGCCCCCGAGTGCAGCTCCCGGCGGTTGCCTCAGGGCAACATGGAGCACCGCGCGGTTCTCGGTGGTGTTGATCCGTTCGCCGTGCCACATCGCCTCGATGCGCTGGCGCAGGCCCGTCGCGTCGGCGAGCTGAAAGAGCTTCGCGAGCGCGATCTCATCGAGACGCTGGCGGGAGAAATCCATCAGCAGTCCCGCCCGCTCGCGCGAGAAGCGCTCGAAGCGCTTCGGATCGCGCTCGAACAGCTCGTGCACGCGCACAGCCGCCAGGCGCGCCGCGTGCGCGCTCAGCTCTTCCCATACCGGAGTACTCGGACCAGGATGAATCGTGAGCGTCATCGAGGCTCTCCTTGCTTGTCGGCCGCCGCGGCGGGACAACGACGGCCGGGCCGCCCCGCAGCGCACTCAGCGATGGTAGTAGTTCGCGACGATATCGACGACGTATTGTAGTTGTGTTTCGGTCAGTTCCGCGTAAATCGGCAGCGCCAGAGTCTCCGCCGCAGCTCGCTCAGAGTGCGGGTAGTCACCCGCCTTGCACTCGAGGTACGCGAAACACTGCTGCAGGTGCAGGGGCACGGGGTAGTAGATCTCGGTGCCGACGCCCGCGGCGGCGAGGTGCGCTCGCAGCGCATCACGGTCGCGGACCCGGATCACGTATTGGTTATAGATATGTCGGCCGCCCGCTAGCGTAAGCGGCGTCTGCACGGCATTCCCGAGCCGCGCCTGAGCGAACGCGGCATCGTAGAAGGCAGCGTTACGCTGCCGCCCGGCGCTCCAGGCATCCAGATGGCGGAATTTGATGTTGAGTACGGCCGCCTGTAACTCATCGATGCGGAAATTGCCGCCGATGTAGGCGTGGTGGTACTTCGGCTTGCCGCCGTGCACGCGCAGGATTTCCAAGCGCTCGGCGAGTGCGGCGTCATTGGTGACACACATCCCCGCATCACCGAAAGCACCGAGGTTCTTGGTGGGAAAGAACGACAGACAACCGACGTCGCCGTAGCTGCAGGCGCGCCGACCGGCGGCATCGGCAGAGCCAATCGCCTGGGCGGCGTCCTCGATCACCTTGAGCCGAAAGCGCTGTGTCAGCGCCATGAGCGACACCATGTCAGCGACCTGACCGTACAGGTGCACGGGCATCAGCGCACGCACGCGTGTGCCCGTTTGCGCATGTATCAGTGTGCCGTCGCGCTGCACACAGCGCTGCGTGATGAACTTCTCAACCGCGGCGGCCGACAGATTGAAGGTCAGCGGGTCGATGTCGCAAAAGAGCGGCCGCGCGCCGCTGCGGGCGATCGTGCCGGCGGTCGCGAAGAAGGTGAACGGGCTCGTGATGACGGCATCGCCCGCGCCGATCTCGAGCGCCATGAGGGCGAGCAGCAGCGCATCCGTGCCGGAGGAAACGCCGATGCCGTAACGGCATTGGCTATAGGCGGCCACACTCGCCTCGAGTTCCTTAACCTGCGGGCCGAGGATGAAATGCTGGCTGGCGCAGACCTTCGCAATCGCCGCCTGGATCTCGGCGGCGAGCGGCTGGTACTGCGGCTTAAGGTCGAGCAGCGGCACTTGTATGGCCACAGCTGGAGTGGACTTGGTGTTTGCAGCCATCGCCCGTCTCCTGTCAGCGCGCGTAGCCGTAGTAATCGCAGAACCAGTCGACGAATTTGCGCACGCCCACCTCGATTGGGGTCGCCGGGCGGTAGCCGACGTCGCGCACCAGATCCTCGATGTCGGCGAAGGTCTCCGGCACGTCGCCGAGCTGCATGGGCAGGAAGTTCTTCTGCGCCTTGCGCCCAAGACACTCCTCGATCACTTCGATGTAGCGCATCAGCTGCACCGGCTGGTTGTTGCCGATGTTGTAAAGACGAAACGGCGAAGAACTCGAGGACGGATCGGGTGCATCGCTGCGCCAGCTCGGATCCGGCCGCGCCACGCGCTCCGATACGCGTATCACGCCCTCGGCGATATCGTCGACGTACGTGAAATCGCGCCGATGGTGGCCATGGTTAAATACATCAATTGGCTTGCCCTCGAGTATGTTGCGCGTGAACAGGAACAGCGCCATGTCCGGGCGTCCCCAGGGGCCATAGACCGTGAAGAAGCGCAGACCCGTAGTGGGCAACTTGAAGAGCGCCGAATAATTGTGCGCCATCAGCTCGTTCGCGCGCTTGCTCGAGGCGTACAAGGACAACGGATGATCGGCAATGTTGTGCACCGAGAAGGGCATGTTGGTGTTGGCGCCATAGACCGAGCTCGTCGAGGCGTACACCAAGTGTTCCACGCCGTGATGACGGCAGCCCTCGAGCACGTTCAACGTGCCGGTTACATTACTGCGCACGTAGGCGTGTGGATCCTCGAGCGAGTAACGCACGCCCGCCTGTGCGGCCAGATGTATGACACGCGGAAACTTCTCACGCGCAAAAAACGCGCGCATGCCCGCATCATCCGCCAGGTCAAGCTTCTCGAAGCGAAATCCCGGTAGTGATGCGAGGCGTGCAAGGCGCGCCTCCTTGAGTGTCACGTCATAGTACTCGTTGAGATTGTCGAGTCCTACCACTTCGTAGCCGCGCGCCAGAAGCTTGTGCGCGGTGTGCGAGCCGATGAAACCGGCCGCACCGGTGACCAGAATCTTCATAAACGTCCGTCGACGGCGGCCGCCGGAAATACGTGCTTGATGTCATAAAGAACGTGGTTCTTCTTACACAGCCGGCGCACGCCGCGCGCGCCGAGCTCGCGAAACTGCCGGTGCGCGACCGCCACGACGGCGACGTCGTAGCGCCCGCGCTTCAGGTCGCGCAGCGTCTTAAGGCCATACTCGTGCCGGCACTCGCTCGCGTTGGCCCAGGGATCGTAAATGTCGACCGTGGCGCCGTGGCTGGTGAGCTCGCGCACCACGTCGACAACCTTGGAATTGCGGATGTCGGGGCAATTCTCCTTGAACGTCATACCGAGCATGAGCACCCGCGCGCCGTTGACGTGTATGCGTTTGGTCGCCATGAGACGCGTGATTTGCCCCGTCACGTAGAGCGCCATGTTGTCGTTGAGGCGGCGGCCGGCCAGGATCATCTCCGCGTGATAGCCGATCTCCTGCGCCTTGTGCGTCAGATAGTACGGGTCCACGCCGATGCAGTGGCCGCCCACCAACCCGGGCCGGAAGGGCAGGAAGTTCCACTTGCTGCCCGCCGCGTTCAGCACCTCCTCGGTATCGATGCCGAGGCGATTGAAGATGAGTGCGAGCTCATTGATGAGCGCGATGTTGACGTCGCGCTGCGTGTTCTCGATCACCTTGGCGGCCTCCGCCACGCGGATGCTCGAGGTCTTGTGGGTGCCCGCCGTGACGATCGAGCCGTACAGGCGATCGATAAACTCCGTGACCTGCGGCGTCGATCCGGAGGTCACCTTGCGGATGGTGGTGAGGCGATGGGACTTGTCACCCGGGTTGATCCGTTCGGGGCTGTAACCGGCAAAGAAGTCGCGGTTGAACTTAAGCCCCGAGACGCGCTCCAAGATCGGCACGCAAACCTCTTCGGTGCATCCCGGGTAAACGGTCGATTCGTACACCACTACAGCGCCCCGGCGCATCACGGCGCCGACGCTCTCGCTCGCGCGCCGCAGCGCCGTCAGATCCGGCCGCTTGTATTCATCAATCGGCGTCGGCACGGTCACGATGAAGACCTGACAGCTCTTGAGCTTATTCAGGTCAGTCGTGAAGGAGAGGCGTTTGGCCTCCTTAAGCTCGGCGCGCGAAGCCTCGAGCGTCACGTCCTGCCCGCGGCGGAGTTGCGCGATGCGCTCCGCCTTGACGTCAAAGCCGGTGGTCTCGTAACGCTTGCCGAACTCAACCGCGAGCGGCAAACCGACGTAACCCAGACCCACGACGCCGATACGGCACTTTCTTATTTCAGGAATCATAGGGTCTTAGGCACTCGAGCGCTGCGGCTCCCCGGCGCGCTCCGTGAGCGCCGCCTCGCGCACTTCGCTGACCGCCCACAGACAGCGTCCGTCGCTCGCCTTGGCGATGATTGCGAGCATTGCCTCGTGCGCCTGCAGCTCCTCGGCGCTCGCGGCAATGACCGCCAGCGGCACAGCCGTGCGCACCGGCTGCCGTGCCAAGCGTGCACCCTCGCTGGTGCGCGCCGCGGCGTCGATATCCATGAGCGCGAGCGCCGCCTGGCCACCGGTCATCGACAGATAGACATCCGCGAGGATGCGCGCGTCCAGCAGCGCGCCGTGCAGCTCGCGCGCCGAATTGTCTATTTCGTAGCGCTTGCACAGCGCATCGAGGCTGTTGCGCTGTCCTGGGTGCAGTTCGCGGGCGAGCGCGAGCGTATCGAGGACGCGGCAGCACGCTGCTATCTGACGACGCTCCCCGGGCAGGCGCCCGAGCTCGGCGTCCAGAAATGCGACGTCGAAAGCGGCATTGTGGATGACGAGTTCGGCACCGCTGAGAAAGGCGAGCAGTTCCTCGGCCACCTCCGCAAAGCGCGGCTGCCCATCAAGCTCGGTGCGCGAGATACCGTGCACGGCGAGCGCCCCGTCGTCGATATCGCGCTCCGGATTGAGGTAGCGGTGAAAGGTGCGTCCCGTGGCGCGCCGGTTCACCAATTCCACGCAACCGATCTCGATTATGCGGTGGTTCAGTTCGGGCTCGAGGCCGGTCGTTTCGGTGTCTAGGACGATCTGTCGCATGGCGAGCGAGTCTACCGTATGGAGTCCCGCAAGGCGTCGATCGCCTCGTTGGCCAGCCGGTCGACACGCTCGTTACCCGGCACGCCCGCGTGCCCCGGTACCCAATGCCATTCGATCTGATGCGGGGCACTTGCCTCCTCGAGCAGCTGCCACAGATCCTGGTTCTTCACCGGCTTGCGGTCGGCGGTGCGCCAGCCGCGCGCCTTCCAGGCACGCAGCCACTCGGTGATGCCGCGCCGCACGTATTGTGAGTCCGTGTACAAGCGCACCTGGACGGGGCGCTTCAACGCCTCGAGCGCCCGGATGACCGCGGTCAGTTCCATGCGGTTGTTGGTCGTCAGGGCTTCGGCGCCGCTCAGTTCCTTCTCGTGCTCGCCCATCTGCAACAGCGCCGCCCAGCCGCCGGGTCCGGGATTACCGCGACAGGCCCCGTCGGTGTAGATCTCGATCACGCCTGCGAGCGGGTCGTCGGCTTAACCAGTGCGCCGATCACGGCCGCCTTCTCGCGCACGCGCGGCCGGATCGGTGTGAGCGTATACACACGCTTGCGCGCCTTGAGAAGGTAGGCGCCCGCGGGCAGAGGATAGGTCAGCCCGGCGCGTAACATGCGTCCGGTCCCCTCGCTCGCGGCGAGCCCACGACTCCAGGGACCTAGATAAAGGTAGCGTTGCTCGGCGACGATTTCGTAGCCCAGGAGCACCAGCCACTCGCGCACCAGGCGCTCGGAGAGCACGCGCCGCATGCCCGGCGGAAAACCCGCGCGGCTCCAGCGGGCGCGCATGCCCCACAAGCTCCACGGCCTAAAACCCAACAGCAGCAGGCGCCCGTCGCTGACCAGAACGCGGTCGGCTTCGCGCAGGATGGCGTACGGATCGGGCGCGAATTCGAGGGTGTGCGGCAAGAGCGCCGCATCCACACAGTCGCTCATCACCGGCAGCTGCGAGGGTCGCGCGATGATGTCCGCGCCGCCGGCCAGCGCCGGCATACTCAGCAGGCTCTGGCGGCGGGTGCGGCTGCCCGCGAGCAGCTCGCGCGCGCCGCCCCAGGCGCCGATCTGCAGCAGTTCCCAGCCAAATACGTCCTCGAGCGCGGCCCCCAAAAGCTCTGACTCGGCCGCCAGCAGCGCCCGTCCGAGCGGTGACTCCCACCACGTGGTGAGAGCCGCGTCACGATCTGCAATACCTGAAGTGCGAACTTGCACGATAGAATTGCTGGCAATAGTGTGAAGTTAACGGTTAAATTCGCGGCCTTGAACCAGTAGCGTCCTTAGACAGGTAAGGACCCGTGCCCCGGCGCGGGAAATTAGCACGCCGACAGAGGGTACGGAACTTTGACGACGCCACGACCGAGAGTTACGCGTCACGCGCTCCTCGCCCTGATACCCCTCGCCCTGGCGGCGTGCGCGCAAGCCCCCTCGCGCCCGCAGCACGCGCCCGCCGAACTTGCCGTGGTACCCCCGCAGGCGTCCGCCCCGCTTACGCCTCCCCCGAGCTCCGAGCCGCAAGCGGCGCCGGTGAGCGTTCCGGCGGGTGCCACTGAAGCCCCAGCCGCAGCTGCCGCGGAGAGCGTCGCCGGGGCGCTCGCGCCCTCCGACGGCGGCCCCACCCAGCTCGCGGGGCTCGCGCCCGCCCAGTACGGGGACCTCTTCGACCGGATGCGGGTCGGCTTCAAGCTCGATGACGGCGCCGACCGACGCGCGGTGGATGACCAGCTGCGCTGGTACGCCTCGAACCCTGACTACCTGCAGCGCGCCTTCGGGCGCGCCGATCTTTACCTCTATTACATCGTCACCGAACTCGAACGGCGTGGCATGCCGCTTGAGTTGGCGCTGCTGCCGGTGGTGGAAAGCGCCTTCGAGCCGTATGCGTACTCGCGCGCGCGGGCGGCGGGCCTGTGGCAGTTCATTCCCGGCACCGGCTCGCGCTTTGGCCTCAAGCAGGACTGGTGGTACGACGGACGGCGCGACATCGTCGAGTCGACACGTGCTGCGCTCGATTACCTGCAGTATCTGCACGATGAATTCAACGGCGACTGGCTGCTCGCGATCGCCGCCTACAACTGCGGCGAGGCCATGGTCGAGCGCGCAGCGGAAGCCAACCGCGCCGCCGGCCGCCCCGTGGACTTCTGGAGTCTGTGGCTGCCGGGTGAGACGCGCGCCTACGTGCCGAAGCTCCTGGCGATGAAGCGCCTCGTGATGGATCCGGAAACGTACGGGCTCGCCTTCAGTCCGATACCGAACCAGGCCTACTTCGCGAGCGTGCCGACACACGGGCAGATCAACCTGAAGCTCGCGGCAGAAATCGCCGGCATCAGCCCCCAGGATCTTTACGAGCTCAATCCGGCGTTCCACCGCTTCGCCACCGACCCCTCCGGCCCGTACTTCCTCTTGCTGCCGGTTGAAGCGGCGGACGTGTTCTCTGAGAACATCGTGCAGCTGTCCGAGGAGCAGCGCCTGGGCGTCACGCGCTACACCGTGAAGCACGGGGACTCGGTGGTCTCCGTGGCGAAGCGCTTCAACACCACCGCGACCGTGATTCGCGAGATGAATGAACTGCCCGCCGGCCCCCTCACCGTGGGCGAGGACGTGCGGGTGCCGAGCACGGTGACGGATCTGCCGCCGAAGGTGATGCTCGCCGCCGCGCAGGTCGACGGACACGGTCGCGTGAGCCGGCGTGCCCACGTGCAGGTCGTGCGACACGGGGATTCGCTATGGACGATCGCACGCCGCCACGGTATGGACGTGAACACGCTCGCACTGATGAACGGCATGCACCCCGACGATCAGCTGCGTGCCGGGCAGCACATCAAGTTATCCTCAGGCTCTGCCGCATCTGTGCACAAGGTGCGGCACATGATGTACACGGTGCGCGAGGGTGACACCGTGGCGCAGATTGCCCGCCTGTTCCAGTGCAGCGTGCCGCAGCTGCTCGCCTGGAACGGCCTGACCTCGAAGTCCCACATCCATACCGGGCAGAAGCTGCACATCCATCTCGGCTCGCGCCACGGCTGACGTCACGGGCCCGTCCCGCCGGCACGCCTTTACGGCATAATCCGCGCCGGAGGCTACAAACATGGGTTTTCTCACCGGCAAGCGCGCCTTCATCGTGGGCGTTGCGACCGACCGATCGATCGCCTGGGGCATCGCGCAGGCGATGCACCGCGAGGGCGCGGAACTTGCGTTCTCGTATGTGAACGAGAAGATGAAGGAGCGGGTGGAACCGCTCGCGCACTCGCTCGGCTCGCATCTGACCATGCCGCTGGACGTCACGGCGGATGAGCAGACGGATGCGGCGTTCGAGCGCCTGAAGAGCGAGTGGGGGCAGCTCGACATCGTCGTGCATGCGGTCGCCTACGCACCGCGCGAGGCGCTCACGGGGGGCTTCCTTGACGCGACGACCCGCGAGTGCTTCCGCATCGCCCACGACGTGTCCAGCTATAGTCTCACCGCGCTCGCGTTGCGCGCGCGGCCGCTCATGACCGGACGCCGCGGGGCACTGCTCACGCTCTCCTACCTCGGTGCCATGCGCTCGATCCCCGGTTACAACGTCATGGGACTCGCCAAGGCGAGCCTCGAGGCGAACGTACGTTTCCTCGCCGCCGATCTGGGCCCGCAGGGGATCCGCGTCAATGCCATCTCCGCCGGTCCCATCAAGACGCTGGCCGCGGCCGGCATTCCTGGATTTCGCAAGATGCTCAGCCGCGTGGCGGAGATCGCGCCGCTGCGCCGCAACGTGTCGCTCGAGGATGTGGGCAATGCGGCGGCGTTCTTGTGCTCCGACCTTGCCGCCGGCATCACGGGCGACATCCTGTACGTTGACAGTGGCTTCAGTACCGTTGGCATGAGCTTTCCGCTCGAAGCCGAGGGTTAGTGAAGAGCGCGCCCGTGGCGAGCGGGCGGGCTACTCGAACGCCTTAGGATTCTTCTTGACGTCCGCGGTGCGTCGCATCTCGGCGAGGTAGGCCGTGACCTCGTTCTGCCCCATGTCCTGGGCTTCCCGGACGCCGCGGTCCCTCAGGGCCTGTAGATCCGCTGAGGTCGCGCTACGCACGGCGCTCACCTCGAACACCGCCGCGCCACCCTCGGTCAGGGCGAGCGCGCTCACGGCGGGTTTGCCCGTCGGGGGCGGCAGCGCGAAGGCCGCGGCGCGCAGCTGTGCCGGCACGGAGGGGTCATTGCGGCCGATGAAGTGCGCCGGTTCCGCACTCACCTTCAGCTGCTGCGCGAGCGTCTCAAACGGCGTGCCGGCCTGCAGCTGCTCGCGGGCGGCCTGCGCGGCCTTGAGTGCCGCACCCGCGGCCTGCTCCTTCGTCACCGCCGCAACGATGCTGTCGCGCACCTCCGCCAGCGGTTTAGGCTGCGGGGCGCGGTGCTCGAGCACCTTGGCGACTACGAGACGATCATCGCCCAGGAGCACCGGACCGGCGATACGGCCGGCCGCTACGGGCGGCTCTGCAAACACGAGTGCCTGCAGCTGCGGCCCCGGGCCGAGCGGGGCGGCACCGGCACCTTTCTGGAAATCTCCGATCTCGCCGTGCTCCAGGTGGTACTCCTGCGCCAGCGCGCCGAGGTCGGCGCCGGGTTCGGCGAGCTTCGATTGCAGCTGCTCCTGGATCTCGCCGAAGCGGTCGGTGGCGCGGTCGCGGCGCAGCTGCGCCTCCAGATCAGGACGCGCCTCTTCGAAGGATTTGCCTTTTGCGGTCTGGATTTCATCGAGACGAATGATGTGATAGCCGTACTGCGTCTTGACGGGCCCCTTGATCTCGCCGACTGCCATACCAAAGAGCGCATCCGAGAATGCGGCGTCAAAGCTGCTGCGCTCCGCAAAGCCCAGATCCCCGCCGTTTGGTGCCGAGCCTGAGTCCTGCGAGTACTGCTTGGCGAGCTCGCCGAAATCCTTCCCCGCCTTCGCCTGCGCGAGCACCTGCTGCGCCTGCGCGAGCGCTGCTGCATCGTCCTTGCCCGTGATCAGGATGTGGCGCGCGTGGCGCATCTCGGGTACGAGGAGGCGGGTCTTCGCCTTGTCATAAGCGGCGTGCAGATCCGCATCCGTGATGCTCTGCGCCGCGGCGAGCGTATCGAGGCGCAGCTCCGCGTACTCGAGCCGATCGGACTCGGCGGTCATGTACTGGCTCTGATGGGCCTTGTAGTAGGCCGCCACGGCGGCATCGTCCAGCTTGATGCCGGCGGCGAACTTGTCCGCAGGCAGCACGAAGTAGCGCAGCTCGCGCTGCTGATCCTCGAGCGAGGTGAGACGCTTCAGCTCGCTCGGCGTCAGGAAGTTCGAGGCGCGGATGCCTCCCTCGAGCTGCACCCGCCGCACGTCCGTGCGCAGTTCATTCTCGAAGGTCTCGAGCGAGATCCCCGCCTGCGCGAGAGCGGCCTTCGCTGCCTCCGGGGAATACTGGCCCGCGATCTGGAACCCGGGCACGCCCTGTATGGCCTCGCGCAGATCCGCGCCGCTCGCGCGGTAGCCGAGCTTCTCGGTGCGCTGCGCCAACAGCGCGTTCTGGATCAGATTCTCAAGCGTCTGGTCCTGCAGCTTGTCGCGCAGCGGCGCGGGCAGCTCCGCGCCCCCGAGCTGCTGCTGAAACATGGCCTGCGAGCGCAGCCAGGCGTTGCGCGCTTCCTCGAGCGAGATCTTGGTGCCGTCGGCTTCGGCGGCGTAGTTGGCGCCGCCGACGCTCAGATTGACGATGCCGTAAGCACCCCAGGCGACGAACACCAGGACGATAGGCCCCAGGACCACGTAGGCCAGGGGACCGTGAAGTCTGTCTCGGATCCGCTGCAGAACCATGTTTAAGCTGGCAGAGTGTAAGAAAGTTGGCGGAGCGGACGGGACTCGAACCCGCGACCCCCGGCGTGACAGGCCGGTATTCTAACCAGCTGAACTACCGCTCCGAATTTGGGGGGCGAATCCTAACGGATTGATCAATAAGGCCACAAGCAGTTTTCATTTCCGCATCCGCGCGCACGGCGCCCGTGCCACCCGGAACCCCAGAGGCCGCTCTCGGTCAACCAAACCGCCACTGCGGCGCTCTCTTTCTGGGGGCGCTTTCGGGCCGCCGGCCGCGCCAGCGTCGCCGTTCCAAGACATGTTGCAGTTCCGGGCAGCCCCTTGTGCCATAAGGCACAATCAGCAGCAGGGAACTTTAAGGATCCTCCGCATGAAGTTGACGCGTATTGTGCTTTTTCCGGCCCTGCTCGCCGCCCTGGCCGCCGGACCGAGCTTCGCCGCCCTCGGGGGCGATGTGAGCTCCGTGCAGGCCGATCTCGCCCACATGAAGGGCGCGCTTCGAGTCACGACGAACGCCGCCGTCACGGTGCACGAAATCTCAACCACCTACGGCACCTCGGTGCGTGAGTTCATGGGTGCCGACGGCAAGGTGTTTGCGGTGAGCTGGAGTGGCCCGGTGAACCCGGACCTGCGCCAAGTGTTAGGTAGTTACTACCCGCAGTTTGCCCAGGCCGCGAGCACCACGCACGGCAACCACCGGCGTCTGAATATCGAGCAGCCCGGACTTGTGGTGCAGAACGTCGGCCGTCTGCGCGCCTTCGCCGGCCGCGCCTGGGTGCCGTCCATGCTGCCCGTGAATTTCTCCATCGACGACATCAAGTAATGCGCGTCGGTCATCAAGGAACAAAGCCTTATGCGTAAGCTCGTAATCCTGACCCTGTTGCCGCTCGTCCTGCTCGGCGCCTGTGGTGGCGGCGGTGGCGGTGGCACGACCACCCCGCCCCCGCCCCCGACGCAGATGCTTGCCACAGCCGGGCCGCCAAACGTCGAGCCTCTGGTCATGGACGCAGGTCCGGCCGCTCTGGCCACCGCGCAGGAAACCGCGGTGAACACGGCCTTTGTCTCGGTCAAGATCTGCATCCCGAACGGCGGCGCCTGCCAGACGATCGATCACATCGAGGTGGACACCGGCTCCTCGGGACTGCGTGTACTGGCATCATCAGACTCACCGTTCACGCTTAATCTGCCCTCCGAAATGAGCGCAGGCGGACTGCCGATTGCTGAGTGCCTGCAGTTTGCGGATGGCTCGGCCTTCGGCCCGGTGGCGACGGCGGACATCACGCTGCCCACGTCCGGGAAGACGCTTACGAACGTTAACGTGCAGGTCATCGGCGCGACTGGCTGGACCGTTCCATCGGATTGTCCGGGCACGGCCGAAAATACCGTCGTGTTATTCGGCGCCAATGGCATCCTCGGGGTCGGTCCGTTCCTGCAGGATTGCGGCGCCGCCTGCACGCAGACGCCGCCGATCGCGGGCACCTACTACACCTGCCCCACGCCTTCAACCTGCGCGGCTGCGACGGTTACCACGACGCAGCAGGTCCCGAATCCGGTGGCTCTGTTCGCGACTGACAATAACGGGGTAATCGTCGAGATGCCCGCCATTGCGAGCGGCGGCGCCACCAATCCGTCCAAGGGGGTGCTGGTGTTCGGCATCGGCACCGAAACCAACAACGCCCTCGGCAGCGCCACGGTGCTGCTGGCGAGCGATAGCAACGGCTTCATACTCGCCAGCTACAACGGCACGACCAACCTGAACGCCGCGCTCGACAGCGGCTCAAACGCCACCTTTTTCACTGACAGCACGATTCCGACCTGCACGGACAACGCCAGCTTCTACTGCCCGACCTCGGCACTGAACCTGACGGCGACGCTGACGGGGACCGACAACACCATGGCGACCGCGAACTTTACGGTCGTGAACGCCGACAGTGTCTTCAACGCCAACCCGATGGCAACCGCTATGCCTGGCCTGAGCGGACCAATCGGCGCTCTGCCTGGCAACAACATCATGATCCAGTTCGATCTCGGGATGCCGTTCTTCTTCGGCAGAAACGTCTTTACCGCCATCGAGAATCAGACGACCCCGGGCGGCACGGGTCCGTACTACGCATTTTGAGTGGCGCCCGGCGGCACTGCCGCAGGCCTCAGGCGCGCCGTGAAAAGCGTCGCCGGTAGCGCGCGGGCGTGGTGCCCAGGCGCTGGCGGAAGTGGTGCCGCAGGGATTCGGCGCTGCCCATCCCTACCCGTGTGGCCACGGCCTGGGCGGTGAGGCGCGTGCTTTCGAGTAACTCCTTGGCGCGTTCGAGGCGCTCGCTCACGATCCACTCGTAAGGGGCCTGACCTGTGGCCTGCGTGAACTCGCGCTGCAGCGTGCGCGTGCTCATGGCGGCCCGCGCGGCGAGCGAATGCAACGTGTGCGCCTCGGCAAGGTGCGCCCGGATAAAGTCGAGCAGCCGTGCGAGACGGCCACGCTCATCGGGCGCCACGGGCCGCGGCACGAACTGCGCCTGTCCGCCCTCGCGGTGGGGGGCGATCACGAGCCGCTGTGCCACCAGATTGGCGACCTTCGGTCCGTAGTCGCAGCGCACCAGGTGCAGCAGCATATCGAGTCCCGCGGCCGATCCGGCCGAGGTGAGCAGCTGCCCCTCATCGACGTACAGCGCGTTCACTTCGACCTTCACCTGCGGGTAGCGCGTCCGCAGACGCTCGACGTATCTCCAGTGCGTGGTCGCACGGCGCCCGTCGAGGACGCCGGCCGCGGCCAGCACGAAGACTCCCGAGCAGATCGAACACAGGCGTGCGCCGCGCGCATAGGCGGCGCGCAGCTTCGTGATGAGCGCCGGCGGGGGTGGCGCCTCGATCGCGCGCCAGCCCGGAATCACGATCGTGTCGGCGTGATCGAGGAGCTTCAGCCCGTGCGGCACGCGCACCTGCAAGCCCCCGGCGGCCCGCAGCGGGCCGCGCTCCGCGGCACAGACGGCAAATTCGTACCAGGGGACCGACAGTTCCGGCCGCGGCAGCGCGAAAAGCTCCACCGTGCAGCCGAACTCGAAGGTACACAGCTGATCGTAGGCGAGCGCCACCACCTTGTGTCTCATGGCGTAATCTTAACGTAGATAGGCGTTCAGGCCACTGGTCGCGCTGGCAGGCACCACGCACACTGACGCCACCTGCCCGCCGCAAGGAAGCTCCCCATGCCCAGCCCCGTCACCCAGGTGCCCGCAGCCGACAGCGCGAGTGCCCTCGCCCACTTCGAGAGCTCGCTGCGCTTTGAGACCGACTGCTGGGACGTGCACCACGCGCTCGCCCAGGGCGCGGACTTCGTGCTCATCGACGTGCGCAGCCCAGAGCTCTTCGCCCAGGCCCACATACCCGGTGCCCGCAACGTCCCGCACGCGAAGCTCATCGGCTCGCGCCTGGCAGCCCATGCGGCCGGGACGCTGTTCGTCCTCTACTGCGCCGGCCCGCACTGCAACGGCGCGCAGCGGGGTGCAATCCGTCTGGCGCGGCTCGGGCTGCCGGTCAAGATCATGCTCGGCGGCATGACCGGCTGGCAGGACGAGGGCTTCGCTGTTGCCCGCAGTGCCGAGGTCACCGCCGTACCCGGCTAGCGCCACGGCACGCGCCGCGTCGCCCCAGGCGCGCGCCGTGGCATCATAGGGGCATGAGCGCCCTGCAGAGAATCACCACCACGGTGTTGACAGTGCTCCTCGCCGGCGCCTTGTACGGCCTGTGGAGCACCCGCGAGCCGGCAACTCCGGCGCCAGCTGTCGCTGCGGCCAACAGTCCGGTTCCCGTGATCGATGAGAGCACGCTCGTTATCGCACAGCGACTGGCGCGGATGGCGAATACGCCCGAGGAGCAGCCCCTCGCTGATTCAGCGATACAGACGGCTAATCACGAGCTCGACCTTGCCTTCATGGGAGCACTGCGCGGTATCGAAGCACATCCGCCGCAATTAAGTGCCGAGGCGCTGAAGATTCAGGAGCGGCTGAACGACGCCCAGAAGCGTCTGGCGAACGATACGGCGGTGCTCGAGGGCCTGGCGAAGAAGATGGGCACGGCCTCGGAAGCCGACAAAGCCGACATCCAGGACCAGCTGGACCTCGTGGGCTCGCAGATCGAGCTTGAAAAGGATGAGATCGACGAGGCCAACAACGATCTGCTGGCCGCCGGCGGTAACGTCCATCAGCGCATTCAGAAGGCGCAGGAGGAGCACACGGCGGCGGAACGCAACACGCCCGCGCTCGCGGCCACGGCGCCGGCCACCACACTATCCTCGTTGCACGGCATGGTGGCGCAGCTGCGGCAGTGGCTCGCCCTACACACGAAGCGCGCGGCGCTGGAAGAGGCGCGTCACGAGGCTGCCACGAGCGCCGCCAAACTCAGCGCGCAGCGTCAGCAGATCAGCGATGAGCTCGCGAGCGTCCAGCAGCGGCTTGCAGACTTCAACGGCAAGAACTCGCACCGCACCGCGCTCCCCGCCGCGGGAACGTCCGCGGCACCCGCGGCCGTGGTCTCAGCCCCACCCCCCGCCACCGTCCACTCCGGCAGCGTCGCGCCGCCCACGGCGGCCCCCGCCGACACCCTCCTCAGCCTCACGCGCCGGGTCGCTATCGACCAGCGCCGTCTGATGGTGCGCGATCAGCGCGTCAGCGCGCGCCAGAAGCTGGCGGACATCTACGGTAAGTGGGATGGCGTGGTGGCGAACCAGCAGCGCACGGTATTGCGCGAGTTGCTGATCGGTAGCGCCGTCGTGCTCATGGCGCTGCTGCTGCTGTTGTTCGCGGACCGCTCAATTAATCGCCTGCTAGGGCGCGCGCGCGTCGATCGCCGCCAACTCGCCACCTTGCGCAGCGTCATCGGCGTGGCGCTGCAAATAATCGCCGTGCTGCTGATCCTCTTCATGCTCGTGGGGCTACCGGGGCAGATCGGTACCATGCTCGGGCTCGCCGGCGCGGGACTTACGGTGGCGCTGAAGGACTTCATCGTCGCCTTCATCGGCTGGTTCGTGCTGATGGGCAAGAACGGCATTCGCGTCGGGGACTGGGTCGAGATCAACGGGGTCAGTGGCGAAGTCGTCGAACTGAGCATGTTCCATACCGTGCTGCTCGAGACGGGCAACGGGACCGATGCCGGGCAACCGACCGGGCGACGTGTCACCTTCACCAATAGCTACGCCATCGAGCGTCACTACTTCAACTTCTCAACCTCCGGGCAGTGGCTGTGGGATGAGCTCACGGTGACGGTGCCTTTCGGCCGCGACGCGCACGCTATCGCGGATGCGATCGAAAAGGAGGTGGTGGCGGCCACCGCCGAGGGCGCCCGCCAGGCGGAGCTGGAATGGCAGCGCGCCTCGCGCGGGGAGCGCGGCGCCTCGGTTTCCACGGAGCCGGCGATCGCGGTACGCCCGGCCGCCGGGGGTGTTGAGATTGCCGCGCGCTACGTCACGCGGGCGAGCGAGCGCTTTGCGGTGCGCGCGCGCCTGTCGCAGAAGGCCGTGCAGCTGCTCGCGCAGAATCCCGCCACATGAGCGCAACGCTGCCGGCGCTGTTCGTCGGTCACGGTAACCCGATGAACGCCATTCGGGTGAATGCTTGGTCGCGCGCCTGGAGCAAGCTTGGCGCGCAACTGCCCCGCCCGCGCGCGGTGCTGTCGGTCTCGGCGCACTGGTACGTGCCCGGCCTCGCCGTGACCGCGATGCCTCAGCCGCGCACGATCCACGACTTCGGCGGCTTCCCGCGCGAGCTCTACGCCGTAGGCTACCCCGCCCGCGGGGATACCGCGCTCGCGCGCCGGGTGCAGGAGCTGCTGGCGCCTCTGCCGCTCGACCTCGATCAATCCTGGGGCCTCGACCATGGCACTTGGTCGGTGCTGTGCCACATGTACCCGCAGGCGGATGTACCCGTGGTGCAGCTGAGCATCGACGCGCGTCAGTCGCCGCAATTTCACTACGAGCTCGGCGTGCGTCTGCGCCCGTTGCGCGATGAGGGGGTGCTGATATTGGGCAGCGGCGACGTGGTGCACAACCTCGCGCTCTACAGCTGGGGCGAGCGCGAACAGCCGCCCTTCGAGTGGGCGGTGCGCTTTGAAGCGCTTGTACGCGCGCGACTGTCCTCGGCGGAGCGCGCCTCGCTCATCAACTACGAAGTACTCGGTCAGGACGCGCAGCTCTCAGTACCTACCCCTGAGCACTATCTGCCGCTGCTTTACGCCATGGGTGCGAGCGTGCTCGATGAGCCGGTGAGCTTTCCGATCGAGGGATTCGATGGCGGCTCGATTTCAATGCTCGCGGTGCAGTTCGGCTGACGCTCACTCATCTCAGGCGGGCCCAGACGCTAGCGCGGCGCGCACCGGCTGCAGCGTTTCCTGACGTGGCTGCCGAGCGAGCAGCCAGTGCACCATGCGACGCCCCTGCGAGGTGTGGGCCCACTCCCCGCCGCTGACCAGCGGCTGCGACTGCGCGAACGCCTCGCGCAGCGCGCGCGTCTCGGCGCTGGGCCGCAAACGCTCGACAGCATAGGCACTCATCTCGCGCGCCGAGCGCGACCACTCGATGCCCGGAAACGCGCTCACCCACAGGTACGACAGTGAAACGTCCGAAAGGGTGCGGCGGCTATACGCGCGGCGCACGGGCCAGTGACAGCCGGCGGCGAGTCGTTGCAGTATTCGTTGCGGTACACAGCCGTAATAGCGATTGACGAGCGCTAGCGGCGGATAGGCCCACCACAGGCTCGGATCTGCCGTATCCGCTCCCTGACGCAAGACATCATCCCAGTCCGCTCCACTCATACCCTGTGTCAAGCGCGCGATGTCATGTAGGTGCACTAGCCGCACTGCGCGAGTAATCATCGCCCCCGCGGCGTGCAGCAGTACGTGCAGCAGCAGAGCAGTGTTTGACGCGTAATCGTTGACGCCCGCATGCGGCGGCGACGGAAACACGAGGTGCGATACGTCCACAGCGCGCAGGGGCAGGATCTCGCGGATCTGGGTATGGAGCTCGACCTTGATGGGGGCGCCGGCATGCTCACCGAGCCTTGCAGTTTCCTCCTGCCCGTCAGGGATCTCGAACGCGCGGTGCTTCCAGGTCACGGTTCCGGCGCGAAAGCCCAGTTCGGCTAGCATCTGCACCGCGTCTGCTGCTTCGGACTCGCGCACCAGCAAGTCAACATCCGCCATGGGCCGCTCGCCGGGCACATATACGCCGCGCGCGTGGAGTACCGCCCCCTTAAGGGCAACCAAGGCCAGGCCACGTCCACGGGCCTGCGAATCCAGTTCCCGCAGCAGCTCCGTGATGCGTGGCAGACGCTGTGCGATCTGAGCGCGCTGTTCCTTTAAAAAGGCGGCCCAGCCGGGAGATCCCGGCCACCGCAAATTCTGGGCCAGCAGTCCGGAAACACCGTGAATCGCCGCAACGGCACGTGCGATGCGCCACTCGGCCTCCGACCACATGGGGGACTCTGCGCCGGGATGCGCCAGCTCGTGCGCGAGAAACTCGGTGATCTTGCGCAGCGCCCGCTGCACTGCCGGCAGAGGCATCGCCTGCTGGAATGTCGGCGCGGTGTCATTCACCGAGGCGCACCGATGCGAGGACCGAGATCTTCAGCCAGATCGCAGCGTTGCGCCTCCAGCATGCTCGCGCAGTCTGACCGCCGCTTGATCATAGGTCTCCTAGCGCCACTGTTTCCGCCTTGGTCAGGAATATCACACGTGCTGCGTCGTTCGAAGGCGAGTCTTATGCTGACAAACGGCCTTGCCGTTCTGAACGCACTTGACCGTATCAATCGGATCCGGCCGGCCGAAGGCTGCGGCATGTTCCAGCCCGCGTACGGCCCGGGGAGTACTCTCTACGATACGCTCACGCTGCACTTCTAAGTGCTGGCGCCCGCGGCGATGACGTCGGCGAACACGAAGCCGTCGCGTTCAACAATCTCTCCCAGGCGCACTTCGATGGGTTCGGCGAACATCGGCCCCGCAGAGACCAGCGTATGGAACTCGCCGTTCTCGCCGCACGGATCAACCTGCCGCGGAAGCTCATCAAGGAGCCGCCTGTCGAAGCGTCGGCCAGCGAACTCACGGCCAAGACGGCGCGGATCGACGCACACCAGATGCGCCACCATTCCACTGTCGATCATGGCGCGTGCCAAAACGGCGGTATCGCGCTGCCAGAGCGGGAAGATTCCCGTCATGCCCACGGCTGCCAGCTGCTGTTCGCGGTAGGCACGGATGTCCTCCAGGAACAGATCGCCGAACACGATGTGTCTGACGCCCTGCTCCTTGATGCGCGCACATGCCTGCGCCATGCGTTCCTGATAGATCTCGTTGGGGCACGGGTTCGGCAGCATCACCTTGAGGGCCGGCAGTCCGAGCGCGGCTATCTGCCTGTCGAGCACGCCATCGCGCACACCGTGCATCGCCACCCTGCCGTACGCCTCGTTCACCGTGGTCAGTACACCGACCACGTCGGCTACGCCCGAGCGCTGCGCCTCATAAAGAGCAAAGGCGCTGTCCTTGCCGGAACTCCAGGAGACATACGCTTTGGGCGGGTTCGAAGAGGACATCTTTAGGCAGTTTGACAAACGATCCGGGAGGGTTGTGGACTTCAGCTCGTCCGCACGACCGATGCGATGATGACGACCGGGCCCGTCGGCTGGCCGGTAGGTGAACCACCAGCCGGCTCGAGGCTCACCGCGACCTGGCGGGCGGCGGCGAGCAGCGCGCGCTGTGCGGGCGTCAGCCGACGCTCGACTTTGCCCTGGCGGGGCATGAGCCCCAGTGAGACCGGATTACCGGCGCCGCTGGGCAGTATCCACAGCTCGTAGCTGTGGGCGGCGCTCAGAGCAATGGGGCCGAGCGCACGGATATTGATCTGCGCGCCGTCCGCGCTGCGCTCCAGGCGCCACAGCGGCGCCGCATTCGCCGGCGCCAGCACCGCGATGGGCTGCCACGTAGGTTCGCTCCAGTACGTCAGCCTGCCAACAAGCAGTGCGACGCCAATGAGGCTCGCGGCCAGCGCGACCGGCCACCAGCGCCTCGCTGCCGAACGCGCGGCGGCGCGCGGCGCTGCGCCGCCGCCGTTCATCGCGGCGATGGCGCGCTCAATCTGCGGCCAGCGAGCCGCGTCGGGCGTGATCGGAGCCAGCGCAAGACTCAGGGGCAGCAGGCGCTCTTCCCAGCGCTGCCGGGCGGTGAGCGCGGCTGGCAGCGCCTCGCACAGTCGCTCAAAGCGCGCGCGCGCGCGATAGCGCAGGAGACCCAGGACGTATTCCGCGGCCAGTCGATCGAGCAGTTCAGGGCGGTTGTAATTCATGATTCCATGCAGGCCCTGAGGCTCTGCAGACCCCGTCGCACCAAGCTCTTGACCGTTCCGAGCGGTTGACCGATCGAGAACGCGATCCGCTCCTGCGTAAGACCGCGCTGATAGGCGAGCAACAGACACAGACGCTGCGAAGCGCCGAGCAATTCCAGACAGCGGCGCAGCGCGGCGTGTGTCGCGGCGAATTCGGCGTTGTCGGCGGCTCCCTCGACCCGTAACTGCTCGGCGCCTGCGAGTTCGGCGGCATCGAGCAACAGCGTCGGACGGGCGGCGCGCTGCAGATCGATGGCGCGATTGCGCGCGATGGCGACCATCCAGGCCATCGCCCGACCCTTGATGCGCTCGAACTGCCCGGCCTGTTGCCAGATGCGGACGAACGCATCCTGCAGCGCATCCTCGGCTGCGGCGCGAGTACCGAGCATGCGCACCAGGATGGCGAGAAGCTGTGGCGCGGTACGCGCGTAGAGCGCCTGCAGGGCGGCCGCGTCCCGGCGGGCGCAGCGCCCCAACAGCTCGTCAAGCTCATTGCCGTCTAGCGCCGGCGCCACGATTGCCCCATACCCTCCATACGCTGCCCGCAACCGAGCAGATGCAGTCACGGGCGCATGAGGCCGGAGGATACAGCGGCGTATCCGGCTGTGTCAGCGCTTCCGACTCGTGCAGGTTTATTTTTGACAGGCGTGCATCCATCGCGGGACGCGACCCGTACTCCTCATCGGACCAATCCTTTTACCCCTGGGGAAAACCGATGGAGGGTTTATGACAAGCACAATGCGGGCGCCGCGCTGCGCGCCCCTCAATGCGTTCCTGCTGATCGGCACGGCCGCCCTGACGGTGGCAATTGCGGCGCCGACACGGGCCTCGAGCCACCGCGAGGCTCCTTTTATCACCACCCACCCGAAGGTGGACGGCACCGACTTCTACATGTTCAACAGCTACGAGCCCGGGCGAGCCGGGTACGTCACGCTGATCGCGAACTACCAGCCCTTTGAGGATCCTCAGGGCGGTCCGAATTACTACACGATGGACCCTAAGGCCCTGTATGAAATACACATTGACAACAAGGGCGACGGGCACGAGGACCTGACCTTTCAGTTCCGGTTCAAGGTAGCCGACAGCGGGCTGGCCGTCATGGCCGGTGGCAAGTCGATTCCCGTTCCGCTCAGCAACATCGGCCCTTTGAGCGCCACCAGCACTGCCGCGCAGAACGTCATCGAGACCTACAGCGTGACGTTGGTGCGCGGCGACCGCCGCGCAGGACAGGCTGCGCCGCTAACTGACGCGGCCACCGGCAGCGCGACCTTCAGCAAGCCCTTCGACAACATTGGTGTGAAGTCGATTCCAAACTACGCCGCGTACGCCGGTAACTTCATATACACGGTCACGATCCCCGGATGTGACAAGCCGGGCCGGCTGTTCGTCGGGCAGCGCAAGGATCCCTTCGTCGTGAATCTCGGCGAGACGTTTGACCTGGTCAACATCAAGTACCCCGTGGAGGAGCTGGCGCCTGCCGGAACGAACGCGCGGCAGCTCGCGCCGAACTCCGTGGCCGGTTACAACGTGACGTCGCTGGCACTGGAAGTGGCCGCTTCCTGCCTCACCCAGGGCAGCGATCCGGTGATCGGCGGCTGGACGACGGCCAGCATCCGCCAGACACATGTGCTCAATCAGGAGCCGCAGAGCGCCCACAGTGTCCAGAGCGTTGGTGCGGTTGCGCAACCGACCGACGCATCGGTCGAGGGCGGCGCGTGGACCCAGGTGTCGCGTCTCGGGGCGCCGCTGGTCAACGAAGTCGTCATCGGCCTTCCGGACAAGGACCGCTGGAACGCATCCGTGCCAAAGGACGATCGACAGTTCGCCGACTATGTGACCAACCCGTCGCTGCCGGTGCTACTGCAGGCTCTGTTCGGGGGTGCGGGCGTCAGGGCACCGAACGTCTATCCGCGGACCGACCTGGTGGCCGCGTTTCTCACCGGCATCAAGGGCCTGAACCAGCCGGCGAACGTTACCCCGGCCGAGGAGCTGCGCCTCAATACCAGCATAGCGCCGACCCCGGTGGCTTCGCAGAACGACCTCGGCGTGCTCGGCGGGGACCACGCGGGGTTTCCCAATGGCCGGCGGCCGATCGATGACGTGGTAACTATCGAGCTGCGCGTGGCGATGGGGGTGCTGCTTGCGCCCTTCGACGGCAGCGCATCGGACCCTGACCCGTCATCGGACGCCTCCCGTCAGCTGCATTACACCGATGGCGTCGAGCCGAATCCCGCTGACTACCTGACGGTGTTTCCGTATGTCAACACCCCGCTCGGTGGCTCTCCCACGAGCGCTCACGACTAAAGGAGCACGAACGTGAAGCACACGATGGCGATCTTGGGTGTGGCTGCCATTGCAGCCGGCTCGATAAGCGCCTGCGGCGGCGACAATGGACAGGCGGCGGCGCCGCCGCCGCCTGCGAGAGTTGCGAATCAATCGCTGGACACCGCGCAGGTGCTGGCCCAGGCGCGGCACACCTCGGAGAGCAGTTCTCCGTACCCGGTGAATGACGGCGCTCTGGTTCTGACCGATACCAGCGATACCGCCGAGCCCATGAGCATCAACGGGACCTGAGGGGCGGGTATGCCGCAGCCGACGGCACGCGCCGCCAGTCGCCCTCGAATGCCTCGAGGGCGACTGGCGTGCGCAGCGCTGCTCGCTCTTGGCGCGACGCAGGCAGTCCGGGCAAGTCCACACGTGCCGGCCGATGACAATGAGGTACTTGCCCACCTGTCAGCCGGCACCACCCACACGAGCATGCAGGTGCGCCAGCAGGCGGCCGCGCGAGCGGACGTCGCGCTGCCGCTCGCGCAGTTCTACATTTCCCAGACGCGCGCCAGCGGTGATCTGCGCTTCCTCGGCTACGCCGAGGCGGTCCTGAAGGGCTGGATCAGCCAGTCGCCACCGGACCCCGAGGCGTTGGTGCTGCACGCGAGCATCCTGCAGAGCCGTCATTCCTTCGAGGCGGCGCTCGTCGAGCTCGATGAGGCACTGCGGACGCGACCGGACGATGCCCAGGCGTGGCTGACGCGCGCGACCGTGCTGCGAGTGCTGGGCCGCTACACCGAGGCCGCCAGCGCTTGTACGCAGTTCGCGCGCCGGGCCGCTGCGGGCGTCAGCCTGATCTGTGAGCAGAGCATCGCAGGCCTCGCGGGACATCTCGAGAGCGCATACGCGGTGCTGGCGGGACTCGCGACCCAGGGCATGCTCGATCCGGAGCGGGCGTGGCGCGAATCGGAACTGGGCGAGATGGCCGTGCGTCTCGGGCGCGAGGCGGATGCCGAGCACTGGTTTCGGGATGAACTTGCTTACAGTCCTCGGGACTCATACGTCAGAGCCGCCTACGCTGACTTGCTGTTGCGCCAACATCGCAGCGCTGAAGTGCTGGTACTTCTAAAAGGCGAGGAAAGCATCGAACCGTTGCTGCTGCGCCTGGCGATCGCGCAAAAGCAAGAGCACGATGCGGGGCTCTCCCGCAGCAGCGAGCTGTTGCAAGCCGCCTTCGCAGCGGAAGCCGAGCGGGGCGAGGCCGTACACCGGCGCGAGCAGGCGCGCTTTCTGCTCGAAGTGCAGGATCGACCCGAGGAAGCACTCGCCGCAGCGCTCGCCAACTGGGCGGTGCAGCGCGAACCTGATGACGCATTGATCCTGGTCAAGGCCGCCCGTGCCGCCGGTGCCCCGCAGCGGGCGCAGCCGGCGCTCGAGTTCGCACGCACGCAGGGGCTGCGCGACGTGCGCCTGACGGCCGCTGCGGGCACCCGCTCGTGAAGAAGATCACGGCCGTCTTGGCGCTGCTGCTGCTGGGCGCCGCGACGAGTGCCCATGCGCACGTAGCCAGCAACAGCTTCCTCACCCTGCGGCTCGAGGGCGCGCGGCTGGACGGCGTGCTGGAGCTCGCCGTGCGCGATGCCGAGATCGCCGTCGGGCTGGACAGCAACCACGATGGCAAGGTCACCTGGGGCGAGGTGCGCGCCTCGCAGGGGGCGCTGGTCCGGTACCTGGGCGAGCACCTGCAACTGTCCGGCCCTGAGGGTGCCTGCGCGCTGCAATTCGGGGCAGTGAAGGTCAATGAGCGAGTCGATGGTAATTATCTGTGGCAGCCCTTCACGGCCATCTGTCCGGCCGCACTACGGCGGCTGACCATCGACTACCGGGTTCTCGACGAGGAGGACCCCTCGCATCGCGGCCTGCTGACATTAGTTGCGCGTGGGAGCGGGCAAACGGCGGTGCTCGGCGGGGCGCACAGCCTCCAGAGCTTTGATCTGCGGCACCCGTCGCCCTGGTCCGCCTGCGGGGAATATCTGCAGGCCGGGATCTGGCACATCTGGAGCGGCATCGATCACCTGCTGTTCCTGCTTTCGCTGCTCCTGCCAGCGGTGCTGCTGCGCCGCGCTCATCGCTGGCAGGCAGTGCCGCAAGCGGTCCCGGCGTTTTTCAACATCCTGAAGGTGGTAACGGCGTTCACGCTGGCGCATTCCATCACGCTGTCGCTCGCCGCATTCGACCTCATCCACCTGCCCACCCGGCTCACCGAGTCGGCCATTGCCGCTTCGATCATCGTCGGCGCGCTGAACAATGTCGTGCCCGTAGTGACCGAGGCGCGCTGGCGCATCGCGTTTGCCTTCGGGCTGCTGCACGGCTTTGGATTTGCCGCGGTGCTGTCGGAAATGGGGCTACCGCAGGGCGCGCGGCTGGCGTCGCTGGTGTCGTTCAACCTCGGCGTGGAAGCGGGCCAGCTGGCGGTGGTGCTGGCCGTCATGCCGCTGGCCTATCTGCTGCGCGGCACGCGCTTTTATCAAGGGGCCCTGATGCCGTGGGGATCCACGACCATCGCCGGACTCGCGCTCGTGTGGCTGATCCAGCGAGCCACGGCTTAGAGAGGCGACGGTGGCGCGGCAAGACCAGCGCAGTCCCCGCGCTGCCGCTGTCGTGGTCAAGACCCTGGCGGCGCTGAGTCTTCTCAACACCGCGCACGCACACGAGGATACGGGCCTGAGCCTGGAGACCGTGACCGTCACAGCGAACGGCATCAGTAATATGACTGCAGCCTCGGCGGGGGACGTCAGCCAGGAGCAGATTGCCAGTCAACCTTTGTTAAGACCCGCGGCGGTGTTGGAGAACGTTCCCGGTCTCATCGTTACCCAGCATTCCGGCGAGGGCAAGGCTAACCAGTATTTCCTGCGCGCCTTCAATCTGGATCACGGCACCGATCTCGCCGTGGAAGTCGACGACATGCCCGTCAACATGCCGAGCCACGCGCACGGGCAGGGCTATGCGGATCTGAACTTCCTGATTCCGGAGCTCGTGGATGACCTGCGCTACAAAAAGGGGCCGTACTACGCCGACGAAGGCGATTTCGCGACCGCGGGCACGGCTCGCGTTGGTCTCATCGATCAGGCCCCCGCCTCCGCAGCGCTCGGCTACGGCGAAGATGGCTATCGGCGTGCGCTGTTCGTCGGCTCCGCCCCGGTTGCGCACGGCACGTTGCTCGGCGCCGCTGAGATCTACCACAACGACGGCCCGTTTGACGTCCCGGATGACTATCGCCGGCTGAATGGAATGCTGCGCTACTCCTCCGGTACCGACCGCGACTACTTCACCGTGACCGCGATGGCTTATAGCGGGAACTGGAATTCCACCGACCAGGTACCCGAACGCGCGATCGAGGAGCGCATCATCGATCGATTCGGAAGCCTGAACCCGACCGATGGAGGTGATAGCAGCCGCTCCAGCATTTCCTTCAGCGCCGGGAGCCGCACGGATAGCGACCAGACGCAGATCTCGGCGTATGTCATCCGCTACAAGCTGGATCTGTGGTCGACGTTTACGTACTACCTCAAGGACCCGACCTACGGCGATCAGATGCTGCAGCACGACGATCGCGTCGTGTACGGCGCCAAGGGCTCGAAGTCCTGGTTCGCGGATCTCGGCACCTCGCCGATGATCAATGTCATCGGCGTCCAGGCGCGCGTCGATGACGTTCGCGACGTCGGTATCTTCCCGACGTTTCAGCGACAGCCCCTGGGCACGACCCAGAACGCCGGCGTGGTCGAATCGAGCTTGGCGCTCTACGCCGAGAACACCGTGCAGTGGCGTGATTGGCTGCGCACGGTCCTGGGTGTGCGCGGGGACCTGTTCGGTTTCGACGTCAAGGACAAGATGCTGAACGCCAACGGCAGCTGCGATCTCAGAAGCGATCCTCTGGGGTGCGACTCTGGCGAGCACCGCGCCTCGATTTTCAGCCCCAAGTTTGCTCTTGCACTCGGCCCCTGGGCGAAGACCACCTATTTCATAGACCTGGGAGACGGATACCACAGCAATGATGCACGCGGCGTGACCCGCAGCGGGCAAAGCCCCGGGGTGCCTCCCGTGACTCCTCTGACGCGAGCCACGGGCGCAGAACTCGGCCTGTCCAGTCAGATCATTCCCGAATGGGATACCTCCCTGGACATATTTGAGCTGAAGCTGAAATCCGAGCTGGTATTCGATGGCGATGCCGGCGTGACCGCGCCGAGCGGCTCGACGACGCGCACCGGCGTGGAATGGAACAACACCTATCACATCAGTCAGTGGCTGTCGGCGCAGATGAGTGCCGCCTTCACCAAAGCGCGGTTCGATCAAGACAGCGCGCCCGATGACCTGGGCTGCAGTGAAGCCGCCGCGAGTCATCCGTGCGCCCAGCCGATCGCCATCATCGGCCGCTACGTTCCCAACAGCCCCACGAACGTCATCGATGCAGGGCTAAACGCCACACGCGATTCGGGCTGGTTCGGTGCACTGCGCGCTCGGCACTTTGGTGAATCGCCACTGGTCGAAGACAACAGCGCGCGATCACCCGCCTATACCACGGTAGACGCGCAGATCGGGTTCCAGTCGCCACACCGATGGCTTCTGGCGCTGGACGTGTTCAATGTGGCCGACGTCAGATGGAACGACATCGAGTACTACTACGTGTCGCGGTTGCGCAATGAGCCAGCCCCTGCGCCGGACTACGTGGTACACCCGGGCGTCCCGCGCACGATCCGGGCACGCTTTCAATTTTGGTTTTGAGAGGATAGACCGGTCTACCCCGGAGATCGTCGCCGAATGTGTGCTGCATACCCTGTGGCCAAGGCCAAGATTTTCGCGGCAGTCGAGCTAGAGTTCGAGGACGAGCCCATCTGTCCAAGAGTCAGTGTAACGTGGAACGACTCAGTTGCAGAACTTGCCGACTGCTTCACGCCCGTCATCGTGCGCCTGGATGCCGCGCCAGCGCGACTTTGTCTGCGCGCGTCGAAGCTTCTTGGCTTCGTGCCGGCTTGACCTTTCAATCGTCGCCGGTTTCAGCGCGCGGACCTTAGTCGGGGTCGGATGCGGCTCTCGGGGCTACCCGCCGCTTATAACCCTCACGGTACCGCCGCCGTATCACCTTGGCCGTAATCGCGACGATTCATTGCGGCAACATCATGGGCAGGCTGATCGCTGGAACATAAATAGCAGTTGCTCGGTGGACCGCTTCGGCAGGACAGCGGTAGCATTCTTGTGAGCAAGGAATCTGCCTCTTCACAGCGCAACGGGAGGAACGTGTCATGAGAAGTCACACCTTACTGGCCTTTCCTGCGCTGTTGCTCGCTTACGGGTTGACCCCGGCACTGAGTCGCGCCGATTTTGTTCAGACTGACTTGGTGTCGGATGTCTCCGGCCTCGCCCCGGCGATGGATCCTGATCTCAAAAATCCCTGGGGCATGTCGTTCGGCGCCACGACTCCGTTCTGGGTATCGAATCAGGCTTCCAACACCGCCACGCTCTACGATCCTTTGGCCATGACGATCAAGGTGCCCCTGACGGTCAGCATCCCGACCGGCGGGGCAACGCCACCGACCGGACCGACGGGCCAGGTGTTCAACAATACGGCGAGCGACTTCATGATCCCAGCACCCACTGGGACCGTGAAGGCCGCGTTTCTCTTCGCCACTCTGCAAGGGACGCTTGAGGGGTGGAACCCCGGTTCCACCGGCGCACCGGCCAATGCCGAGGTTGTCGCGTCGGTACCGAAGGCATCGTTCACCGGACTGACGCTCGACAGTGTGGGCGGATCAAACTATCTGTATGCCGCGGACGCCACCGGAAGCATACGAGTCTTCAACGGCTCATTCACGAATGTCACAAACACGACGTTCGCGGGCAAGTTCGTCGATCCCGCGCCGGTTGCGGGATTCACGCCCTTCAATATCCAGAATCTCGGCGGCAATCTGTTTGTCACGTACGCAGCGGCCACGAGCACTGGAGCGCCGCTTCCGGGCGGGTTTGTTGACGAATACAGCGCCGCCGGCAACTTTATTCAGAGAATCGCGACCGCAGGCCCTCTGAACGCGCCGTGGGGTCTGGCGCTTGCCCCGATGGGTTTTGGCTCCTTTGGCGGCGATCTGCTGGTGGGGAATCTGTTCAACAGCACGATCGACGCATATAACCTCGGCAATCACGACAACCTGGACGGGTCAATCACGATAAAGACGGGCTTCACCTCACCGGTGGGCCTGTGGGCACTGGACTTCGGCAACGGCGCCACAGGAAATGCCGATACGTTATATTTCGACGCCGGCGTCAACAACCAGAAGGACGGTCTTTTCGGAGAAATCCGGTCTGTCCCGGAACCGGGCTACCTGGCGCTGTTTGTGACCGCTCTCGCCGGGCTGCTTGTACACCGATGGCGACGAGGGCGTGCGTTTGCCCGCCCGCATCGCGCATGGACCGGCGCTCGCGTTCCCCTGAGCACCTGAGGGCTCGTCAGTCGCGTACCGACCGGATGCGCGTGCCGCTCGCGATGAAGCTCGCATTGGTCAATGCCGGAGTGAGCGGCGGTAGTGGCGCTCGTTTAGTCCGATCCGGGGGCTATCCGAGCTGACCCACGCGATGTCGATTTCAGGTCTAATGCGCATTCGTGTCCAGCGCATTGAGGTTCGCTCCCCACTTCCATAAAGGTCTTCCGGGCTGTCCGGATCCGGTAGCTATAATCCAGCGCCATGCCCGGGCTGTTTGCCAAGCTAAAAGAAACGGTTTTTTCCCTGATCATTTGGGTAATCGTAGCGGTCGGGGGCTTGGTGTATTTCAATGTCGGGCACAAGGCCCCTAAGACCCCGCCGAGTCCCCCGAGTACCGACATCGACTTCCCCGGCTACTTCGCCGCGTTTGATCAGCTGGCCGCCCGCGTCAACGAACAGGAAGAGTTCGTGAAGAACATACGCGGTAAGAAGGTTCGCTGGCGCGGATACGTCTCATACGTGCGCAATTCTGACGTGTCCCCCTCAAAAATTGCGCTCGCCATCACTCCGACACCGAGCGACAGGTTCCAAATCGCTGTGGTGTATTTCGGCGAGGATATGCGCGTCCGACTATTCGCGTTACAGCAGAAGGACTCTGTTGAGATTACCGGCACGTTCGATTCCGAGAGTTGGCACACCCCGTACATTCAGGGCGACACGATGCGGCCTCTTACCGCTGTCCCGACTACACCGCCCTCCCCAACTGCACCCCCTCGGTGAATTTAAACGGGAGCGCGCCTTTTTGGGCGCGTTCGGTGGCCTACTGGGGCTCGAGGCGCCACAAGCAGAGCTACGAGGCGTTTCGTGTCCACTTCTGGCATCCGGTCGAGTTTCTCTGCGCCAGGGTGCCGAGGGACCAGTTGCGCACCTAGCGGCCTGCCCTCAAGGCCACGTCGAAAGACAGCTCGAGCGGAAAGCGCCGAATATCCCCTCCGCGCCAAAGTGTGACCCACATCTCCCTATCGGACTCTCCGGCAGCCTCGCTCGTAGTGGTATCGTCTTACGGACATCCAGGGAGCGTGTCGTTCGTCGTGAATCTGGAAGCAAGAAGAGAGGCGATGACCGAAGGCTGGCCGGAGTGCCAGGGCGAGGTCATCAACGGCGCCTATCCCTTGCGCGACTTTCTGGGCGGCTCAGACCACAGTGCGGTATTCCTCACCGAATGTAAGGCACAAAACGTTGCCACTGCCGCGATCAAGATCGTCCCGGCTGAGCGGGTCACGTTGGCACAGCTCTCGCACTGGAGGACCGCTGCCGGCCTCTCCCATCCTCGCCTGATTCGGCTTCTCGACGCAGGTCTGTGCCAGCTCGGAGGGCGCCAATTTCTCTTCGTCGTAATGGAATATGCCGAACAGACGCTCGCTCAGGTCCTTCCCCACCGGGCCCTTACTGCCGACGAAGTGCAGGAATTGGTCTTTCCCACCCTGGATGCCTTGGCTTTCCTTCACCGCAAGAACCTGGTGCAAGGCCAGCTGAAGCCGGCAAACTTTCTCGTCGTCAATGATCAACTGAAACTCGCAAGTGATACCGTCCGTCCCGCCGACGAACCCAGGGCAAGCGTCGCTGAACGTTCCGTGTACGATCCCCCGGAGGCAAGAAGCGGCAAACTTTCCCCGGCCGGTGATATGTGGGCTCTCGGCATAACCATGGTCGAGGCCCTCACGCAGCGCCTTCCGGCGTGGCCTGATGAAGGATCCGAGACGGCCTGCCTGCCCACAACTCTTGCTTCAACATTCGTGGACACGGTGCAGCGATGCCTGAGTCAAAACCCGGCCAGCCGTCCGACGGCCACAGACCTGGAAGCTCAGTTCAAACACGCGCCACCAGCGTCCGTGGTTTCGGTTCCTCAGCCTGTTGTTCCTGAAGCGCAGCGTCGAGCCGCCCCTCCCCCGGAGTTGCCTAAGCAACGCTCGCTCGTGAGGACCATCGCAGCGGTCTTCATACTATTTGCCGCAGTTTGGGCTGGCTTGCACCTGTTTCACAGCCCTCCGAACTCCCAGCAATCTCCTGCAAGTACTGTTCAGCCTTCTTCGCAACAAATTGCTGGCGCGCCGCCGGCCGCTTCGCTGAGTCCCGAGACGCCTCTGTCAGCGCCTCTCGGGGTCTCTGCTCCTTCGTCCGGCGCGAAGTCGAGAGAATCTAAACCGGCGCCCGCGCGCCCTGTTTCTCGTCGGGCGGCTCAACCCGCACAACCGCTGGCTGACGCCTCACCCTCCGTAGTCTATGAACAGATTCCCACCGTTCCGCGCAGCGCACGTGAGACGATTCACGGCCATGTTAAGGTCGCGGTACTTGTGATCGTCGATCGCACAGGCAATGTCATCGACGCGCTCTTGGAAAACCCCGGGCCAAGCTCGTATTTCGCCGGATTGGCAAGAGAAGCCGCCAGAAAATGGAGGTTCGCTCCAGCAGACAACCAAGACTCTCGAGAGTGGCTGTTAAGATTCGAATTCGCCCGCGGCGGCACCACCGCACACGCTACCACGCGCTCCTAGTCTCAGCAGTCGATTTCCCGTGTGTTCCACGATGCGCTTGAGACATGTGCGTGGGGCTGCACAGACGTCAGAACGCGTCCGTCATGAATCCAAAATGTTGGTGGGTGCTGACGGGATCGAACCGCCGACATTCGCCTTGTAAGGGCGACGCTCTACCAGCTGAGCTAAGCACCCGCTCCGGAACGCCGTCGCGTCCGGATTATTCTAATGCGCCGGCGGCACGTCCGACTTGAGACGGCGTACACCGCGCCGAGCGGGCTTATCCTCGGTAGCGACTGCCGCGGCGGCCACCGCCGCTGCCGCAGGGCCGTCGACGCTCTGCTGCGGCATCGGCTGCTGCGTCAGGGCGACGGCCAGCACCTCGTCGATCCACTTCACGGGCTTGATCTCAAGGTTGCCCTTGATGTTATCCGGGATCTCGACCAGGTCCTTCTGGTTCTCATCCGGGATAAGCACGGTCTTGATGCCGCCGCGATGTGCCGCCAGCAGCTTCTCCTTGAGCCCGCCGATCGGCAGCACCTCACCGCGCAGCGTGATCTCCCCGGTCATTGCGACATCTGAACGCACCGGAATGCGTGTCAGCGCCGAGACCAGCGCCGTGCACATGCCGATGCCGGCACTCGGACCGTCCTTCGGCGTTGCGCCTTCCGGAATGTGCAGATGCACATCGTGCTTCTGGTAGAACTCCGACTCCAGGCCCAGTACCTGGGCGCGGCTGCGCACGACCGTCATCGCCGCCTGGATCGATTCCTGCATGACCTCGCCGAGCTGGCCGGTGTGCTGCAGTTTTCCCTTGCCCGGGACGACCGCAGCTTCGATGGTAAGGAGCTCCCCGCCCACCTCGGTCCAGGCAAGTCCGGTCACCTGCCCGACGCGGTTCATGTCCTCGGCCTTGCCGTAGCGGAAGCGGCGCACCCCTAAGTACTTGTCGAGATTGCGCGGCGTGACCGCGACCGACTTCTGCTCCTTCTTGTGCAGCAGCATCTGCTTCACGGCCTTGCGCGAGATCTTGGCGATCTCACGCTCGAGGTTGCGCACGCCCGCCTCGCGCGTGTAGTAGCGCACGATGTCCATGAGGGCCGCGTCTGAGACCTTAAGCTCCTCGGGCCGCAGGCCGTTGTTCTTCATCTGCTTGGGCACGAGGTAGCGACGCGCGATGTTCATCTTCTCGTCTTCGGTGTACCCGGGCAGACGGATGACCTCCATGCGATCCAGAAGCGGCGCCGGAATGTTGAGGCTGTTCGCCGTACACACGAACATCACCTCGGACAGGTCCAGATCCACCTCGAGGTAATGGTCATTGAAGGTCGAGTTCTGCTCTGGATCGAGCACCTCAAGCAGCGCCGAGGACGGATCGCCACGGAAGTCCATCGACATTTTGTCGACTTCGTCGAGCAGGAACAGCGGGTTATGCACGCCCGCCTTGGACATGTTCTGCACGATCTTGCCCGGCATGGAACCGATGTAGGTGCGCCGATGGCCGCGGATCTCGGCCTCATCGCGCACGCCCCCTAAGGACATGCGCACGAATTTGCGGTTGGTGGAGCGCGCTATGCTCTGACCGAGCGAGGTCTTGCCGACGCCCGGCGGACCGACGAGGCACAATATCGGACCGCGCAGCTTGTCGACCCGCTGCTGCACGGCGAGATACTCGACGATGCGCTCCTTGATCTTCTCCAGCCCATAGTGATCCTCGTCCAGCACCTTCTGGGCGCGCGCAATGTCCTTGATGATCTTGGTGCGCTTCTTCCAGGGCACCTTGACCAGCCAGTCGATGTAGTTGCGCACCACCGTGGCCTCGGCGGACATCGGTGACATCATCTTCAGCTTGTTGAGCTCACCGCTCGCCTTCTCGCGCGCCTCTTTGGGCATGCCGGCCTTGGCGATCTTCTGCTCCAGCTCGCTGATCTCGTTGCCGCCCTCGTCCATCTCGCCGAGTTCCTTCTGAATGGCCTTCATCTGCTCATTCAGGTAGTACTCGCGCTGGCTCTTCTCCATCTGCGCCTTGACGCGGCCGCGGATGCGCTTCTCGATCTGCAGCACGTCCATCTCGCTCTCGATGGCGACCAGAATGTGCTCGAGACGCTTCTTGACGTCGAGGATCTCCAGCACCTTCTGCTTCTCGGCGAGCTTTAAGGACATGTGCGCCGCCACCGTATCGGCGAGCCGCCCGGCCTGCTCGATACCTGCGAGCGCGGTCAGCACTTCCGGCGGGACCTTCTTGTTGAGCTTCACGTACTGCTCGAACTGGGAAATGACCGAGCGCGCCAGCACGTCCATTTCCTTCTCGTCGTAGGCCTCCGCGTCCGGCAGCAGCGTGGCGTCCGCCGAGTAGTAATCCCCGGCGTGCAGCTTCTCGATGCGCGCACGATCGACACCCTCCACCAGCACCTTGACGGTGCCGTCGGGAAGCTTCAGCAGCTGCAACACGGTGGCGACGGTGGCGATGCGGTACAGGTCGTCCGCCTTCGGGTCATCCACGTCGGCCTGCTTCTGCGCGACCAGCATGATGCGCTTGTCGGTGCGCATTGCCACATCGAGCGCCTGGATGGACTTCTCCCGCCCCACGAACAGCGGCAGCACCATATGCGGGTACACGACCACATCGCGCAGGGGCAAGACGGGGACGTTCTGCAGTTCCGCAGGCAGGGAAGTCGGCACAGTGGTTGGTTCGGACACGCTCAAGCCCTCGATGGACCCATGGGAGGCCGGAGGTGGCGTCTGTCAGACCACGACCGGGCGGCGCTTATAGCGCTAGTGTAGCGGGAATTGAGGCGCGACCTGCGCGTTTCAAGAGTGACGCGCCTCACGAGTGGCGCATCCCGCGTGCCGGCAGCGCGGCCGCCAGCTTCAGTGATGGGTGGAACCCGAGGCGCGGCGCGGTTCGGTCTCTTCCGCGCCGTACACCACGTAGGGCTTGGTCTGCCCGTCGATCACGGTCTCGTCGATGACGATCCGCGCGACGTTGCGCATCGAGGGCAGCTCGTACATGGTGTCGAGGAGCACCGTCTCAAGGATGGTGCGCAGGCCGCGTGCGCCGGTCTTGCGCTGCATGGCGCGGCGGGCCACGGCGCGCAGGGCCTCGTCGCGGAACTCAAGCTCCGCGCCCTCCATCTCGAACAGGCGCCGGTACTGCTTCGTGAGCGCGTTCTTCGGCTCGGTGAGGATGGAGATCAGCGCCCCCTCGTCGAGCTCATCGAGTGTCGCGACCACCGGCAGGCGGCCGACGAACTCCGGGATCAGGCCATATTTGATCAGATCCTCGGGCTCTGCGTCGTGGAACAGATCGCTGCCGTGCGGACGGGTATTGATGTCGCGCACCTCGGAGGTGAAGCCAATGCCGCTCTTCTGGGTGCGGTTGAGGATGATCTTTTCCAGGCCGGCGAACGCGCCCCCGCAGATAAACAGAATATTGCTGGTGTCGACCTGCAAAAATTCCTGCTGCGGGTGCTTGCGGCCGCCCTGCGGCGGCACCGAGGCGATCGTGCCCTCGATGAGCTTCAGCAGCGCCTGCTGCACGCCCTCGCCCGAGACGTCGCGCGTGATCGAGGGGTTGTCGGACTTGCGCGAGATCTTGTCGATCTCATCGATGTAGACGATGCCCGTCTGGGCCTTCTCGACGTCGTAGTCGCACTTCTGCAAGAGCTTCTGGATGATGTTCTCGACATCCTCGCCAACGTAGCCGGCTTCGGTGAGCGTTGTGGCATCGGCGATCGTAAACGGCACGTTCAGGAGCCGCGCGAGCGTCTCCGCGAGCAGCGTCTTGCCGCAACCGGTCGGACCGATCAGGAGGATATTGCTCTTGGCTATCTCGACCTCATCCTTGGTACGGGCACTGCCGGTGCGGGTCTGCAGGCGCTTGTAATGGTTGTAGACGGCGACCGAGAGCACCTTCTTGGCGCGTTCCTGGCCGATGACGTACTCGTCGAGCACCTTCTTGATCTCGTGCGGCTTGGGGAGCTTGTCGCGCGCGCGCTCAGCGCGGTCCTCGAGCTCCTCGCGGATGATGTCGTTGCACAGCTCGACGCATTCGTCGCAGACGAACACCGAGGGGCCAGCGATCAGCTTGCGGACTTCGTGCTGGCTCTTCCCGCAGAAAGAGCAATACAGGAGCTTGCCGTCGTCGTGACGGTTGCGGGAATCTTCAGTCATCGAGGTCCCTCATAGGCTCCGCGTTGCGCGCGGTGGCAAAAACCACTAGCGCACTTTCTTATAGCACGGTGCCCGCACCTGAAGCAAAGCGCTGCCGCACCGCTAACTCCTTGGTGGCGCGCAAGATGTATGACGCGGTTCACCACTTTGACATTTGCTGCCGGTGCAGCCGAGTTCGGGGCCTGGATCAGGCCTTGACCGGTGCTACGGCGGCCATTTCGCCGCGCCGCTCGAGCACGGCGTCGACCAGCCCGTACTTCACCGCCTCGGTGTAATCCATGAACCGGTCCCGGTCGGTGTCGTGCTTGATACGCTCCACACTCTGACCGGTGTGCTTGGCAAGGATTTTGTTCAGCCGGTCGCGGGTGTCGAGCATCTCCCTGGCGTGAATCTCCATGTCGGCAGCCTGTCCCTGGAAGCCTCCCAGGGGCTGGTGAATCATCACGCGCGCGTGCGGCAGGCAATAGCGTTTGCCCTTGGCACCGGAAGCCAGCAGCACCGCGCCCATGCTCGCCGCCTGACCGACGCAGATGGTGCTCACGTCGGGCTTCACGAACTGCATGGTGTCGTAGATTGCCAGGCCCGAGCTCACGACCCCCCCGGGGGAGTTGATGTAGAGCGAGATGTCCTTCTCGGGATTCTCCGACTCGAGGAACAGCATCTGCGCGACGACGATGTTGGCCATGTAGTCATCGACCGGACCGACGATGAAGATCACGCGCTCCTTGAGCAGGCGTGAGTAGATGTCGTAGGCGCGTTCGCCGCGCGCGGTCTGCTCAACGACGATGGGAACCAGATTCAAGTTACGTTCGTTCATGTGCTACTCACTTGTTCGAGGTGTTCCTGCCCCGCGTCGGGCGTGGCCGGATGATCCTGCTCGTCCTCGTACCCCTGGTGCTCGTGATCGTGCCCGGCTTGACCGAAACCGGTGAGCTCCTTGAAGGTCATCGGCCGTTCGGTCAACTGCGCGCGCGCTACGATCCAGTCAATCACCTGCTGTTCCAACGCCGAGGACTCGATCTGCCGCATGGCATCCTGGTTCTGCAGGTACGCCCGCCGCGCCTGCTCGGGGTCGGGGTAGCCCTCGATCAGCTCGCTTAAGCGTTCCTGCACGCGCTCGCGTTCGACCTTCATGCCCTCAGTCTGCACGATCTGTGAGATTAAAAGGCCCAAGGCCGCGCGCCGCCGTGCCGCCTCCTCGAAGCGCTCGCGCGGCGGCAGAGCGCTGGCGTCGCGGATGCCGAGGCGCCGCGCCGTATCCAGCTGCAATTCCTGCACCTGCTCATCGATCAGAGTGCGTGGCACGTCCACCGGGTTGTTCCGATACAGCGCCTCGAGCACCTGCGTGCGCACGCGGCTGCGTATGACGCCCGCCAACTCGCGCTCCATGCTCTTTTTGACCTCGCCACGCATTTCCTCAAGCCCGCCTTGTTCGACACCGTAGGCGCGAAAGAATTCGGCGTCGACTGCCGGAAGAGACTGCTCCTCGACCGCCTTAATGGTCAGGCGCAGCTCCGCAGACTGGCCGGCGAGGCGCTTGTTGGGGTGGTTCGCCGGGAACACCGCGTTCAGCGTGCACTCCTCCCCGGCGGTAGTGCCCTTGAGGCCCTCTTCGAGCTCCGGCATCGCCTGGCGCGTGCCGAGCACGACCCGCACGTCCTTCAGGTCCCCGTCCTCGATCAGCCTGCCGCCGATTCGGGCCTGGTAGTCAAAGAGCACCCGGTCGCCTTCGCGCGCCGCACGCTCGACCGCGGTAAACACCGGGCGCTGCCCCCGCATGTTCTCGATCATGCTGTCGACGTCCGCTTCGGTCACCGTGGCAGCCGGCTTTTCGATCGCGATAGTCTCCGGCGCATTGATCTTGATCTCGGGCAACACTTCGAAATGCGCGGCGTACTTAAGGTCGGTGTCCGGACCTAACGCAATCGGCTCGATGCGCGGGCCGCCGGCCGGGCGCAGATTTTCCTGGTTTACTGCCTGGGCGAAGGAGCTGCGCATCAGATCGCTGAGCACCTCGGCGCGCACCTGATCGCCAAACTGTTTGGTGATGACCGCGAGCGGTGCTTTGCCGGGACGGAAACCCTTCAGGCGCGCAGTCCGCGACAGGCGCTTCAAGCGCTGCTGCACTTCCTTCGCGACTTCAGTGGCGGGAACGGCGACTTCGAGGCGTCGCGTCAGACCGCCGGTATCAGACAAGGAGACTTCCATCAATTCAATCCCTCAAGGCCCTCGGGACCCCGTGACCCGGTGCTTAACGACGTTACGAGTGAATCTAAGGAGAACTGGTGCGAAAGGAGAGACTCGAACTCTCACGGGTTTCCCCACTGGGTCCTAAGCCCAGCGCGTCTACCAGTTCCGCCACTTTCGCCCGCGCCGTGAGCTCCGGACGTTCCGGACGCCCCACACTCGGCCGTGCGTTGGGGTGGCGAAGATTATAGCCGAACCGCTCAAGCTCCCCGGCAGCACGCCGCCGCAGGGCCGTCACAGCGCCTGTCCGGGGGTGGGGTCCGCTGCCAAGCTCGCAAAGGCTCTTCCCGCGCGCCTTGCGAGGGGCGGGAACGAGTCACGGATATTACACAAGATAATCAGTAACTTAGGTCACAGTCTCGCGCGCTCGGCGCGACATTGCGATGACGCGCCTGGGGCGTGAGGCGCGCGCGCTGAACCAAAAGCGCCGAGCGGCGTACTTACGTTCACTCATTCCTCGCGACACGGCGCGAGCGGACCGGCGCCTTGAAGGCTCCGGAGTACTCACCGACAATCCCGAAGCTTGCAAGGGATTGTCACCGTGCCGATTGGACTACGAGAAAAATCAGATGCTCTCCATTCTGGTAGGCCATTCGTACTTTCTGCGCCTCGACGCGAAACAGGCCGAGCGCGCTAAGCCGTATCCGCCGCTGGCGACGCTGCACGTCGCCGCCTCACTGCGCGAGAGCGGGCATGCCGTGGCGCTCTTTGATGCGATGCTGGCGCCGGATCTGACCGACTACCGGAAAAAGCTCGCAGCCTGCGCGCCCGAAGTGGTGGTCCTCTACGAGGACAACTTCAATTTCCTGACGAAGATGTGTCTGGCGGCGATGCGCGAGGCGTGCTGCGCCATGATCGCGGCTGCGCGCGAAAGCGGCGCGCGCGTGATCGTCGCCGGCTCGGATGCGACCGATGCGCCCGATGCCTACCTGCGCGCCGGCGCCGACGTGGCGCTGCTCGGGGAGGGGCTCGGAACGCTCGCCGCCCTGGTACAGCGCCTGGTCGCCGACATTCATGCCGAGCCGGCCCGTCTCACGGCGGAGCTGACCGGGCTCGCCTACCTTGAGGACGGCCAGGTGCGGCGCATTGCCGAGGTACGCGCGCCGGCCCTGCCCGCCCATCCGGAACTGCCCGCGTGGGATCTGGTCGATGTCGAGAGCTACCGCGCGGTGTGGATGAAGGCGCACGGCTACTTCAGCCTCAACGTGCACGCTTCGCGCGGCTGCCCGTTCCGCTGCAACTGGTGCGCCAAGCCCATCTGGGGCAACCAGTACGCACAGCGCAGCGCCGAGGCGGTGGCGGCAGAATTCGCCCATCTCAAGCGCGAGTTCCATCCGGATCACATCTGGTTCGCCGACGATATTTTCGGGTTCCGCCCAACGTGGATCACGCGCTTCACCCAGAGGGTGCGTGCCGAGGAGGCGTTCACGCCCTTCACGATCCAGATTCGCGCCGACCTCACGAGCGACGCGATGGCCCGAGCGCTGCGCGAGGCGGGCTGCGTGGAGGCCTGGATCGGGGCGGAGAGCGGCAGCCAGCGCATCCTCGATGCCATGAACAAGGGGACCACGGTGACGCAGATCCTCGTGGCCCGCGCGCGCCTCAGGGCGCACGGCATCCGCGTCGGTTTCTTTATTCAACTCGGCTATCTCGGGGAGGAGCTGGAGGACATCCTCGCCACGCGCGAGCTGCTGGAAGTGGCGTGCCCGGATGATGTGGGTGTGAGCGTCGCTTACCCGCTGCCCGGCACCAAGTTCTTCGAGCAGGTGAAGGGCCAGTTCCAGGACGGCAAGACCCACTGGCACGACAGCGGCGACCTCGCGATGATGTTCCGTGGCACGTACAGCTCGGACTTCTACCGCGCGATCCGCAACCTCCTGCATGAGCAGGTCTCGGTGGGTCAGCTGGACCACACCCATCAGAGAACGCGCTACCGCGAGGCGCGGCGCAGTCTCGCGCGCCGCTGGGCCGCCCTGCAGTCGCGCGAGAGCAGCTACCGCGTCGCGCCGCGGGCGTGACCCGGGCCCCGGTCACCATGAGCGGACCTGTCAACGCGCCCGGGGTCCCAAAAGCTCACCGAGAGCCTCAACCGCTTCCCGCGGATGACGCCCGCGGCGTAGTTCGAAGGCTCCAAGTCCTGCCATCTTCCGGCAGAAAGCCGCCCAATGCGGTTGTTGCGCGGCATAGACCTGAGTGGTCGTCAATTTGGCGAGAAGCTCGCGTCGGGAGAGTGGATTCAGGAGTCGGCCGCCGCGGGCGTTTTTCGCGGATAGGAATACCGCGGCGACCAGCTTCAAAGGCGAGGCCGCGAGCCGATGAGCCCCGACTCGCAGGTCGACTTCGAACTTCTTCACCCCGCTGCGCCGCGTGATGACCGGGGAATCCCGAATCGCGGCGAGGTCGCGCGCTTGACTGACCCAGCGCAGCGCGTCCGCGCGAACGTGCAAGAAGTTCGCGACACCCGTGGCCAACATCGTCACGGGCGCCACCAAGGTGCTGTCCTCCGAAATGAAGTCGAACCCGTGCAACAGAGCTTGCAGAGCGACCGTCGACTTGCCCGAACCGCTCGGTCCCATCAAAAGCAGACCGCGGTTGCCGCTGCCGACACAGGCAGCATGCAGCGACACCAAGCCCTGGACGCGCGATGCCAGCGTGAACACCGCGAACTCGATAAGCTCATAGCGCGTGTGATAGGGAAATCGCAGCATGTGCGCGGATACGGCGACGAGCGCAGAGCGTTGCCGGGGAGCCACCATGACCAGGCTGGATGAGCCGCTCGCGCCTCCCACGAAGCCTGCGGCCGAGAAGGTCACCAGCGAGGGGGGACCGAAACGCGCCCCCCCGCCGGATCTCAGCAGCAGTCCCACGCGCAGGTTTGGCGCCTCGGCGGCCAGCCGGTGCCGCGGCAGTCGCGCATAGGCCACATCCGCGAGCCCCAGCAGCTGATGACTGTTGCTCTCGAACGTGAATCTTCCGCCCAACAGCTGCAGGGGTCCTCGTACGGCGAGCGCGGCATGTTCCCGAAACGGATCGGACAAAAGCTCGGGCACTTTCATGTGACGCGAATTCCTTCTCCCGGGGTTGGGCACCGCCTGAGTTTAATATCAGCCGACACAACATGAACACGTCACCTGACTCCGGTGTGGGCCTGTCTGATACCACGCTCGCGCAGTTGCGCGACACTCGGGACGCATTCGACAGCGTGGCGTCCGATTACGACGGCCCCCGCGGCAACAATCGTCTGATCGCGGACATGCGCACCGAAATGTGGCGCTGGCTCGACGCCACTTTCGCTCCCCCCAGCCGTTTGATCGATTTGGGCTGCGGCACCGGGCTGGATGCGGTGCGCATGGCAACGCTTGGGCACTTCGTGACCGCGACGGATTGGTCGCCGCTTATGGTGCAGCGAACCTGCGACCGTGTTGCGGGCGCCGGACTGAGCCATCGAGTGCAAGTGGTTGCGATAGGCGGTCAGGACCTACAGCGCCTGGACAGCGGCACCGGCTATGACGGCGCTTATTCCAACCTTGGCCCGCTCAATTGCGTGCCCGATTTGCGCTACATATCGCATCAGTGTGCGCGCTTACTGCGGCCAGGCGGGAGGCTGGTGTTCACCGTAATCGGCCGCATCTGTCCGTGGGAGCTCGCCCACTATCTGCGGCGACGGAAGTGGCGACGCGCCAGCGCGCGCTTTGCCCGCCACGTCGTACCCGTTGGGATGAACAACCACACGATCTGGACGCGCTACTACGCGCCGCGGGAGTTCTACCGGTATTTCCGGGGTGATTTCCGGCTGCAACATTTTCGTGGCATCTGCGTGTTTGCGCCCCCGCCGTATCTGACGTGGGTAGCCGAGCGACAGCCGCGTTGGTATGAGCGCTTGTGGCGCCTCGACCGCCGTACCTGCGGCTGGCCGCTGATCCGCGGGATGGGTGATCATTTTCTGATCGTGATGAAACGCAGATGATATGACGTAGGCAGCGCCGCGCTGTACTGCGAACAGGAACGTTCCCCGCGAGAGTGAACCGAGGAATTCCGGCTTATGATGTCATACGCGCAGATCACCGCCAGAGCACCGGCGCCGCAACCTCGACGGTGTGTGGCGGGTTTTACCGCTCAGGTTCGCGCGCGCCTTTCGAGGGCTGCCGCCAATAGCCGCGCAAGATCGCGAGCGGTGCAGGCGACAGGAGTGGTGGTTGCGGTCACGTCCCGGTTCACGTTCCGGTTGTGCGCAAGAGGAGACTGACATGCTTCCGCGGAGCCTGCCTGCTTTGACACCGGCGCGGTTGCTTTCGGGAAAATCGTGAAAGTATCGATCATCATTGCGGTGTACAACGAGGCGCCTACCGTGGCGACGCTGCTCGAACGCGTCTGGGCGCAGCCGCTGCCGGGAGCGGGCAAGGAAATCATCATCATCGAGAGCAATTCGACCGACGGGTCTCGAGAGCTGGTCGCCGAGTTTCTCGCGCGTCACGCGGCCGAAGCGACGCCGCGCATCCAGGTCATACATCAGGACCGACCGCGCGGCAAAGGTCATGCAATCCGGCAGGGGTTCGCCGCCGCGACCGGCGACATCCTGCTGATCCAGGATGCCGACCTGGAGTACGACGTCGCTGACTACCCGGAGCTGCTCCAGCCGATCATCGCCGGACGTACCGCGTTCGTGCTCGGCAGCCGGCACTTGGGTCCGGATGGATGGAAGATCAGGAAATTCGCGCGCAATGGCCTGCGCGCGGCCTATATGAATGTCGGCGCCACGCTGTTCCACGCGTTCTTCAACCTACTGTTCGCTTCGCGCCTCACCGACCCGACCACCATGTACAAGGTGTTCCGCGCGCATTGCCTAGATGGGTTGACTCTGACGCGCAATCGATTCGATTTTGATTTCGAGCTGGTCGGAAAGCTGATCCGCTCCGGCTTCGTACCACTGGAAGTCCCGGTGTCCTATAAGTCCCGCGGTTTCGACGCCGGCAAGAAGATCCGCATCTGGCGGGATCCTGTCACGTGGCTGGTCGCGATCGTTGCCAGCCGCTTTGCGTTCGTGCCGCGCGTTCGGGCGTGTGCTAAAGAGAAAAGCCAGCGCCCAGCGCATCGTCACGGAACATCTTGACGGTGTCCAGCGAGAGCTGTTCCAGGTCATAGCCGATCAGCGGCAGCTTGCGCAGGATGTCGGCGGTCACCGTGATCACGTGACAGCCGATTGAGTTCGCCTGGAAGATATTGAGCAGCTCCCGCGAGCTTGCCCACATGAGTTGCGCCGTGGAATTGCCCTTGAGTATCTCGAGCGCCTGCGCCATCAGAGGCAGTGGATCAACACCCGTGTCGGCTATGCGACCGGCAAACACCGACACATAGCTGGGCGTCGCAGGATTCAGAGCTCCCGTGAGTCCGCGTACCTGCGCCAGAGTCATGACGGCCGTCACGTTGAGCCTAACCCGCCGGTCCGCCAACTCCTTGATCAGCGCGCCGCAGCTTTCGCGCCGGGTGTTGGTGATCGGGATCTTCACGAAGACGTTGTCCGCCCAACCGGCAATCTCGAGCGCCTGCCGTTGCATTGCTGCGAAATCATCGGCCAGCACTTCAAACGAGACCGGCTTATCCTTGATCTGCGACAGCACATCGTGCGCAAAGGCGCGATAATTGGCGATTCCCGCCTTGCGCATCAGCGTAGGATTGGTGGTCAGGCCCGCGATATAGGGTCGGGCTGACAACTCGAGCAGGCTCGCCTGATCCGCCCCATCAGCGAAGATCTTGATCCTGAGGTGCTGCAGCGTTGGCATCATGATTCTGCCAGCGCGAGCACGATCTCGGCCGCCTCGCCTAGAGAGCCGACACGAAAATCGCAGCTCACGGGCTGCCGTTCCTCGTACCCCGCATCGATGAAAAAGGTTCTGCAGCCGGCGCGCTGTCCTGCTTCGACGTCACGCCAGCGATCTCCGACCATGAAGCTTGCGGCAAGCTCGATATCAAGATCGCGCGCGGCGCGAAACAGGAGGCCCGGCTTGGGTTTTCTGCAATCGCAGTGATCGGCGCTGTCATGGAAGCAGGTCAGAATCGCATCAAGACACAGTTCGCTCCTGAGTGTGGCGTGAATGAGCTCGACCGCGCTCCGGGACGAAGTGCCGCGGGCGACGTCCGGCTGGTTCGTCACCACCACAAGCGCGTAGCCGCGCGCCTTCAGCGCCTCCAGAGCCTCCGCGACCCGCGGCAGGATCGTGAGGTCCTGGCGTGACGCTGGCGGGCAAGGAATGCCGTTGCGCAGCAAGGCGCGATTGATGACCCCGTCGCGATCCAGAAAGACGGCCGGGCGCCTCATGGGTCAACGGACTCCCATTTTGCGCCCTTGGCGCTCAGGAGCGGGTGGAAGACCAGAAGATGCCAGATGATCGCCTGGAAAGCCTCGGCATGCGGTGTAACGCTGGCCGGATTGACGGTCGGAACGATTACCGCAGCATCCGCCAGCCGTGCGGTATAGCCGCCATCGCGGCCGAGGATGCCCACGACTTTGGCACCTACCGTCCTGGCATGCTTGACTGCTGCTACCAGGTTCGGACTGATATCCCTGTCAACATCGCCGCCTCCCACCGACAGTACAAACACGGCATCCTTGCTGCCGAGTCGGCTGACTTTGAGCCAGCCGACGAAGCTGCTTTCCCATCCCTCGTCGTTGACGCGAGCGGTGAGTTCCGCAACGTTGTCCGTCGGTGCATAACACTCGATTCCGGCCAGTTTGCGAAAATCGTTGACCGCATGCGCACAGTTGGCGGCACTTCCGCCCACGCCCAGGAAGAATATCCGGCCGGACGCATCCTTAATCCGCGCCAGCAGCGCGGCCATTTGCTCAATGGCGGCAACGTCCAGCTTATGCGCAATGGCGGCAACCTCCAGTAGATGCTTTTCCGTGAACGTCATGCGATCTGCGCCTTGCGTGAAAGAAATGCCTCGGTGTCGGCAATGCCCTGCAGCGAACCGATCTCGTAGAAGCGTTCCGTCACTTCAAACGCCGCCAGCTGCCCACTGAGCGACAGGTCGCGGCAGATGTCGGCGAGATCGAGGACCTCAGCGGCGCCATAGCGTGTAAATACCTGCCCCGAAAGTACCATCACGCCGAAGTCGATATGCGACATACCGGGTTGCCACGCGCGTTTGTCGTATTCGACTACCTCGCCGTCGCGGGCCACGACGTTGCTTCGGTCCCAGCGATTGTCGTTGCGCAGCACTGCCATCAGAGCCGGCCGCCCGGCGGCAAAGTAGGCCGACTGAACCGCGGGGAACGAGCAGGGTACGTAGGAATCGCCGTTCACGACCAGAAATTCATCTCCCAACAGCGGCAGCGCGTGTTTGAGCGCTCCGCCGGTACCGAGCAACCGGCCACCATCGAACGAGTAATCGACCGCCAGTCCCAGCTTGCCGCCGTCACCGACAAGTGCCTGTATCTGCTCGCCCAGATGACCCACACACAGCACTACGCGTTCGATGCCGTTGCACCTCAACAGCTCGAGCTGATGCAATATGAAGGCGCGGCCCGCGATTGGCAGGAGTGGCTTGGGAATATGGGCGCAGATCGGATGCAGGCGAGTCGCGAGACCGCCGGCGAGGATGGCAACCGGCAGCGGCCTCATGACAGAACGACCTTGGTACCTTCGAAGTCAAAACGAAAGCGCACTTCTTCCAGGCCGGCTTCACTCAGCGCCTGGCGCAGCCGGTTTCGATCCGCGGCGTAGAACATCAGGAAGCCGCCACCTCCGGCCCCCACGAGCTTGCCGCCGATCGCTCCGTTCTTCATGCCGAGTGAGTACCAGGCATCGATCTGTGGGTTGCTCATGTTGCGCGAACGGCGCTTCTTGTGTTCCCAGTGTTCGTGCATCAGCTCGCCGAAGCGCACGAGATCGCCGCTTTCGAGGGCGTCCTTGCTGCGATACGCCAGGGTCTTCACATAATCCAGGTTGCCCAGCATCTGACTCTCGCGCGCCTGGGTGCGGACCTGCTGGTCGCTAAGAATGCCGCCAGCGCCGCGACTCAAGCCGGTAAAGAACAGCAACAGGTTGTCCTCCAGGTCGAACATCGTCGGCGTCGAAACGCGCAGCGGCTGCACCTCGACCCGCTGATCCTGGTGGAATGTGAAGCAGGTGATCCCGCCAAACGCGGCGATGAATTGATCCTGTTTCCCGATGGGTTGGCGCAGCCGATCGAGCTCGATGTGGCAGGCGATCTCCGCCAGCTCCTGCGAATGAATCGCCTTACGCTGATGCGTGTAAAGGGCCTTCAGGAGCGCGGTAGTGAAACTGCCCGAGGAGCCGAGCCCGGTTCCTGCCGGAATATCCGCAAGCGTGGTGATCTCTACTTGCGGCCTCTGCAGATCCTGCAACTCCAGGGCCTCGCGAATTATGGGATGCCGTACTTCCGCGACTCTCTCCACATGTTCCAGCGCGGAGTACTTCAGGTAGATGCCCGGGCTGAACGGTCGCATGACGGTGACGTAGACGTACTTGTCGATGGCGGCCGCGATCAGGAATCCCCCGTGCTCGCCGTAGTACGAAGGCAGATCGGTACCACCGCCGCCGAGCGTGATGCGCAGGGGGCTACGCGCGATGATCATAGCCGGACTGCGCGTAGATCTTGGCTACCACCGTGAGCGCTGCAATCGCGTCATTCAATCCGACTGCCGGCTCCCGCGCGCCGCGGACGTCCTCGACGAACTCCGCCATCTCCGTCGACCAGGAATTGTCCGCCATCGGGTACTCCCAGATCATCGTCTCGGGGGGGCCCATTTCGGCCAGCATCCGGTACCAGGTCAATCTCTCGACGCCGTAGCTTCCGCCCAAGCCGTCGACCTGCAACTTGCCGTTGCGGCCGCAGAGTTCCCAGCAAAACGTATTCTTCCAGTCGGTGCAGCTGGCATGCAGAAACGCCACTTGCCGGGTCGCGGTCTTCAGCAGCATGAAGCCGTTGTCATCGACCGGACTGTCCCAGAAGTACGTGTGTGCAGCGCCGGTGACTTCGACGAAGTCGCCGAGAAACCAGCGCGCGAGGTCAATGAGGTGGACACCCTGGTCGAGCAACTCCCCGCCCCCGGAGCGCTGCGGCTGGGCGCGCCACTCGCTGGCATAGCCGAGTCGACCGCCGTGGCCGTAGCGGGCGCGAATGAACAGCAACGGGCCCAGCACGCCGGAGTCGATCAGCCGACGGGCCTGCTGAAAGGCGCGGTGATAACGATGGTTGAACCCGACGCGAACCCGAACATTGCAGCTGGCGGCCAGTTGCGGCAAACCGTGTAGCTCGTCGACGTTTCGTGCCGCCGGCTTCTCGACGAGCACGTGCTTTCCGGCACTGACCGCGCTGCGCACGATCCCGGCCTGCACGTCAGGCGGCGTGGCGACGAGGACGGCATCGATATCGGTGCGGTCGAGTAACTCGCGCCAGTCGCTGCCAAAGCTGCAGCCCTGACTCACCGCGGCGAGCTGGGATGCGCGCGCCAAGTCCGTGTCAGTGCAATGAAGGAGTCGGGCACCCGCGAGATGTTGAGCTCGCCGCTGCCCGATCACGCCGCAGCCGACGATGCCGACGTTCAATTGCCTGTCCCCCAGTTGAGGTCACGGTCCGCGGGTACTATGCGCCGCAAGGTATAGACGTCCGTGGCACGCAAATCGGCAACATGATCGGGTAGCGCGTGCCAAGGGTCCCAGACCGCACTGAGCAGCTTTCCGGTAATGCCATCGCTCAGTGCTGAGCCGAGGAATACCGCCAGCTCGGCGCCCTTTGAAAGTGGCACCCCGCCAGTCCGCTTCTGTTGCTGTGCACGCTCATGAGACTCGCGTCCGATTCGCTCCGGTCCGGCGGCGATGAGCTCGTCGAGCATGCGCGTATCGAGGCCACCGGGGGCGAGTGCGTTGACGTCAATGTGGTGCGGACGTGTCTCTTCGGCAAGTGTTTCTGCGAAACGGATGACGGCCGCCTTGGACGCGGCGTAGGCACTGCGCATGGGCAGGGGTCGCGTGGCACCTCCGCCGGAGAGTTGGATGATTTTTCCATACCCTACCTGCTTGAAGTGCGGCAGTACGGCGCGACTCAACAGCACAGAACCCAACAGGTTGATCTCGATCGCATGCACCCATTCGTGCCAGTCAACACATTCGGTGGGACCGCTGGGGCCTGCGACACCTGCATTGTTGACCAGAATGTCGAGGCGTCCGAATTCCCCAAGCGCCCGATCCGCCACGGCGCTCGCATCAGCGGCCTTGGAGACATCGGCGGTCAGCGAAGTCACTGCCTGGCCGGGCCCGGCGAGGTGTCTGAGGGCGGAAGTGGCCTCCTCGAGCTGCGTCTCACCGCGCGCGCACAGCAGCACACTGGCGCCGGCCTCAAGGTACCTCCTAGCGATCGCGTAGCCCAAGCCCTCGCTGGCGCCCGTGACGATCGCGCAGCGGTTCTTAAGCTCATTGCCTTTCGGGCTCACACATCCCCCTGGGTCATGTCAACTGCACCATACTCCCGGGCCTCATACTCCCGGGCCTGCCGTGCAGATGCCGTTCCCGGCGAGCGGCGGTTGGCACGCCGCCCCAGAAGGTCCGCGCAGCATTGCACCGATCATTGCGCCCGCCGTTACAGCGGCCATTCGGTGGCCAAGACCCGCTCGCACACCTTCGGGTTGCCTGGCGCCGCTCCCGGAAGATGCCAACCCTCACGGGTGAGTGTCCATGACCCCCGCAAGGGTTCGGAGATATTGAACAGTATTGATGACGCCCTCCTGGATGCTGAGCGTGGGACGCCACCCCAGTGCGCGAATCCGCGTGGTATCGAGGAAGATAATCGGATTGTCACCCGCCCAGCCGCGATCGCCGCCGCGGTACTCGACCTTTGGCGTGACACCCAACGCCGTGCAGATCCAGCCGATCGAGTCATTCACCTGGCAATAGGTGTCGTGGCCCACATTGAAGATGTTTACGCTGTCTCCGCTTTGCCCTGTGGCTATCAGCATGGCGTCGACGCAATCGCGGACATAAAGGTAGGACTTACGTTGCCGCCCGTCGCCGAGCACGGTCAGCATGTCCGGATGTGCTCGCAATTGCCGGTAGAAGTCGGCCACGTGTCCATGTGTGTAGCGCTCGCCCAGAATGGACACCAAGCGAAAGATGTAGGACTGGAAGCCGAAGCCGGTGCAATACGCGGCGATCAGCCCCTCCCCAGCCAACTTGGACGCTGCATAAAGGGAAGTTTGAATGGGAAATGGTGCATCTTCCGGCGTCGGGACCCTGGACGATTCCCCGTACACAGAACCGGTAGAGGTAAACGCGATCCGCCGAACGCCGTGCTGCCGCATCGTCTCCAGCACATTATGCGTGGCGATGGTGTTCTGTTCGAGGTCCCTGGCGGGGTGCGCCGTGCCAAAACGAACGTCAGCGTTCGCGGCCAGGTGAAAGACAAACTCCGCGCCACGCATGGCCTCGCCCAGATTCTGCGGATTCAATACATCACCGCGCACGAGGCGGAAGTGTGTGGAATCCCGCGTCCGAGCCAGGAATCCTTCCTGCCCGGTGGAGAAGTTGTCGTAACCAACCACTTCATGCCCCTCCGCCAGGAGCCTATCCGTCAAGGTACTCCCGATGAAGCCGGCGCAACCCGTAACGAGATAACGCACGCAGCGATCCTATGCCGGTGTGAGGGTAGTCGCGATTGTTAAGCGCACAATAGTGCGTATTATCCTTCACGACCGCCATCGAATGGCGAACGAAGCACCGCTGTTCGGCGGAACTCTCCGCTGTCGGATCATTGTCATGACCTTAACGCACTCTCAGCGGAAACGACTCGCCGGCGTTATCCTGTTAGTCGCCCTCGCCATCACCTGCGTCGTGCGTGGCATCGTGCCGGCAGTTACCAGAGTCGATACGGATTTTCCGAATTACCTTACGGCCGCAAAAATCGTCGCGGACGGAGGCCCTGCGGAGCGATTATACGACGACTCATGGTTCCAGGAGCAGATGCGGCGTTACCGCGTAGGTAAGCCGGAAGAAGGCAAATTCTCCCCGTTCCCGCCACCTACGGCCCTGCTGCTCGTCCCGCTCGCCCGGTTCGAGCCACTTGCGGCGCTGCGAGTCATGACCGGTGTGAGCCTGCTGTGTCTTCTCTGTTCGATCATCCTGTTGGCGAGAATCCTCGCGTGGAGCTATGTCGAGTCAGCGGTGTTCGTGCTGCTTTCAGGCTACGCCGTCTTCAACGCGTTGCGATTGGGGCAACCTTACATTGTCGTGGCGCTGAGCTGCATTCTGGGCTACTACGCGCGCCTCAGAGGCGCACCGCTGCTGGCAGGACTGTGTTTCGGACTGTTCACGCCGATCAAATACTTTCCCGTCGTCATGCTTATCTACTTTGCCTTCCGACGGGAATGGAAGGTCGTGCTCGGCGGCGCGGTCGCGGTCCTGGCGGTTGTGACGCTGAGTATCGCAGCCCTGGGATGGAAGGTGCATGAGATCTTCCTGTCCTCCGCTCTCGGCAACCATCTGATGGGAAACCTCAGTCTGCAGGACCCATTCAGCGCAAGCTTCCAGTCCTTCGACGCACTCTTCCGGCGGCTGTTCGTCCTCGACGCGGCCTCGAACCCACGGCCCTGGCTGGCCGTACCGGGACTCCAGATGCTCGGCGTGGCAATCACGAAGGCTGTGATCTTTGCCACGGCGATCGCCACTCTCATCAGAATTGCCACGAGCAGCCTTCAGGACAAAGTTGCCCCGTCCGTAGGAATACTGGGCATTCTCACGCTGCTTCTCGCGCCCGCAACGGCCACCTACCACTTCGTCCTCCTATGGTTACCCGTCGGGCTATTGATTGATCATTTCTGCCGCGCGCGCGCCCCGGTACACGCGGGCCTGCTACTCGTGCTGTACACCCTTATCGGCTTCTTCCCATATGGACGCGCGGCGGATCGATTCGAAGGCCGCGGTGGGCTCACGGTGTTCGCCTTTCCCAGATTGTTTCTGCTCTTAGCGATGTTCGTGGTCTGCCTCTCGTTCGTCTGGAGCCGTACACGACCGACTGCTGTAGCGGCCGAGATTGCGGTGAGCTAGACGTGTGCGCGCGAGCGTCTGCGCAAGCGGTAGGAATCTCCGTCCTGCGGCAGTACCGAGGCGATATCCTCGCAGTCCTCGCGCTGCTGCTCCTCGCTTCTTTGGCCTTTGCTCACCTGCTGGCGTTGCCGGTGTTTGCGGATGAAGCGAGCCAGCTGGACTGGGTCTGGAGGGTGATCGATGCGGGAGAATGGCTGCAGCCGCTGAGTGACGGCAAGCCGCTGGAGGCTTGGCCGCTGGTGCCTCTGGTCCGCCTGGGTCTACATCCGCTCACTGCGGCGCGCGCCGTGCACGTTGCGGCCGGAATGATCGGCGCGGTGTTGACCTATCGGCTCGCACGGCAATTGAGTGATCGCACGAGCGCCTTTATAAGCGGCGGCCTTTTTGCCATCTGTCCGTTTGTCGTGTACCTACAGCGGCTCGCGTTATCGGACATGTTCATGTGCGTGGCTGGCATCTGGGTCCTGGCCAGCGTCATTGCGTTCAGCGCATCGCCGACTTGGCGGCATAGCTTCGCCGTTGCTATGGCACTCGTGGTCGCGGCGCTCTGCAAATTGCCGGTTGGCTTTGTCTTTCTCATCTCGATGCCCATGGCGCTTCTGCTGATGCCTGCGTCCGAACGTCGCCGCTTACTGGCGCCGCCGAACTTAGCGAAGGTGCTCGCCGCCCATGCGCCGGCGACCTTGTTCGCGTTGCTGGTGCTCGCGGTAGCAGCGCTGCGAATGCGGCACGGTCAATCGCCCGGATTCGGGGTGCAGGATTTACTTGGGGTTGGCATGGGACACTACTCTGGGATCGCCGCGTCGATGGGCGTTCCGCGCCCCCGACTGCTCGATGAACTCACGGCACAGTTGTCATGGCCCGTCACCGTGATCGGCTTACTCGGACTCGCCTTCAGCGCGCTTCTCAAAGACTGGCGCCAACGCTGGTTGCTCGCCATGGGCGCCGTGCCGATGCTCGCCATCGGACTGTTCGCTACTTTTTGGTTCTCGCGCTATCTGCTGTTCACGTTGCCGCCGCTCATCGTATGTGCCGTATCTGGTTGGCGGAGTCTCCCACTACGCACCAAGGCGATACGGCTCTCCCTCGAGCTTACGGCACTGACGGTCTGTGTAGGGTTCATGGGCTATCAGTCCGCGTGGCTTATCTTCGATCCAAGCTCGGCAACCTGGTCACGCGTGGATCGCGTTCAGTACTTTGAGGCTCCGGGTTCCGGCTTCGGCTTCCCGGAAGCGGCACGCTTCGTGCTTGGATCGCCGACCGCGCCACGGATGATTTATTCATTGGATGGATTCAGTGCCCAGCAGCTGCTCACCTATTTGCCCGCGAACTGGCGAGGCCGTGTTAAACCAATCTACTATGGAGACGGTGGTGAACTTCTGCCCAGCGATGAGGCACGCCTGAAGAATCTCCTTAAGCACACGCCGGAGTGGCTCATCGTTCCGGAACAACTATTACCAAGTGATCTGGCGTCGAACTTCGGTCGATTAACAGCGGATCAAATCAAGCTGCGGCAAATGGCAGCATTCGACAAGCCTGGATTGCATACGCGACTGGCCATCTACGAGGTTGTGCGCCGCTAGCTCGCACCTGACACTCACCGCGTGATTCGTCCCATTCAGTATCTGCGTGCGCTCGCCGCCATGATGGTGGTGTGGGGGCATTCCGTGTTCATCATTCCGGACATCGCAGAGCGATTGGGTGAACCTTACTTTGGTGCCTCCGGCGTCGACCTGTTCTTCGTTATCAGTGGTTTTATCATGGTCGTCACCACATCGAGAACTGAATTCACGCCGCAGAAGTTCTTCCTGCTCCGCATCATCCGCGTAGTGCCGCTCTACTGGCTGGCAACTCTCGCCTGGATCGCCTACATGGTGTTCCACCATACCTTCGAGGGTCTGTATCCGGCTGCAATTGCCCAGAGCCTGCTGTTCATCCCCTATTATTCGCCCGGGTTTCCACGCGGCGTATGGCCAATCCTGGCGAACGGTTGGACACTGAACTTCGAGATGTTTTTCTACGCGCTCTTCGCGCTTTCGCTTGCAGCGCCTGCGCGCGTGCGCTTCTCCGCGCTCTCCGTGACGCTCGTATCGCTCGTCGTCATTGGGAAAGTGTTCGGTCCGTTCGCGCATCCGGTGGCATCGACCTACAGCAGTCCCTATCTGCTTGAATTCGTCGCCGGGATAATCCTGGCGCAGAGCTGGTTGCGCGGCGGGTCACGTGATTCGTTGCCGCTGTCGCTGTTTCTAATAGTGTTTGGTTTCTACTGCCTCAGATCGCTCAGCTCACATTTGACCGTGTTGGGAGGAGCATTCCTCGTAGTCGCGGGCTGCCTGCACCCAAAGATCTGCGCCATCCAGAATCGTCCGCTCGTGGAACTTGGCAACGCTTCCTACTCAATCTATTTGACTCATCAATTCGTGCTGGAGGCGCTCGCCTGGTCTTGGATGCGCGTGTTCCCGCTCGTAACGTGGACGTCGTCCGTGTTCTTCACATCAGTGGCGCTGGTACTGTGTGCGCTCGCGGGGTACTTATGCTACCGCTTCATCGAAAGGCCGCTGACCTCGCGTCTGCGAAAGCTCGTGACAGGTTCCGACCCGATCGCGCATGGCTAGCCACGGCAGTCGCGAGCCGAAGCTCGCACTTCAGCGGCTTGCGATGACAGCTCCCCGGAGGACCGCGTGATCGCCGGCAAACGACCCGCGCTAGGCTCCTACTACGGCGCCGGCGTGCTGATTGGCAGCTGTCTCTACCTCTGCGCCAACCTGTTTACGCTGCGGGGCACTCCCTTTCTCTTGGGCGGAGACCAGGCGCTCTTCTGGATGAACGCACAGCGGCTGCTGCACGGCGAACTTATCTATCGCGACTTCCTTGAATTCACTCCCCCGGGCACGGATTTGATCTATCTCGGTGCGTTCGAGCTGCTCGGTTCGCGAATCTGGGTACCTAACGTGGTGGTGCTCGTGCTTGGCGTCATTCTCTGCTGGCTTAGCTTTCGCATCGCCCGCCTGATCATGAAACCGCCACACGCGGCGCTTGCGAGCGCGTTACTGCTGGTTCCGGACTACGGCAAAATGCTCAACGGGACGCACCACTGGTTCAGTGTACTGGCGGTGATGGGCGCTTTGGCCACTGTCCTGCAAGCGAGAACGCCGCCGCGGATCGTAATGGCCGGGATTCTCCTGGGGGTGGCCACATTTTGTACGCAGACGCGCGGCCCGAGCGCCGCAGTGGGCATCGGCGCGTACCTGATTTGGGAGCGTTTTCAAACCCAGCAGTCTTGGTCCACTTGCCTGAAGCACGAGTTATTGCTTTTCTTACCGCTCGTCGTGACCTGGGGGACTCTTAGTGGCTATTTCATCGCCAAGCTTGGCTTCGGGCAGCTTTGGTATTTCCAGGTTACTTACGTGCTGCACTACGTGACCACCGGACCGAATGACCTCAGTATCGGATCATCGGAGGTGCTTGCCTGGTTAAAACGACCGACCGGGATGCTCTTCCTGCTGGTGTTCCTTACCCTTCCAGTCGTTTATGCGCTCTCTGTATGGAAATGCCGGCAGCGCCTGCGCGTACGCGGCTCAGGCGACGCCGCGCTGGTCGACGCGCAGCGCGTCATGCTTCTCGCGTTCGTCGGTGCGGCGATGTACCTGGAGGTTGCCCAAAGTCCGAACTGGATCAGACTCTATTGCGTCGCGACTCCGGGGATCATCCTGTTGGTTTGGCTACTAACTAACGCGGTAACAGACACACTGCGTGGCTATGCGACAACTGTGTTGTTGACCGGGTTAATTTGCATTGCAGCGCATCAGACGTGGTCAAGGCAGGTTCAGCAGACAATGATTGAAGATCTGCCGGCAGGGAGAATTGCGACGGCCGCATCGACTGGCGAGAAACTGGCGTGGTTAGCCCGGCACACCACACCAGGTCAGCTCCTTTTTGAGGCGCGCTGGGTCGATTTGTATTTGCCGCTGGCGCTGCGTAATCCGGTCTTCACCGACATGCTCGAGGGCGGCCACAACTCGCGCCCCGAATTTGTAGATTTCAGCCTGCGGCAATTGGAGGCAAAGCCGGTGCAATATATTATTTGGGCGCCTCGTCTGGAATCTCCAGCGTACCCATTTGCAAAGTTTCGCGAGTTCTTGACGGAGCGTTACCAGCGAGTCTGGACATTCCCGGATCAGGACGAGGTTTGGCAGCGTAAGTAACGCGGGACCCCGTTTGCGTGTGCGTCTTTGACTGCAGTGCGGCCTCCTCGCCGCAAGCAACCCGCCCCAGCAACGTATGCGCTTCATTGACTGCAACGTTAATGGTTCAAGAGCCACCAGGTACACGCGGCGAATGACAATCCACAAACCAAGACTTGTGGGTCGGTGAACACATCCGCGCTCGGGTTCTCACCTTTCTCGCCGCTATCGATCAGATATAAATACCGAAACAGCGCAAAAAGCACGAACGGCAAGGTGAGAATCAATTTATCGGTGTGGTGAAGCGCCATCGTTCGCGGATCCAGCGTATAGAGTCCGTAGCTCAAGGCCGTACCCGTCGCGGCGATGGACAAAAACGTGTCAAGCAGCTCCCGCGAGTAGGACGCCAGCACGGGCCGCTGCGCGCCGCCCGCCTCTGCCCACTCCGCGCGGCGCTTGCCGAATCCCAGAAACAACGTCATGAACATGCCAGTCAGCAGCAACCAACCCGACGGCGGGATGCCAATTCCCCAGGTACCCGCCAAGATACGCAACATGAAGCCCGAGGAGATACAAAAAACATCGACGACCGGTTGATGTTTGAGACGCAGCGAATACGCTATGTTAATCAACAGATAGGTCATTACGATTTCCAGGACGCGAATATCGGCGGAGCTCGCCGCTACGATCGCGAGCCCACAACAAACGACCGCGGCTGCGAAAGCCTGCGGCGCACTCACGGCACCACTGACGAGCGGCCGATTGCGCTTCGCGGGGTGATTCCGATCGGCGTCCCGGTCAAGATAATCATTCAGAACGTAGACGCTCGATCCCATCAGACTAAAGGCGACAAACGTTAGGGTGAGCGCGAACAGCAATTTCTGGTTATGCCAGTGTCCGCCGAAAAGTACGCCGGCACAGACAAAGATATTTTTGACCCATTGCTTGGGTCGCAACAGGTGCACGACGGCGGACACAGTGAGCGGCGAAGTGGCGGCGGGCACGCAGGGTGTTAGCGGCTAATGATCAGCGCCCAGTATTCACGTGTTTCCGCGCTGGGTCACGTCGAATGTGGGAAAGCCAGCGCGCGACGACCTGCGGGTCTTCGCGCACCGATCCCGGGGGCGTGCACGGGGGACTAACCGCAATTGCCCGCATTGCGCGGCGTGAGACATCAGTAGCATTCCCCTTCCACGGCAAACGCAGTGCCGGAAGGCTCATAACCGATCGCCAGTGCGCGGAGCAGTTGCGATACCCAGGCTTCGCTGCACCCACCTCCGCACGGGATCGGTGTGAACCTCGGTCAATGAGGCCACGCCGTAGGCGTAGGCGAGCGTCACTGCCAGAATGCCAAGGGCAGCGGCGATATGCGGAGGTGTCGGTTGCCAGCGCCGATCACCCACCAGCAGGGCCGCTATAAGTGTCAGGAACGGAAAATGCACGACGTAGAGTGTGTAGGAGAAACGTGCGAGCCCACGGGAGAAGCGTACCTGTCTGGCAGCGGCCGGGGCGGGCTGGGAGGCGCTCAGCAGCGTCCAGATAAGCGCTGCGGTGCCGCCCGCGAGAATGTAATCGGAAACGATGCCGAGAGTGTTGTGTAGACGGGTGCACACAAACACGATTGGCACATATGTGGCCGCTGCCAGCCAGCGCAGCGCATTGCTGAGATGTGGTCGCGGAAGGTTAAGCAAAACGGCTCCCAGGAGCCAGACAGCAAAGAGGGGTAGCAGGGTCGTGCGCAGCCAAACACACAGGAGCGTGAACAGCGCTGCCGTGATAATTCGGGTGCGGTTCGACATGACGGGCAGTATCGTCAGCAGACCCAGCGGGAAAAGGACGTAGTACCAGAACTCGTTCGCAAGACTCCAGAGCGGCCCGTTGGACCCGAAGGCTGGCACCAAGACTTCCTGAACGAACAGCAGGTTGCCGACGAAAACCGTCGCCACGTCAGCGCGGGCGATACTGCCCAAAATGTGGTTGGCCGGGTCGCCGACATACACCGGGCGGGAGGCCTCCAAGGCAACACCGATTTTGTCCCACAGAAGCGTGAGCAGAAGGCCCGGAAGCAGGACGAGCCAGAGGCGCACCAGACGATTGGTCAGATAGGAGGCCCAGTTCCATTGGCCCAGTTCAAGAGAGCGGCGGATGGTCCCGCCTATGAGGAAGCCGCTGAGAACGAAGAAGATAACCACGGCCTCATGACCCGCGGCAGTAAGAATGTACGGAACGGCAAGAAGCACGCGATGCAGGCCCACCTCATGAAAGTTGACGAAGAAATAATTGCGCCAGTGATCTGCCAAAACCAGGATCGCCGCTAGTCCTCTTAGCAGATCAAGAAACACGGACGCCCATGTGTCAGAAAATCTGGGAGGCGACGGCAAGAACTAGCCCCGCGGATTCGGCCCGTAGCGCGCTGCTCGCAGGATAGCAGGCGCGAGGGTCATGGGAGATGCTGCCCGCAGTACATCGCCGAAACGAGGCCATCGGGCGAAGCGTTCTGCGGTTCATGTTTCTGTAGCGGAAAGCGAACCCGCGTGCGACCACCAACGCGATGACGGGGCTGAACTCGACCGCCAGTGGCTGTCTGTGTGAGTATCCCCGGTCACGAGTGCCATAGGGCTGGGAACGTGAAACCGCCCAATTCCTTCGAGCCCTGCGCGAAGCCAATTCCGGATGGAACGATGAGCGCCACTGCATCCCGTCGCGTAGTTACTCCTGCATCCGCCGGGGAGTACGTTCAGCACACCCTCGCGGGCGCCGAGTACGTCGCGCAGATCAGCTCCTCGGAGTCAGACCTTCGCGCGCGCTCGGCATTTCGGCAGCTCGTACTGCGAATTGCGCCTCCCGGCGCCGTGCTGTTCGACTTCGGTGCGGGACCGGGGCTTGATGCGCGGTTTTTCGCGGAACGTGGCTTCACGATCGAAGCTTATGATGTCGATCCACGGATGTGCGAGTTCTTTAGCGAGTACTGTCGCAGCTTCGTCGACTCCGGACGCATCGTGCTCGACTGCAGCAGCTATCTTGAGTTTGTGACTCGAAAACGTACAAGCACCGCGCCGCTCGCGGATCTGGTCATGGCCAATTTTGCCCCGCTCAACCTGGTCGACGACCTGCACGAGCTGTTTGGTAAATTTCATGCGCTGACGGGCCCGAACGGGACGGTGCTTGCCAGTGTCCTGAGCCCCTATTTCCTCGCTGACATGAGATATCGCTGGTGGTGGCGGACGGCACCTCGCCTGTGGCGCGACGGGCACTTCTTCCTGCCCGGCCCGCAAGCGCCACACTATCGGCGGCGGCTCGCGGATTTCAGCACAGTGAGCGCGCCATATTTCAGACTGGCGCGCGTGTTCCACGGTCTATCGCCGTACCGGAAGCGTCATCCGGTTGGCGTCGATTTCAGTCGCGGCCGCCACTATGCGTGGCTCCAAGCCATTACGTCGCGATTCATGTTTCTTCTGTTTGAAAAATGTGATCGCGGGCTCGCGCGTTAGCGCAGTTGTGCGGCCAACAGCCGGCACCGCCGGCGTCACAGGCTCATGACGCGCGGATCCCACTGACGAATGACTTTCCTCGAGACCCGGAGCTCCCAGGGGTCATCGTAGCGTTGGAATCGATAGCGCCACGACGCGAGCGCCCGCAGCGTCGATTTCCCCCAGGAAGAAGCGCGGATGTCCATGATGGTCGGGAATCTGCACCCCAACACTGTGGTGAAATCGACAATTCGCCGCCGCAACCGCGGCGACAACCAGGGCGCATCCTGGTGACACCAGTACGCGAGCCACTGCGGCTCGGCCCACTCATCGGCCGTGCGCGGAAATGCCACAGGATTGCCCGCGTAATCGCGCATTTCGCTCTCCATACGCAGGGCGGCCACATTCTTGCTGTCGCGCCTCTGAGGCAGCGGAGTGTAAATGTAGATCATCACCTCGGTTGCCGGGTGTACGCGCTTGATCATGCGGATGAACTCAAACGTTCTCTCCGTCTCTCCTTCCGGGTCCTGTGGCGGCGCGAGCATGAAGGACAGTTCGGGAATCACGCCATGGGCACGACATTTCTCCACCGCCGCCAGAGTCTGATCGGTGCGCGTACCCTTGCGGATGTCGTGCAGCAGCCAGTCGCTTGGAGACTCGGCCCCGATGTACGCCATGCGCAGACGGCTCTTTCTTACCAGGGCCCAGGACGACTCCGACAGATTTACCAGAGCGTCGGAGCGCGCGAAGCACCACCACGGCAGCTCGAATCTCGCCAGCACCTCGAGCAACGGCACCATGTCCACTTCGCGGTCGAAGAAGTTGTGATCGTAGAACTGGATCGCGTCCACGCCCAGCCGGCTCGTGAGAAACTCAAGATCCTGCTCGAGCCGCGCGGCCGTGGGCAATGCCATCTTGCCGCGATACATGACCGCGACGCCGCAGAAGGTGCAGCGAAACCGACAGCCCAGGGCCGCCTGGTAGCCAACGGTACGCTGCCCAAGATAGGTCTTAGTCAGATATTGCCGCGGATTTCCCAACCGGTCATAGGGCAGCATGCGGCTGAGACTGCCGCCGGAGAACCTGCGGTCCTTGTTGTGTACGATCTGGCCGTCGACGCGCCGCGTCAATCCGCAAATCGAAGCGAGCATCTCGGGTTGGCGCGCCGCCAGCGCGTCCAAAAGCTCGACAAGCGTGTCCTCGCCCTGCCCCTGCACGGCGTAATCGACATACGGCACGTTCACGGTCGCTTCCGGGCAGACCGTCGGGAAGGCACCCCCCCAGATGATCGGGATTTCTGGGCGTCTCTCGCGGATCGCCTTGGAAACCGCGATGGCCGAGGTGAGCTGCGGCCCGCCCATGACCGTAACGCCCACCGAGTCGACGCGGCCCTCATCAACGGCGCGCAGGGCACTGCAGACGAAGTCGCGATCGACGTTTCCGTCGATCATCGTCGGCCTGTGTCTCCCCTCCAGCGCCGCGGACAAACTCATGATCGCGAGCGGGAATCGCGCGTGACTGTGCTTCGTGATGGTCGGGTTGATCAGCAGAATACGCTGCGATGCGCTCATGACAGTCTCTGTGCCGGAAGAACCCAGCGGCTCAGGAGCATTTCGACCGGCCATCGATAGTTGTCGGTGGCGCAGCGATGGCGCGCGAGCCGCTGCAGGGGCCTCTTGCCACGCGACATGCGCTTCCACGCAAGCTCGTGGAAGAACTTGAAGCGCTCGATGAGCTGGAACTTCTGCGGCGACACCCAGGGCCCGGGGAATCCGGCCACGTAGTCGAATTCCGACCAGGCCTCGAGGGTCTCGGGCAAGCGAAAGCCGCGCGCGACCGCCTCGATCACCAACTCGCTGCCCGGATAGGGCTTGAAGTAGTAGATGGGCGTAAGAAAATCCGGGCTCAGTGATCGCAATTTCTTAGCGCAGTCGAGGGTCGCCTGGATGCTCGCGTCGCTCTCGTCGGGGAAGCCGACGATGAACGGGAAATGACCGGCAATATCGTACTTGAGCATCATCGCGGCGGTCCGGAACACTTGTTCGATCTTGATGTCCTTGCGGATTCGCTTGAGCATCTCGTTGGAACCCGATTCCACTCCGACCAGCAATCGGCGCAGGCCCGACTGCTTGCAACGTGCCCAGATCTCCTCCGGCAGGCGGATTCCCTGGTCGGCGCGCATGGTCGCAGCCCAGGTGATCTTCATACCGGACTCGATGATCCGATCCGCGAGTGCCTCGATGCGCTCGCGCTTGGTGAAGAACGTCTCGTCCTGAAAGTTGACGTCATCGAAATGGTACCGATCCCACAGCTCCTTCAACCTCATCGCCATCCGGGTCGGTTCGAGCCCGACCCACTTGCGGCCATAGACGAATGGGTCCGAGCAGAACGCGCAACGAAAGTTGCAGCCCTGTGACGAGATGTAGTCGAGCTGGCGCTTGCCCTTGAGCTCGAAATAGCGCTCGACCGGGATCAGCCCGTAATCGTGCGCGCGGAACCCATCCACCGGTGCCAGCGGACGCGACGGATTCTCGTGGATGCTACCGTCGGCGAGCCGGATGGTGCAGCCGGCGCAGCCTTCCAGCGAGCTTCCCGCGGCCAGGCGGTGAACGATTTCCGCAAACGTGTGTTCGCCTTGTCCGCGCACCGTGACATCGACGGAAGGCTCGCACAGGCACTCGCGGGCAAACATTGATGGGTGCCATCCCCCCCAGATTACCGGCAGGTCAGGGCGCGCGCGTTTTGCCGCGCGCGATATTCGCAGCGCATCGGCGATCGGGGCGCCGGTCAATACCGTAACCCCGAGGCACAATGCTCCGTCGATCTGGCCCAACAGTGTTGTTTCCGCGTCCGCATCGAGACGACCGTCGATCGTTATAACCTCGTAGACGTCCGGGTCCAGTTCGGAACCAATTGCCAGCAAAGCCAGCGGCATCGTGAAGAAGACCGCCTGCGGATTGTAGAGCACGACTTTGAGTCGCCCGCTGCGGCGCACCGGTCGCTGTTCACCAGACCCTTTGAGCGGCGCGTCCGTCATGGCGGAAACTGCGAACCGGCGGCCGTAAGCTTAAAGATCGCCAACTTCTCGTTGACGAACCGCCGCTCTGCCAGCACCGAGATGTTGAATCCCTGCTGCCGAAACTCAGCGAGGAATGCCCGAGAATCGCCGAAACTCGACAGCACCACGAGCGCCGATCCACCCGGCTTCAGGTGATCTCCCAGACCGGCCGCGAATCGTTCCGCCACGTCACTCGAGCGCCAGGCACGGTCGCGGTCGTCTCGCGGCGTGCCGCGCAGGAATGGTGGATTGAACAGGACGAGATCGAAGCGCTCTGAGCGCACCGGCTCAAAAAGATCGCCGTGCCGCACGTCGATCTTGACCTCTTGGTGATTCAGGCGTGCGTTGATGCCAGCACACCGCACCGCTTCGACATTGATATCCACGGCCACAACCCGGCGCGCGTGCTTGGCGGCAAACACCGCGCAGACACCGCACCCGGTGCCCATATCCAGCACTTCCGCGTCACGGCCCACGAGTCGAGCGTCGAGCCGGGACGCCAGGAATTCCCCGGTGCGCGGCACTTTGGGGTTGAACACGCTCGGCATCACGACGAACGGCACACCCCGTACGCGCTCGAGCCGGAAATCGTCGTACCGAGCCTTGCCCGTGAGCCTGTAACTCAGCGCCATCGCCTTGCCAAGGAGTCGGGCGATCAGCGGCGGCCGCGCGGGTCGGAGCGAATCGAAAGCGGGCGGTGCTTTTTGCGTCAGATCATGCATGGATTCTTCGCGGCAACATGAAGTCAGAAATGCCGCGACTCTCCGGCTGCCGCCACAGCGAGCACACACAGGTCGCGCATTCGCGGCGCGCTCCGGCGCGGATCTGGTCGCGCAGCGCGACCATCGGGTCAGCGTTCAGAACCACTCCGAGATCATCGCGACATAGGGCTTCGGCCGGGCCTGGAATGAAGAAGCAGGGGCTAACCTGCCCCTTGGCGTTGATCACGGCGGAGAACTCGGGTGCGTTACACCGTACCGGCGGATAGGGGCCCACGCCGCAAACCGCGGAAAAGTATTGATGCATGCGCCGCAGTCGGCGCGGGCTATCGGCGATGAACCCGGAGCGGAAATCCTCGCCGCAATTTCGCTCGATATCACCCAGGATTTGCTCGAACACGGGCAGATCCTGCTGGGTCAGGGCGAGATCCGTGGAGCACTCATCGACGCGGGCAAATGCGTGGGGGTTGGCCACATCGACGGCCACGAAGGAGACGTGCTGCGCGCCAAGGCGCCGTGCGAGCTCAATGATACCCGGAAGCTCCCGGTAGTTCGCACGCTGGACCGTGACGCGCACACCGACCGGCACACCTGCACTGGCAGCCGCCCCAATACCGGCACAAACCTTACCGAAGGCATCCACGCCGCGGATCGCGGCGTAGGTCTGCGGCTCAGCTCCGTCCAGCGATACGGTGATCGCGTCGAACAGTTGCGAGACACGAGCCGCATGCTTGGCGAGCGAGAGGCCGGAGGTCAGCAGCCACAGTTTCAGGCCGCTGGCTTTCAGGAGGTGCGCAATGTCTGTCCAGTCAGGGTTCAGCAGCGGCTCACCTCCCGAGATCAGCACCACACTCGTCTGCAGTGCAGCCAGACCGGGCAGCAGCCGCGTCACGGCCTCGAGATTCATATCCGCACGGCCGTGACGCCAATAGTCACAGGTGACGCAACGTGAATTGCACCGTTCGCTAAGGTAGAGGGTTACCAGCGGTAGCTGTTCCAGCCGCGGACTGAGGTGCAATGGCTCTGCAGACACCGTGCTGCTCATCTGGCTAGGGGCGTGCTCTTGGGCTAGGGGCGTGCTCTACGGCACGCAGGCGGCAGAACCGCGCACGTGAGTGTAGCAGCCCTTGCGCAAGCGAGGAGCGCCCTGACCATGCGCCGGCCAGCACCCCAAGTCCACCGACCAACCGCGGTTCGCGAGTACCCATTCGGGTAGGTTGCGCAGGAACGCCAAAGGGTTCAAAGCGGCGTGAAGTGTACCCTCATTGCGGCCTGCGCAGCGTGAGGCGCCCAGTTGCCTGCGACCGCCAAGCCTTCGCCCTTCGGGCGCCGCACTTGCCGCGCGTTTGCTGCAATCGCGGCGATCGCCTGCCATTTAGCTGCTAAGGGTGCCGGGCTCGGCTGTGCGCGAGCGCAGAGAATTCGGAAGCCAGTGTAGATCCCAGCGCTGCCCCCACAACGGAAATGGCGCGATAAACTTGGCAATTCGCCACGAGCTCCTCTTGGAGTTCGGGACGGCGCTGAGTCGGACCGAGGTCTAGTAGCGCGCCACGGGTATGCCGCTCATCGGCTCGGCCGTCAGCTACACCGTCTCGAGGCACCCGCTGTGGACTAGAATCGATCCCGCACGTTTCCTGGTGCTTGTTGAGTGGTAGACGCCAAAACGAGTCATGGCAAGAGTCCCGGCGCACTGCTGGGCGACACCTCTGGACGTAACTACGCCCGGAAGCTTTCTCTCTTTAACGCCTTTGCGGAGCCGGAGTTACGCGCAGCCATTGGGGTTCTTGCCCTCACACCTGGGGCGCGCGTACTCGATGCGGGCTGCGGGAGCGGTGTAACTCTCAAATGGCTGGCTGACGCGGTACTCCCCACGGGCGTAGCCGTTGGACTAGATCTCGCCGCGCAGCACACAGCCGCGGCCCGCGCAATCAATGCATCGGACGTGCTCGTAGTACAAGGCAGTCTTGCGCAGCCTCCGCTCACTTCAGGCTATTTCGACGCCATTTGGTGCGCGAACACTATTAATCACCTAACCGATCCGATCGCCGGACTCAAGTCGCTCAAGGCTCTTTTGAAGCCGCGCGGCCGTATTGCCTTGGCGCAAAGCTCGCTGCTGCCGGAAATGTACTTTGCTTGGGATGAGCGGCTCGAGCGAGCGGTAACGGAAGCGGTGCGACGTTACTATCGAAATCGCTATGGCTTGGACGAACAGGCGACGACGGCCATTCGGTCTCTTGTCGGAAACCTACGCTGCGCAGGGTTGAGCGACGTTCACCCGCGCACGATCGCAATCGAACGGGTGTCGCCTCTTACTGAGATCGATCGAGCGTACTTACTGGAAGCGATCTTTGTTGCGACGTGGGGCGAGCGCCTGCGGCCGTATCTATCGGTGGATGACTTTGAGCAACTGTCGCAGCTATGCGATCCGCAGCATGCCGACTTTGCCTTAGGGCGCAAGGATTTTCATTTTCTGCAGACGCTCACCGTTGTCATCGGCGAAGCCTCATAAGCTCACGAGGCGCCGTTGGAAGCGCGGGCGTTCAGGCGCGCTCGTCGAAGGGGCTTGCACCTGAGACATCGAGGCTTGTGAACGATACGGTTCAATTGCAAGCCGCTGAAGCCTCATCCTTTCCGAGCGAGGCAAAGTGGACTGAGCCGGACTCGTGTTCCGTGGCAAAGCACCGGAATATTGATACGCTCGCCGCAGAGCTGATGGGCGCGCTTTCGGCATCGCGCATGCGGATGCCCGCGCCGCAAAACAGCTGTGTTCGGTACCGGTTTCATTGAGTGCGGACCGACGGCGGCAGATGCATCGAGCCGGCGATTGGGTAACACTTGTTCGGTAGCAGTCGGCAACAACCCTAAGCCAAACGTAATGCTTGGCGATGACCCGTATGACCATCGTTGACTTGACATCGCGCAGCCGTAAGCCTTGTCGATGATCGCAAACACGCGTCGCCTATTTTCCTGGCTGCTGCGTCCCATGCGGATCGAGGTCGTCTGCGACGTCGGCTCGATGGACGGCGCTGACGCGCTGAGATTCCGTGACATGTTGCCGTCGGCCCGCATATACGCGTTTGAAGCCAATCCCGAAAACTACAAGCGCATGGCGGTTGACCCTGCGCTCCGCGAGCGTTCAATTCAGGTTCTGCCGTTTGCAGTCGGTGATGCCAACGGTTCGGCGGAGTTTTTCCTGGTGGGCGCGGACTACTCCCGCCCCAACGAATCGCGCGGTATGAGCTCGCTCTACCGTCGCACCGATCAATTCGCCCCGGTGGCGGTCGCGCAGGTCAAAACGGTGCGCCTAGACTCGTTCCTGACTAACGAGCATGCGGCGCACGCCCGCGTCGCCTTATGGATCGACACCGAAGGCGCAGCCTATGAGGTCATCGCGGGGATGCAAGGCGTCCTGCGACAGGTTCAAGTGCTGCATGTCGAAGTTGAAACGGCACCATTGATCGGTGCGGAGCAGAAGCTGTATCCGGACGTGAAGTCACTGCTCCATACAATGGGGTTTAGAGAGTTGGCCACGGATCGCGATCGCGGCCAGCTCCAGTTCAACGTTGTCTACGTTCGTCACGGGCCACCGTGGCTCACGCAGGGGTGGATCTGGTTATGTCTGTTGTGCGCTCGGGTGCGCTACCTGGGCGCGAGCGCGTTGCAGCGATGGTGTCCTTCATGTTTGCGACGCTACCAGGCCGCCAGGTAGCCCAATGCTCCTGCCCGGCGGAACTGATTCTTCAATCACATCCGCCGCACGAAGCACACGCGGGTCACGACGCGCTAGGCGTGCTGCCGGCGCCGCCGGTATAGACCAAGGAGCGACCGCGGTAATACCAACTTCAGCAGTGTGCGCGGCAGACCCGCCCACCAAGCCGGATAACGCCACGCGCCGTTGCCGCCGCGCAAAACACTTCCGACTGCACCGGCGCGGTCGGTCTCGGCGCGCGCGCGTACGAGATCGAGCGCACTGCGTGCACGTTCTTGCCCGACCAGTCGCCTGAGCCGCGGACCCTTGACCAACTCTTGCACGGCTTGCAGCGACTGATCGCGGCTCTGGGCCATGATATTCCGCCCTTCGGGGCGGAAGTGCTCCGTATGGCGGCGCACGCCGATAAGCGGCTCGTCGACTAAGTCGATGTCAGTTTGAGTCGCAAGACGCAGCCACAGATCATAGTCTTCAAACAGTACGAGCCGCGGGTTGAAGCCTCCGAGGTGCACCAGCAGCTTGCGCTCAACGACCACCGCCGGCGTCCAGATATCGACGTCATTGGCCAAGAGAGCCGCGAGGATTGAGCCCTGTGGCCGTGCGCGCTCCTGATAAGCGGTACGCGGTTTGGCAGTGCCGGCATCATCGATGAGCAGGTAGCCGGTGTAGCTCCAGCGCCGCTCGGGGCGCGCACGCAGGGCAGTGAGCTGACGTTCCAGTTTCTGCGGCATCCACTCGTCATCGGAGTCGAGAAAAGCCACGTACGCGCCGCTGGCTTCGGCGAGTCCCGCATTGCGCACGACGGCGGGAACACCGCAGTGAGGGCGCAAGAGAATTCTGACTCGGGGTGATTCGGTGAGAGATTGGAGGTAGGAACGTGTCTCCTTGTCCGACCCGTCATCGGCAATAATCAGTTCCCAATCAGGAACCGTCTGAGCAAATACCGAGCCGATTGCAGCGCGCAGGTATTGGAGCCGGTTGCAGGTCGGCATGACGATAGAGACGAGCGGTGTCATGGTGTTTTATGTGTATCTGCCGACTGAGCTGGCTCTCCTAAGCTGCCGCCGCGCCTTGGCTCCGGCGCCTGGGTAGAGAGCTTGCTTATCCCGGCACTTCGCGTCCACCAAAAACCCTATCCTAAATCATCGAAAATCTTTGCGCGCGCACATGCTCCTCAGCGAATCTGACCATCGACGTACCGTCGGCTACGCTGGTAAGCAATAGGGTCCATCCAATCGAACAAAGTGCGGAAGGGGCGCGCTGATAATACAAAGTGCTCGCGACGCCGGGCCGCCCGTGATCGAATCGACCTATGTCCGCCACGCGTCGGGTAAAGGCCATGCGCGCGGTACACGGCTGCAGCCGAGACGTTTGGCTGAAGAGAGCTTGATGAACCGCGTTGGGAGCGAGCCGACGACCAAGAGATTAGCGATCCGTCTGAACCTTCAGTGACTTACCGCGCTGCCTCAAACACTCGCACGGTGTAGCCGGAAAATAAGCCGGGCGCCGTCAGGCGCATAAATGCGCCCATCACAGTCCCCAGGGCACGATACCTGACGGACATGCCGACAACCGACGCTGAGGAAACTTCCTGGAAACCGGCGTGCTGGAAGGGCAACGCCGGCGCGTCGCCCGGGATCATCTGCGCGCCGAGCTGGGCGATGATCTGCTTGATAGATGCGCCGTAGCGGTCGATGAATGCGCGGCTCATGAGATCGGCGATGACGCGCGCAGCAGGGAACAGCGCGCGGATGGCCTCGAGCGTGGACCGCAACGATTCTGCGGTCACGTACATGGTCACCCCCTCGATCACGAACACAGTCCGCGCATCATCCGGAAGCGCAGAAAGCTTCTCGCGCAGGGAATCGGTGGCGAAGTCGATGGGAATTCTTACGAGCGGGTTTGGCGCCTGTTCGGCCGGCAAGCGTTCGTTCTTGTAGCTGATGAGCTGGGGTTCATCGAGCTCGTACCAAGTGCCCCCGGTGAGGCGAAAGGCGCGGCTGTCGAAACCGCAGCCGATCAGAACGATCTGCTGCCGCACGTTGCGCTCCAAATCCGCGCGCAGCAGATCATCGATGTAACGATGCCGCGCGACGTTGCCAGCGTTGGGGCGGGATTCACCGCCGAAGCGGCGGAAAATCTCAAGCCCGCGCTCGTCCATAAAGCGCTGGGCATACTGATCTCCACAGATCGGGTGTGGGCTTTCGGCATCCTGCATGCGGATGCCGCAACAATAAAATGCCGTGTTCGAAATGGGTTTCATCGAACGCCGACCTTGGAATGGTGGGCCGTGTAGGGATCGAACCTACGACCAAGAGATTAAGAGTCTCCTGCTCTACCAGCTGAGCTAACGGCCCTGGTATCTGGGGTGGACGATGGGACTCGAACCCACGACAACCGGGATCACAACCCGGGGCTCTACCAACTGAGCTACGCCCACCATCGTTCCCTCATCATGCGGCTGGCGTGCCCGGCAGGACTCGAACCTGCGACCCTCGGCTTAGAAGGCCGATGCTCTATCCGCCTGAGCTACGGGCACGATTTCAAAGCGCCCCTAGCCGGCCCCGCCGCACGGGGGGCGCGAATCATACGTAAGTGGCTTAAGGAGCGTCAATTTTCCGCCTCCGCGAGCCACCAGCGTAGTCTAAGCGTCTCGGACCACAGGGCATGCCGTCCCCAAGTCCCGATGCCGGGCGGCCCTTTGTTACACTGTGTCTTCCGGCTTCTTTTACAGGACATCCAGCGAAAATGTCGACCGATGCGAGGGGGTCGGACCCAGCGGCCATGGGTCGTCCGGAGACGGATCCGCCCCCGGCCGCTCCGGGCGCCTCTGCGCAGCAGGTGGCGCTTGCGCAGCTGCGCCGGCACCTCACAGCGTGGATACGCCATGAACCCGGAGCGCGGCTCGGCAGCGATCCGGAGGAGTTGCACCAGCTGCGGGTGGCAGCGCGACGGATCGAGGCCACGCTCGCACTCTTCAAGCATCAGCTGCCACCACGTCTCGTGCATGCACGCCAAGGCGCCAAAGGCGTTCTGCGGGCGCTCGGCACGGTGCGCGATCTTGACGTACAGCTCGCCGAGCTCAGGCAGTACTGCTCGGCGCTGCCGTCGGCGGAACGGGCGGCAGCCGCGCCGCTGAGATCGCGGCTGGAGGAAGAGCGGGCGCGCACACACCAGAGGATGCTCGGCACGCTGGACTCGGAGGCGACTCGGCATTGGCTCGAAACGCTCGACCATGCCAGCGCCAGTTTCGCCGCCCCCGCCGCGCCCGCAGCGCCCCAGGCTGCGACCGTGATACCCGAGCGGGTACGCGGCCGCTTCCGCAAGCTTAAGAAGGCGGTGCGCAGACTCGACTCGCGCTCGGCCATGGAGGAGTACCACACCGTACGCCGTCGCGCGAAGCAGCTGCGTTACGCAATCGAATGCGGCGCTGGCCTGTTCGGCAAGCCCGCGGAAGAGATGCTCAAAGTCCTGCGCCGATTGCAGGATGGCCTGGGCGCACAGCAGGACGCTTACATGGCAAAGAACCGCCTCACCGCGCTCGCCGCCGGGGGCTCGCGCCTGCCCTCGGAAACGCTGTTTCTCATGGGGCGTCTCGCCGAGCATCACCTCGGGGAGACTCGGCGGGCGCGCAAGATGCTCACCCGTTCCTGGCGCCGGGTTAACGGCAAGCGCTGGAAAGGGCTGCGCGCCCGAATGCAGGAGCTGAGCGAGGCGGCAAGCGCTGTGCAGGCGGCGACGGACGAGAACTCTCAGGCCACCCTCACCGCGCAACTCACGCCCGCACCACCGGCCGAGGATCCGGTGCTGGCGATACCCGAGGCGCGCGCACTGCGACACTGAAGGCGCACCGGCATGGAGCTCTTGCTCGTGCGCCACGCGATAGCCTTCGAGCGCGATCCCAAGCGCTGGCGTGACGATGGTGAGCGGCCGCTCTCCCCGCGCGGCATCGCGCGTGCTCGCAAGGCGGCGGCCGGAGTTAAGTGCCTGACCAAGGCTCCGTCCCGGGTGCTGAGCAGCCCGCTGCCGCGCGCGCGGCAAACCGCCGCGATTCTCACCCAGGTCGCCGGCTGGCCGCAGGCCCTGCCCTGCGCCGAGCTGTCGCCAGGCACGCGGCCCGAGCAGCTATTGGCACGTCTTGCGCGTGCGGACGCGGCGCGTCTTGCGGCGGTGGGCCACGAGCCGGAGCTGAGCGCCTTGCTCGCGGCTTGCCTGGGGAGCGGGAAACCAGCGGCGCTGAGCTTCAAGAAGATGGGGGTCGCGCTCGTCAGGTTTCGGGGCGCGCCAAGCACCGGAGCCGGGCGACTCGTGTGGTTCGCCTCACCGCGCGTGTTGCGCGCGGCGCGTCAGTGAGGCAATCCGGCGTGAGCTGGTCGGGCGGCTAGTGCGCACCCGAGGCCGCCGCCGCGCCGCCGCCGGCGCCGCCAACGCGCTGCGGACGAGCGAGCCATACAAGTCCGATCAGACCCACAAACAGGATCCCGGACGCATAGAAGATGTCGTCGGCCGAGAGCATGAAGGCTTGCGCGTCGACGAGCCGGTTGAGCAGCTCGTAGCTCTGATTTGCGCCCATGCCGCCGGAATGCAGCGTATCGAGCGCCTGCGCGGTCACCGGGCTATTCGGATCCAGGTGCTCGACAAGTTGCGCGTGGTGCAGCGTCGCGCGCCGGTCCCAGAGCGTCGTGGTGATGGAGGTGCCGAAGGAGCCGGCCGTGATGCGCGCGAAGTTCGAAAGTCCCGAAGCCGCCGGGATGCGCTCCGGCGGCAGCCCCGCGAGTGTCATCGACATGAGCGGAATGAAGAAGGCCGCCATGCCGGCGCCCTGAATGATCGTGGGAATCAGCAGCGTGCCGATGGTCGCATCGGTATTGAAGTGCGCACGCATGAACAGCACGAGTGCGAAGACCGCAAACGAGATGGTCACGAGGATGCGCGGATCGAAGCGGTTCACAAAGCGGCCGACGAACGGCGTGAGGATAATGGCGAGCACGCCCACGGGCGCGAGCACCAGTCCTGCCAGCGTGGCGGTGTAGCCCATGTACTGCTGCAGCCACAGCGGCAGCAGCACCACGTTGCCGAAGTAGAGCCCATAAGCGGACAGGAGCGCGAGCGTGCTCACCCAGAAGTTGCGTCGCCGAAAGAGCGACAGATCCACGATTGGGTGCTCCTCGGTCAGCTCCCAGATCAGGAAGACCGCGAACGCGACGACCGCGACGACCGCGAGCGCCACAATCTGGCTCGAGTTGAACCAGTCAAGATCCTTGCCCTTGTCGAGCAGGATCTGCATCGCACCAACCCACAGCACGAGTAACCCGAGGCCAACAGTATCGACCGGCACCTTCGCGGTCGGGGTTTCGCGTTTGTGGAAGATCACCCAGGTGGTGAGCGCCGCGGCGATACCCACCGGCACGTTGATGTAGAAGATCCAGGGCCAGGAGATGTTGTCGGTGATCCAGCCGCCCAAGAGCGGCCCGACCACCGGTGCCACCAGTGTCGTAATGGACCACATGGCGAGCGCCGAGCCCGCGCGGCTCCTCGGATAGCTAGCCAGCAGGAGCGACTGGGACAGCGGGATCATGGGGCCCGCGACCGCGCCTTGCAGCACGCGAAAGAGAATCAGCGCCGAGAGCGTGGGCGCGAGTGCGCACAAAAACGAAGCGATGACGAACAGCACGACCGAGGCGGTAAATAGCCTTACCTGCCCGAAGCGCCGCGTCAGCCAGCCCGTGAGCGGCAACGAGATCGCATTCGCGACACCGAAGGAGGTAATGACCCACGTGCCCTGATCGGGAGAGACGCCAAGATCCCCCGCGATGGCGGGAATCGACACGTTGGCGATCGACGTGTCGAGCACGTTCATGAAGGTGGCGAGTGAGAGCGCAATCGTGCCGATCGCGAGCGTGGCGCCGCTCAGCGGCGGCGGCTGCGCGGCCGGCGCTCCATTGGGAGCGCCGCCGCTCACCGGTCTGTCAGCATTTTCCCCGGACACTTGCGCGCTGCCCCGCGACTCGCGTTGCCTGGGTTAGCGCAGGTGTCGACCCGTGGCCGGCAGCTGCGGGTTGTCCGCCAGCAAAGCAGCCGCGCTCGCCGCCGGTTTGGCGGCCACCGGCACGGGCGTGGTCTGGTTGGCGCCGATGATGGCGTGCACGCGCGCATCGGCCAGCGCATTGCCCGCATCGAACACATCCGTCGACCAGGCGGCGGCGTTACTCGCGAGCTGTGGCAGCCGCGCGCCGTCAGCGCCGTTTCTCACGTCGACGTCGACCTTCATGGAAAGACCGATTTGCAGCGGGTGGGCGGCGAGTTCGCGCGGATCCAGCACCACGCGTACCGGCACGCGCTGCACGATCTTGATCCAGTTGCCGGTGGCGTTCTGCGCCGGCAGGAGCGAGAAAGCCGCGCCTGTGCCTGCACCGAGGCCCGCCACTGTGCCGTGATAAACGATGTGATTACCGTAGAGGTCGGCGGTCAGCTTCACCGGCTGCCCGGCGCGCATGTGTGCCAGCTGCGGCTCCTTAAAGTTGGCATCCACCCATACCTCATCGAGCGGCACGACCGCCATCAATTCAGCCCCCGGAGCTACCCGCTGCCCGAGCTGCACGTTGCGCCGGGCGATGAAGCCCGCGACCGGGGCGGGCAGCTCGGTGCGCGCGAGCGTCAGGTAGGCATTACGCACAGCCGCGGCGGCATCGCGCACCTGCGGATGATTCTCGAGCGTCGTGTTGTCGACGCGCGCGCGGTTGGCCGCCAGCTGCTGCTGCGCGGCGAGCAGGCTCGACTGGGCTGCCTTGACCGCATCGACCGCATGCTGCAGTTCCTCGCCGGACACCGCCCCGGAAGCACCGAGACGCTGGCGGCGCGCAAAATCACTCTGCGCGGCGTTCAGATCCGTCTGGCGCACCTGCACTGCCGCCTCCAGCTGCGCACTCGTGGCAAAGAGATTGCGCACATCGCGCACCGTACGCGCCAGCTGCGCCTCGGCCTGATCCAGGGCCACTTTGGCGTCGGACTGGTCCAGACGCACCAGTGCCTGGCCGGCCTTCACGAACTGGGTATCGTCGGCGCCTATGGCCACGACCGTGCCCGAGATCTGCGGCGTGATTTGCACGACGTTACCGCCGACGTAAGCGTCGTCGGTCTGCTGGTGATAGCGCAGCACCTGCGCCCAGTACAGCGTGTATCCGAGGCCGATGACGAGCACGCCCGCGAGCAAACCGCCGAGCAGTCGCCAGCGTTTGCTGGACATTGAGCGTGCCTTCTCGTTCTGCGTAGTCATGAGTTCAACCCTCGGATTTCCTTTGTCTTTGCCGCGGCTAATAATGCCTAGGCAAACATTCCCTTAAAAAAAACCGCCGCGCCGGCTCAGGCGCTGACGCGCTGTGCGACACCGTGGGCGTTCTCGAGCATGCGGGCGAGCAAGCCCTCCAGCTGTCGCGCTTCAGCCTTCGTAAAGCCGCGCAGGAAGCGGTTAGCGACCGCCATCGAAATCTCCCGCATCCGCGGATACGCCTCGCGCCCCTGATCGGTGAGTTCCAGATGCATGAGCCGGCGATCCTGCGCACTGCGGTTGCGGCGAATCAGGCCCTTGCTCTCGAGGCGATCCAGCATGCGCGTCATGGCGCCGGCATCGTAGGAGATCCCTTTACACAGATCAGAGGCGGACTTCGGTCCCTCGGCACTGGCAAGGTTAGCAATGATGATGAACTGCGCCGCACTCAGCTCCAGCGGCGCGAGACGCTTGTCGTCCGCCAGATCTTTATCGAGCGCCGCCAGCATCTCCACCCGCACCCGACTCAACAGCGAGCCCACGCTCTTCTTGGGCTGGTAAGTCGCGATGTCGTAAATGTCACCCACGGTGCTGCTCCTGAGAATCTCCCCTTCGGGGGACGGTAGACCCCTCTTCGGGCTAACGTACGGTACTTGCCTAGGCTGTAATTGTCAAGGCTTTCATTGCCCCGGCAGCACGGTGCCGCAGATCGCAATAGTTCTGTAAGCCCCCTGACAGTGCCCTGTCACGCCGGCCGCGCACACTGAGCCCTGTGTCCCACCGGATACTCCTATGTTCCACGTACCCACCCTTAGTCGTTGGAGAGCCACGGTGACCCAGGCCGCCCGCCAAGTACTCTCGGCGCGCTGGCGCAGCACGCTCGAGGCGCTCGAGATGGCGCGCGCGGAATACGGTCGGCTGCATGGCGCCGAGGCCATCGATGTGCGCGCGGTGCGCAAGGCGGCGCAGCGGGTTCACGAGCTTGAGCAACTGCGAACGATCCTCGCACGCGAGCTCCTGCGGGCGCCCTAGCACCCGGTTCGCCCCGACCCGAATCCCTAACCGCCCGTTCGCACGGGATCGCGGTGTCGCCACCCCAGACACGCTCGATCGCCGATCGGTTCAACCGATTCGACTTACGCGGGAATAATTTCTGAACGCCCCGCCAAGGGCCCCCCTTTTTTGAACCGGCATCGGCGTGGCGTAGAATCACGCGCCCGCCTTCGCCGGGGTGTAGCTCAGACTGGTAGAGCGCTACGTTTGGGACGTAGATGTCGCAGGTTCAAATCCTGTCACCCCGACCAATAGATTCAACCGGTTACATGCGCGCGTTATACCAGATGTAACACGCTTACCATATTGTGCTCCACACGTGCTCCAGCAAACTTGGGGTGCCTCCTCTGGTGTGTGGACGGGCTGTGCACAAGCGTGGATGAAGGTGACCTGCATCACATGCCCACGCCCGACCGACGCGAGAGTAGGATCATCCGAAGACACGTAGCTCTTGATCCTTGGGGGAAGGCAGATGCGCGCACTATTGTGGAGTCTCACCACATTGCTCCCGGCGCTAGCGCACGCGGACACCCTTCAATTCGATTTCACCGGTGCCCTTTTCGGCACGACCGGATTCGCCACCGACTCCCTCCAAGTGAGCTTCTTGGCAAACACTAACTCCGGAAACCTGCAATCCACATTTGGTAGTGGCTGCCTTGCTAACTTCAATGCAAGTCTGCCCATATACGATGTAAACGTGATCGCCGACGGGAAGCAGGTGATGCAAAACGGCACGGGGGAGTTCACGATTGCTAATACTTTGCCGTTTCGATGCGGCGGTTATTTTGACGACGCTTTGAGCATTAACGCGAGTGCGGGGCGCACCTCGCTATCTCTCGGTGGTGGATTCGACCAAATGTTCCCTAATAACAGCCAGTCCGCCATCCTCGGCGCGAAGGATCCACTTGCCTTGATCCTCAATCCGAGTTTCTACAGCGGCTCTGACGTCGAAACGTGCAATGTGCCAGGGCTTCCCCCGCCGGAGAACCTCCCGGAGGGTTGTGAATTCAGCGGACAGGCGAAGGCGGTCCCCGAACCGGATGTCTTGGGATTATTTGCTGCCGGCGCCCTCAGTCTCCTACTGTCCGGCAGCGGGGTCGCTCGACGTCATACCAGCAGATCGATGCGTGGTCGCGATTGGAAGTCTGGACCAGGATCGCGCGGATCGTCAGGACCTCGGCCGCGGCATTTCTCAAGATAGCTTTGGCTTGTCTGAACACCGTGGTCGCTGAGATACCGTGCGGCCTGCTTGGTTCGGCGAGCGCACCGGCGGCCGCACGTGGTCCACGTACTCAGCCGTTCGCGCGGGCAGCGCGGACTTGTGCCGGCAATTCGGTGCTCATTGAAGCGATCGCGGGCGGCGCGCAGGTTCGCCTCCGGCTTCACCAGGGCGTCCCGGAAGCGGTTCTCCTCGGCCACCGCGAGGAACCGCACTCGCTCGTCATCGTCCACCCTGAGGCGCTTCAGGCCCTTCAGCGGATCCACGGCGATGATGTCGTGTCGGCTTGGTGAGCTGCGAGCGACGAAGTGTTCGGAGCGCCGAGGCACGGCTCCCAGCAGTTGACCGTGTGCAACAGAAGCGCGTGCCGAACGTCAGCCGCGGTTGCTGAGGCTCAAGGGCAATGCAAGCGCACGGTACGGCTTGATGCTGATCGGCCTCGCCGCAAGGAACAGCGCAAAAGCGAACAGTGCGCAGCGACATCCTGACTGCAGTGACTGATCAGCGACGCCAGCTCACCCTCCTCACAATCGGTAACGATTTCGCCGACAGATGTACAACATGGTGGACCGGCAATTCCGCTTGGGGAGTTGCTGAATCTCTAGCAGGCGGAGCAACGGGGAGTTCCCATGAACCGCACGCTCATGCGGTCGCCCTGTTAGGGTCATATACCCAGCTCACCGCCCTCGCGCCGGGCGTCGTGCCGCCAGGCTCGCCCGTTCCGCAGCTGTCGGATTAGACTGTTTCGTCGTTAGCTCAGGGCAACCAGATGTCTGCATTACAGAAGCTCATCAGGTTCGCGCGAACATCCCCAACCGGGCAATACTGGCTCGCCCGAAGGATCGTTCTCCAACAACTGCAGACAGCCCGTGCAAGCGTCAACTACCGTTTGGCAGCACACCTGGCAGCGGGGGGTTGGCAAGTTGGGTATCGCGGGTGCGTGCGGACCACGTACATCATGGGACTGTTCGGGAGCGGACGCTGGTATATAAACGCACTGATCCTGCAGAACCTGGGCGAAAGGGCGAATTACTTTAAAGATGGGATCTACTGCCATCCCGGTCCGACCGCGATGATCTACAGCGGCCATGCCACAATAAAGTATGTCTCCCTGTTTCAGGAGTTGCCCGCCGTAACGAGTCAAGTGTTGGAATCGGTCAGATCGCGATTTGCCGACCTGATCTTTGTCTATCGTCACCCGCTGGATTCTTTGCTGACGAACTGGATCTGGGTTCGGACATATCTGCGCGACCGCCGCATGATCAGTGGCATCTCGCAGGTTTATGAGAGCACAGACGAACTATGTGCTGAACTGGAGGGGAATTTTTCCGAATTCGAGGCCTTCGCGGACGGCGAGCTTTTTGCAACCATGCCAGGCCCGCGATTTCTGTCTTTCTCGGAATTTATCGAGGAAACGGCGCTTTTTAAAGAGTCCGCCACTCTCTCGTTGCGGCTTGAAGACTTCGCCGCCGACCCGTTCAAGGAGTTCTCCAAGATTGTTCAGGTCATGTCGGTTGAGCTTGATTTGAGTGGCTTACATTTAGCCCGTCCCAAAACGCAGCCTTACAGATACAAGGTCGTCGCCGACCGCGTTCCTCGATTCAGAGGGTTTATCGATGCGCTGGATGCGGACACAAAAAAGCGGATTGAGCAAGTCGGCTATGAGGTCGGCGTCTAAATAGGGCGTATCTTTTGATCTGGAATCAGCCGATCGCCATCGCCCTGCGGTCCGCTTGCGCCGCATGGCCCATCCTCAAGCACGAGTTCTCCCTCTCTTACCAACCTCTCGTAGAGCGCGACGTCCTGCGGATTGTCGATTTCGCCCCACTGCCCATCGGTGCCGAAGGTGGCGATGGCGAGCTGCTTGCCGCTTAGCAGCCGGCGCAGCAGTCCGGTCACATCGAGGCGATCGCGGACGGGTGCTTCGAGTGTGCTGAGTAACGTCTCCACCGTATGCCATGCCGCGGGGGTGAATTTCAGCAGGCCCATGTACTGACCCTCGATATCTTCGATCCGCTTCGTCCGGCCGCCGATCTCCAGCAATTGGCCCGCGGCATTGATCCGGAAGGTTTCGGCGTCGGCCAGAGGATCAGCGAAACGCCGCGTCCACAACCGGCGCCAGGCCCGGTCGTAACTGATGACCAACTGGCCTGGAGCGCCTTCCAGGCCGCGCACCAACTCGCTGCGGTAGAAGATGTCGGCATAACTGACGATGACCGGTCCCGAGCGCAACCAGGGGGCCGCTGCGGCAAGCGACATCACCATATTCGTCTCGGCCCAGCGTTCGTTGGCGAAGTAGCAGAGCCCGGGTAAATCGATCATCTCGGCGCGATAGCCGCGAACGACCCCGATCTCGTGCGCCCCACCACCTCGCAGCGCCGCTATCTGGCGCTCGATCAGCGGCCGGCCATTAAGGTTGACCAGACATTTCGGGCGCTCATCGCCGAGCTGCCCCATGCGACTACCGCGCCCCGCGGCAAGGATCAAGGCGCGCATCAGGCGACGCTGAACACGCGGCGGAACAGCGCAACGTCGGCAGCGGCGAACGGATCCATTCGCTCCGGATGCCACATGATGCCAGTCGTCGGGCGCAGCGCATGCCGGATCGCTTTGACGACACCATCATCAGCAACCGCCCATACCTCAAGGGGTGGTCGAGATTCTAAGGCGCCGAAACGATGGTAGCTGTTGACCGCGGTGGGCCCGCCGTCGATGCGAATGACCTGATGTCGCGTCACATGGCCCTCGACGCGACGCAGCGGAATCGCGCAACGCTGCTGGATCATCTGCATCCCGCGACACACGCCCAGCACCGGCAAGCCGCGCGACTCGGCCGCGTCAAGTAGCGCGCTCTCGGTTGCATCCCGTTCCGGGGCATCGCCGCCGACAGCCGCAAGATCGTTGCCGCCGGTCAACACCAGTCCGGCGACATCTGCAGCTGCGTACAGCGCCAGAGCGACCTCGATCACGTTCGGAAGCACCAGCGGCATGAGTCCGCAGGCTGCCAGGAACCGGGGCCAGGCCTGGTCGAGGCAATCACGGCGCTCACCATGTTCCGGGACGATCAATACCCTCTGGGTGATAGCAATTTTTTTCACGGTAACGAATGGCTGATTGCCACCGAGGCAAGCGCGCGGTTTATCGTGCAATTGCGAGGCGCAAGCCCTGCGCTACTCAAGCGTTTGCGCAAAATAAATTCGAGTCGTGTAGGGCACGTCGAGTATTTCAGGCAGCTCGCCCAGATAGCTCGCGATTTCTGTGATGATGCCGTCAAATACCGCATCACTGCCGGCCTGGCGTTTAAGAGTGGCGTGTGATTTCCAGGCAACAATCACGTCTGATTTTGGCATTTTCCATACAAAGCTTCCTTCAATCGATCTTGCGCCCGAGAACCGGCCGCTGGTGCTGATAATGTTTGTCGGATCTTCTCTTCTTGATCCATACGAGTAACTTGGAATCGAGGACTTGATGATGGACTCTATCCTTTGTTGAACCGGATCATCCAGATCCCGATGGTTCCACAGACAGGCAAACCAGCCGCCAGGGACAAGTATTCTGCAAGCCTCGGTCAGGGCACGGCCTTGATCCACGACATTGAACGAGCTGCCGAAAAACACCGCGTAAACACTGCTTGCCGGCAAGCCCGTGGCCTCACCCGTGCCCACAGACCAGGTAGCTGACTTGCCCTTCGTATTTGCGATTCCAATTGCTCGCATGGCATCGTTTGGCTCGACGGAGCAGATCGACAACCCGTGCCTGAGCAGCTCCTTTGTGAGCTTGCCCGTGCCTGCGCCGATATCGGCTACCGGCCTGGAAGGCTCGCAGCCAATCTGCTGCAGCAGGCTCTTGATTGCAGCGCCGCAGTAGTCGGCTCGCTTGTCGTAATGTGGAGCGTGCTCGGTGTAATCCCAGGTAACTTTGCACGGGGAGATGCTGTCGCTCATGGTTTGCGCTGCTCGGTCTGGTGTTCGGTGATGGTGTTTACCGCTGGGTACGCCTTCATGCGATGACCAACACCTTCTGGTTGGTGCAGTCGATGCACAGTGCGTGCGCCGTACTCCAGCGCTGATACAGCGTTTCACCGGCGCCGATCACCGCGGGTATGCCGAGCTCACTGGCGCGGATCGCCATGTGCGAATTGGCGCCGCCGAATTGGGTGACGAAGGCGCTGATGCCACGCGTAAAGATCCAATCGAAGCCCGGATCAGCACTCGGCATGAACAGAATCGCACCGGCGAAGCGCTCCGGCGGATCATCGATCGAGGCGACCGGCGCGGTGACCCTTTTGCGCGTGATGAAATTCGGCTCGCTCGGCGGCAGCTGGAACGCGAAAACGTCCGCAGGCGAGGCGATAAGCGGCGGCAGCACGAGGTTGCGCGTGAGCGCATGGCGCTCCCTGCCGCGCGCGATGCTGTCCAAAAGAGTCTGACGTACCGACCCGCTCTCGCTATACAGCGCGTGAATGGCGGCATAATCCAGGTAGGCGCAGTCCTCGACCGAAAGCCCGTAATCCTCACCGAGATGCCCGATGAGCGACAACGCATCGCTCAGACTGCGCGTGAACACAAATTTCGCGTACTCACGTCCCTCGATGCCGGCCTTGATGAACTCCATCAGCCCCAACACGTCGATATCAAGCTCATGCTCCTTGAGGAGACGCTCGATGTGGCGCAACTGCTCGATCGACAGCGTGAAGCGCGGCCGTGCCGCCGCCGCCGGTCGGGCGCTGGACCAGTCGAAGTACAGGTCCGGCGCCTCATCGTAGCGCGGCGAGAGGATGTCGTAGGTGCCCGGCCGCAAGTGGCCGTAGCGCGCCAAGAACTCCGCCTTCGGCATGTCGGCGAAATCATGGCCGATGCGCGAGCCAACGGTATCGAGGCTGGCGAGGAACCTCGCGTGCTCTTCAGCGTCGAGAACACCCACCGCCACAAACGACCGCAGGAGCTGCATCGCGACAAAGCCGGCGCGCGCCAAACCGGCAAACGGCAACGTGCCATAGCGCTTGCAGTCCTCGATCAACCAGTAGATACGGCTGACCTTGTCGATCTTGGCGGCGCAGATTGCCGGTAAACGTTCCGCCAACAAGTCGATCTTTGCACGGTCACGCCGCCAGAGCGCAGTCTCGCCGTGCATGATGCGATTAGTGAGGCGGCGCAATCCGTCGGAGAGTTCGGCGATGTCCGCGGCGGAGAATCCGTTCTCAGACAGTGCGCTGACACGTTGCGGCAGGTCGAGCGTATAGCACGAGAAGATGATGTCAAATTCAACCTTGTCGTGCAGTTGCGGCTGGGAGAGAAGGCAGCCGCTATAGTAGTTCACCAGGCGCCCGGCGAGATCCTTGGACAGATCGCGCGGCACGAAGGAATTGAAACTAACGCGCACGTCGATGTAGGGCAGTCCGTGAAAACTGACCAGCAGCGGGAAGCTGCGCAGGTTCTGGTAACCGTAATTGTCGCGCTGGTACGCCCAGATCGCATCGGTGACGAGCTCGCGATACAGCGACAGCGAGAGTGGCCGAGGGCGCAGACCTACGATCTCCGCCGGGTTCCAGTCTGGCATCACACCAAAGATCGCGCGACTACCATGCAGGTAGGGATGCGGGCGGCTAAGGAGCTCGACCTTGCGGGCGACGGCGGCGACGGCGGCATCGACCTGGCGGTCCGAGGGCGGCGGCTGAGAGGCGGCGGCGAGGCGGCGGACCTGCAATAGATACATCTGCCCGTCGTCGCCGACAGCAAATTCCACATCGAGCGCGTCGCACGCCAGGAGTGCTTCGAGCTCGCTCACCAGTGCGAGCACCGGGGCCAGTGCCGGCGGACAGCATTCAACCCGCGACTTGAGGCACAGAAAGGTCTCGAGATTGTCTGCGACCCCGGCGGTCACGCGATCCGTGCGCCCGGACCGACTCTCGTAATTGATGATGTAATAGGGTCCGCCGCTGGGACGGCGCGAGAAGGCCACGCCGGCCATCGCTACGTGCTCGAGCATGGGCTGCACGAAGATCTGATCGTCGCCGCTGCCTTCGTCGCCGAACGAGGCGAGCACTGTGTCGATCGCGCCTGTGATGGCCGCGTGGCCGACTACCCCGAGCACCGACTCATAGTGTCCGGCTTGGGAGTTGCTCGCTGCGTCCTCGCCACGCGCGCTGCTGCGAACGATGACCGACCCGGAACTCCACGGCCCAGCGGTGATTGCCGCGAGCACTCGCTCGCGATTCGATCGCCACTGCTCAACCGAAAAGCGAACCTGGGGCAGCACACGCCCAGCGCGCAGTCGCGGCGCCAGCGCCTCCAGTGTCTCGGCCTTGGTGGCGAATGGGACGGCGGCGATGCGCGCGCTGTAGGTGCGCATGACGCATTCCGTCCAGATGCGGTCCACCGCGGCAGCGACGTCGAGCGGCTCGCAATTATCCACGATGAGATCCGGCGCCTCGGGCAGCTCGGCCGCCATATCCAGTCCGACGACGTTGGGCAAATCCCCGCGTTCAGCTGCGGCATAGATGCCCTTGCAATCCCGACGTCGCAGTTCCTGCATCGGCACGCGAAGATAGATCTCGCAGTAGCCCGGGATGTGCTGGCGGTTCCAGCGATGTATATCGTGAAACAGCGAAATCGTCGAACAGACGACATCCTCGCCTTGCCTGGCGAGCAGCTCGCACAGTCGGGCATTGCGCATCGCTGAACGGCGCCGACCTTCGGCGCCGTGCCCGAGGTCTTCAGCAATTGCCGCCCGCAGCGCATCGCCATCGAGGAAAACGGCCGAACGGCCGGCCGTGCGCAAGCGCCGCCAGAGCTCCAGGCCGACAGTGGTTTTTCCGGCACCGGATAAGCCCGTTATCCAGAACACCCGCCCGATTGAGGCTTTCCCTTCGGGCTCGCGCACCGGTGGCAAACTGGACGCTAACATTTCCAGCCTGGATACCTCGCTCATCGCGGCAAACTAACCCATCTGTCACAAAACTGTAGCACTCTGGGCGTACAGGGGCGAACCGCCGGACATCAGGCTGGAGCCGGGCGGTCATATATCAGCAACACCCGGCTGCGACTTTCGCCAGATGTCAAAAAATGGCCGCAATCGGGGACTGGCGACCTGCGACGAGAGCGCGCAGCGCGTATCAGGTCAGAATTCATTTGGGACCTGGAGGGGCGCCGGTATTCAAATCCCGTCCCCCAACCGTCCTGCCGAGGTCCTGTTCCGGTTACATTGGTTTACGTTTCATACCGGACACCGCCAGGGCGGTCGCTGAACAGCCGCGGACCTGAGGAGGTGTGCCGCTGTTTCCGCAGGATTGCGAATCAGGCTCTGGTCAGACTGTGTTTCGCACGATCAGCACGCCCCCTTCGTTGAGGGACGCAGCCAGGTTGTCAACCGCGACCCTGATGATGTCCGCAGGCAAGTAAAACCGCTGCTGGAGATTGAACAAGAGAATCAACTCGTAACGATCGTGGACGGGCTGAAGACATCCATTTGGGCCGCGGTTAGGTCCCGAGCACACTGCAACGAACTGCGGTTCCTCTGTCGCGAATCGAACGGAAGGCATCCCGTCCTGACCTTCCCGGACCTTGCGTGCGTGGGAAAATGCGCCACGAGAAAATCACCCGGAGCGCGGCGGACGGCGCATGACGGCACAACTGATCGACGGCAGGCAGCTCGGGGCTGCGGTCAAAGGCGAGGTACGCGCGCAGATCGAGCGACTCATCGCGGCCGGGGGCCGGCGGCCTGCTCTTGCGGTGGTGAAGGTGGGGGACGATGCCGCCTCGGCGGTGTACGTGCGCAACAAGCGCCGCGCCTGTGAGGAAGTGGGCATTCTGTCCCTCGCCTATGACCTGCCGGCAGACACCACGCAGTCGCGGCTGCTCGGGCTCATCGACACGCTCAATCGCGACGCGCGCGTGGACGGCATCCTCGTGCAGCTGCCGCTGCCGCAGCAGATCGGCCGAACCGCGGTCATCGAGCACATCGACGCGGCGAAGGACGTCGATGGCTTCCATCCCTATAACATCGGCCGTCTCGCGCAGCGCATTCCGGTGATGCGTCCGTGCACGCCGTACGGCGTCATACGGCTGCTTGAGCACATCGGCGCGCCGTTCAAAGGCCAGAACGCGGTGGTCGTGGGAGCTTCCAACATCGTCGGGCGGCCGATGTCGCTGGAACTGCTGCTCACCGGGGCGACCGCGACCGTGTGTCACCGCTTCACGGCGGACCTGCGTGAGCACGTGAGCCGCGCCGACATCCTGATCGTCGCCGCCGGCAAGCCCGGACTCATTCCCGGGGCGTGGGTGCGACCCGGATCCATCGTGATCGACGTGGGTATGAACCGCCTGCCCGACGGACACCTGGTGGGCGATGTGGACTTTGCCCCGGCACGGGCGCGCGCGGCCTGGATCACCCCCGTGCCCGGCGGGGTGGGGCCGATGACGGTGGCAATGCTCATGCACAATACGCTCGCGGCCGCCGAGGCCCGGCAACAGGGCCAGCGCTTGGTGCTTTAGGCGCGCCGCCAGGTGGTGGCCCCACTGGGCTTATCCTCGAGCAGCACTCCGGCCGCGAGGAGTTCGTCGCGGATGCGATCGGATTCGGCCCAGTTCTTCGCCTTGCGCGCCGCGGCGCGCGCGGCGATGCGTGCCTCGACCTGCCCATCATCGAGCGATGCGTGGGCACGCGTAGCGGGGCTTCCGCCGCTCCGTAAATCCGCATTCGCAGGCTTGCCCAGGCGCGCCCATTCCTCGAGTGGCACGGTGAGCAGGCCGAGGACGTTCCCCAGGGACTTAAGCTCCGCGCCGAGGGCTGCCACGCGGGCGTCATCGCCGGCGTCCTTGGCGGTGTTCATCTCGCGCAGCATGTTCTGCAGCACCGCGAGCGCCTCCGGAGTGTTGAAGTCATCGTCCAGACTCTCCAGGAAGCGCCTCGTATGTTCACCCGCCACGGCCGGCGCCGGCGTCACGCCGCGCAGTGCCATGTAGATGCGGTTCAAAGTCGCATCCGCCTGCTCGAGCTGCTCGAGCGAGTAGTTGATCGGTCCGCGGTAGTGGCTCGAGAGCACAAAGAAGCGCAGCACTTCCGGGTGGCGCAGCGTCGGCAGCACCTCGCGCACCGTGAAGAAGTTGCCGCGCGATTTCGCCATCTTCTCCTCGTCCACGTTGACAAAGCCGTTGTGCATCCACAGGTTCACGAACTGATCGCCGCTCGCGGCGCACGACTGCGCGATCTCGTTCTCGTGGTGCGGAAACTTAAGATCGAGTCCGCCGCCGTGCAGGTCAAAGTGCGTGCCGAGGAGCGCCGTCGACATCGCCGAGCACTCGATATGCCAGCCGGGCCGTCCCGGCCCCCACGGGGACTCCCAGGCCGGCTCCCCGGGCTTGGCGGCCTTCCACAGCACAAAGTCGAGCGGGTCGCGCTTGGCCTCGTCCACCTCAACGCGCGCGCCGGCACGCAGGTCCGCGAGACGCTTGCCGGAGAGCCTGCCGTAGCCGGGAAAGCGCGCCACCGCGTACATGACGTCGCCGTTGGCGGCGACGTAGGCATAGGCGCGCCGCAGCAGTTCCTCGATCATGGCAATGATCTGCGGTACGAACTGCGTCGCACGCGGCTCGTGCTCGGGGGGCAGAATGCCAAGACGCGCGCAGTCCTCGTGCATGGCCGCAATGAAGCGCTCGGTGAGCGCTGCGATCGGCTCGCCATTCTCGGCCGCGCGCCGGATGATCTTGTCGTCGATGTCCGTGATGTTGCGCACGTAGGTGAGCTTGAAGCCCCGGTGGCGCAGATAGCGGCTGATGACATCGAACACCAGCAGCATGCGTGCGTGGCCGATATGCACGTAGTCGTAAACGGTGAGCCCGCACACGTACATGCGCAGCTGCCCCGGCGTGATGGGAGTCAGGAGCTCCTTCTGGCCGGTGAGCGAGTTGTGGATACGAATCATGCGAAGCGCGCGAGGCGCTCCTGCGCCTGCCCCGCCGGCATCGCGCGCAACAGCGGCGCGAGCTCCGGACCGTGCGTGCGCCCGGTGAGCGCCATGCGCAGCGGCATATACAGCTCCGCTCCCTTGCGCCCGGTGGCCGCACGCACCGCGCCGGCGATCGCCGGCAGATTGGTCGCATCCTGCGCCGCCGCCGCCGCCGCCGCGGCGAAATAGCCGGGGCCGGCGCTGCGCACCAGGGCTTCTGCGGCCGGCTCAAGCGGCGGGGGGGCGCCGAAGATGATGTCCACCCAGGCACGCGCATCCTCCGGCAGCACCAGATTCGGCAGCAGCGCCTCGATGAACGCAGCCGCGGCGCGCGGCTCAAGCCCCGCGGGCAGCACGTGCGAGAGCCAGGCGCGGGCGGCCTCTGCGTCGAGGCGGTGCACGGCGTCCTTCTGCCACACGGTGAGCTGCTGCTCGTCAAAGCGCGCCGGCGCGCGGCCGAGATGCTTCGGGTCGAACGCCGCCGCCATCTCCTCGAGGCTCAGCAGTCCGTGTTGTGAGCTCGAGTGCCCGAGGCGGAACAGGTGGTTGGTGAGCGCGAGCGGCAGGTAGCCGCGCTCGCGGTATTCGCGCACGCTCACCGCGCCGTGACGCTTGGAGAGCGGTGTGCCATCAACGCCCACGATCAGCCCGACGTGCCCGTACGCGGGCGCCGGCAGGCCGAGCGCGGCCAGAATCAACAGTTGTCGCGGCGTGTTGGTGAGATGGTCCTCGCCGCGCAGCGCCTGCGTCACCCCCATGGTCGCATCATCGATGGCATTGGAGAAGAAGAAGGCGGCCGTGCCATCGGCGCGCCGGATGACGAAATCGCCGATGTCATCGGTGAGGAAGCTCTGCGGACCGTGCACGAAATCCACGAACGAGATGCGCTCATCGGGGGGCACGCGAAAGCGCAGCGTGGGCTTAAGCCCCTGCGCCTCACGCGCGCTGCGCTGCGCGGCGGACAGCTCACGGCAGGTGCCGGGGTAGCGTGGCGGCCGGCCGGCACTGAGCTGCGCGCGCCGCGCGAGCTGCAGTTCCAGCGCACTGCAGAAGCACGGATAGACCTGGTTGCGCTGCTCGAGCAGCTCGAAATAGCCGGCGTAGAGTGCGCCGCGCAGCGACTGCCGATACGGCCCCAGGGCATCCTCGCGATCCGGACCCGCGTCCCAGTCAATGCCGAGCCAGTGCAGGTCGGCGATCAGGGCCGTGGTGTGGCTGTCGCGGCTGCGTTCGGTGTCCGTATCCTCGATCCGCAGTACAAAGCGCCCGCCCGCATGGCGCGCCAGCAGCAGGTTAAAGAGCGCCGTGCGCGCATTGCCCAGATGCAACTCGCCCGTCGGGCTCGGGGCAAACCGGCTCACGCAGCCCGGCTGCGCGCCCCCCGGTGAACTTGCGCTCGGCTTCATGACTCCATGTTACGGGAAACCCACGAAGCGCAACAAAGCGCCGCGCGGCACGGCACTGCTATAAAATCCGCCGCCGGTGTGTCTTCAGAGTTCAGTGCGCGGAGGCTCGATGCTAATTCAGTCCCGGACCCAGTCTGCCCTGCTCGCCAGGCTGCTCCTGGCCCTCCTGGTCCTTGGGGGGAGCGCGCGCGCGGCCGACGCACCCACGCAGGTGCGGGTCAGCACCAATATGGGCGATTTCGTCATCGAGCTGCGCACCGACCGCGCCCCGCTCACTACGACGAACTTCCTGCGCTACGTGCGCGAGGGCTTCTACAGCGGCACCCTGTTTCATCGCGTGGTAGCGAACTTTGTGATCCAGGGCGGCGGTCACGACGCCGCCACTTTGAAGCTCAAAGGCACTCACGACAGCGTCTTCAACGAATCCGGCAACGGCCTGCAGAACAAGCGTGGCACGGTGGGCATGGCACGCAGCGAAGCGCCGCATTCGGGCAACTCACAGTTCTACGTGAACCTGGTGGACAACTCGGACCTGGATCCCGTCCCCACCCGCTGGGGTTATACGGTGTTCGGGCGCGTCGTGCAGGGCATGGACGTGGTCGACCGCATCGGCGAGACCGCCACCGGCGCGACCGGTCCCTTCAAGTCCGATGCACCGTTGAAGCCCGTCATCATCGAAAAAATGGAGATCATCGGTGCGAGCAGCGCCCCCGCACCCGCCACCACCACGCCGGTGACCCCGACCCCGAACCAGGACAGCATCCTCTCGCCGAAGTAGTGACGCATGGCGCGCCTGTTCGTTTCGGATGTGCATCTGGACCTGAGCGCGCCCGCGGCCAGCGAGCAGTTTCTCGCCTTCCTGCGCCATGAGGCGGCGCATGCGCAGGCGCTCTACATCCTCGGCGACCTGTTCGAGGCCTGGGTGGGGGATGATGATGCCGACCCGGACAAGGAGCGTATTTGCCGGGGGCTGCGGGCGCTGAGTGACTCCGGGGTGCCGTGTTTCGTCATGCACGGCAATCGCGACTTTCTGCTCGGAGCGGGCTTCTGCGAGCGCACCGGCTGCCGCTTACTCACCGACCCGGTCATCGCGCAGTTCGAGGGCGAGCGCGTGCTGCTCACGCACGGTGATGCGCTGTGCACGGACGACCATCCGTACCAGGAGCTGCGCAGCCTGGTGCGCGATCCGCTCTGGCAGCGGCGTTTCCTCGGCCTGCCGCGCGCCCGACGGGAGCTCCTGGCGGATGAAGCGCGCGCGGGCAGCCGACGGCACACCTCGCGCACGGTACCCACCATCATGGACGTCAATGCCGGTGCGGTGACGAACGCGTTCCGCAGCACGGGCGTGCGGCGCATGATTCACGGCCACACGCACCGTCCGGGCGTTCACGATCTCAGCGTGGATGGTGTCCCCACGCAGCGCCTCGTGCTGGGGGCGTGGTACGAGCAGGGCAGCTACCTGAGCCACGCGAACGGCCGCTATCAGCTGCACGAGCTGCCGCGCTGAGGCAGCGCTCGCGGGCCGCCCGCACGGGGGAAGCGCGACTGCGCGAACCCGCCGCCGGTCCGCGCAGTCGTGCGGCGCGCTTTAGTTCGCGGCGGGGGCGTCGCTCGGCGCCGGCCCGTGGTGATGGAAGCGCGGGTGCATGTTTTTCATCACGATCTGAAACTTCGCCATCTGCGCGGAGTTGAGTACGGGTGTGAGCTTCTGGATCGTGTCGGCCTGAATCTGCTGGTGCAGCGCCTTCATCTGGGTGAAGTCCGGCTTGGTGCCTGAGGCCTTGGCCTGCTCGAAAGCCTGCTTCATCTGCGCGTGCTCTTGCTCAAGGATCGCCTGCACCGACGCCTTCTGGGTCGGGGTGAGGTCGAGCAGCGTCGCCAGGTCGTTCATCCGCTGCGCCTGATGTGCGGCGGCGTTGGCCGGCGCGGGCGGCGTCTGCGCGAACGCGGCCCCCGCGCACACAAGCGCGAGTGCTAAAACAGTGGCTCTCATGTCGCTCTCCTAGCGGGGGCGGTAAAGCCCGCTTTATGGCCTGAAAGCTTAGGGTTCCCCCGGCATACGGGGGGTGAACAATCGTGAGGGAGTGTGGGCCCGTCGCCCCATGCGGCGCAGGCTCAGCGGCGCGGCAACACCAGCAGCGCCTCCAGCCCCCCGTCGGGCAGATTCTGCAAAGTCAGGGTGCCGCCGTGCGCCTGGGCGACGTCGCGCGCGATGGTGAGGCCGAGGCCCGTGCCGCCGCTGGCGCGATTGCGCGAGGACTCCAGGCGGTGGAACGGTTCAAATACGCGCTCGAGTTCCTCGGGCGGTATCCCCGGCCCCTGATCGCGCACGCGGATCGTGAGTTGTTCGCCGTCGGCGACGATGACCTGTGCGCGCGTACCGAAATTGATGGCGTTAGCGATGAGATTGGTCAGGCAGCGCTTGAGCATCTGCGGCTTGCCGGGGAAGGGGCGCTGCGCGTGACCGCTGACCGTCACCTCGGCGCCGAGGAGCGCGAACTCCTCGCGGATCTTCACCAGCAGCGCGTCGATGTCGAGCGGCACCACCGGTTCGCCCTCATCGAGCCCGCGGAACAAGGAGAGCGCCTCGCGCACCATGCCTTCCATCTCATCGAGCTCGTGCCCGATGCGGGCCTGCATGGGCGGGTTATCCAGCGCCTCCACCTGCAGCCGCAGCCGCGTGAGGGGCGTCTTCAGGTCGTGCGACATTGCCGCCAGCACGCGCGTGCGGCTGTCGAGGTAGCGCCGCAGTCGGTCGTTCATGGTGTTGAAGGCGCGCGCCGCATCGCGCAGCTCGCGCGCGCCCACCTCGGTCAGCTGCGCCGGCTGGGTCTGGCGCCCGACGCTGTCCGCCGCCCGCGCCAGTTGCGAAAGCGGCCGGGTGATGCTGCGTGCCACGAGGTACAGCACAACGACCAGGATCAGCACCAGCAGGATGAGGTTGATGAGCAGATTGCGCGGCAGCGGTGCGCCCCCGGCCATGCGCGTCAGGCGGTACACCACCGCATACCCGTCGGGGAAGCGCACCGTGACGTCGTAGTGCAGCACGTTGCTCTGGTGTGCGGCGAGTTCGTGCGCTTCGTAGAACGGCACCGGCATGGTGATGGCCGGCGCGGCCGGCTCGGGAGTCGCCTGCAGCTGGATCTCGTATTCCGGACCGAGCGCGGCGTGCAGCTGCTCCTTGAGTGTGCTCTCGAAATCTGACAGCAGCGGCAGGCGCAGAAAGAAGTGATCCGGCGGCGGGGAGCCGCCGTGAACGGCGCTGTCGGGGGGCATGTGCGGGCCGTGCGCGCGGCGCCCGCGCGCTGCCGTGAGCTCGCTCACGGCGTCGGCCCGTTCGGCGGCACTTAAGGGTTGGAGCATGAAAGTGGTCTCGGCGATGCGGCGCGTCCATTCGCGCACGCTGCCCTGCAACACGAAGCGCTCGCGTTCCTGCGCGATGAGGAACAGGCCCACCGCCTGGGCGAGCAGCACCGCGATCACGGAGGCGGCCAGCAGGCGCCCGAACAAAGACTGGGGCCAGAGCTGCACGCGCATCGGCTAGGGTGTTCGCAACAAGCGTCAGTCGGTCACGACGTTGACGCCGACGACGTAACCCTCACCGTAGACGGTCTTGATGATCTGCGGGGCGCGCGCGTCGTCCCCCAGGATCTGTCGCAGACGACTCACGCGCACGTCGATACTGCGGTCGAAGGGGTCGGCGTCGCGCCCGCGCAGCAGCTCGGTGAGCTGCGCCCGGGTGAGCACGCGGTTGGCCGCGCCGAGCAGCACCGCCAGCAGCCGATACTCCGCACCACTTAAGGCGACTTGCTTGCCGGCGCTGTCGGTGAGCGTGCGCGTCACGGTATCGAGCCGCCAGCCGCCGAAGGAGAAACCGTGCACGCTCTCCGGACTTGGGTCGCGCGGCGCGTGCACCGCGCGGCGCAGGATCGCCTTGATGCGCCCGAGCAGCTCGCGCGGATTGAAGGGCTTGGCGACGTAGTCATCCGCCCCGAGCTCGAGCCCGATGATGCGATCGACGTCCTCGCCGCGGGCGGTGAGCATGATGATGGGCACCTGCGAGCGGGCCCGCAGCTCGCGGCACAGCGACAGGCCGTCCTCGCCCGGCAGCATCAGGTCAAGCACGACCAGATCGACGTGCGAGCGCTCAAGTACGCGCCGCATCTCCTTGCCGTCGGCCACCGCGGTGGTGCGGAACTCGTGCTTCTCCAGGTACTGCGCCAGCAGGACGCGGATCTCGCGATCGTCGTCGACGATCAACAGGTGCGCTCGGTCGTTCATCGTGTCTCGCGTAGCCTTCGAGTGTGAGGATACCGGGGCAAGAGACCACTGGCAGCTGATTTGGTGCCGCAGGCTCGCTGACGTTGCGTCGCAGCGGCGCGCGCCATTGTAAAAAAGTGTTGCGCTACGCGCGGGGCTCCAGCGGGCCGGAATGAAATCGCAGCACCCGCTCCGGGGTAATCACCAACTGCGCCTCGCGCGCCGCGAGCTGCAGCAGCCGCGCGCGCCACTGCTCGGGCGCCGCCGTGCGGGCAAAGCCGAGGTACAACTCGAAGTGGCGCGCCTCGCAGCGCCCGAGGTCCGCGTACAGCTGCGCGAGCGGAGGCGGCAGATGCGGTGCGAGTAGCGCAAAACGCTCCGCGGAGCGCGCTTCGATCAGCGCGCCGATGAGCAGCAGATCGAGCTTGCGGCCCGGTTCGGCGCTGCGCAGCGCGGCACGCAGCTCGTGAGCGTAGCGGCCGGGGCGCTGGCGCGTGAAGGGCACGCCGCTGGCGCTCATGGCGCGCAGTACCTGCTCGAAGTGTCGCAGTTCCTCGCGCGCCAGGCGCGCGAGCGCCACCGACAACGCCCGGTCCTCCGGATAGGCGAACATCAGCGCAAGCGCGGTGGAGGCGGCCTTCTTTTCGCAGTTCGCATGGTCCAGAAGCAGCTCCGGCCAGCAGCGCACGGCATCCGCGACCCACGCCGCCGGTGTGCGCGCCTGCAGGATATGCGCGGGCGCGGGGGTGAGCGGCTCACTCATCGCTGCGCCGCGCGCGCGCGCCAGCGCGTGAGCGTGTCCTCCAGAGCCCGCGCGGCCTCTGTGGCGTTCGCATAGCGCTCGGCCGGCAGCTTCGCGAGCAGCCGCTCGAGCACCGGCTGCACGGGCGCGAATTTCTGCGGCAGCTGTGGGATGGCGTCCTTGCGGTGCTTGTAGACGATCGCCATCGGATTCTCGGCGCGGAAGGGTTTCTCGCGGGTGAGCATCTCAAAGAGGATGACACCCAGACTGTACAGATCGCTGCGCTCATCGAGCGGTTCCGCGTGGCCCTGTTCGGGGCTCATGTAGTGCGGTGTGCCGAAGATCGTGCCGGTCTCGGTGATGTCCAGCGCCAGCGCCGCATCCTTGGACATGCCGAAATCGATGAGCGCGATGCTGCCATCTTCGCGCAGCATCACGTTGCCCGGCTTCAAGTCCCGATGCAGCACGCCCGCGGCGTGCACGGCGGCGAGCGCACGGGCGATGGCGGCGGCGAACTGCAGCGCCTGGCGCGGCGTCAGGCGCGCGCGCAGGCGGCGGCGCAGGTCCCCGTGCGCAAAGTATTCCATGACGAGCCAGGCGTGCTCGTCACTCACCCCGAGGTCGTAGAGCTTCACCACCGCGGGACTGGCGATACGCTGGGCGATCTCGTATTCCTGCAGGAAGCGGCGGAAGGCATCGATCGGCTGGTCCGGCTCGCTCAGTCGGTCACGGGCGACCTTAAGTACGACCAGCGTGCCGGCGCGCTCGCTCTCCCCCAGATACAGGTCGGTGGTCGCGCCGCTCGCCAGGCGCCGGATGCAGCGATAGCCGCGCACGAAGGCATCCCCAAAGCGCTGCGTCTCGCGTCCGGTGAGGCTCGAGCGCCACAGGGCGCGCGCGTGCGCCTGACGCTTCTCGGCGGCCGCCAGTACGCGCGCGAACACCTCGCAATCGAGCTCCGCGCGGCTCACCGTGAAGGCGCCGATCGCCGCCGCATCACGCCGCGCCGACCGATCCTTCTCGCACAGCAGTACGATGGGGGCGAAGCCGGCGCGCGCGCTGAGTTCACGCGCCCACACGAGCCCGCGTCCGCCCGGCCACTCCTCGGCGAGCAGCACCGCGTCAAATCCTTGCGCGAGAAACTCCGGCGCGAGCGCGCCGGCGCGCACCGGGCTGTGCACGATGAGCTGCGCCTGCGGGCGCCAGGTGGCCAGGCGCTCGCGGATGTGCGCGCAGCGGTGCGCATCCTCCTCGATCAACAGCACACGCATCAAGGAATTACAGCACGCGTGCGTGCGGGCCGCCACGCAGCGGCGGCAGCGTGCGGGCCGCGGCGGCGGACAGCTTAAGTCCGATGACCAGGTCCCCCACATTGGTGCCGGTCGGGCCGGTGTGCACCAGGTCCCCGCTCGCCGCCAGGGCGCGCGCCGAGTCGGCCCGCTTGAGGCAGGCGTCCGCGTCCAGCTCCGCGAGCGCCACGCGCGCGCAGGAATCAGCATCCACGAGCGCGCCGGCATCGTCCGTCACCCCATCGCTGCCATCCGTGCCCGCTGCGAGCAGCAGCAGATCGGCGTGGCCGGCGATCAGGCGCGCGGCGGCGAGTGCCAGGTGCTGGTTGCGGCCACCGCGGCCCGCCGCAGGCGGCAGCGCCACGGTCGACTCCCCGCCCCACACGCACACCTGTTCAGCCGCCAGGCTCAGCTCGTGCGCGCAGCGCGCCGCGAGGCGCACGGCGCTGTCATCAAAGCGCCGCGCCGCGGTGTGCACGGTGAGCCCGAGCGCGCGCGCGCGCGCGGCCACCGCCGCGACCGCCTGGTCGATGGAGGCGACCACGGTGCGCTGCACGTGGTCGGGGCCGCTCGCGGCCGGCCCCATCAGGCCCGAGCCGATCACGGCCGGGTCATCGTGCGGCACGTCTGAGATGAACAGCGCGCGCGCCGCGCGCCCACCCAGGCGCGTCGCGAGGCGGCCACCCTTGATGCGCGAGATCGCGACGCGCCGCGCATTGAGCTCGCCGATCGCAATGCCCTGTGCAAGCCCGGCGCGGTTCAGCTCCTGCAGGTCCGCGAGCGTCACGCCCTCGTTCAGTACCTCCACCAGACTCGAGGCGCCACCGGAGATCAGAAACAGCGGCTGCACGTGGGCGGGCAGCTCATCCACCCAGGCGTACAGACGCGCACCGGCGGTGAGCGAGCGCTCATCGGGCAGGGGATGTGCGCCGGTGAGTACTTCCACGGCGGGCACACCCAAGAAGTCTGCGGCGCTTTCGGCATCGCGCGTGATGATGAGCGTGCGCTCGATGGCGCCGCCGAGCGCATCGTGGGCGCCCTGCGCCATGGCGGCGGCGGCCTTGCCGACGGCGGCCACCCACAAGGGCGCAGCCACGGGGGAAGCGGTGCGCGTAAGCTCCTCGCGCACACAGCCACGGCCGGCGACGCGGGCAAGGCCCGCCTGCAGCAGCTCGAGCAGCAAGGCGCGCCGCGGGTCAGACGCGTCGGCCAGTCTAGGCCCCGCGCACGACTTTGAGCTTGCTGTGGCGCTCACGGCGCGCCACCTTGGCGGCATCCGAGCGCTCCAGCTGCAGCCGCTCGAGGTACTCGGGCGTGACGTCACCGGTCACGTACTCACCGGAGAAGCAGGAGGTATCGAACTCCTCGATGCGCGCATCCTCGTGCTTGCAGGCGGCGATCAAATCGTCCAGATCCTGGTAGATGAGCCAGTCGGCGCCGATGAGGCGCGCCACCTCGTTCACGGTGCGCCCGCTGGCGACCAGTTCGCTGGTGGCCGGCATGTCGATGCCGTAGACGTTCGGGAAGCGCACCGGCGGGGCGGCCGAAGCGAAATACACCTTGGTGGCGCCCGCCTCGCGGGCGAGCTCGATGATCTGTGCCGAGGTGGTGCCGCGCACGATCGAGTCATCCACCAGCAGCACCGTCTTGCCGCGAAACTCAAGATCGATCGCATTGAGCTTGCGCCGCACCGATTTCTCGCGCTGTTCCTGGCCGGGCATGATGAAGGTGCGGCCGATATAGCGGTTCTTGATGAAGCCCTCGCGGTACTTGACCCCGAGGCGCTGCGCCAGCTGCAGGGCACTGGTGCGGCTGGTGTCCGGCACCGGGATGACGACGTCGATGTCGTGCACGGGGCGCTCGCGCAGTATCTTGTCGGCGAGACGATCGCCCATGCGCATGCGCGCGCGATACACCGAGATGTTGTCAATCTTGGAATCCGGGCGCGCGAAATACACGTACTCGAAGATACACGGCGTGTGCCGCAGCGTTGCGACGCACTGCTGCGTGTGCAGCCGTCCCGCCTCGTCGATGAACACCGCCTCGCCCGGGGCGATGTCGCGCACGAAGCGAAACGACAGGCTGTCGAGCGCCACAGACTCCGAGGCCAGCATCCACTCGGTGCCGCGCGGCGTGCGCCGCTCACCGAGCACCAGCGGCCGGATGCCGTTCGGATCGCGGAACCCGAGGATGCCGTGCCCGATGATCATCGCGACCACCGCGTAACCGCCACGGCAGCGGCGGTAGACGGCGCTCAGCGCCGCAAACACATCCGCCGGGGTAATGCGCGCGGCACCGACGCGCTGCAGCTCCGAGGCAAATACGTTCAGCAGCACCTCAGAGTCGGAGGTGGTGTTCAGATGGCGCCGGTCCTCGCGAATGAGGATCTCGGCGAGTTCGGTCGAATTGGTGAGATTGCCGTTGTGCGCCAGACAGATGCCGTAGGGCGCATTGACGTAGAAAGGCTGCGCCTCCGAGGCGCTGTCGCAACCGGCGGTCGGATAGCGCACGTGGCCGATGCCGACGTTGCCCTTGAGCTCGAGCATGTGATGCTGCTGGAACACATCGCGCACCAGGCCACTGCCCTTGCGCACGTAGAGTTCGCCCTCGGCCGAGGTCGCGATGCCGGCGGCATCCTGGCCGCGGTGCTGCAGCACGGTGAGCGCGTCATACAGACGCTGGTTGACCGCGCTGGTGCCAACGATGCCGACGATGCCACACATGCTGTTTTCAGCCCCCTAGGTGCGTACGTTCGCGGCGCCCGTGTGCGGCACGTGTGCCTCCCCCACGAGCGAGCGCAGGCCATTGGCGATCGATTCGCCGTACGGAATCATGAGGGAGTGTCGCCACCATCCCTCCTCGGGCAGCCGCAGCAGCTGCCCCAGGATGACGAACACCCCGAGCAGGAGAAAGCCACGCAGCAACCCGAAGGCGAAGCCGAGCAGCCGATCCATGCCGCTGAAGATCGACAGGCGCACGAAGTGACTGAGCAGTGCTCCGATGCCCGCGCCGAGCACGAGCACCAGCACCACGATGATCACGCGCGCCGCCCAGGGCCGCACGGCGGAGTCGGCCATCAGGCCCCCGAGGTGCGGCTCGATGAGGTCGGAAAAGTGCCAGGCGAGGAACAGCGCCACGATCCAGGCGCCGAGCGCGACCGCCTCGCGCAGAAAGCCGCGCATCGCACCGGCAACGGCCGAGATGAGAATGGCGGCAATAATCAGATAGTCCGTCAGGGTCATCGCAGTTGGTCGTGAGCGCGCGCGATTGCGCGCGGCGCGGATTGTACAAGAGACCGCCCGCGTTGCCTAAGTAACGCGTCACGCGCGCCGCCGGCGCTAATTCGGCACGATCGACCCGGAGTGCCCGGCGGCGTTGAGTTTGCTCTGCAGCTGCGTGGCGGCGGCGCGATCGTGCACCGGGCCGACGCGCACCCGGTACAGATGTCGCCCCGTCGAGCCCTGCGAGACGCTCGCTGCGAACCCCTGCCCCTTCAGCTGGTGCGCCAGGCGATCCGCGTTGGCACGACTGGCGAAGCTGCCGAGCTGCACCACCAGGGCAGCGCTGCCCTCGCCCGCCACGACGGGCGCGGCTGCCGGGGAGGGCATCGCGGACGCTGTCTGGGTGGGTGGCGGGGCCGGCACAGCGGAGACCGCCGGCGCGGTGGCCGCTGCCGCGGGTGTGTCCTTGCCCGGCGCGGGCGCGCTCACATTCGCCGGCGCCGTCAGCGCCTGCGGCGCCGCGCTCTGCGGCTGCGCCGCCTCGCTGCGTGCGCGCGTGTCGTCGCCCAGATTGATGGTGTAGGAGCGTAATGGCGGTTCCTCCGCGGATGCGACCACGGCGCGCGGCGCGGACTTGATCGGCCCCGTCAATAGCTCGGGCACCAACAGCACGATCAGCGCCACGAGGATGATCGCGCCCGTCAACCGTTCTTTCACCAGATCACCCACGATTGGGGCTAAACCGCGCAAAGCAAGCGCGGCGCACACCGCCCTTTGAAGTCCGAGGCGCCGCCTGCGCGGCCTGTCGCTAGTATATCCGAAGCCATTCGAGCGCCGGACCCACCGTGTGCAGCGAGCCGCAGACGACCACACGATCCCCGGGGCGCGCCTCGGCGCGCGCCCGCTCACACCCGGCGACCACGGAGGGCGCGAGCACCACGGTGTCAGCCGGGCGCGCCAGACGCTGCGCCAGCTCCTCGGCGCTGCCGCCGCGCGGACCCGGCAGCGCGCACACGATCCAGCGGTCGATGACGGCGGCGAGCGCCGCCGCGATCGCCCCCGCGTCCTTGTCCCTGAGTACGCCGATGACCGCGAAGGTGCGGCCCGCGGCGCTGCCCTGCGGCAGCGGCCGCGCGGCGAGCTCGGCGGCGAGCACGCGCGCGGCGGGTTCGTTGTGGGCAATGTCCAAGATCCACTCCACCTCCCCCGGCAGCACCTGGAAGCGCCCGGGGAGCTGCACGCTGCGTAGTGCCCGGCCCACGCGTTGCGAATCCGGTGCGGCCAGCACGCGCGCGGCGCGCGCCGCACGCGGGTTCAGTTCAGCGCTCGCCGTGAGCGCTTCCAGCGCGGCGAGCGCGGTGGCGGCGTTGCGATACTGGATGTCTCCGGCGAGCACTGGGGGCGGCAGATCCGAGAGTGTTACGGCGAGCCCTTGGTACTCCCAGCTGTGCGCGGCCACGTGCCACAGAAAGTCACGCTCGGCGATCACAGCCCGCGCGCCGCGCTCCTGTAACACCGCGTAGACGCTCGCGGGCATGTCCGCGGTACCGAGCACCGCGGGGCGCTGCGCGCGGAAGATCCCGGCCTTCTCCGCGCCGATGAGCTCGAGGGTATCGCCGAGCCAGTCGCGATGGTCAAATCCGACCGAGGCGAGCACCGCGACATCCGCGTCGATCAGATTGGTGGCATCCAGGCGTCCGCCGAGGCCCACCTCGAGCACCGCGACATCGACGCCGCGGGCCGCAAAGATCAGGAGTGCGGCGAGGGTGTTGTACTCGAAGAACGTGAGCGTGGTCGCCCCGCGGGCGGCCTCGATGCGCTCGAAAGCGCCGATGAGCTCAGGGTCGGACGCCTCCACCCCGCCCACCCGGATGCGCTCGTTGTAGCGCACCAAATGCGGTGAGGTGAAGAGTCCGGTACGCGCTCCGAGGCTGCACAGCAGCGCCTCAAGATGCGCCGCGACCGAGCCCTTGCCGTTGGTGCCGCCCACGGTAATGACGGCACTGGCCGGTTCGGTCAAGTCGAGCGCGCGCGCCACGAGGGACACGCGGGCGAGTCCCATGTCGATGCTCTTGGGATGCACCGACTCCTGCAGCGTCAGCCAGTCCGCGAGCGTACGCACGGCGCGGGTACGGGGTGGGCGCCGTGCGCGCCTCAGGCGGCGGCGGCGGGCAACTTCAGCAGCAGGCGCAGCAGCGCTGCGATGCGGTCGCGCATGTCGCGCCGGTCCACGATCATGTCGATCGCGCCGTGCTCGAGCAGGAATTCGCTCCTCTGGAATCCCTCGGGAAGCGTCTCACGCACGGTCTGCTGGATGACGCGCGGGCCGGCAAAACCGATCAGCGCGCGCGGCTCGGCGAGGTTCAGGTCACCGAGGAACGCCAGACTCGCCGACACCCCGCCGGTCGTCGGGTCGGTCAGCACGGAGATGAACGGCAGGTGCGCCTGCGCCAGACGCGAGAGCGCTGCGGCGGTCTTCGCCATCTGGAAGAGCGAGTACAGCGCCTCCTGCATGCGCGCGCCGCCGCTCGCCGAGAAGCACACGAACGGGCGGCGCTCCTGGATGCAGTAGTCGGTGCCGCGCTTGAAGCGCTCACCGACGACCGATCCCATCGAGCCGCCGAGGAACTGAAACTCAAAGGCACACGCCACGATCGGCAGCGCGTGCAGAGTGCCCGTGAGCACGATCAGGGCATCACTCTCCCCGGTCGCCTTCTGTGCCTGGGCGAGTCGATCGCGGTAGCGCTTGCTGTCGCGGAACTTCAGCGGATCCTCCGGCGCGATCGCAGCGCCGATCTCCTCGATTGTCCCCGGATCGAGGAAGCGCTCGAGCCGCTCGCGCGCGCCCATGCGCATGTGATGGCTGCACTTGGGGCACACGTACAGATTGCGTTCCAGCTCGGCGCGGTAAAGCACCGCATCGCAGGCGGGGCACTTGATCCACAGCCCCTCCGGCACCGAGCGCGTACGCCGCTCGGTCTTGATGCGGGAGGGCATGATCTTTTCGAACCAGGACATCTAGGCGCGGGGGCTCGCTCTTGGGTACTGGCGGCGGATCATAGCCGATCGGGCGAAGACACCTCCTGCAGGGGCGGCACCGGCAGAGCGAACACGGCCGGATAGCGCACCCGCACGAGGTAGAGGCCCGCGGCCGGCGCGGTGGGCCCCCCGAGCGTGCGATCGCGCCCCTCGAGCACCTCGCGTGCCCAGGCGGGAGCTGCGTCCCCGCGTCCCACGCGGATGAGGAGCCCGGCGATGTTGCGCACCATGTGGTGCAGAAAGGCATTGGCGGTCGCCTCGATCGTGAGCCAGTCCCCGCAGCGCACGACGCTCAGCTTCTCCAGGCGGCGGATCGGGGACTTGGCCTGGCATTCCGCGGCACGAAAGGCGCTGAAGTCATGCTCACCCACGAGCACGCGTGCGGCTTCCTCCATGCGCTCCACGTCGAGCGGGCGGTGCACCCAGGCCGCGCGCTGCGCGTAGAGCGCCGCGCGCGCGCCGCGGTTCAGGATGAGGTAACGATAGGTGCGCGCCTCGGCGCTGTAGCGCGCGTGAAAGTGATCCGGCACGGGCTGCGCCCAGCCGAGGCTGACGTCCGCCGGCAGCTCGCTGTTCGCCCCGAGCACCCAGCTGCGCACGGAGCGCTCGGCAGCGGTGTCAAAATGGGCCACCTGTCCTGAGGCATGCACGCCCGCGTCGGTGCGCCCGGCGCACACGAGCGCCACGGGCGCATCGGCGATGCGGCTGAGCGCACGCTCGGTGACCGCCTGTATGGAAGCGACCGCGGGCTGCGCCTGCCAGCCCGCGTAGGCGCTGCCGTCGTATTCGACGCCGACAGCAATTCGGGCCACGCGCTTCGCGCCGCCTATGCGAAGGGGGCGGAGGTGTTCAGCCCGGGAGCGATTCGATGAGGCGCTGCGCTTCCTGCTTCTGCGCCGCCGAGCCCTCGGTGAGCACTTCCTCGAGGATGTTGCGCGCACCGTCCGGATCGCCCATGTCCATGTAGGCGCGCGCCAGATCGAGCTTGGTGCCGACCTCGCTCATGGTGACGGGCTCGAGGTCCGGCAACGCCAGATCCTCGGAGGCGAGGCGCTGCGTGGCTGCGAAGGCCGCGTCCGGCACGGTCGCCGTACCCACATCCAGATCCAGGGTTCCTCCCTGCGCCTCGTGCGTGTCGGTGGCGACACCGACGTCCAAATCCACCTGATCGTGTGAGCGGTGTGTGCCGGTGGCGTCGCCCACGTCCAGGTCCAGTCCCTGCCCGCTCAGGGCGCGCAGGCGCGAGGTCGCCGAGCCGTCCGGCAGCGCCGTGCTCGTCTGCGTGAGCGCCGCCTCGAGTTCGTTCTGGTCGAACTGCCAGGCGCCGGTGGTCGCACCCGTCTCCTCCTTGGCCGCGCGACGGTGCGCATCTTCCATGAGGCGGCGCGACTGCTCGTCCAGTCCCGCCACCAGTGTCGGGCCCTCCGGGGTGGACGCGGCGGCCGAAGTAATGCCCGGCTGATCGACCGTATCGACCTGCGAGCCGCCGAGCTCGAGACCGAGGTCATCGACGGCCAGTTCGGCCGTGTGCTCGCTCACGCCCGGGCGCATGGCGCGATCGAGCTTCTGACGCAGGGTCGGGTTGTCCGGCGGGTTCAGCTGCGGCTGCTCCACCGTCGGGCCTTCCATCTCCGCGGTACCGGAGCGCCCGCCCTGACGCATCTTGGAGGTCATCTGACGCGTCGCGCCGGTGGTGGCACTGGTAAAACTATTCTCCAGCGCGAGGTTGCGGTCGGTGATGCCCGACTGGGACTCCGCCGTGGCGTCCAGATCGCCCACTGCCGAGCCGATATCCAGATCCACGCCCTGCTGCGATTCGGCCGGCACCGGCTCATCGCCCAGCAGGTCAAAGTCCACGCGGCTCTGACCGCCCTCCAGATCCAGATCCACGCCGCCGGCGGTGGCTCCGGCCACTGCGCCGCCGCCGGAGAACAGCGGATCCTCAGGGGCAAGCTGCTTGCCCATGATCAGCATCTTTTCCCATTCTCCGGGCGCAGCCTCCGAGCGGCTCTGCGCGAGCTCCCGTGCGCTCGTCAGGAACTGCTCCTTGTTGCCCCAGACGAAGAACACTTCCAGGAGCTTCAGCTTCAGGTCGCGGCGACCCGGCTCTCGGCTGATGGCGATGCGGATCAGATCCGCGGCCTGGTCGTACAGGCCATACGCCATGTGGAAGTCAGCCTCGGCCAACGGATCACCCTGATCGAGGTTGATCGCGGTCTCGCTGCTGATGGTCTCATCGCTCGCCACGTGCTTGGGCGCAGCCACTCCGGGGTGCGCGCCGGTGGCCCCCAGACGCGGCCGCTCATGCGATCCGGTTTCTTCGACGAGGAAGGCGGCCTCAGGCAGCGGCGCGGCCGCCCCTCGCCCCACCGGCGCGCGCGGCGCTACGGGCGGGGGTGGCGGCGGCTCGGGGTCGAAGCGGGGGCTCATCGTGCCCAGATCCGCCGTGTCGGCACCCTCGGCCGCAAGGCGCCCGAGCGAATCATCGAACTCGCTCGTGCGGCGCGCACGCAGCAGTCGCGAAGCGAAGAACCCGAGGAGCCCGAGCGCGATCAGTGCCAGCACCCACCAGTAGCTGAGCAGCGTATCGAGGAATGATCCGCCGCCAGCCGGTGCGGGCTTCGCCTTCACCGGCGGCGCCTTCGCCGCGGGCACGGGTGCCGGTGCCGCCTCGACTGCCGGGGCGGGCGCCGGTTCGCTCTGCACGGCCGGGGCCTGTTCGGCAGGCGTGGGCGTGAGGGCGGGCGCGGGCGCCGGTGTCGTGGCGCTCGCGGGCGGTGCCGCCGCAGGAGCCGGCGTGGGAGCCGGCGCGGGCGCAGCCTGTTTGGCGGCGGCCTGTGCCTGCATGCGTGCGAGTTCCTGGTTCTTCAGCTCGAGGAGTCGCTTGGCTTCGCTCTCCTGGGCGGCTTGCTGCGCGGCCTGTTGCGCGGCTTGCTGCGCGGCGGCCGTGCCCTTGGGGGCGCTCGGGGCCGGCGGTGTCGCGTTCACGGCCGCGGGCTCATTCTCAGACGGGGTCACCAGCTTCAGCCGTCCAGGCTGCGCGGCGGTCGAAGCCGTCGCGTTCGGGGTCGCCGAGCGCCACGCGGCGTACTGGCGGCGGATCTCCGCCGTCGCCGCACTCGGGGATATCGCGGCCGCGTCGGAAGCCTCCGGAATGCGCAGCACCGCGCCCGAGCGCAGCACGTTCATGTTCTGGCGGAAGGCTTGCGGGTTCGCCTGGTAGATTGCCAGCATCCAGCTGCGCGCGGTCGGGGAATTGGCGCCCGCGCCGGCCACACCACTCGCGATACCCGACAGCGTCTCTCCGCGATGCACGAGATGGGACGAAGCGCCTGCCTCGCCGCCGCCCGTCGAAACCGGGGCGGGCGCGGCGTGCGCGGCACGTGCCGGTGATGGGGCTCGGGACGGGGCTGGAGTCGGACTCGGACTCGGACTCGGAGTCGGGGCGGCGGTGGCGGTCGAGGTTTCCGCCGGGGTCGTCGCGGGCTGCTCAGCCGCTGCGGCAGCGGCGGGTGGTGCGGGCGGCGGCGGTTCGGCCGCGCGCGCAATGGAACCCTCGCGGGCGCCGACGCCGGTCGCCGGCGCGCTCACCGGGGCACTGGCGACGGCGGCTCCGCCGGGTGCGTAAACGGGTGGATCGAGCAGCATCGTGTACTCGCGCACCAGGTGGCCGCGCGCCCAGTTCACTTCAATCAGCAGCGTCACGAAGGGCTCGGAAATCGGATCCGCGGACTTGAGCTTGATGATCTCCCGACCGTCTGTCGTGCGCACCAGCTTCAGCTGCACGCTATTGAGGTACGCCGGCCATTCGAGGCCGACCTTGCTGAAAGTATCGCGCGAGGCGAGCTGGACCTGCACCGTGTTGAGCTCGTCCGGGGCGACGTCAACGAGCTCGATCTCCGCATCGAGCGGTGCATTGAGCGGCGACGAGAGATGAATATCTCCCAGACCTAGGGCAAACGCTGCTGAAGGCAAAACCAGCAGCAATGCCAGCGCCCGAGTGGAGCGTTTGGCGAGCATCAGGGCACCCCGACACGAATCATTGGGTGAAATATCTTGTGAAAACAACAGGATGGGGCATAAACGGCGACCCCCCCATCAATCCCGCGGCAATATAACTTAAATAGGCCGCCGGGCCAAAGTCTCTGCGATCTGCAGGCTGTTGGTGGCCGCCCCTTTGCGCACATTGTCAGCTACAACCCATAAGTTAAGTCCACGGTCCGGGGCGAGATCTTCACGGATTCTGCCGACATAAACTGTGTCGCGGTTCGCTGCCTCGGTAGCCGCCGTGGGGTACCCACCGAGCCGCGGCTCGTCCAAAACCGTGACGCCCGGCGCATTGCGCAGCAGTTCACGGGCCGTGTCCGCGCTTAAGGCTCGTCGTGTTGTGATGTGCACCACCTCGGAATGCCCGTAAAACACCGGCACGCGCACCGCGGTGGCATTCACGCGCAGCTCAGGATCGCCGAGGATCTTGCGCGTCTCCCATACGATCTTCATCTCCTCGCGGGTGTAGCCGTTGTCCTGGAAAACATCGATGTGCGGTACGCAGTTGAAGGCGAGTTGCTTGGCGTCCCCGGCAGTTTCGATCGGGCCTTTACCGCTTAACGCCGCGATCGACTGACGCGCGAGTTCCTCGAGCGCCGCCCGGCCGGCCCCGGAGACGGACTGGTAGGTCGCGACGTCGATGCGCTCGATGCCGGCGGCGTCGTAGAGCGGCTTGAGCACCACCACCAGCTGAATCGTCGAGCAGTTCGGGTTGGCAATGATCCCGCTCGTGCCGATGCCGGCGAGTGCCTGCGGGTTCACTTCCGGCACGACGAGCGGCACATCCTCGCGGTAGCGGAACTCGGAGGTGTTGTCGATGACGAGGCAGCCGGCGGCGAGCGCACGCGGCACGTGTTCGCGTGATACGGCCGCTCCGGCGGAGAACAACGCGAAATCGCACTGCGCGAAATCAAATGTCTTCAGCTCTCGGACCGGGTAGCTGCGCCCACGGAAGCTGACACTGCGACCGAGGGAGCGTTCGCTGGCGAGCGCATACAGCTCGGCGACAGGAAAGTCGCGTTCCTCGAGCACGCTGATCATTGTCTCGCCGACGAGGCCGGTCGCCCCGACGACGGCTACCCTGAACTTTCTATCCATGTGTGCTGCCACGACCTTCAAGCGTGCGGAGCGGTGATGTCAGGAGTCGCTGACCTGACGTCCATATTCTGCGCGCGATGGCGCAGATACTGATCCATGAGCACGATGGCGAGCATCGCCTCGGCGATCGGCGTGGCGCGCAGTCCCACGCACGGGTCGTGCCGCCCGGTGGTCTCGATCTCGACCGCATTGCCGTGCACGTCGATGGTGCTGCCGGGGATCTGAATGCTCGAGGTCGGCTTCAGTGTCAGGTGTGCAATCACATCCTGCCCGGAAGAGATGCCGCCCAGGATCCCGCCGGCGTGGTTGCTGCGAAAACCCCCGGGCGTGAGCTCATCGCGATGCTCGCTGCCGCGTTGCGCCGCCGCGCGCGTGCCCGCGCCGATCTCCACCGCCTTGACCGCGTTGATGCTCATGAGGGCGTGCGCGATGTCGGCATCGAGGCGGTCGAACACCGGCTCACCGAGTCCGGGGGGCACGCCACTCGCCACCACCGTGACGCGCGCCCCGATCGAGTCGCCCTCGGCGCGCACTTTCCAGATGAGTGCTTCGAGCTCTGCGATGCGCTTTGGATCCGGACAGAAGAAGGGATTCTGGTAGGCGAAGGGCGGATCGACGGGCGCGATCTCGAGCGCGCCCACCTGGCTTAAGTAGCCGTAGATGCGCACGCCCAGGCGCTGCGCCAGATAGCGGCGCGCGATCGCGCCCGCGGCGGTGCGCATGACGGTCTCGCGCGCCGAGGAGCGCCCGCCACCGCGGTAGTCACGCAACCCGTACTTCTGCTGATAGGTGTAGTCCGCATGGCCGGGGCGGAAGCGGTCCTTGATCTTGTCGTAGTCGCGCGAGCGCGCGTCCGTGTTCTCGATGAGAATGCCGATCGGCGTGCCGGTCGTACGCCCTTCAAACACCCCCGAGAGGATGCGCACCTGATCGCCCTCGCGGCGCTGACTCACAAAGTGCGACGTGCCGGTGCGGCGCCGGTCGACGTCCTGCTGCAGGTGCGCCTCGGTGAGCTCCAGTCCCGGCGGGCAGCCATCGACGATGCAGCCGAGGGCCGGCCCGTGGCTCTCCCCAAAGGTGGTGACGGTGAAGAGTCTGCCGATGGAATTGCCGGACATGCGCCTTCAGTGTGCCTGCAGTTGCTCGCGCGTGAGCAGGAACACCCCGCCGCCGCCGCGCTCGAATTCAAGCCACACGAAGGGCCGGCGGGGAAAGGCGCGTCGCAACGCGTGCTCGCTGTTCCCCACCTCGACCACGAGCAGCCCGCGCGGGCGCAGATGCCGGCCCGCATCGCGCAGGATGATCCGTACCGAATCAAGTCCCGTGCGGCCGGCCGCGAGTGCCACGCGTGGTTCGTGCCGATACTCCGGCGGCAGTCCCTGCAGCTCGCGCGCCCCCACGTAAGGCGGATTCGTCAGGATGATATCGTAGGTGCTGCCCCGCAGCGCGCGGAAGTGATCGGATCTCAGCAAGCGTACGCGCCGCCCGAGGCGGTGCAGGCGCACGTTGGCGCCGGCCACTTCCAGGGCCGCCGCACTGATATCGACCGCATCCACGCGCGCGCGCGGCAGCGCCCGGGCGGCGGCAATCGCCAGGCACCCGGAGCCGGTCCCCAGATCGAGCACGCGCTTAACGCGCGCCGGATCGATCCACGGCCGGAAGCGCCGCTCGATCAGCTCCGCGAGCGGCGAGCGCGGCACCAGCACCCGCGTGTCGACCTTGAAGCGCAGGCCCGCAAAGAAACTGACGCCGGTGAGATACGCGGCGGGGATGCGTTCGCTGACGCGCCGCCTGAGAAGTTCCGCGGCGCGCTGCGCGGCGCGGGCGCTGACGCGGCGCCGATAGTGCGCCGCGCCCGCATCGTGCGGCAGCTCAAGCGCGTGCAGCACGAGCGCGGCGGACTCGTCCCAGGCGTTATCGGTGCCGTGCCCGAAAAACACGCGCGCGCGCTTGAGGCGCCGCGCGCCCTGCGCAATCAGTGCGCGCACCGTCGGCCGCGGCGTACGCCGCCCGGCGCGCCGGCCGGTATGAAATAATTGCCTCATGCTCATGACACCGGCCCGCTGGCTCCTCACCGCCGCCGCGCTCTGCGCCGCCGCGGCGGGCTTTTATCTGGCGCGCCAAATTGACAGGGGTGGCCCGCAGCTGGCAAGCGGCACCTGGTTCCCCCAGGCGCACGCGGTCGGGGCCTTTGAGCTCGAGGACCTCAGCGGACACCCCTTCACGCAGCAGGACCTCGCCGGCACCCCAACGCTGGTCTTCTTCGGCTTCACGCACTGCCCGGACGTGTGCCCGACGACCCTGGTGAAGCTTGCGCAGATCAGGCAGCAGGCGGCGCTCGCGCAGCTGCGGGTGCTGTTCGTCACGGTCGATCCGCAACGCGACACCCCGCAGGCGCTCTCGCAGTACGTGCACGCGTTTGATCCGCACTTTGAGGGCCTGACCGGGGAGCCGGCGGCGATCGGTGCGCTCGCCAAACACTTCGGCGTCGCCGTAAACCGCGTGGAGCTGCCCGGCGGGGACTACACCATGGATCACTCGGCGGTCGTGTTCCTGCTGAACGCCGAGGCGCAAGTCGTCGCCATATTCACCCCGCCGTTTGAGGTGAAGAGTTTCGTCGCGGACCTGCACACCGCGGCGCCTTACCTGCAAAGCAGCCGGCACTGACATTGAAGGACCCAGACCCGGACAGCGCCACCGCGCGCGCCTTTGTCGCGCTCCAGTACGTGTTGCCGCAGCACTGGCTGACCACTCTGGTGCATGCGCTCGCGCGCAGCCGCGTGGCGCTGCTGAAAAACGCGCTCATCGAGGCTTTCCTCGCCCACTTTCACCCCGACATGAGCGATGCCGAGCAACCCGACGCGCGCCAGTACGAGACTTTCAATGCCTTCTTCACCCGCGCCCTGCGCGCGGGCGCCCGCCCGGTCGACCCGGATCAGCGGGCGCTGGCTTCGCCGGTCGATGGCACCGTGAGCCAGATCGGGCGTCTCGATGGCTCCTACCTGGTGCAGGCCAAGGGACACGCCTACACCCTCGAGGCCCTGCTCGATGAGGAGGCGTCCTGGGCGCCGACCTTCAGAGGCGGCGCGTTCGCCACGCTCTACCTGGCACCCTTCAACTATCACCGCATCCACATGCCGCTCGCCGGCGCGCTGCGCGCCGCCTGGTACGTGCCCGGGCAGCTGTTCAGCGTCAACCCGACGACCGCGGCCAGCGTGCCGGGACTGTTCGCGCGTAACGAGCGCATCGTGTGCGTGTTCGAGGCGAGGGCACTCACCTTCGCCCTGGTGCTGATCGGGGCATTGTTTGTCGGCAGCATGTCCACGGTCTGGCATGGCGAGGTGACGCCGCGCCACCCGCGGCGGCGCACGCTGCTGCCGCTGGCGGGGGCAACGGCCGCGCTGCCGAAGGGCGCCGAGATGGGTCGCTTCAACATGGGCTCCACCGTCATTCTGCTGCTGCCCGCGGGCGCGGGCGAGTGGCTGCCCGAGCTCTCCAGCGGCAGCACGGTGCGCGTGGGCCAAACGCTCGCGCGGCTCACATGAGCCGCGACGATCCGGGGGACTGGCGCCCGAGCGCCTCACGCGCGCGCCTCGCCGCGCGCGCCGCGCTCCTGGCGCGGGCGCGGGCATTCTTCGCCGCACGCGCCGTGCTCGAAGTCGATACACCGCTCATCGTCAACTCAGCGGTGAGCGATGTGCACATCCACTCGGCCACCGTGTGGCTCAACGCGCCGGAAGCCGCCGCCGGCGACGCCTCGCGCACCCCCTACTTTGTGCACACCTCGCCCGAATACGCCATGAAACGCCTGCTGGCAGCGGGCAGCGGCGACATCTACCAGATCTGCCACGTGGCGCGCGGCTTCGAGTCCGGGCGCGTGCACAACTCTGAGTTCACGCTCATCGAGTGGTACCGCCTGGGCTTTAGCCTCGATGCGCTCATGAGCGAGGTCGAGGCGCTGGTGCGCGAGTTGCTGGCAGAGCCGGCAGCGCGGCGCCGCGTGGAGCGGCTGAGCTACCGGGAGGTGTTCCTGCGCGAACTTAACCTGGATCCCTATGCGGCGGATCTTGAGGCACTCGCACAGGCGGCCGCGGGCGCCGGTTTCCGCAGCCCGGGCAAGCACGGTCGCGATGAGTACCTGGAAGTGCTGATGGGGACGCACATCGGCCCGCGGCTGGGCCGCGATGCGCTGACCTTTGTCTACGGTTATCCGGCCAGTCAGGCGGCGCTCGCGCGTCTGGATCCGCAAGATCCGCGCGCCGCGCAGCGCTTTGAGCTCTATGTCGATGGGCTCGAGCTCGCCAATGGCTTCCACGAACTCACTTCCTGCCAGGAGCAGCGTCTGAGGTTTGAACGCGACAACGCCGAGCGGCGCAGGCTCGGCTTACCGGTGCACGCACTGGATGAGCGGCTGCTGGCATCACTCGCTCACGGCCTGCCGGACTGCGCAGGCGTCGCTCTGGGCTTTGATCGCACACTCATGCTCGCCACCGGGGCCACTCATATCGATGAGGTATTGGCGTTCCCGACCTCGCGGGCCTGAGAATGCGCACCTGCGCTCACGGTAACGCCCTCATGAGTGTCACGACCACACGCTACCCGTTCACGGATAAGCCGGCCGACTATCGGCGCCTGGCGCAACAGCTCGAGGCGCTGCTGGCGGGTGAAACCGACCTGATCGCAAACGCGGCCAACACCGCGGCGCTGCTGTTCGATGCACTGCCCGCCATCAACTGGGCTGGTTTCTACTTCCTCAGGTCAGGCGAGCTTGTCGTGGGACCGTTCCAGGGCAAACCCGCCTGCGTGCGCATCCCGCTCGGCCGGGGCGTGTGTGGGAGCGCCGCGGCCGAGCGGCGCACGCTGGTCGTGCCGGACGTGCAGGCGTTTGCCGGCCACATCGCCTGCGATGCCGCCTCGCGCTCCGAGATCGTGGTGCCGCTGCTCGATGCGGGCACGCTGCTCGGCGTACTCGATATCGACAGCCCGCAGCCAGCGCGCTTTGATGCGGCCGATGCCGCCGGACTTGAGCATCTGGCGGCGCTGTTCATGGCCGCGACTCCCGCGGCCGCACGCGCGCTAAGCGCCGCATGACCCCGGCCCGTCTGTCGGCGCGTGGCCTGCTGGCCGGTGCGGGCGCGTTCACGATCTGGGGGGTGTTCCCCGTCTACCTGTATCCGCTGCGCGAGGTGCCCGCGCTGCAGGTCATCGCGCATCGCATCTGCTGGTCGTGCGTTTTCATCCTGGCGTGGATGCTGTGGCGCGGGGAACTCGGGCGCCTGTCGGCCATCCTCACGCGCCCCGCGCTGCTGGCGCGCCTCACGCTCAGCGCCCTGCTCATCAGTGGCAACTGGCTGGTGTACGTGTGGGGCGTGAGCCACGGCCACGTCATTGATACGAGTCTTGGCTATTACATCGGCCCGCTCATGAACGTCGTGCTCGGTATCTTCGTCCTGCGTGAGCGCTTAAATCCGGTGCAATCGCTCGCCGTCGCCCTCGCGGCGGTCGCAGTGGCCTACATCACGCTCGAGGCCGGACGGCCCCCCTGGATCGCGTTAACGCTCGCGGTGAGCTTTTCGCTCTACGGACTCGTGCGCAAACTCATCAGCGTGGAGGCGCTGCCGGGGCTTGCCACCGAGACGACACTGCTCATGCCGCTCGCGGCGGCCTACCTGGTGTGGTGCGAGGCGGCCGGCAGCGGCGCGCTGACACGCTCGGGCGCTGAAGTGGCGGCACTGCTGGTGGGAAGCGGACTTGTGACCGCACTGCCGCTCTTTCTCTTCGCGTACGCCGCGCGCCTGCTGCCCTACTCGACGGTGGGCGTGCTGCAGTTCATTGGCCCGAGCCTGCAGCTCGCCTGCGGCGTGCTGCTGTTTCACGAGCGCTTCGACGGCGCGCGTGCGGTGGGATTCGTGCTGATCTGGCTGGCGCTGGCGATCTACGCCACCGACGGGCTGCTGCGCTCGCGCGCCGCCAACGCCGCGCGCGCCTGAGAGCGCGGCGCCGCCGGAGTTTTTACTGCTTGCCGCGCGAGAGGTACGCGCCGGTGCGCGTATCGATACGGATGACTTCGCCCTCGTTGATGAACAGCGGCACGCGCACGACGGCGCCCGTCTCGAGCTTCGCGGGCTTCTGACCGCCGGTGGCGGTGTCGCCGCGCAGTCCCGGATCGGTCTCGACGATCTTCAGCTCGATGTGCGGAGGCGGCGTCACGAGCAGCGGCACGTTGTTCCACAGCGTCACGACGCACACGATGCCGTCCTTGAGCCACTGCGCGTTGTCGCCCACCGCGGCCTTGCCCGCCGTGTACTGCTCGAAACTCTCGGGCACCATGAAGTGCCAGAAGTCCCCGTCCTGGTAAAGATACTGCATGTCAGTATCGACCACGTCGGCCGCCTCGAGGGACTCCCCCGAACGGAACGTCTTCTCGATCGTGCGGCCAGTCTTGAGGTTGCGCACCTTGATGCGGTTGAACGCCTGGCCTTTGCCGGGCTTCACGAACTCGTTCTCGATCACCGCGTACGGATCGCCGTCGAGCAGGACTTTGAACCCCCCACGGATCTCGCTGGTGGTGTAGCTGGCCATTACTTATCTCGCGGTCTTGTGAGCCGCGCAACGCGCGGCCCGCTCAAAAAGGGCCGCGTATGATAGCGGCAAGCCCTCAGAGCCGCCAGCCGCGCCTGCGGGTGGACTTTCAGCGCGCGAGACGGATGCGGCGCCAGTGCGCCACGGCGGCCACGATGGCAAGTACCCCGAGCCCCTCGTGCAGCACGGCCGCCCCCTCGTGCCACGGGCCGGTCGTGTAATAGAGCGCGTAGCCGCTGACCACCAGCACGATGGCGCAGCCGCCCAGCCACAGGCCCGAGACACGGTTAGCGGAGGCGGACCAGCGCGCGTAGATATGCCCCGCCCCGAGCCAGCCAAAAAGAAAGACCGCCGCCACGGCGATAAGGCCGTGCACGCGCAGCAGCGGCGCCTCTGAAGGATTGGGCAGCGTGCCGAACTCGTTGTGCTGCGGGAAGGCGAAATGCGCCACGAGCCACAAAGCCCCGGTGAGCCACAGCAGTGCCGCAGCGCCGAGCACCGCGGCGCGCATGCCGCGCGCCATGGGTGCGCGTTCGGCGCGCAGGGCGAGCTCGGCAGGCGTTGCGTGCAGGCGTGGCATCGGGCTTACCCGCGCGAGGCCGGCTGCAGCACGACCTGCCACAACGCCAGCAGCCAGCGCACTCCTTCGGTCACGTGCTCGCACGAAAGCGTGGCGCCGGCGATGTTCTTGATGTCGGTGCGTACCGCGAGCGCCGCCAGATCCTCACGCCCCGCGAACTGCCGCCGCCACGCCGCGCTGCGGATCTCCCCGCCGTGACTCTCGCGGTAACTCAAGACCTCCGGCGTACCGAGCCGCCCGGCCGCGTCGATCGAGACGGCGTAGGTGATGAAGTCCTCCTTGCCGATCACTTCATCAATGAACACGTAGCCGAGGGTCTGTGCGCCCGCCAGGGCCCGAAATACGCGCAGGCTGCGATGCGGCGGCTGCGCGCCGGCGCGCGCGGCGACCTGTGCATGCTGCGTGTCCGTGAGGGTGAGCAGCACCTCGACGAAGTGTTCCGCCTGCGGGAAAAGCGCCCTTTGCGCCTCCTCGACCGACAGGTAATCCGCGGCGACCACCACCTGGGCGGGGGCGGCGCCGAGGAGCGCCAGGGCACCGAGCCAGCCGGCCGGATCTGCGCGGGACATTGCAGCCTCTCAAATGCGAATGATTCTTAATCACTGTACCATAGGGGTGTCACTTTCATGAACTGCCTGCCCTCAGCCGCGCGCGCACCCCTGGAGCCACCCCTGCCGGTGTGGCTGCGCCGCATGCGTGTCCTCATGGGAACCTCGGTTGTCATCGAGGCGCAGGCGGCATCGCCCGGGCGCGCCCGGGCCGGGATCGAGTGCGCCTTCGCCGCGGTGGCAGAAGTGGCGCTGTGCCTTAACCCACAGCATCCGGGCAGTGACCTGCGGCGGATCAACGCTGCCGCCCTCGGTGAACCGGTGCGCATCGGCAGCGGCACACGCGAGGTGCTGCGCTTCGCCCAGGCACTGCACGCGTGCAGCGCGGGCGTCTTCGATCCTTGCCTGCCGCTGCGACCCGGGCGACTTGCGGATCTGGAAATCACGGCGGTCGCGGCCATCTGCCATGCGCCGCTTGCGCTCGATTGTGGCGGCATAGCCAAGGGCTTTGCGGTGGACTGCGCGGTCGCAGCGCTGCAGGCTGCCGGCTGTCCTGCGGGACTGGTCAACGCGGGCGGGGACGTGCGCGTATTCGGTGCCACGCGCGCAACGATCCTGCTGCGCCGTCACAACGAGCGCTATCGGGCCGTGCAACTTGCGGAGGCTGCACTCGCGGTGAGTGATCGGGATGCGCCGCACGCGCCTTCGGGTCATCGCGGCTACTACGTGCGCGGCGGCACTGCCGCGAGCACGCGCCGCTATGCGGCCGTACGCGCACGCACCGCCATGAGTGCCGATGCCCTCACCAAGTGCGTGCTGCTGTGCCCGAGCGCAGTGGCGCGGGCGCTGTTGGCGCAGTTCGACGCCGCGGCACTCTAGCTTTTCACCTCAGCTTTCCGCGACATCGCTCACGCGGGCCCGTCGCGCGCGGGTGCTAGAATCCGCCGCTGCCGCGAGCCCACTGTGGAGGGCGACTTGACCGAGCCGAACGCCGTGCCGCTCATCGTGCTGAGTTCGGCACGCGATCCCGTGGAGGCCATCAACAGCTTGCTGCGGCGGGCCGGCCATCCGGTGCATTGCACCTGGATCCCGGCGCTGCGCGATCTGGGGGATGCGCTCGGGCAGATCAACCCGGAACTGCTGGTGCAGGTGGCCAATACGCCCGCCGAGCTCACCCCCGTCATCGGCCTGCGTGATCAGCTGGCGCCCACCGTGCCGGTGCTGCTGCTCGCCCCGGCCGCGGATGAAGCCGTGATCGCCCAGGCCATCGAGCGCGGGGCGCGCGATGCGGTAACGCTTGCGCATCCGGCGCGCCTGCAGGCGGTGATGCTGCGTGAGCTGGGCGTGTTTCGGACCGAGCGCGCGCTCGGCGCGACGCAGAAATCCGCCCACGACGCGCGCAGCCAGCTCGACGTGGTCCTGCAGCGCTCCAACGACGCCATCATCCAGGTGCAAGAGGGCATCGTCACCGAGGCCAACCCGGCCTGGCACGAGCTGTACGGCGTCGAGGATGGCATCAGCGGTCAGCCCGTCATGGATCTGTTCGAGGAATCCACGCACGCGGCACTGCGCGGCGCACTCGCGGCGTGTCAGCAGGGCCGCTGGAGCGATCACGCGCTGCGCGCCAACGCGCTGCTCACCGACGGCACGGTACTGCCGCTGGAAATCACGCTCACGCTCGGCGAACACGAGGGCGAGCCGGTCGTGCACCTGGTGGTGCCGTCGCGCCCGCGCGCGGAGCAGTTCGTCACTACCGCGCCGGCGGCGACGACGCGGCCGGAGCCCGCCGCAGGTCTCCTGCGCCGCAGCGAGCTGCTGGATGCGCTCGCCGAGCGCCTCGGCACACCCGCCCCCGGCGGCATGCGCTGTCTGGCGCTGGTGCGCATCGACAAGTTCGCCGCGCTCGAGCGCGTGGTGGGCGTGACGGCGAGCGAGGAAGTGGTGAGTGTTGTGGCGCGGCTGCTGAAGGATACCCTGCACCCGAAGGAGGTCGCGGGCCGCTTCGGCGGCGTACGGTTCCTCGCGCTGCTGGAACGCGGCAACGAGCACGACATCAACGCCTGGAGCGAGCGGGTGCTGACACGCATACAGCGCCACGTCATGCGCATCAACGACAAGTCAATTTCGGTCACCTGCACGATCGGCCTGTCGGTGGTCGCGCCCGGGGACCCGCAGCTGGATGCCGTCGTGCAGGATGCCATCGAGTGCGCGCGCAAGGGCACCGCACGCGGCGGCAACCAGAGCATCGGCTCGGCGCGCGCCGACAACGACAGCCGCGTCATGTCCTACGACCGCGTGTGGGTGAAGCACATCAAGGCGGCCTTGATGGAGAACCGCTTCCGCCTGGTGCAGCAGCCGATCGCGAGCCTGCAGGGCGAGGACCCGGCGATGTTCGATGTGCTGGTGCGCATGATCGATCAGCAGGGCAAGGAAGTGTTGCCCTCAGAATTCATGGCCGCCGCCGGCCGCAACGATCTGCTGAAGAACATTGATCGCTGGGTGGTGGGCGCCTCGTTGTCGTTCGCAGCGCAGAAGAAACCCGCCTGCCTGTTCGTGCGCCTGTCGCGCGAGACGGTACGCGATGCAGCTTTTCTGGAGTGGCTCGACAATCACCGGCGCACCAGCCGCGCCGACCCGCAGCGGCTGTGTTTCCAGGTGACCGAGGAGAGCGCCGCGAGCCACATCGCCGAGGTGAAGGCGCTCGCCGCGGCGCTGCGCGAGCGGCGCTTCCGCTTCGCGCTCGAAGGCTTCGGCTCCGGGCGTAACAGCAGCGGCATGCTCGAGACCATGCCGTTGGACTTCGTGAAGATCGATGGCACCCTGGTGCAGGGGCTCGCTGGCGACCCGCAGCTGCAGCAGCGCGTGCGCATGCTGGTTGAGGCGGCGCGCAAGCACAGCATCCAGACCGTCGCCGAACGCGTCGAGGACGCCAACACCATGGCGGTGCTGTGGCAGGTCGGCGTGCAGTACATCCAGGGTTACTTCGTCAACGAACCCGAGGAAGTCGTACTGCGCGCCGAGCGCTGAGCCCCTAGAACGCCAGGCCCAGTCCCAGATCAAAGCGCTTGAAGTTCACGTTCTCCTGATACCACTGGTAGTCGCCCTTGAGCACCAGGTGCGGCCCGATGTAGAAGTTCGCGCCGAGCGTCCAGACGCGGTCGTGGTTCTGTGGCCACAGGCCGTAATCGCCCGGCGCGGCAGACAGCGGCACCTCCCCGATGGGCAGCACCGGCCCGCTCGTGCCCTGATAACTTGCCCCCATGTTGTAGACCTCATAGCGCGCGAATGGGTTCAGCCGGTAATCGCCCCGCTGCCACAGCTCATAGGCGCCCTGTACGTAGTAGCCGTAGAAGGCCGACGGAATGGGATTCGGCGAGCCGGGGTTGGCCGCGTTCGCAAGCGCGGTATTGCTGATCGCGCCGCGAGCGTAGATCGCCGACAGGTCCCAGCGCGCCGGCACCCAGCGCGCGTGCGCTTCCCAGAGCGTCACGCGCGGCGTGCCCGGGGCCGCAGAGTTGGGCGGCGCGGGCACCGGTACCGCCTGACCGGTGCTGATGGCACCGCCCAGGGTGAGGCCCGCAACCCCGTAGTAGCTCAGTGCGAGGTACTGTGACAGGTAGCGCCCGTTGGCAAGCGCGAGCTCCTGATGGGTGGCCTGCAGCGGAGCAATGTCGCTGTCCTCGAGGCCGAGCGCGTTGCTATACGGTGGGAACTCGGGCGCGAAATTCCACTTGGACAGGTCAAAGCCGCTCGTGAGCCCGACGTTCCAGCCGAAGCCGGCTGCGGTGTCGCCGTGCAGGTTGAAGCCGCCTTCGCGCCAGGTGCTCGGAATGATCAGCGTCTCGACGAAGTTGCGCTGCATGCCGTAGAAATTGGTCGGCTCGTGGTGCTCATTGAGGAAGCCGAAGGGCATGAGGAAAAGTCCCGCGCGCACACTCACCGCCTCGTTCAGGCGCCGGTCGACATAGAACTGCTCCACCTCGAACTCCCCGACATCGGTTGAGGACGCCACCGCATGTTCGACCTCGTACTCGGAGTTGAACTCGGTGCGCTCATCGAAGACGTAGCCGATCCCGAATACCGCACGCGCCAGATCAAACTGCGATTGATTGCGCGCGCTGGTGGGATCGGTGTAGTAGACCTCGCCATAGCCCCACAGCCGCAGCCCCCCGAGGCCCGCCAGCGCGTTGCCGGGCGCGGCGGCGGCCGTCGGCAGGGCCGAGGCGTTCGGCAGCCCACCCGGGACCGGCGACACGGCGGCCGGCGTTGCGGCAGGGGACGGCGCCGCAGCCGCCTGCGCCAGCGCAGGGCCGGGTGAGCCGGCCTGCGGGACGGCGGCCAGCTCGGCGAGCTTGCGATCGACCTCGCGTTCGTGCTCGCGCAGGGCGCGATTCTCACCGGCGAGCTGCTGCAGCGCCGCCTGCACCTGCGCGAGCTGACGCTGCAGCGCGTTGAAGCGTGCCTCGTCGGCCTCGCTGGCGGCGGCGACGCTGCTGGCGCCCAGCGCGCCGGCGAGCAAGAGGGGGCGAAGGCGCGGCGTGAGCCACGCAGTGAGCTGTTCCAGCGTGCGCATGATCAGGACTTCCGTGGTTTTCTAAGGGGTCCGGCCGCCTCAGTGCGCGCCCGGCAGACACTGCGCCGGCACGTCGTAGGCGGCCGGGTGGCTCGGGTCGTAGCCGTCGGTGAGCGTGCACAGAAAGGCGACTACGTCGTCGATCTCGGATGCACTCAGGGTCGGCGCCTGGCCGCCGGCGAACGTCGGCGGGGTGTAGGGGATCTCACCGATATTGACGTTGGCGTCGAAGGCCACCGGCAGATCGTTGTACTCGTCCAGGTCCGGGGTGCCGCTGGCGGCGAGGTAGGGGCTGCCGGCAGCAAAATACGGATTGCCACCGGGGCCCGCCGGCACGGGCGTCGGGTTGTTGCCGGTGTTGTTGTTGATGTCGCGGGTGACGTACCACTGCAGCACCGTGTGCAGCGTCGCGAACTCGCCGTTGTGAAAGTACGGCGCCGTGACCGCGACGTTGCGCAGTGTCGGCACCTTGAACAGACCGCAGAGGGTGGTGATCGTGGTGAACACCGGGCGCGGGTTCGGATCGTTCGGCGGCGGTGCGAAGGGCCCGCACAGGCCCAGGTCGTAGAAGCCGTACTCGGCATCCGCGGGCACGTTCAGCTGGCTGGGCAGGTAATCGAGCGGCTGCCCACTGAGCGGGCTCCTCGGCGTGGGCAGATTGGCGGGGACGTTCCAGTTGCGCGGCACGCCGATGCTGTCGTACGTGAAGTCGGTAAACAGCGCGTGCGCGCTGTAGCCCTGCGCCTTGCTCGGGTGGCAGGCGGTGCAGTTGCCCTTGCCCGGGTTGTTGAACAGTGCGAGGCCGCGTTGCTCCGCATCGCTCAGCTGCGCCTCGCCCTGGAGCCAGAAGTCGTATTTGCTGGTGAAGGGCGCGAAGCGCGGGTCCTCGGTCTCGAAGGCGGCAAGCGCTGCGCCGATGGCCGCGAGCGTAGCGGCCGGATCGGTGAGCACCTCTTCGCCGAAGGCCGCCACGAAAGGCTGCAGCGTGCTCGGTGAGTCCTGAAGGTGAGCGAGCACCTCCGCAGGGTCACTGTTGCCCATCTCGAACGGCGACACGAACGGTTGCTGCGCCTGCACCGCGAGCGAGGAAGCGCGCCCGTCGCGAAAAAAACCTCCGGTCGGTGTGCCGCCCGCGAGGAAGAACGGCGGCGTGAACGCTACGTACAGAAGCGAGGGCGCGTTGCGGAATCCGGGCAGATCCATGTGACGGCCGCCCAGAGGTACCGCCAGCCCCTGGTCCGTGGCCGGATCTGCGGTGAAGGCGCGCGCGGGCACGTGGCACGTGGCGCAGGACTGCTGCCCGGAGGCCGAGAGGCGCGTGTCAAAGAACAGCGCCTGACCGGCGAGGGCTTTCCCGGACAGGCCCGGCGGCCCCGGCGCGGGAGCGCCCCCGGCACCGCCTCCGCCGCCACAGCCGCAGAGCGTCCCCGCCAGCACGGCCCACAGGCCAGCTCTCGGGCCCTGCCTGAACATCGGTGGTCCTTGTCGAAACGGCCCAGCTAGACACGAATACTAATGAGAATCATTACCATTCGCAAATAGAGAGCTGGCCCGGGCGCCGCCCGTTCAGATCACAAACAAGGGGACGCGCGCCGTGTGCGCTTGGGCGCTTAGACGGAGGGGGTCGGCAGTTTCGCTTCCATGCGCTCGATCTTGCGCGGCCAGCCGCGCCGCAGCACGGCGCCGCGCTGGGCACGCTCGCCGCGGTAGTCCTCTAGTTCGCGCCACTCGAGCACTTTCTGCTGCTCGCCCGAGCACAGCACGAGGCTCGCCTTGGGCGGTACGACCGCGACCGCGGTCATGAGCTCGGTGCGTGCACGCGCCTTCTTGCCCGGAATGTCGTAGAGCTTATTGCCCTTGCCGCGTGGCATCTCCGGGATCTCCCCGACCGGGAAGACGAGGAGCTTGCCCTCGCTGCTGATGACCGCCACGAGAGAATCCGCGCTCAGCACCGGCGCGGGCGGTAGCACGTGCGCATTCTCGGGCACACTCAGCACGGTCTTGCCGGCCCGCCGGTCGGTGACGAGGTCCTTCAGGCGCGCGGTGAAGCCGTAGCCGGCGTCGCTCGCCAGCAGCCACAGGTCCTCGGGTTCGCCGATCATCACGCCTGCGAATTTCGCACCATCCGGAGGATCCAGCCGTCCGGAGAGCGGTTCGCCGTGCCCACGCGCGGAGGGCAGCGAATGCGCCGGCAGCGCGTAGGTGCGTCCGGTGCTGTCGATGAACACCGCCGGCTGCAGGCTGCGGCCGCGTGCGAGGGCCTGGAAGGCGTCCCCGCCCTTGTAGGCGAGCGCGCCGGGTTCGATGTCGTGTCCCTTCGCCGAGCGCACGAAGCCGCCGGTGGACAGCACCACGGTCACCGGCTCATTCGGGATGAGGCTCGTCTCATCGATCGCCTGCGCGGCCTCGCGTTCGATGATCTTGGTGCGCCGCTCATCGCCGTACTTCTCCGCATCCGCGCGGATCTCGGCGGCGATGAGCTTCTTCAGCTTTGCTTTGCTCTTGAGCAGTGCCTCAATCTCCTCCCGCTCGGCTGAGAGCGCCTTCTGCTCCTCGCGGATCCTCATCTCCTCGAGCTTGGCGAGGTGGCGCAGACGCGTGTTCAGGATCTCCTCGGTCTGTTCCTCGGAGAGCTTGAAGCGCTTCATCAGTACCGGTTTCGGCTCATCCTCGCGGCGGATGATGCGGATCACTTCGTCCAGATTTAAGAACGCGATCAGCAGGCCATCGAGGATGTGCAGGCGCTTGGTGACCTTGCCGAGGCGGTGCTCGAGGCGGCGCGTAACGGTGCCGGTGCGGAATTCGAGCCACTCGGTAAGGATCTCCCTGAGGTTCATCACCCGCGGCCGGCCGTCGAGGGCGATGATGTTCAGGTTGACGCGGTAGTTGCGCTCGAGGTCGGTCGTTGCGAACAGATGGTTCATCACCTCGGTCAGGTCGACGCGGTTGGAACGCGGCACGATCACGACTCTGGTCGGGTTCTCGTGGTCGGACTCGTCGTTGAGCGCGTCGACCATCGGCAGCTTCTTGGCGCGCATCTGCTCGGCGATCTGCTCCTGCACCTTGGTCGGGGAGACCTGATACGGGAAGGCGGTGATCACGATGTTGCCGTCCTCGATCTCCCAGGTGGCGCGCGCCTTGAAGGTGCCGATGCCCTTCTCGTAGAACTCCTTGAGGTCGGCGCGTGGGGAGATGATCTCCGCCCCCGTGGGCAGGTCCGGCCCCTTCACGTGTTTCATGAGGGCGGCGGTGGTGGCCTCGGGCTCCTCGAGCAGATGGATGCAGGCGTTGGCCACCTCGCGCAGGTTGTGCGGCGGGATATCCGTTGCCATGCCAACGGCGATCCCCGAGGTGCCATTCAGTAACAGGTTGGGCAGGCGCGCCGGCAGGAACACCGGCTCCTCGAGCGTGCCGTCGAAGTTGGCGGTCCAGTCGACCGTGCCGTCGGAGAGCTCCCCGAGAAGTACGTCCGCGTAGCGGGTGAGCTTCGCCTCGGTGTAGCGCATGGCGGCGAAGGACTTCGGGTCGTCCTGTGAGCCCCAGTTGCCCTGCCCGTCGATGAGCGGATAGCGGTAGGCGAAAGGCTGCGCCATGAGCACCATCGCCTCATAGCAGGCGGTATCGCCGTGCGGGTGGAACTTACCCAGCACATCGCCCACGGTGCGCGCCGACTTCTTGGCCTTGTTAACCGCCGAGAGCCCCAACTCGCTCATGGCGTAGGTGATGCGTCGCTGCACCGGCTTCAGACCGTCGCCCAGGAAGGGCAGCGCGCGGTCGAGGATCACGTACATCGAATACTCGAGGTAGGCCTTCTCGGTGAAGGTGCGCAGCGGCTGGCGCTCGACGCCCTCGAAGTTCAGTTCCTGGTTCTCCGGCACGTCTAGACCTGCACTTCCGCGAGATTGCCCTTCGCTTCGAGCCACTCGCGCCGGTCGGCGGCGCGCTTCTTGGCGAGCAGCATGTCCATCAGCTGATCGGTGTTGTCCTTGCCGTCGATGGTGAGCTGCACGAGACGCCGCGTGCGCGGGTCGATGGTGGTCTCGCGCAGCTGGGTCGGGTTCATCTCCCCTAAGCCCTTGAAGCGGGTCACCGTGGGGCGGGTGCGGGAGTTTTCCTTCTCGATACGCTTGAGGAGCTGATCACGCTCGCTGTCATCGAGCGCGTAATGCACCTGCTTGCCCGCATCGATGCGGAACAGCGGCGGCATGGCGACGTACACGTGCCCATGCGCCACGAGCGGGCGGAAGTGCCGCAGAAACAGTGCGCACAGCAGCGTCGCGATGTGCTGTCCGTCCGAGTCCGCATCCGCGAGGATGCAGATCTTGTGGTAGCGCAGCTGGCTTAAGTCAGCCGATCCCGGATCAATCCCCAGGGCGATGCTGATGTTGTGCACCTCCTCGCTGGCGGCGATCTGGTGGGCATCGAGCTCCCAGGTGTTCAGGATCTTGCCGCGCAGCGGCATGATCGCCTGAAAGTCCTTGTCGCGCGCCTGCTTGGCGGAACCGCCGGCCGAATCCCCCTCGACCAGGAACAGTTCGCAGCGCTTGGGCTCCTGGCTGGCGCAGTCGGCCAGCTTCCCCGGCAGCGTCGGGCCGCCGGCGATGCGCTTGCGCACGATCTTCTGTGCCGCCCGGGCACGCTCCTGGGCGTTCGCGATCGCGAACTGAGCAATCTTCTCACCGGCGTCCGGGTGGCGGTTGAGCCACAGCGCGAGCGAATCGCGCGCGAAGCTCTCCACCAGGGGGGCCGCATCGCGCGAGCCGAGGCGCTCCTTCATCTGCCCGGCGAACTGCGGCTCCTGGATCTTCACCGACAGCACGTAGTTCGCCTTGTCCCAGACATCTTCGGGGGTGAGCTTGATGCCGCGCGGCACAAGATTGCGGAACTCGCAGAACTCGCGCACCGCCTGTGCCACCCCGGCGCGCAGGCCGTTCACGTGCGTGCCGCCCTCGATCGTGGGAATGAGATTGACGTAGCTCTCGCCGATCGTATTCTCCGCCTGCGGTGCCCAGCACATGGCGTAGTCCACCGCGTCGTTGTCTCCGCTGCGGGTGCCGGTGATCGGTTCGGCCGGGATGCGCTCCTCCTTGCCGAGCTCCTCGATGAGGTAGGCGCCCAGATCGCCGGTGTAGAACCACTCGTCCTTCTCGCCCGTGGCCTCGTTCTTGAAGCTGATGCGCAGCCCCGGACACAGCACCGCCTTCGCTTTGAGCATGTGCTTGAGCTGCGGCACCGAGAACTTGTCGGAGTCGAAGAACTTCGGATCCGGCCAGAAACGCACCGTGGTGCCGGTGTTGCGCTGGCCGACGGAGCCGATCTCCTCGAGCTTGGTGCTGATCTTGCCGTCCTTGAAGCCGATGTTGTATTCCTTGCCGCCGCGCTTGATCCAACACTCGAGGTGCTTGGAGAGCGCGTTGACCACCGAGACCCCGACGCCGTGCAGACCGCCGGAGAACTTGTAGGTCTTGTCGGTGAATTTGCCGCCGGCGTGCAGGCGCGTGAGGATCAGCTCCGCGCCGCTCACCTTTTCCTTCGGGTGTATGTCGACCGGCATGCCGCGGCCGTCATCCGCGACTTCGAGCGAGCCGTCCTTGTGGAGCGTGACGTCGATCTGCTTGCAGTAGCCGGCGATCGCCTCATCGACGCTGTTGTCGATGACTTCGTGCGCGAGGTGATTCGGGCGCGAGGTATGCGTGTACATGCCCGGACGCCGCCGGACGGGTTCCAGACCCGTTAAGACCTCGATGTCGGAAGCGGTATAGGACTGACTCATCCGGTGCTGGGGACTTGTGGGCGTGGAGTGACTTGCCGCGCGTGGCCGGCGCGAGTGTAGCAGCCCCGGGCGCGGACTTGGGTCCGAGCGGACCGGGCGCGCGCTGCGCGCGTCCTCGCTAGCTCAGATCGGCGAGCAGCGCTGCGCGCGCCGGCGCGCTCAGCGCCAGCGCGTAGCGGTAGTGCTCATGGTCGATGCCGGCGCTGAGGGCTGCGCCCGAGCGCAGCGCGGCGATCATGGGCGGCTGCAACTCGAAGCGCAGAAAGTGCACCGCCGAGGTCTTCTCGGCATTCTCGCGCGGCAGATCCTCGTCCGCGATCCCGAACACGCGCTCGCTGCCCTCGACCTGCACGAAGCAGCGGTGCTCCACGCCCCTGAGCCGCGCGAGCGCGGCCGGCCGCTCGGTGGGTTCGTACTCCAGCAGCAGCGTCACTTTCCAGTTGCTGCCATCGGGGATCAGCGGGTTGTAGGCGCCGAGTTCCTCGGCGATGCCCTCGGGCTCGAAGATGCGTTCGGTACGCAGCATCTCCTGTACCTGGTACTGCACGGTGAGGCGATCCTCGAACAGCCAGGTGGCATTGGGCCCCACGGTGAGTTTGCGCAACTCCTTGTGCTGCAGCACGCGGGCGCGAAATCCCGGCCGCTCGCGCGCGTACTGCTCGAGTGGCATCAGATCGGTGACGCTGAGTTTGTCCATGCGTGTCCCCCGCCTCAGATCCCGTAGGCGAGCCGCAGCAGCTTCAGGGGGTGCTCGGGCGCGCGCTGCTCGCTGATGAGGCTCTCGATCTGGTGTCCGGCCATCGGACAGTCGCTGCTGTAGTGGTCGGCCTTGGCGTTCTGCACCCGCTGCGCCACGGGCCGGCCGATCTTCACCGACGCGGCGCGGAACTCCTTCTTCAGCCCGTAAGTGCCGTTGTGCCCGGAGCAGCGTTCGATCACGTCCACCGTCGTAGCGGGGATGAGCTTGAGCAGGTCGCGGGTCTTCAGTCCCAGGTTCTGCACCCGCAGGTGGCAGGGCACGTGGTAACTCACCTTGCCCAGGGGCGCCTTGAAGTCCGTACGCAACAGACCTGCCTCGTGGCGCAGCATCAGGTACTCGAACGGATCGAACATGCGCGCGGCCACCTGCCGCACCTGCGCATCATCGGGGTACATGAGCGGCAGTTCCTGCTTAAACATCAGCACGCAGGAGGGGATCGGGGCGACCAGGTCGTACCCTGCGGCGATCGCCTGGGCGAGCTGCGGGATGTTGGCCTCCTTGAGCTTCGCGACGCCTTGCAGGTCACCCAGCTCCAGGCGCGGTATGCCGCAGCAGCGCTCGCGCGGCAGCAACGTCATCTCGATGGCGTTGTGCTCGAACACCGCCACCAGGTCCTCATCGAGCGCCGGCTCGTTGCGGTTGCCGTAGCAGGAAGCAAACAGCGCCACCCGCCCGCTGGTGCGCGCGGTGGCCTGGGCGCTCCTGCCCCCATCGACGCTCGCCGGATGCGCGCTCGTGCCCAGGCGCTTCAGCCGCGAGCGCGCGCTGCGCGCGTGATACTCAGGCAGCGGTGCGCTGCGGTCCACGCCGAGCACCTTATCGAGCAGCGCCCGCCCCGGGGCAGAACGGTTCACGGCGTTCACGATCTGCACCACCACCGGAATACCGGCGAGCGCGCCGACGGTGTCGGTGTCGGCGAGCACCTTCTGGCGCAGGCCGAGGCCTTCGGTGCGGGTGCGCGCCGCCTTGGCGCGCAACATCAGGTGCGGGAAGTCGACATTCCACGGATGCGGCGGCACGTACGGACACTTCGTCATGAAGCACATGTCGCACAGATAGCAGTTGTCCACGACGTCCCAGAAGACTTTCTTGTCGACCGCGTGAACCTCGCCCTCGGCGGTCGCATCCACCGCCTCGAACAGGGTCGGAAACGAGGCGCACAGGTTGAAGCAGCGGCGGCAGCCGTGGCAGATGTCGAAGACCCGCTCGAGTTCCCTCTCGAGCGCCTGCGGGTCATAGAACGCCTCGGTGCGCCACGCGAGCGGGTGGCGCGTGGGGGCTTCGAGGCTTCCCTCGCGCCCCCCCTCCTGGGCAGCCGGTGTGGCGGGGGTCTTGTTCATGCGCGCGTTGCGACCTTCAAGTGCGCATTCGCCGCGCACCGGTGCGGCCCGCGGCGCGTACCATGAGTGGGATCAGCCGGAAAATCCTCAGAGCGTGTCGAGGGCCTTCTGAAAGCGATTCGCGTGCGAGCGCTCGGCCTTCGCGAGCGTCTCGAACCAGTCGGCGATCTCGGTAAAGCCCTCATCGCGCGCCGCCTTAGCCATACCCGGGTACATATCGGTGTACTCGTGCGTTTCCCCGGCAATGGCCGCCTTGAGGTTGTTGCGAGTCTCGCCGATCGGCAGACCGGTCGCCGGATCCCCGACCGCCTCGAGATATTCGAGGTGCCCGTGCGCGTGCCCGGTCTCGCCTTCGGCGGTCGAGCGGAACACCGCGGAAACGTCGTTAAACCCTTCGACGTCGGCCTTGGCGGCGAAATACAGATAACGCCGATTCGCCTGCGATTCCCCGGCGAATGCGTCCTTGAGGTTCTTTTCGGTCTTGCTGCCTTTGAGATTCATGTCGTTCCTCTATTTAGACTCGGTCTAACATTAAGCCGGCGACTCTATGCCGCCCATAAGGCGACGTCAACCGTGCGTTGACCCTCGGGCGCGGCGCTGTGTAACGTTGCGCGCCCCCGCTCACCAAACCCGCATCTTACGGAGTCTCCGCACCGTGGCCCGCAACAGCAAAGCGCCCGATTTCGAGCAGGCTCTGGCCGAGCTGGAGGCGCTGGTGGAGCGGCTCGAGCGCGGCGACCTGCCGCTCGATGAGGCGCTGAAGCTGTTCGAGCGCGGGGTCGCGCTCACGCGGCACTGCCAGTCCTCACTGCAGAGCGCGCAGCAGCGGGTCGAGATTCTGCTCAAGCGCGGGGGCGAAGCGCAAGCTGAACCATTTGAGGGCTCCGGCGAGAACTCCGGACCCACGGACCCCGAGTGAGCGAGGCCCGCGCCACCCGCGCCAGCGGCGCAGCCCGCGCGCCTGCGGATTTCCCCGCTCGCGTTGCCGCCTGCCGGGCGCGCATCGAGGCGGTCCTCGATCGCACCCTGGAGCTGCCCAATCCGGGCACCGCGCGGCTGCGTGAGGCGATGCGCTACAGCGCGCTCACGGCCGGCAAACGCCTGCGACCCACTCTCGTGTATCTCACCGGCGAGTCCCTCGGGGCGCCCCTGCAGAGCCTCGATGCACCGGCGGCCGCGGTGGAGCTCATCCACGTCTACAGTCTGGTGCACGATGACCTGCCGTCCATGGATGATGATGACCTGCGCCGCGGACGCCCCACCTGCCACCGCGCCTTCGACGAGGGCACCGCCGTGCTCGTCGGGGATGCGCTGCAGGCGCTCGCGTTCGCCGTACTCGCCAATGCGCCGGAGGCCTCCGCACCGGCGCGTCTGGAGATGGTCCGCGTACTGGCCGACGCCACCGGCACCGGTGGCATGGCCGGCGGGCAGGCGATCGACCTTGCGGCCGTGGGCCAGCCGCTCAGCGTCGCGGACATCGAGAACATGCACCGTCGCAAGACCGGGGCGCTCATCGAATGCAGTGTGCTGCTCGGTGCGCTCGCATCCGGCCTCAGCGGCGGCGCGGAACTTGCCGCCCTGAAACACTTCGGCGCCGAGATCGGCCTCGCCTTCCAGATTCAGGACGACATCCTCGACATCGAGGGCGATCCGCGGGTGCTCGGCAAGGCCACCGGCGCCGACGCTGCGCACGCCAAACCCACCTACCCGAGCACCGCGGGCCTGGCGGCCGCACGCCGCCGGGCGCAGGAACTGCGCGACGCCGCGATCGAGGCGCTCAGGCCCCTGGGCGAGCGGGCAACAGCCCTGGTGCAGCTGGCCGAATTCGTCGTCAGCCGTGCCAGCTGAGCCACCCGTGCCACTTTTCTCCGTCGCGTCTCCGTCGCGCGGACGCGCGTGTAAACTGGCCCGGCGATGACCGTAGCGTTGGACAACTATCCACTGCTCGCCGCGATTGCAACGCCGGCGGACCTGCGCCGCCTGCCCGTCGGCAAACTGCCGCTGCTGGCCCGGGAGCTGCGCGAGTTCCTCATCCATAGCGTGAGCACGCGTGGCGGCCATTTCGCCGCCGGCCTGGGCACGGTGGAACTCACGGTCGCCCTGCACTACGTGTTCGACACGCCCCATGACCGGCTCGTGTGGGACGTCGGCCACCAGGCCTACCCCCACAAGGTGCTCACCGGGCGGCGTGATCAGCTGCACACCATCAAGCAGGACGGCGGCTTGGCGCCGTTCCCGAGCCGTGCGGAGAGCGAGTACGACACCTTCGGCGTCGGCCACTCGAGCACCTCGATCAGCGCCGCCCTCGGCATGGCGGTGGCGGCGGCACGCGCCGGCGAAGAACGGCGCGTCGTCGCGGTGATCGGCGATGGCGCGCTCACGGCCGGTATGGCCTTCGAGGCGCTGAATCATGCCGGTTCGCTGCCGACGGATCTGCTGGTAATTCTCAACGACAACGACATGTCGATCTCGGAGAACGTCGGCGCTCTCTCCAATCATTTTGCGCGCGCGCTCTCGGGTCGCATGTACGCGCACTTGCGCGAAGGCGGCAAGAAGGTGCTGCGCCAGATGCCCACCGTGTGGGAGCTGGCGCGCCGCTCCGAGGAGCACCTCAAGGGCATGGTGCTGCCCGGAACACTCTTTGAGGAGATGGGCTTCAACTACATCGGTCCCATGGACGGGCACGACGTCAAGGCGCTGGTGCGCACGCTGCGCAACCTGAAGGAACTGCGCGGCCCGCAGTTCCTGCATGTGGTGACGCGCAAGGGCAAGGGTTACGCACCGGCCGAGGCCGATCCGATCAAGTGGCACGGCCCCGGGCCCTTTGATCCGGCAAGCGGCACGATCTTCAAGGAGAAGAGCTCCGGCCCGAGCTACTCCCAGGTGTTCGGCGAGTGGCTGTGCGACATGGCCGAGCGCGACCCGCGCATCATCGGCATCACGCCCGCGATGCGCGAGGGCTCCGGCCTGGTCGAGTTCTCCAAGCGCTTTCCGGAGCGCTACTTCGACGTCGCCATCGCCGAGCAACACGCCGTCACCTTTGCCGCGGGACTCGCCACCGAAGGCCTAAAGCCGGTGGTGGCGATTTACTCCACGTTCCTGCAGCGTGCCTATGATCAATTCATTCACGATGTCGCCCTGCAGAACCTGCCGGTCGTGTTCGCGGTCGACCGCGCCGGGCTCGTCGGCAGTGACGGCGCCACGCACCAGGGCAGTTACGATCTGTCCTACCTGCGCTGCATCCCCAACACCGTCGTCATGGCGCCGGCCGATGAGAACGAGTGTCGCCAGATGCTCTACACCGCCACGACGCTCACCGGCCCGGCGTTCGTGCGCTATCCGCGCGGCAGCGGTCCGGGCGTGCCGGTGCAGAAGGAGATGAGCGCGCTGCCGGTAGGCCGCGCGCAGGTGCGCCGCGAGGGCAAGAGTGGGCTCGCGCTCCTGGTGTTCGGTGCGTTGCTCGCGCCCGCACAGGCCATCGCCGAACGCCTCGACGCAACGCTCGTCAACATGCGCTTCGTGAAGCCCCTGGATGAGGACCTGCTGATCGCACTCGCCGCGCGCCACCGCGCCTTCGTGAGCGTCGAGGAAAACGCCATCCGCGGCGGCGCGGGTTCTGCGATCGGGGAACTGCTCGCCTCGGAGGGCCTGCAGATACCGCTCCTGCAGGTGGGCATCCCGGATCGCTTCATCGAACACGGCTCGCGCGACGGCTGCCTCGCCGCGGCGGGTCTGGACGCCGCGGGCCTCGCCGCGAGCATTGAGCGCTGGTGGGCGCTGCAGCCGCACGAGCGCCTGCGCTCGGCCGGCGGCGCTTGAGAGCGTTCCCCGCGCCCCCATTTACCGTGCGTTCCCGCGCGCCGATTTGACGGCTGCGCGCGCGCTCGCGCCGGATCCTTACTTAAGGGGTATATCCGCAGCGCCGGCGCGCTGGCGAGAATGGAATTACGGATTTGCACGCGTTTCCTGTAGGCTTTCCCCACCATGAATCCCCCGTTTGCCACCGCCAAGATTGGGCGCGCCACGGCCGAGGTCGAAGACGTGCAGGCTCGCGCCGATACGCGCCAGCTGCCGATCAACCGCGTCGGTATCAAGGACATCACCCACCCGGTGCGGGTCAAGGACCGCTCCGCGGGCGAACAGCACACCATCGCCAGCTTCAACATGTACGTGAGCCTGCCGCACAATTTCAAGGGCACGCACATGTCACGCTTCGTCGAAATCCTGCACGGCGAGCGCGAGATCTCGGTCGAGTCCTTCCGTGCGATGCTGCGCACCATGACCGCACGCCTCGAGGCGGACACCGGCCACATCGAGATGAGCTTCCCGTTCTTCATCATGAAGAAGGCGCCGATCTCCGGCGTGGAGAGCCTGATGGATTACCGCTGCACGCTCATCGGTGAGCACCGCCACGGCCACACCGAGATGTGGGTGGGGGTGACGGTGCCGGTCACGAGCCTTTGTCCGTGCTCAAAGAAGATCGCCGACTACGGCGCCCACAATCAGCGCTCACACATCACCATCAAGGCCAAGCTGCGCAGCCACATGTGGATCGAGGAGCTGATCGAGATTGCCGAGAGCGAAGCCTCCTGCGAGCTGTACAGCGTCCTCAAGCGCCCCGATGAGAAGTACGTGACCGAGCGTGCTTATGACAACCCGAAGTTCGTCGAGGACGTGGTGCGCGATGTTGCCACGCGCCTGAACGGCGACGAGCGCATCGCGGCCTACCAGGTGGAGTCGGAGAACTTCGAGTCGATCCACAATCACTCCGCCTACGCCCTCATCGAGCACGACAAGGACGCCTGAACGGCGCCGGCGGCCCGCCGTGCGCTGATGCATGACGATTTCTTAATGCCGCACACGTTGCGGCGCGGCGCGTTCCTCATCTAATTTCTGCGGCTATCCTCAGTGTTGCGATAGCCGCCGAAGGAGCGCGCGCATGAAGATCCCGACCCTGTTCGCCGCCGTGGCGCTCACCTGCGGTGCGGCCCTGGCTGCCGAGCCGCCCGCGGCGCCCTCGGCCACCCCGATCAAGCACACCTCGGTCAAGACCTGCAACAAGCAGGCCGACGCCAAGAAGCTCAGCGGCGCGGCGCGCACCCAGTTCGTCAAGGATTGCCACGGCAGCAAGGCCTCCTAGCGGCACGCCGCGCAGCTGCGCCTACTCAGGCGGGCAGGTCGATCAGCACCCTCAGTCCCGGACTATTTTCCTGCAGTTCCAGATGCCCGCGATGCAGGCGCACGATGGCGGCCACAAGGCTTAAGCCCAGTCCGCTGCCGTGCTGCGCGTTATCCGAGCCGAAGCGCACGAACGGTTGACCGACCCGTGCGCGATCCGCAGCCGCGATGCCCGGGCCGTTGTCGCTCACGCTCAGGCGCACCGCGCCGCTCACCGGCCGCACGCTCACCTCGATGTGGCCGCGCGGCGGCACGTACTTCAGCCCGTTCTCGATGAGATTGGTGAGCAGCTGCGCGAGCAGCTGGCGGTTGCCCTGTACGAGCGCCGGGCCCTGCGTCACGCACACCAGCTCCAGGGCCTGGGCGGCCGCGAGCGGCTCGAACAGTTCGGCCAGTTCCGCGGCCAGCTCCGCCAGGTCCACCGCCGCCGGCGCACCGAGCGGTGCCCCGGACTCGGCGAGCGCGATCTGTAACAGCGTCGCGAGCGTGCGTTGCAGGTGCTCGACCTCGCGCAGCGCTGCGTCCACCGACTCGTAAACGGCCGGCTCGAGCGGCGGCGTACGCATGAGCAGCGCATCCATGCGCGTGCGCAGGCGGTGCAGCGGCGCACGCAGATCGTGGGCGGCGCTGTCGAAGGTCGCGCGCAACGTGCGCGCCTGCTCCTCGAGACGATCGAGTACGCGATTGACCGAGACCGCCAGCGAATCAAACTCGTCGCGCGTACCGGCGACCGGCAGCCGTCGGCCCGCCTCCCCCGCCATGATGCGCTGGCAGGTGTCGGCGACTTGGCCGACGCGCCGCGCCAGGCGGTGGCTGAACCAGAACCCGGCGAGCGCTGCCGCCAGCGTCGAGAGCCCGATGCCCCAGAGCGTCGCAAAGCGGAACTTGTCCGCGAAGCGGCGTCCCTGGGAGATGTCAGTGCCGACTAACAGGAGGTCCCCGCCCGGCAGCGTGCGAACCGCGGCGCGCACCGGGTGCACGGCGCGCCGCCCCGGCTCGATGGTGCCGATCTCAAATTCGGGCCAGCGCTCAGTCGGCATGCCATCGAAGGGCCAGTCGGTCACGTTACCGGCGATGCGCTCGAAGTTGGCATCCGCGAGCATATAGACCGCGCCGATGCGCCCCCAGCTGTCGATGCGCAGATTGATCTCGTCGGTGACCCCGGGCACGCCACTGCGCGCGAACTTCTCCTCGAGGCTCTGCAGTTCCGTATCGATGATGAGATCAACCTCATCGGTAATCAGGCTCTCGGTGAGCAGGTAGGCACTGCCGAGGGTCACGCTGACGGCGAGCATCACGAGCAGTGTGTAGCCCACCGACAGGCGGAAGGCTGTGGTGTTGAACAGATCCGCCCGCACGGCGCCTAGACTTCGCTGCGCAGGACGTAGCCGGTGCCACGCACGGTGTGAATCAGCGGCTGGTCGGTGCCGCGGTCAATCGCCTGGCGCAGGCGGCTGATGTGCACGTCGATGAGATTGCTCTGCGGATCAAAATGCAGGTCCCAGACCCCCTCGAGCAGCATGGTGCGCGTCACCACCTGGCCGGCGCGGCGCATGAGGTATTCGAGCAGCTTCAGTTCGCGCGCGGTGAGATCCAGCTCGCGACCGGCACGCGTGACGCGCCGCGCGATCAGGTCAAACTCGAGGTCCTCGACCTTAAGACGCGTGCTGTGCGGCGCGCTCGGATGCCGCCGCAACAGTGCCTCGATCCGTGCCAGAAGCTCCGCAAACGCGAACGGTTTGGTGAGGTAGTCGTCGCCGCCGGCCTTGAGGCCGCGTACGCGATCGTCCACGCCGCCGAGGGCTGAGAGCACCAGCACGGGGGTGGCGATCCCCTTAGCGCGCATCGCCTCGATGACCGTCAGGCCATCCACGTGGGGCAGCATCCGGTCAGTGATGACGAGGTCGAACTGCCCGCTGGTCGTCTGCGTAAGCCCGGCGCGGCCGTCCGCGGCATGCTCGACGGTGTAGCCGCTCTCACGCAGTCCCTTCACGAGAAAGCGCGCGGCTTCAGTGTCATCTTCGATGAGCAGCACGTGCACGGCACGAGAGAGTAGGAGGCGCTGCCCTCGGCGCGCAAGCGCGCCGTGGGGACGCGCCGCCTAAGAGGCGGGAAGCGGGGCGCGCTCGGCGCTCTGCAGACGGGCGATGAGGGCGCTGAGGAATACTCGATTGAAGCGCAGCTGGCAGGAGGCTGAGACCTGCTCGAGCAGGGTTGAACTCACCTTGAGCACCGTGACTTCGCCACCGGCGCGGATGGTGGCGGTGCGCTTGGCGCCCGGCACGTAGCTCGCCTCGCCGAAACAGTCCCCGGTGCCGAGCGCGCCGATGCTCTTGCCGTGGCGCTCCACCACGCAGCCGCCGGTCACCAGGATATAGAAGCGATCGTCCATCTCGCCTTCCTTGACGATCTCCTCGCCCGCCGCATAGTCCTGCCAGCTGCTGGCGCGCAGTACTTCCCAGATCTCGGCGTGCGAGAACTCGTGGAAGAACTTTAGACGCCGCAACACACCGAACTGCTCCTGGCGATCGATACGTGAGTTCGCCTCGCGCAGCCGCTGATGCACTCGCGTGAGCTCGGCGGCAAAGTCCAGGCCGCTCTTGCAGCGCTTTTCCGGATCCTTCTGCATCGCCTGCGCCACAACGGTCTCGAGTTCCTCGGGCACGTCCTTGCGCAGGGTATGGATCGGCGGCGGGGTTGCGTACACGATCTGGTGCAGCAGCTTCTGCAGATTGCCCGCCCGAAACGGACGCGAGCCGGTGAGCAACTCGTACATCACCGCACCGAGCGAATACAGATCCGAGCGGTTGGTGAGTTCGAAGCTCTGCACCTGCTCGGGCGACATGTACGAGGGGCTGCCGGCGATGCCCTCGATGCGCGAGATGTCCGAGTCCGACACCAGTGCGATGCCGAAGTCGATGATGCGCACGTCGCTGTCCTGCGTGAGCATGATGTTGGAGGGCTTGATGTCGCGGTGGATAACGCCGCGCGAGTGGGCGTAGTTGAGCGCCTTGGCGCACTTGAACATAATCTCGACGGTATCGTCGATGCGCAACAGGTTGTCGGGGCGGCAATAGGCCGCGAGCGTACGCGCGCCGTGCACATGCTCGGTGACGATGTAGCAGTGGCCGCTCTCTTCGCCGGCGTCGTAGATCGGCAGGATGTGCGGGTGCTGCAGCATGCCGACGAGGTGCGCTTCGGAGAGGAACATCTTGCGGGCGATGCGCGCGCGTTCCTCGTCGCCGCCGGTGTCCATGTTGTACACCTTAATGGCGACGTCGCGGCCGTAGTAGGCATCGTGCGAGAGGTAGACGACGCCCGTGCTGCCGCGCCCCACTTCACGGATGACCGTGTACTTGCCGATCTTGTCCGGCATGCGTGCCACGGGCTTTGCGGCGGGAACCGATGTTTTAGCCGATAATGTCATGGCGCGCGTAAGACGAAACGGCGCGTCAGGATACGGTCTCGCACCGATACCCTACTGTGATGCACCCCTCACGCGTCCCGGCGGGTGAGAGCGGCACGCCGCCGCGGCAGCTCAGCGACCTTCAGCTGAAATGCTGATACCCGGAATGCGAGAACTCCATCACAGTACCGTCGCGCAGCACGTGCGCGCCGTCGCCCGCGCGCACTGAGCCGATGCGCGCGTAGCCCCACTGCGCGGGCGGCAGCTGTGCGTGCAGCTGCGTGATGTTGGCGGTGGGCACCGTGAAGCACAGCTCGTAGTCATCGCCGCCACTGAGCGCCAGCCGTCGTGCACCCTCATCGCCAAGGGTTGCACGCAGCGCTTCCGAGACCGGCAACGCCTCGAAGAGCACCTCCACGGCGACGCCGCTTGCCTGGGCGAGCTTACCGGCATCGCCCAACAAACCATCGGACACATCGATGCAGGCGCTGGCGTATTCGCGCAGCCGCTGCCCGAGGGCTACGCGCGGGCTCGGCAGCAGGAAGCGCTCGCGCAGATACTCGGCCGCCGCGCGCGAAGCCTCGAGGCGGCGCTGCTCGAGGGCAAGACCTGCGGCCGCATCCCCCGGCGTGCCGGAGACGAACAACGCATCCCCGGCGCGCGCGCCCCCACGCTTGAGCGCTGCGTCCGCTGGCACCAGGCCCAGCAGCTGCACGGTCACGCACAACGGGCCGCGGGTGGTGTCCCCGCCGACCAGCGCCACGCGGTACTCCTGCGCGAGGGCCCCAAGACCCGCGGAAAACTCCTGCAGCCACGCTTCCTGCGCTTCCGGCAACGTCAGCGCAAGCAGCGCCCAGGCCGGGCGCGCGCCCATCGCGGCCAGATCGCTCAAGTTGACCGCCAGCGCCCGGTGACCGATGGATGCGGCGGGGGAACCGTGGGGAAAGTGCACGCCGGCAACCAGGGTGTCCGTGGTGGCGACCAGGGCGCTGCCCGGCGGCACGCTGAGGATTGCGGCGTCATCGCCGATCCCTAAGGTGACGTCGGAGCGCTGCGCGCCGGCGGCCCGGAAGTAGCGCTCGATGAGGGAAGTCTCGGTCAGCGCCATGCGTTGAGCCTTGCGTTACTTAGTGCTCGTGCGGCCGCAGTTCGCGCGCCGCGCGATCCAGCACCGCGTTCACGAACTTATACCCGTCGGTGGCGCCGAAGCGCTTCGCCAGACTCACCGCCTCATTGATGGCGACGCGGTAAGGCACCTGCGGCTGCGCGCTAAGTTCGTACAGACCCAGCAGCAGCACGGCGTGCTCGATCGGATCGAGCAGGTGTGGCTCGCGGTCGGCGAGTGCTGCCAGACGCGTGTCCAGCTCCGCGCGCGCGTGCCAGACACCCTCGATCAGGGTGCGAAAGTACTCCCGGTCGGCGCGCGGCATATCCTCCGCGTCGCCGAACTCCTGCACCAGGTCCTGCCAGGGCGCCGCGTTCAGCTGCCACCGGTAGAGCGCCTGCAGGGCCAGTTTGCGCGCCACGCTGCGCGTGCCGCTTAAGGCGCGGCTGCTCGCCGAGCTCATCGTGCCTCTCTCACAGGCGCGCCATCAGCGCGGCCATCTCGAGGGCGCACTCCATGGCTTCGCCGCCCTTGTTGCCGGCGGAGGTGGCGGCGCGCTCGAGGGCCTGCTCGAGGGTCTCGACGGTGAGTACCCCGAAGATGATGGGTACGCCGGTTTCCAGGCTGGCAAGTTGCAGGCCGCGGGCGCACTCGCCGGCCACGTAGTCAAAGTGCGGCGTGTCACCGCGGATCACGCAGCCGAGCGCCACGATGGCCTCATAGCGACCGCTGCTGGCGAGGCGGCGCGCCACCAGCGGCAGTTCGAAGGCGCCCGGCACGCGCGCGACGAGCAGCCCTTCACTGGCGCCGCCACGCGCGAGCCAGGCTGCGCGCGCGCCTTTCAACAGGCTGCTAACGATGAGATCGTTGAAGCGGGCCGCAACGATCGCAACGCTGCGGCCGCGGGCACTCGCCTCACTCTCGCTGAGCTCGGCCGAGCTCACCCCTCTTCCCCGACATATCCCTCGATCTCCAGACCGAACGCGGAGATACCGTGCATCTGCTTGGGCGCCGAGAGCACGCGCATGCGCCGCACACCGAGATCCTTGAGGATTTGTGCACCTACGCCAAAGGTACGCAGCACCGCCCCGCCGCCTTCCGTCGCCGCTTCCGGCGCACCGCGCGGCGGCGTGGCGGCGGCCGCGAAGGAACGGACCGCGTCGGCCAGCTCGCGCGCAGATTCCTGCTGGCGCAGCACGACGATGACGCCGCTGCCCGCCTCGACGATCCTTTGCATCGCCGCGCGCAGCGTCCAGGTGCGCGCCGCGCCCTGCAGGCCGAGCAGATCGCGCAGCGTATCCGCCAGATGCACCCGCACCAGCGGTGCCGGTGTTACGTCCAGCCGGCCGTGGGCGAGCGCCACGTGTACCTCAAGACTCACGCAGTCCTGGTAGGCATAGAGGCGAAACTCTCCCAGGTCAGTCTGGACGCTCTGCTCGGAGAGCCGCTCCACCGAGCGCTCGTTGCGCAGGCGGTGGCGGATGAGATCCGCGATCGTGCCGACCTTCAGCGTGTGGCGGCGCGCAAACTCCTGTAGCTGCGGCCGACGCGCCATGCTGCCGTCATCGTTCATGACCTCGCACAGCACGCCCGCCGGTTTAAGGCCCGCGAGCCGGCACAGGTCCACGGCCGCCTCGGTATGCCCGGCGCGCACCAGCACCCCGCCGCGCCGCGCCTTGAGCGGGAAGATGTGTCCCGGACGCGCGAAGTCGGCGGCCTGTGAAGCGGCAGCGGCGAGCGCGCGAATGGTGGCGGCGCGATCGGCCGATGAGACGCCCGTCGTCGTGCCCGCGCGCAGATCCACGGACACGGTAAAGGCGGTACGGTGCGACTCGTTGTTGACCGGGACCATCTGCGGCAGGTCCAGGCGCGCGAGCGCCTCCTCCTCCATCGGCACGCAGATGATGCCGCTCGTGTGGCGGATCATGAACGCCACGGCCTCGGCGGTGGCATGCTCGGCGGCCATGATGAGGTCGCCCTCATTCTCGCGATCCTCGTCGTCCATGACGATGACCATGCGCCCGGCGCGCAGCTCCGCGAGGATCTCCCCCACCGGGCTCAACGAGGGTCCCGAACCGGCGGGAGCGGGTTTTCCGGGCAGCGGCAGGACTTTGGACATGGCAGCGGAATCGTGTGATTCGGCAGGCGAGTATACCCGAGCGCCAGCCGTTCCCGCCCAGCGCGCTCAGTGTGGCAACAGCGGCAACACGGCCCGGGACAGGGACTGCTCGGTGACCGCCGTGCCCGACACCAAGCGCGCGCGCACCACGCCTTGGGAATCGATGACCCAGGTCATCGGCACCGCCAGCGCCGGACCGAAGCCATTCAGCCTGGCGCTCGCGCCGAGCGCTGCAGGGTAGCTGAACTTCTGCATGATCGCGATGACCGCCGGGCGCTCGTGCGGGTCATCGACACTCACACCGAGCAACACCACACCGCGCGAGTGATAGCGCTTGTAAAAGGCATCGAGCACTGGCATCTCGGCGCGACACGGGGAGCACCAACTCGCCCAGTAGTTCACGATCACGACCTTGCCACGCTGCGCAGCCAGGTCAAACTCGCGCCCATCCAGCTGCGCTACCACGAGCGCCGGTGCCGGCTGGCCGACTGCGGCCGCCGTGGCGGCCCACACTGACGTACTGCCCAGCGCCACGAGCAGCGTGCTGCACAGCGCGCATACCGACAACTTGCGTTTCATCGCCCGAGCTCCTGCCAAAATCATGGGGCCGCCGAGTTTGAACCGGCTGCCCGCCACACGCTCATTTGCTAATGCGGGGACCCTGTCGCACATTATGCCCATGGCCGATCTTCTGAGAGTGTCACGTCGCCGACGAATGCGGCAGGCCATTGTCGCGATCACGCTTATCGCCGCCCTGTGCCGGGGCCTGATTCCGATTGGATTCATGCCCGGCGTTGTGCACGGCTCAGCCGGTGTGATGCTGTGCGACGGCTTCGCACACCATGCGCATCACCCCGGTCAAGGAGCCCCGGCGACGCACACGCCTTGTCCGTTCGCGATGAGTGCCGGCGCTGCGCCGCTCGCGGCCACGATCGACGTCGCAGATGCGCGCTGGCTGCCGCAGCGCCCGGCGCCACCCCTCGCACAGTCCCTGCTGCGCACCGCAGCACCCGCACGCTATACCGCACCGCGCGGTCCGCCGCTCGCCTGATCTTGGTCTGACGTACGGATCGCGGTCCCCCGGCGACTTCGCCACGGGACCGTGGTCCGTGTTTCCGGGACGGATTTGGGGAGTAATCAGGTGGTGGTTTCATTCGGGCGCGCCCTCAGCGCTACGCTTGGCGGCGCGCCATGGACAGCGGATCGCCCACGCTTGGCCATGGCCGCGGCACTCTTATTCGGGCCGACCGTGGGTTTCGCCTGTGCGTGTGGCTGCGGCGTATTTGATGTCGGCACTGCCACCATGCTTCCAACCGGCCCCGGTGGTGTGGTGTATCTCGAAGACGACTACATGGATCAGAACCAGAACTGGGTCGGTTCGCACTCAGCACCCGCAAGCGCCAACACCGACAAGGAGCTCGAGACTAACTTCGGCGCAGTCGGATTCGATTATCAGTTCAACAATTCCTGGGGCGTGTCGGTGAAGGTTCCGTACTGGGACCGCATCTTCCGCACCGATACTGGCACCCCGACGGTCCCGGATGTCGTGACCTTCCGTCATAGCGCGCTGGGTGATATCAGCGTACTCGCTCGCTACACGGGCTTCTCATCAGACCTGTCGACCGGAGTTACGCTCGGTGTGAAGCTACCCACGGGCGATTGGACGTACCCTAATTTCGACCGTGACACCGCCATCGGCACAGGAACCACGAATCTGCTGCTGGGCGGGTACCACCTGGGCACTGTGAGCGTTCGGCATCATTTGAAATGGTTCGCCGAGGCCCTGCTCGATCGTGCCTTCAACTACCGCGAGGGCTATCGGCCGGGCACCGAAACCGACGCCGCCGCTGGTGTCTTGTACGACGGTATTCGCCTCGGGCAGGGTGGTTCACTCGCCGCACTCCTGCAGGTCATCGGCTCCTACAGAACGCACGACAGCGGGGTGAACGCGGATCCGCCCAACAGCGGCTACCGGCGGCTCCTGTTGTCGCCGGGTGTGGAGGCCGGGTTCGGCCAATGGAAGGTGTATGCCGATGCGGAGTATCGCGTATATAACTACGCCAACGCCGCGCCCTCAGTGGAGACGGTGGGTACACAGGGTCAGCTGGTGGCAAACTGGCTGTTCAAGTTCGTGGTGAGCTACAGCTTCTGAGCGCGGATCCGACGCGCGTGCACGTTCACCAAAGTACGCAGCGTCGTCATCTCATTTGCGTAAGCTCACTCGGGTAGGGGCGACTTCAGGCTGAAGGTTGACGCCCGCGTGTACTCGAGACGCGGTTAAAGCAGGTTTCGGTCCGCGTGCAGCAGCCGATCGAGATAGCGCGCGATCTGGTCCACTTCCAGATTTACGCGCGCCCCCACTGTCAAAGTCCCGAGCGTGGTAACCGCTTGAGTGTGGGGAATTATGTTCACGCCAAAGCTGGCTCGCTCGACCTCGTTGATGGTGAGACTGACGCCATCCACGGCGATCGATCCCTTGGACGCCAGATAGCGCGCGAGCGGCGCGGGCACGCCGATCAGCAAGCGCTGCGAACGCGCATCGCCACTGATGGAGAGCACCTGCGCCACGCCATCGACATGCCCGGACATCAAGTGACCGCCAAGCGGGTCGCCGGCGCGCAGCGCCGGCTCAAGGTTCACGGCCGCTCCGGGGGTCAGCTCTCCTAAGGTAGTAAGCGCGAGCGTTTCGCGCGAGACATCGGCTGCGAACGTGTGCGCCTGCACGTGCGTCGCGGTGAGGCAGCAGCCCTGCACGCAAACACTGTCACCGATCTTAAGACGCGTCGTGTCGAAATGATGGCCGATCAGCAGACGTATGTCACCGCTGCTTGGGGTGGTGCTCTCGATGCGACCGACATCCTGAACGATCCCGGTGAACATGCGTTGCGCTCGCTTCAGCCCGCCGGCGCCACCGGATGCAGGCGCAAGCGCAGATCCGGACCCACCATCCGTGTTTCGATGAGTGTGAAGGTCGGCGCGTCCTTCAGATCACGCAGCGGTGGCAGATCCACCAGTGCGCGTGCGTCCGCCCCAAGAAGCATCGGTGCCATGTACAGGAGCAGTTCATCGCACAGCCCCTGCCGCAGCAACTCTCCGGCCAGAGTTGCTCCGGCCTCCACCAGCACTTCGTTCGCCTCGAGCTCCCCCAGACGAGCGAGCACGGCCGCCAATTCCAGGCGCTGCGCATCGACGGGTAAGGTCTCCACGCGCGCGCCGCGGGCGCTCAGGGCGGCGGCGCGTGTTTCATCAAGTCCGGTCAGCGCGCTCAGGATCAGGACCTCGCCGCCAACGGTAAAAAGGCGCGCGCCGGCGGGGGTGCGCAAGTGCGTGTCCAGTACCACGCGCAGCGGCTGGCGCCGTTCAGGGCCGCCGGCCGCTGAGCGCACATCCAGGCGTGGATCATCGGCGAGCACGGTGCCGACGCCGGTGAGCACCGCGGAGCTGCGAGCGCGCCACGCCTGCACATCCTCGCGTGCCGCCTCGCTGCTGATCCACTGGCTGGCGCCATCCGCGAGCGCGGTGCGCCCATCGAGGCTCATCGCCAGTTTCACGCGTACGAACGGCCGCCCATGCTGCATGCGCTTAATAAAGCCGGCGTTGAGCTCACGCGCCTCCTTCTCGAGCAGCCCCGCCTCCACGGTAATGCCGGCGGCGCGCAGCGCCTCAGCGCCGCGTCCGTTCACGAGCGGATTGGGGTCGGCGATCGCGTAGACCACGCGCGCCACGCGCGCCGCCGTCAGCGCGAGCGTGCACGGCGCCGTGCGGCCCTGATGGCTGCACGGTTCAAGCGTCACATAGACGGTCGCGCCGGTAGTCTGCTGCGACCCGGCGGCGCGCAACGCCGCGACCTCCGCATGCGCCTCGCCGGCACGCTCGTGCCAGCCCTCCCCGACGATACGCTCGCCGCGCGCGATAACGCAGCCGACGCGCGGATTCGGGTCCGTGCTCTCGAGGCCGCGTGCCGCCAGCGCGAGCGCGCGCTGCATGGCCGTGCGGTCAAATTCCGAAAACATAGGCACGCCGATTCAGTATGCGGATCATTTTTTGCCACCCGGTCCCGGTTGCTCGTCGGAGGGTTCCTCGGCTGGCAGCAGCGGCAGCTGCTCGCGATTCGCCGCGCGCCGGCCCTCGCGCTTGTGCGCACGCACGTGTGCGCCCGCCGCCGGTGCCGCGCGCGCGCTGCGCAGTCGCTTGATCTCCTCGTGAAAGGCCTCGACGTCCTCGAACTGCCGGTAGACGGAGGCGAAGCGCACATAGGCGACCTCGTCCAGGTGCCGCAGTTCCTCCATCACCAGCTCCCCGATGGCGCGCGATGAGACTTCCCGATCGCCGAGACTGCGCACATTGTGCACGATGCGGCTGACCGCTTCATCGATCTGTTCGCGCGGCACGGGGCGTTTTTCCAGCGCCTTCTCCATGCCAGCCCGCAGCTTGGCTTCATCAAAGGCCTCGCGTGCGGAATCGCCCTTGACCACCAGCGGCATGAGCAATTCGGCGGTCTCGAACGTGGTGAAACGCTCGCCGCATCTCAGGCACTCGCGGCGGCGCCGTATCTGCCGCCCCTCGCCGGCAAGGCGCGAGTCGTTCACCTTGGTCTCTTCGTGGCCGCAGAACGGACAGTGCATGCGGCGTAAGCGCGGCTAGGGGCCGTAGACCGGGAAGCGCTGACACAGCTCGATCACCTGCGGGCGCACCCGCTCAATCGCCGCATCAGCGCCCTCCGCATCCAGCACCTGCGCGATGAAATCGGCGACCTGCTCGATCTCCGGCTGTTTGAAGCCGCGCGTGGTGGACGCGGGCGTGCCCAAGCGCAGTCCGCTCGTCACCATTGGCGGCCGCGGATCGTTGGGCACGGCATTCTTGTTCACGGTGATATTGGCCCGACCGAGGGCGGCATCCGCCGCCTTACCGGTGATGTTGCGATCGGCGAGGCTCAGCAGAAAGAGGTGATTGTCCGTACCGCCCGAGACGATCTGGAAGCCGCGTTGCGCAAGGCGCGCGGCCATCGCGCGCGCGTTGGTGAGCACCTGCCGCTGGTAGTCGCGAAACTCCGGCTGCAGGGCTTCCAGCAGCGCAACCGCCTTGGCGGCGATGACGTGCATGAGCGGGCCGCCCTGCGTCCCCGGAAACACCAGGGAGCTGAGCTTCTTGGTGATCTCGTCGTTGGCGCGCGCCAGGATCAGGCCGCCGCGCGGACCGCGCAGTGTCTTGTGCGTCGTGGTCGTGACCACATCGGCGTGCGCGATCGGGTTCGGATAGATGCCGGCGGCCACGAGGCCGGCCACGTGCGCCATGTCGACGATGAAATAGGCACCGACGCTCTTGGCGATGGCCGCGAAGCGTGCCCAGTCAACGATGCGCGAATAAGCCGAGAAGCCGGCGATGATCATCTTCGGCCGGTGCTCATCGGCCAGGCGCTGCACCTGTTCGTAGTCGATCTCGCCCGTGTCCGGGCGGATCCCGTACTGCACGGCGCGGAAGAACTTGCCGGAGAAATTCACCTTCGCCCCGTGCGTCAGGTGGCCGCCATGATCCAAACTCATGCCGAGGATGGGATCGCCCGGCTGTACCAGGGCAAAGTAAGCCGCAGCGTTCGCCTGCGAGCCGGAGTGCGGTTGAACGTTGGCGTAGTCGGCACCAAAGAGCTTCTTCGCCCGATCGATCGCGAGCTGCTCGGCGATATCAACGTACTCGCAGCCGCCGTAGTAGCGCTTGCCCGGATACCCTTCCGCGTATTTGTTGGTAAGGACCGAGCCTTGTGCCTCGAGCACCCGCGGACTGGCGTAATTCTCCGAGGCGATGAGCTCGACGTGCTCCTCCTGGCGGCGGCGCTCCCCCGCCAGGGCGCGCGCCAGCTCAGGATCGAAGCCTTCGATGGTCATGGACGTCCGGAACATGGGTGGCGGCGCCTCAGGATCGGTAGGGAAACGGGGCGCGAATTGTACCGGAACGATCGGACAGCCGCCCTTGTTGCCGGCCGCCGCCGCCACGGAAGCTTCGCGACAGCTTGCCCGCCGCCCGCTAGATCAGGTTCTCCACCACCGCGGTCCACGCCTGCGCCAGATTGGTGCGGTTGTATCCGCCGCCGCCGAGGGCGAGGACCCGCCCGTGGCCGCACCTCTCGGCGAGGGCGGTCAGCTCGCGCGCCGCCCGCCCGTGGGACTCCGCCGTCAGGCGCAGGTGCGTGATTGGGTCGCCCTCGAGGCTATCCGCCCCGCACTGCAGAATCACGAATTCCGGTGCGAACTTCTCCAGGTGCGCGGTGACCGATGGCCACATGCCGGCAAAGTCACGGTCATCGGCCCCCGGGGGTAAGGACAGATTGAGCTTGGTGCCGCTGGCTGCGCCCGTACCGATCTCTTCGGCCGCGCCGGTGCCCGGATACAGGTAGCGTCCGTCCTCGTGCAGGTCCGCAAACACGACGGCGGCATCGTCCTCGAATGCGTAAAACACCCCATCGCCATGGTGCGCGTCGATGTCGACGTAGGCGACGCGCTTGAGCCCGGCGCGCTTGAGGAGCTCGATCGCGACCCCGCAGTCATTGAAGACGCAGAAGCCGGCGGCGTGATCGCGCGCGGCGTGGTGCAATCCTGCGATCGGCACGAACGCCCGGCGACACTTGCCCTGCAGAATCGCTTCCATCGCACTCAGGGTCGCCCCGACAACGCCCGCCGCTGCCTCGTAGACTCCGCGGAACGCGGGCGTGTCGCCGCCATCGAGAAAGCCGCTGCCGCTCGCGGAGCGCTCACGCACGAAATCGAGGTACGCGGCGGTGTGGAAGCTACGCAGCTCCTCGTCCGAGGCCATGCGCGGCTCCAGTACGCGCACGCGCCGATCGAGGCCACGGGAAGCGAACTCGCGCATGAAGGCCGCGTGACGATCGGGGCCGAACGGGTGCCCGTCGCCGAAACCGTAACGGGCCAGCCGCTCGCTCGCCACCACCGCCATGGTGCTCACGGCGCTCGCGCTGCTGCTTGAGGTCACTCCCACGGCGCGCAAGCCTAACACAGCGGCGACGCGCGCCTTGCGCCACCGGCGTGGCGGCCGCGACGATATAATCACCGCACCTGCGCTTGCTAATTTACCCTCAGGACTACATGGCTCAATACATCTACACGATGAACCGCGTCTCGAAGGTGGTCCCGCCCAAGCGGATCATCCTGCGCGACATCAGCTTGTCCTTCTTCCCCGGCGCCAAAATCGGCGTGCTCGGGCTTAACGGTTCGGGCAAGTCCTGCCTGCTCAAAATCATGGCCGGGATCGATGCCGGCTTTGACGGCGAAGCGCGGCCGCAAAGCGGCATCCGTATCGGCTTCCTGCCCCAGGAGCCGCAGCTGGACGCGGCGAAGGACGTGCGCACGACGGTCATGGAGGGGCTCGGGGAAACCTTCCGCCAGCTGCAGGAATTCAACAGCATCTCGGACAAGTTCGCCGAGCCGATGGACGATGAACAGATGAACGCGCTGCTCGCGCGCCAGGCGAAGCTGCAGGACGCCATCGACGCGGCCGGTGGCTGGGAACTCGAGCGTAAGCTGGAGATCGCTGCCGACGCACTGCGTCTGCCCGCGTGGGAGGCGACCATCGGGACGCTCTCGGGCGGTGAGAAGCGCCGCGTCGCCTTGTGCCGACTGCTGCTGTCGTCCCCGGACATGCTGTTGCTGGATGAGCCGACCAATCATCTGGACGCCGAATCGATCGCGTGGCTCGAGCGCTACCTCGAGGAATACCCGAGCACGGTCATCGCGGTGACCCACGATCGTTACTTCCTCGACAACGTCGCCGAGTGGATCCTCGAGCTCGATCGCGGGTATGGCATTCCCTGGCACGGCAATTACTCCTCGTGGCTGGAGCAGAAGGAGCAGCGCCTCGCGCTTGAGGAGCGCGAGCGCGAGGCGCTGCGCAAGACACTCGCGCACGAGCTCGAGTGGGTGCGCCAGAACCCCAAGGCGCGCCAGGCGAAGAGCAAGGCGCGCGTGCAGCGCTACGAGGAGCTGGCCTCGCGCGAGTTTCAGGAACGCAATGAGACCGACGAGATCTACATCCCGCCCGGGGAGCGCCTCGGCGATCTGGTGATTGAGGTGCAGGGACTGCGCAAGGGCTACGGCGAGCGGCTGCTGATCGACAACCTGTCCTTCAATCTGCCGCGCGGCGGTATCGTCGGCATCATCGGTCCGAATGGCGCCGGCAAGACCACGCTGTTTCGCATGCTCACGGGGGCGGAACAGCCCGACGCGGGTGAGATCCGCGTGGGACCGAGCGTGCATCTGGGCCACGTGGATCAGTCGCGCCAGAGCCTCGATGACAAAAAGACCGTGTGGCAGGAGATCTCCGGCGGTCTCGACATGATCAAGGTCGGCGCCTACGAGACGCCTTCGCGCGGCTACGTGGGTCGCTTCAATTTCAAGGGCACGCAGCAGCAGCAGCTGATCGGCGAGCTCTCCGGCGGCGAGCGCAACCGCGTACACCTCGCCAAGGTGCTGCGCTCCGGGGGCAATGTGCTGCTGCTGGATGAACCGACCAACGACCTGGATGTCGAAACCCTACGGGCCCTCGAGGAAGCACTCACGAATTTTCCCGGTTGCGCGGTCGTAATCTCGCACGATCGCTGGTTCCTCGATCGCATCGCGACGCACATCCTCGCATTCGAGGGAGACTCACAGGTGCTGTGGTTTGAAGGTAACTATCAGGAGTACACGGAAGACTACAAGCGGCGCAAGGGCGAGGATGCTGCGCAACCGCACCGCATCAGGTACAAACCGCTGACGCGCTAGGCGCGCGCCCGCAGCCGACCTTGTCTCCCCCCCGGACAGCGCTGGCGACCGCGGCACCCGAGCAGCGCAGGTTCTGGGGCTGGATCGGCCCGCTCACGGCGCTGCTGGTGTTCGCCGTGGTGGGGATTATCCTGCACCACCAGCTCGCGCAGCTGCACATCAAGAGCGTGTTTGCGCATCTGCACGCCATCCCGCGGCGACAGATTCTCGCCGCGCTGGTGTTCACCGGGCTCAGTTACTGGCTGCTGACGACGTACGAGGTGCTGGCGCTGCGCTACCTGCGCCGTGTGATCCCTTACACCCGCATCGTCTTCACCTCCTTCATCGCCTACTCCTTCGGGCACACGCTCGGCTTTGCGGTCTTCACCGGCAGCGCCATCCGCTTCCGCCTGTACGTGACCGCCGGCGTGAGCGCGATCGATGTGGCGACCGTCACCGCCTTCTGCAGCCTGTCACTCGGCATCGGGCTTGCGACCATCTCCGGGCTATCGCTCCTGCTGACCCCGGCGCACGCGGCCACCGCACTGCATCTGCATCACAACTGGTCGCTGCTGGTGGGTGCGGTGCTGCTGTGTGCCGCGGCCGCTTACGCCGGCTGGGCGTGCTTTGCGCGCCGGCCCTTTGAGATCCGCGGCTGGGCGCTGCGCCCGCCCGGGCCGGCGATCGGGCTCACCCAGATCGGGCTGTCGGTGCTCGACCTGTCGCTCTCGAGCGCCGTGTTGTGGTCGCTCCTGCCGGCCAGCGCGCACGTGCCATTCATCACGTTCCTCGGCGTGTACGCCGCGGCCGTGATCGCGGGCATCATCAGCCACGTGCCCGGCGGAGTCGGCGTGTTCGAGGCGGTGGTACTGCTCACCGTGCCCAACGTGGCGCCGGAGGCCATGCTCGGCTCGCTGCTGGCTTACCGCGCCATCTACTACCTCGTGCCACTGGTGGTGGGGACGCTGCTCTTCGGCTCCAAGGAGCTGGCGGCGCAGAGCAGGCGTTTCGCCTGGGCGCAGCAACTGGCGAGCGCTTACATCGGCCCGGTCGTGCCGCAGATCGCCGGCGCCCTCACCTTCCTCGCCGGCGCGCTGCTGCTGTTCTCGGGTGCGACGCCTGCAGTGGATGAGCGTCTGGCGTTTCTGGATCAGTTCCTGCCGCTCGCGGTGCTCGAGATCTCACACCTGGCGGGCAGCATCGTGGGTCTGGGCCTCTTGGTGTTGGCGCGCGCGCTGTTCCGCCGCGTGCAGGCTGCCTATCACATCTGCGTGTGGCTGCTGGTCGCAGGCATCATCGCCTCGCTCCTGAAGGGACTGGATTTCGAGGAAGCCACGCTCCTCGCGCTCGTGCTCGGCGTGCTCATGCTCGGGCGGCGCGCCTTCTACCGTCCGACCGCGATCCGCTCGGAGCGCTTTACCCCGGCGTGGGTTGTGAGCATCACCGGCGTCATCGTCATGGCCGTGTGGCTCGGCCTCATCTCCTATCGCCATGTCGCTTACTCGGAACTGGATTGGTGGACCTTCGCGCTGGACGCCAATGCGCCGCGCATGCTGCGCGCCTCCTGCGCGGTCATCGTGCTGGGCAGCGCCTACATGCTGTGGAACATGCTGCGGCCAGCGCGCCCCGAGCCGGCCGTGGCCGGGCCACGGGAGCTCGAGCGCGCCCGCACGTTGATCGAGCGCGCTGACCTCACCGTGGCGAACGCGGCCCTCACCGGTGACAAGCGCCTGCTCTTCAGCGACGCCGGCGATGCGTTCGTCATGTACCAGATCGCCGGCCACAGCTGGATTGCGCTCGGGGACCCGGTCGGCTCACCCTCCGGCGCCGAGGAGCTCGTATGGCGTCTGCGCGAGATCTCCGATCATCACGGCGGCCAGACGGTCTTCTATCAGGTATGCGCCGATCGGCTGGCGCTGTATGTGGATTTGGGACTGGCGGCGCTTAAGATCGGCGAGGAAGCCCGGGTCGCGCTCGCGGATTTTTCCCTCGAGGGCGCCGCGCGTGCGGACCTGCGGCAATCGCACCGGCGCGCGCAGCGCGATGGCGCCACGTTCAAGGTGGTGCCGCCCGCGGAGGTGGATGCGCTGCTGCCCGTGCTCGAGCGTATCTCCACTGCGTGGCTCGCGAGTAAGTCGACCGGCGAGAAACGCTTCTCGGTCGGGTCCTTTACGCCCGAGTACGTGCGGCAGTTCCCGGTGGCGGTGGTGTACTCGCAAGGCACGCCCGCAGCGTTCGCCAACCTGTGGATCACGGGCACCAAGAGCGAACTGTCGGTGGACCTCATGCGCTTCGGGCCGGATGCGCCGCGTGGTGCGATGGACTACCTGTTTATCGAACTGATGCTGTGGGGTCAGCGCGAGGGCTATCGCTGGTTCAATCTCGGCATGGCACCGCTCTCGGGACTGGAAGCCCACCCGCTCGCGCCGGCGTGGCATCGGGTCGGGAATTTCATCTTCCGCCACGGCGAGCATTTCTATAACTTCGAGGGATTGCGGCGCTACAAGGCAAAGTTCGAGCCGAGCTGGGAACCGCGCTACCTCGTGGCGCGCGGCGGCATCGCGCTGCCGCGGGTGCTGATCGACGTTTCGGTACTGATTGCCGGTGGCATGAAGGAGCTGTTCGCCCGATGAGTGCCCACCTGTGGCGCCACGCCCTCCCTGCACTCACGCTCGCGGGGCTCGCCGGTTATGCCGCAGCCAGCCGCGCGGCTGATGCCGCGCCACCGCCCGCCGCGGACAGCCACGCTGGCACGCACCTGCCGGCCGGGCGCTTTGGCACGGTAAGCGTCTACCGCCCGCTAGGCCCGCCCAAGAGCGTCGCGATCTTTCTGTCCGGGGACGGCGGCTGGGAACTCGGCGTCATCAACATGGCGCACGCGCTCACGGATCTGGGGGCGCTCGTCATCGGCGTCGACATCCGCCAGTACTTCGCCAACCTGCGCAAGGCGACATCGCACGCGGACGCTCCCTGCCAGATGATCGCCGCGGACTTCGAGTTCCTCAGCCACCAGATGCAGAAGCAACTCGGCCTGAGCAACTATCTCGTACCGGTGCTGGTCGGTTATTCCTCCGGCGCAACGGTGGTATACGCGACCCTGGTGCAGTCCCCGCCCGGCACCTTCGCCGGAGCGCTCAGCCTCGGGTTCTGCGCCGAGCAGGACTTCGCCGGCGCGAACCTGTGCCCGGGAGCAGGCCTGCACTACTCGCCGAACGCACGGCACGAGCTCGTGTTTCAGCCGGCCGCGGCCCTCAAGCAGCCGTGGATCGCCTTTCAGGGGCAGAAGGATCAGGTCTGCAACCCCCGCGCCGCGGATGACTTCGTCGCCCGGGTGGCGAACGGGCAGATCGTGCGCCTGCCGCTCGTGGGTCACGGCTTCTCCGTGGAGCGCAACTGGATGCCGCAGTTTCGGGAGGCCTACGCGCGACTGACGGCGCCGGCCGAAGTCAGCGCCGCGCGGCCCCCCGACATTGGGGATTTGCCGATTCAGGAGGTGCACGCGAGCGGTAGCGCGGAGGAATTCGCGCTGCTACTGACCGGGGACGGCGGCTGGGCGGGGCTTGATCAGGAGCTCGCGGCGCGCCTGGCGGGCGCTGGCGTGCCCACGGTGGCGCTCAACTCGCTTAAGTATTTCTGGAGCGCGCGCACCCCGGATGAGACCGCGCGCGACGTGGCACGCATCCTGCGGCACTACTTCGACGCCTGGCACAAGGCACGCGTGCTGCTCGTCGGCTACTCCTTCGGTGCCGACGTGCTGCCCTTCGTCGTCAACCGCCTGCCGGCCGATCTGCGCGCGCGGGTGGCGAGTGTGAGTCTGCTGGGAATCGATTCCAACGCCTCCTTCGAGGTGCGCCTCACCGATTGGGTCGGCGCGGACGCGGGCGACGCACCGACCCTCCCGGAACTCGCGCGCATCACGCAACTGCCGGTGCTGTGCCTGTATGGCGCGGGTGAGAAGGATTCGATCTGCCCGGGACTACCCGCCGGGGGCGTCAAGCGTGAGCAGATCGGTACCGGGCACCACTTCGGGGGCGAATATGCCACGCTCGCGGACCGCATCCTCGCCTTCGCGCGGGCGCCGCGCCCTGTGACATAACGTGGCAGCGGCGGCGGAAGCCTCTGGAGGGCTGCGTGGCCGAGCGCGCGCTGGAGTACCATGAGGTAGGCGGCAGATACAAGAACTCGAGCCGCTAACGCGAACGCTAATGTCCCTTTACATCGACGCTGCCAGCCGCCTGCACCACGACCTCGAGAAAAACCTGGTCGTGACGTGCCCGCATTGCCAGGCCGTGGCGCACATCACCGCAAGCGCCGTGCCGCGTTTTGAGGACCTGCAGCTGTACCGGCCCAAGCAGGTCGGGCTGGTCTACCTGTGCGATGCCTGCCATGCGCCGATCTTCCTGCGCTTCACGGTGCGCGTTTACGGCGCGGCGCGCATCGAGCTCTCGCCCCAGTTCACGGAAGTCGAACGGGCGCGCGAGAAATTCAGCTTCACCTACATCCCGGAGGATGTGGAGCTGCTGTTCCGCGAGGCGCTGACATGCTTTTCCAACGGCGCCTTCAACGCCTTCGCCTCCATGTGCCGGCGCGCGGCGCAGGCGATGTTCAGTGACCTGGGCGAGACCGGCAAGCTGCGCCTGTTCGATGAACTCAACGCCGTGCGCGATCTCGCCAGCATCGCGCCGGAGATCTTCACCAAGATGAAAAGCGTGCTGTTCGGCGCAGAACTCGACGCGCGCTCCCCGCTGCCGCAGCTCGACGGCTACGAGGCGGGCATCATGCTGGAGGTGGTGAAGGATCTGTTCTACGAAGCCTACGTGCGCAAGGGCAAGCTGCAGCAGGCCATCATGGTGCGGCGCTTCTTCCTCGACGAAACCGGCAGCAACGTCACGCCCTTCAGCTCCGCCAGCTGAGGTTTCGGTCAGCCGACGAAGCGGCGCGCGTTGCGGAACAGGCGCGTCCAACCGCTGTATTCGCCCACATCGCGGGGGTGCCAGGAGTTCTGCACGTAGCGGAACGAGCGCTCCGGGTGCGGCATGATGATCGTTACACGGCCGTCGGCGTTGGCGAGGGCTGCGATCCCGAAGGGCGTGCCGCTCGGGTTTGCCGGATAGGTGCTGGCCGCAGTGCGGTCATGGTTGATGTAGCGCAGGCTCACGAGCCCACTCGCCTGCGCAGCTGCGGCCGCCGCGGGGGTGGCAAACTCGGCGCGGCCCTCGCCGTGCGCTACCGCGATCGGCAGGACCGAGCCGACCATGCCCGCGAACAGCACCGAGGGCGAGCCCAGAACTTCCACGAGCGCGAAGCGCGCTTCGTACTGCTCGCTGCGGTTCTTCACGAAGCGCGGCCAGTGTTCGCTGCCCGGGATGATGCTCTTGAGCGCGGCAAACATCTGGCAGCCGTTGCAGATGCCGAGCGCAAAGGTGTCGCCGCGCGTGAAGAAGCCTTCGAACTGCGCGCGCACCGCCTCGTGAAACAGGATCGACTTGGCCCAGCCCTCACCGGCGCCGAGCACGTCGCCGTAGGAGAAGCCCCCGCAGGCGACCAGCCCCTGGAACTCCGCCAGCGAGCGGCGGCGGCTGAGCAGATCGGTCATGTGCACATCGTGCGGCGTGAAGCCGGCGCGATCGAACACCGCCGCGGTCTCGACCTGGCTATTGACGCCCTCCTCGCGCAGGACCGCCACGGCCGGGCGCAGGCCGCGCGCCACGTAGGGGGCGGCGATGTCCTCCTGCGGATCAAAGGTGAGGGCGACGGTCAATCCGGGGTCCGCCGGCGCGGTCTGCGCCGCGTACTCTTCGTCCGCGCACTGCGGGTCATCGCGCAGGCGGCGCATGCGCCAGCTGGTCTCTGACCAGGCGCGCTTCAAGTCCACCCATGACTCATCCAGCTGCGTCGCTCCCACGCGGATCTGCACGCGCAGCTCGATCACCGGAGCGCCAAGGTAGAGCGAGGCTGCCCCGAGCCCGTGGCGCGTGAGGATCTCGAGAAACGTCGGCTCATCACCGGAGAGGATCTGTACGACCACGCCGGGCTCCTCGGCGAACAGCTGCGCCAACGCCGGCCCGCGCGCCGCCGGCAGCGCGATATCAAGCCCGCAATGCCCGGCGAACGCCATCTCGATCAACGTCGCGAACAGCCCGCCATCGGAGCGGTCGTGGTAGGCGCGCAGCATGCCCGCCGCGCGCAGCTCCTTGAGCGCCGCCGCGAGTTGCACCAGCCGCTGCGGCACGTCAAGGTCGGCCGGCGCCTCGCCGAGCTCGCCGAACACCTGCGCGAGCGCCGAGCCGCCCAGGCGGTTCTTGCCGTGTGCAAGATCGATGAGCCACAGCGAGGTCGGGCGTTCATCCAGCTGCAGCGCCGGCGTCAGCGTGCGGCGCACCTCGGCGACGGGCGCGAAAGCGGAAACGATCAGCGAGACCGGTGCCACCACGCTCTTGGCAACGCCGCCCTCGCGCCAGGCGGTCTTCATGGACAACGAGTCCTTGCCCACGGGAATGGCGATGCCGAGCTGCGGGCACAATTCCTTGCCCACCGCGTGCACGGTCTCATAGAGCGCCGCATCCTCTCCCGGCTCCCCGCACGCCGCCATCCAGTTGGCGGACAGGCGCACGTCGGAGAGTGCGCCGATGTCGGCGGCGAGAATGTTCGTGAGCGCCTCGGCCACCGCCAGTCTCCCGGAGGCCGGCGCATCCAGCACCGCCACCGGGGTGCGCTCACCCATCGCCATGGCCTCTCCGGCCGTGCCGTGGTAGTCCGCGAGCGTCACCGCCACGTCGCTCACCGGTACCTGCCAGGGCCCGACGAGCTGATCGCGGCTGACGAGGCCGCCGACCGTGCGATCGCCGATGGTGATGAGGAAGGTCTTGTCGGCGACCGCCGGCAGACGCAGCACCCGATAGGCGGCCTCCTTAAGATCGAGCGTGGCGATGTCAAAGGGTCGCCGCTGCGGGGTGAGGCTGGTGACTTCGCGCGTAAGGCGCGGCGGTTTGCCGAGCAGCACCTCGAGCGGGATATCGACCGGGGTGTCGTTGAACAGACCGTCGTGGACGACGAGCTGGCCTGAGCCGTTGATCTCGCCGATCACGGCAAACGGACAGCGCTCGCGCGCGGCGATCGCGCGGAACTGCGCCAGCGCCTGTGCCTCGATGATGAGCACGTAGCGCTCCTGCGCCTCGTTGCACCACAGCTCCAGCGGCGACATACCCGCTTCCGCGCTCGGAATCGTGCGCAGATCAACGCGCGCGCCGCGCGCGCTGTGCGCGACCGCCTCGGGCACGGCGTTGGAAAGACCGCCCGCACCGACGTCGTGGATGAGCACGATGGGATTGCGCTCGCCGAGCGACCAGCAGTGATCGATCACCTCCTGTGCGCGCCGCTGGATCTCCGGATTGCCACGCTGCACGGAAGCAAAATCCAGATCTGCGCTCGAGCTGCCGCTGCCGACCGAGGAGGCCGCACCCCCACCCAGGCCGATGAGCATCGCCGGGCCGCCGAGCACGATCAGCTGCGCGCCGAGCGGTACTTCCGGCTTGTGTACGTGCGCCCGACGCACGTTGCCGAGGCCACCGGCAATCATGATGGGTTTGTGATAGCCGCGCAGGCGCTGCGCCGGATCTCCCGCCGCCTGCTGCTCGAAGGTGCGGAAGTAGCCGCAGATCGCCGGGCGTCCGAACTCATTGTTGAAGGAGGCAGCCCCGATCGGGCCTTCGATCATGATCTCAAGCGCCGTGGCGATGCGCTCCGGTGCACCAAAGGGCCGCTCCCACGCGCGCTCGTAGCCGGGGATGGACAGGTTAGAGACCGAGAAGCCGGTGAGCCCCGCCTTGGGCTTGGCGCCGCGCCCGGTGGCGCCCTCGTCGCGGATCTCACCGCCCGCGCCGGTGGCCGCGCCCGGAAACGGCGAGATGGCGGTCGGATGGTTGTGCGTCTCGACCTTCATGAGAATGTCGATCGGCTCATGGCTGGCGCGGTAGATGCCGGAGAGCGGATCCGGGAAGTAGCGCACGCCCGGGGAGCCTGCCATCACCGCAGCGTTGTCTTGATACGCGGACAACACGCCGGCGGGATGGCGTGCATAGGTGTGTTTGATCATGCCGAACAAGGTATCGGCACGCCGCTGCCCGTCGATAATCCAGCTCGCATTGAAGATCTTGTGGCGACAGTGCTCGGAATTCGCTTGCGCGAACATCATGAGCTCGACGTCGGTCGGGTCTCGTCCCAGGCGCTGAAAACTCTCGAGCAGGTAATCCATCTCATCGGCCGAGAGCGCGAGCCCGAGCTCGCGGTCGGCCGCAACGAGCGCTGCACGCCCGCCCGCCAGCGGCACCGTGCGCAGCGGTTGCGGCTGAGTTTGCGCGAACAGGCGCGCCGCGGCGCCAGCATCGAACAGTGCCATCTCGGTCATGCGGTCGCACAGTGCCGGCGCAAGCCGCATGAGCACGGCAGGTTCGAGTGCGTGCGCCGCGCGCACCCGGTACTCGACGCCGCGCTCGATGCGCCGCAGCGTGGTCACCGAGCACACGTGCGCAATGTCGGTGGCTTTGCTCGACCAGGGTGAGATCGTGCCGGCGCGCGGCACGATGAGTATGCTCTCGCCGCGCAGGTCCCCAGCCGCGTGCGGCAGGCTCGGACCATACCTGAGAAGTGCCTCGAGCACCGCGCGCTGCGCAGCGCTCAAGGGTTGCGCCAGATCGGCGAAGTGCACGTAGCGGGCGTGCAGCTCCTGCACCGCCGGCTCCAGGACCCGCAGCCGTTCCAGCAGTTTCGCGATGCGGAAAGCGGACAGCGCCGGCGGTCCCGGTAATACCAGCATTACCGCCGCCTCACTTCTTCTCGCTCGGGGGCACCGAGTACAAGGGCATGGGAAACTGCGTGACGTTGGCGCCGCCGTCCAAAGCGGTGATCTTGCTCACCCCGTGCTTCTTCACCTCGTCGATGCGCAGAATCGAATGCATGGGCAGAAAGGTGCGCTTGACTCCGGCAAATTCGCCCTTGATGCGCTCCTCGGAAGGGTCCAGCACCACCGAGGAACGCTCGCCGAACAGCAGCTCCTCGACCTCGATGAAACCGAACAGCTCCCCATGGTTAACCTTGCGTGCGTACACCTCGTAAACCTTGCCCTGATTCACGAACATAATGCGGAAAATGTGACTGGTTGCCATGGCTCGGCGCGGTCTCACTGCTAGCGTTAAGGCTGGCCATTATATGTCCGGGCGTGCCAGGGACGCTGGTGCGTCCGCACGGGGACCGATCCAGCACTTGCAGACGGACGGATTGCTCTTGAGTCGGGGAACCATGCTCAGGCTGAAAATCGTCAGCGACCAGCGCCGCTCACTGGCCGAGCGCAGCACGGCCGTGTTCTCGGTCGAGGGGGGCACCATCGGCCGCTCGGCGGACAACGACTGGGTGCTGCCGGACCCCGCGCGCTACGTCTCGGCGCACCACGCGCGCGTGCAGTTTCGCGAAGGCCACTTCTACCTGCAGGACGTCAGCACCAACGGGGTGTACGTGAATGACGCAACCGAGCCGCTCGCCAAGCGCGGCTCCAGTGGCTACCGCCTCGCCAACGGCGATATGCTGCGCATCGGCGAGTACCACATCGTGGCCGCCGTTGACGTGCGCCCCCCCGAGGAAGAGCCCCTGGCCGCCGTACCGACGAGCATCCAGGTGCTGCGCCCCTTAAAGCGCCGGGTGGAACGCGACATCGGCGCCCCGATTAACCTCGAGGACCTGCTACTGACTTCGGAGGAGTCCGGCCCGGTCCTGCCGGTCAACGCCTACGGCCAGACAGTGGACTCGGGCAAGGTGCGCGCGCTGGCGCGCACGCTTGACCCGTTGCCGCCGCTGCGCCCGTCGGCACCCGAGCCGGCGCCGGCCGCGTCAGCGCCCATCGCGCCGCTGGGCGAGAGCGTGAGTTCCGAATCGATCTCGCAGCGCATGGCGCGGCTGGCGGAAGCCGTGGCGCGCGAACCCAAGAGCGGCAGCAGCGCCGTAGCACTCGAGGACCTGCGCTCAGGACTCGACGCCTTCTGTCGCGGCGCGGGCATCGCCTCGGAGAGTCTGCCGGCGGATGCGCATGGCCGCCTGCTGCATCTGGCCGGGCGGCTGTTTCGCGAGTCGTTTGTGGGATTCAAGGAGCTCGAGCGCACCCGGGCCGAGACCCGCAACCGCTACCGCATCGAATCGCCCGCGCCGGACGAGGATGATCCGCGTCCCTCGCTCGCCAACCTCACGGTTGAGGATTTGCTTGTTACGCTGTTGGTGAACCACGAGGGACGGCGCTTAGACTCGGTGCAATGGCTGCGCGAGACAGTCGGAGAAGCGAAGCTGCACGAACAGGCCACCGCCCAGGCGACGCGCGCCGCCTTCGTCGAGTTTCTGGATCGCCTGGATCCAGCCGAGCTCGAGGCGCGCTTCGAGCGCGCGGCGCGCCGCGGCAAGGCGCGCACCGCCGACAAGGCGCAGTACTGGGAGCTGTTCACCACCTTCTACCGCAATCTCATCGAAATGCCGGCTGATCATCTGCCGCACACGTTCGTGGAGGCGTTCGCCGCCATGTATCGCGAGGTGTTGAGAAAGCCGGTCACTTAAGAAGGGCCGCGCAGCACTCATGGCGGAGAGGGTGGGATTCGAACCCACGTGCCGGTTTTACCCGACCATCCGATTTCGAGTCGGCGCCGTTATGACCGCTTCGGTACCTCTCCGGCTGCCCTGTGAGCCCAGCGGGGGCTGGTATTCTAGCGGAAAGCCCGAGCGGTGAGGGGAGGTTCGTGCGCGTAATTGCTCTCGCCGCAGTGCTGATTCTGCTCGCCGTCGTTGGCGCCTGCGGAAAATTCCAGCCAGCGGAAATCTTCGAGAAAAGCGCACTCACAGAGATCCGCGCGCGTGGCGAAGTGCGCGTGGTCACGCTCAATCTGCCCACCTGCTACTACCTCGGAGCGCAAGGCACCGAGGGGCTGGAGTTCGATCTCGCCACCGCTTATGCGGCCCATCTGGGCGTGAAGCTGCAGATGGTCCCGGTCGCCAACGAACGCGCCCTGCAGGCTGAGCTGGCCGCCGGCCGTGCTGACATCGCCGCGGCTTCCCTCACCAACACGCCCGAATGGAGCCGCGTCGCGGATGCTGCGGAACCCTATACGCTCATCCCGCAGCTGGTGGTGTACCACCGCAGCGGCGTCAAGCCGCGCGATACGCTGCAGTTGGAGTCTGCCACGCTCGCCGTGCGCGCCGGCAGCCCGCAGGAGCGCATTCTGCAGCGCCTGAAGAGCACGGTCGCGCCGACTCTGAAGTGGGAGGAAACCGCTCCGAGCGTGGCCGATCCGGTCGAGGACGTCGAGACGGGCGAGGCGCAGTACGCGATCACCGACGAGCGCGAGTTCTCCTTTGCCCACCACCTGTATCCGAACGTGCTGGTCGGCTTCGCACTGCCGGAGCAGCGCCCGGCGCAGTGGCTGGTGCGCCACGGCGCGCCGGGACTCCTGGCGAGCGTCAACGCGTTCTTCCATGAGCTCGCCGCCTCCGGGCGATTGCCGCAGATGGTGCAGGAGTCCTCGGGTGATACGCGCCCGTTCGCGTACGAGGAGTCGCGCGAGTTTCAGGCCCACGTCAGCGACCGGCTGCCGCAGTTTCGCGCCTGGTTCGAGGAAGCGGCCGCGCAGTCGGCCATCGACTGGCGGCTGTTGGCGGCGGTGGGCTATCAGGAATCAAAGTGGGAGGCACGCGCCAAATCCGAGGAGGGCGCGGTCGGGGTCATGATGCTAACCAGCGACACCGCGCAGGCGATGGGCATCAAGGATCGCACCGATCCGGAGCAGAGCATCAGCGCGGGCGCCCGCTATCTTGCGCAGGTGCGCGCGATGATTCCGGAGCGGATCGCCGAACCGGACCGCACCTGGCTCACCGTCGCCGCCTACAACGTCGGCTTCGGTCATCTCGAGGACGCGCGCATCATCGCGCAGGCACGAGGCAAGAACCCGGATTCCTGGGCGGACGTGCGCGCGGTATTGCCGCTGCTCGCCCAGGCACGCTGGTACGAGCGCGCCAAGCGTGGCTATGCGCGCGGCTGGGAGCCGGTGCAGTTCGTGGATCGCATCCAGCGCTACCTGACGCTGCTCGAGTGGCAGCCGGGCGAGGCGCCCGCGACCGTGGTTACGCCCGCGCCGCGAGGGGCGGAGCACAGCGCAGCCGCGCCTGCGGTCGTGCCGGTCACGATTCAGGTGGCGCCCGCGACAGCGCCGCCAGCGGTGCCGCCGCCAAAGTAGCGCCGCGGCTCTCAGATGCGGCGCTGCGCGAAGAATTCCTGCAGCAGCCGGCCGCACTCCTCCATCAGCACGCCGCCGAACACGTCCACCCGGTGATTGAGCCCGGGCAGCGCAAACACGTCGGTGATGCTGCCGGCGCCGCCGGCGCGCGGATCCCACGCGCCAAACACCACCCGGCGCACGCGCGCGTGCACGAGAGCGGCCGCACACATGACGCACGGCTCGAGCGTTACATAGAGGGTGGTATCGGTCAGCCGGTAGGTGCGCAGCGCCGTGCCCGCGCCGCGCAGCACCTGCACTTCGGCGTGCGCGGTCGGATCGTGCGTGCCGATCGGACTGTTGCCGGCGCCGGCGATGATCTCATCGTCGCGCACCAGCACCGCCCCCACCGGCACCTCCCCGCGCGCGCCCGCCGCGCTTGCATGGGCGAGTGCAGCGCGCATGAAGCTCACGTCCCGGCCGCCTTCAGCCGGATCCGCCATGGGCCTCCTCGCTCGCCGGTGCGGCCGGCGGCAGGAACAGCGCCGGATCGACGAAATCGGTATTGAGCGCGACGCCGAAGTGCAGATGTGGCCCCGTCGCCCGTCCGGTGGCGCCGACCTTGCCGATCACCTCCCCGGCCCGCACCCGCTGCCCGGCGTGCACGTCAATCTCGCTCAGGTGGCAGTACATCGTGATGAGGCCGCGGCCGTGATCGAGGATGACGGTGTTGCCGTTGAAGAAGTAGCTGCCGGTATCCACCACGCGCGCATCGGCCGACGCCTGTATGGGCGTGCCGGCCGCGGCGGCGATGTCCATGCCGGTGTGCGGGTTGCGCGGCTCGTTGTTGAAAACGCGCCGCGAGCCATAGGAGCTCGAGCGGATCCCCGGCACCGGCGGCAGCAGCTGCAGCGTCGCCGGTGCACTCTGCGAGTAGGTGGCTACGGCCTGGCGGATGCGCGGCTGCTCGCGCTTCACGCGTGCCAGATCCTTCGCCGAGAGATCCACCTGATGTGGCGCGACGGTGAGGCGTTGCACGGTGTATTGCTTGTCGGTGACCTGGAAGCCGATCGCCGCGCCGTCAGGCGTGCCGTCCGCTACACGAATGAGTGCCGGACCCGGAGCCTGCGAAAGCGGGATGCCGACGACGGCGAGCCAGTGCTCCCCCACGCGCAGCACGAGCACGCGTCGGTCCTCGAACGTGACCATCGGCGGCTTGCCCGGCGGCGCCTCGACGGCCAGCAGCGCCACGCCGCCGGGCACGAGTTCCGCCTGCGGCAGGGGGAGCGCGGCCTCGTCCGCGGCCGCACCGCAGGAGAGCGCGCCGGCCACGAGGACGAGCGGCGCGAGCGCACAGCACCTGAGAAAGGTCCTCATTTGCTCCCCGTGACGCGCGCCGTGAGGCGGCCGTGTGCGAGTCGCGCTTCGATCGGCTCGCCGACGGCGACCGCCGCCGCCGCGGTGAGGATCGCCCCGTCCGCGCCCGTGACGATGGCGAAACCGCGGCTCAGGGTCGCAAGCGGACTCACCGCGTGGAGTGCGCGCTGCGCGAGTGCCAGGCGGTGCGCCAGGCGCGAGAGCTCAGCCGCGGTGGCGTGCTTGAGTCGTGCCAGCAGCCGCTCCTCGAGCGCGCGGTAGTCGCGCAGCAGATGCACCGGAGAGGAGCGCTCCAGGCGCGTGTGCGCCTCGCCCAGACGGATCCACTCGCGATGCACGCAGGTGCGCGCAGCCCCCGTGAGGCGCTGCGCGAGATCGTCCAGGCGCTGTATCTGCTGTATCAGGCGCACGCCCGGGTGCGCGAGCTTCAGACGCTGCTCGGTCGCTTCAAGGCGCGTCGCACTCACACGCAGCTCGCGCCGCATACCTGCGGTGAGCCGCCGCGCGCTGCGCGCGAGCGCCTCAAGACACGCGCTGCGATCGGGCGCGACCAGTTCCGCCGCAGCCGAGGGTGTCGGGGCGCGCGCGTCGGCCACGAAGTCGGCGATGGTGAAATCCACTTCGTGACCGACGCCACACACCACCGGCAGTGCACAGGCGTGAATGGCGCGCGCCAGGCGTTCATCGTTGAACGCCCACAGGTCCTCGAGCGAGCCGCCGCCGCGGGCGAGGATCAGCACATCGCATTCGGCCCGCGCGGACGCCAGTTCGAGTGCGCGCACCAAGGCCGGTGCCGCGGCTGCCCCCTGCACCGGTGTCGGGTAGATGAGCACCGCCGCCGGCGGATAGCGCCGCTGCAGCACGTGCAGGATATCGCGCAGCGCCGCCCCGGTCGGGGAGGTGATGACCCCGATGCGACGCGGGAAGCGCGGCAGGGCGCGCTTGCGCTCGAGTGCGAAGAGCCCCTCGGCCGCGAGGCGCATCTTCAGGCGCTCAAACTCGCGCTTGAGCGCGCCCACGCCGGCCTCCTCGAGGTGTTCGACGATCAGCTGGTACTCCCCGCGCGCCTCGTAGACGCTGATGCGACCGCGCACCAGCACCTGGCTGCCGGCGCGGGGCGTGAAGCCCACCAGCACGTTTTTCATGCGGAACATGGCGCAGCGCAGCTGCGCGTCGCGGTCTTTGAGCGAGAAATACCAGTGCCCCGATGCGGGTTGGGAGAGGTTCGACAACTCCCCTTCCACCCAGATCACGCCCAGGCTGCGATCCAGCAGCGCCCGAACTTCCCGGGTGAGCCGGGTAACGCTGTAGACCTCGCGCGGCGCTGCAGCCGGCGCGGAAATGTCAGGATTTGCGGGCATAAGGCACCTTAGCACGAGGTTTACCGCGGCGGCCCGGGCGCATATAATTGCGCATGCGCATCCTCGAAGAAGCTCTCACCTTCGACGACGTCCTCCTGGTTCCGGCCTATTCGGAAATTCTGCCACGCGAGGTCGATCTCTCCACCCAGGTCACGCGCCGTATCCGCCTGAACGTGCCTTTGGTTTCCGCAGCCATGGACACGGTCACCGAGGCGCGCCTTGCCATCACCATCGCCCAGGAAGGCGGGATCGGCATCATCCACAAGAGCATGACGATCGAGGCCCAGGCCCGCGAGGTCGGGCGGGTAAAGAAGTTCGAAAGCGGCGTGATCCGCGATCCGATCACCGTCCCCCCCAACATGAGTATCCGTGAGGTGCTCGACCTAACCCGGGCGCGGGGCATCTCGGGTGTCCCGGTGGTCGTCGGCAAACGCGCGGTCGGCATCGTCACGCATCGTGACCTGCGCTTCGAGGACAAGCTCGAGGCGCCCGTCTCCGCCGTGATGACCCCGGAAGCGCGCCTCGTGACGGTGCGCGAAGATGCTCCCAAGGACGAGGTGCTCGCGCTGCTGCACCAGCACCGCATCGAAAAACTGCTGGTGGTGAACCGCGGCGGCGATCTGGTCGGCATGATCACGGTGAAAGACTTCCAGAAGGCGACTGAATTCCCGCGCGCCTGCAAGGACGACACCGGACGTTTGCGCGTCGGGGCGGCGCTGGGTACCACCCCGGACACGCTCGAGCGCGTCGCCGCGCTGCGCGAGGCGGGCGTCGATCTCGTGGTGGTGGATACCGCCCACGGGCATTCCAAGGGGGTCATCGACACCGTCAGACGCATCAAGGCCAAGTGGCCCGACGCTCAGGTTATCGCCGGTAACATCGCGACGCCGGAGGCGGCGCGCGTGCTGGTAGATGCCGGCGCGGACGCGGTCAAGGTCGGCATCGGCCCAGGCTCGATCTGCACCACGCGCATCGTCGCCGGTGTTGGCGTGCCGCAGATCTCCGCGGTCGCTAACGTCGCCGAGGCGCTGGGCGGCACCGACGTGCCGGTCATCTCCGATGGCGGCATCCGCTACTCGGGCGACATCGCCAAGGCGCTCGCGGCCGGCGCGCACGCGGTCATGATCGGCGGCCTGTTTGCCGGCACCGAGGAATCCCCCGGGGAGGTGGAGCTCTACCAGGGTGCCTCCTACAAGTCCTACCGCGGCATGGGCTCCCTCGGGGCCATGGGCGAGCGGCACGGTTCGGCCGACCGCTATTTCCAGGACGCCGCCTCCGAACTCGAGAAGCTCGTGCCTGAGGGGGTGGAAGGGCGCGTGCCTTACAAGGGCAGCGTGGTCACGATCCTGCACCAGCTCTCCGGCGGGCTGCGCGCCGCCATGGGTTACACCGGCAGCCGCAACATCACGGATCTGCGCACCAAGCCGGTGTTCGTGCGCATCACTACCGCGGGCGTGCGCGAGAGTCACGTGCACGACGTCACCATCACCAAGGAGGCGCCCAACTACCGGGTGTCCTAGAAATCCTGTCCATGGCGAGCGTTCCACGAAGTGCCGATAAGATCCTTCCCGAGGCGGCCGCGCGCCCGGACATTCACGCGCACCGCATCCTCATTCTGGACTTCGGTGCGCAATACACCCAGCTGATCGCGCGCCGCGTGCGCGAACTTGGCGTCTACTGCGAGATCCATCCGTGGGACGTAAGCGAGGCCGAGGTGCGCGCCTTCAGGCCGCGCGGCGTGATCCTCTCCGGCGGCCCCGAATCGGTCACTGCTCAGAACCCGCCGCGCGCACCGCAGGCGGTGTTCGAGCTCGGCGTCCCCGTGCTCGGCATCTGCTATGGCATGCAGACCATGGCGCAGCAGCTGGGCGGTCGCGTCACGCCTTCGAGCGAGCGCGAGTTCGGCTACGCGGAAGTGACGGTCACCGGTGCCTCCCGGCTCCTCGATCAGCTCGCGGACCGCCGCAACGCCGCAGGCGCTGCCGTGCTGGATGTGTGGATGAGTCACGGTGATCGCGTGGCCGCGCTACCACCGGGTTTCGTCGCGAGCGCGACGACCGGCACGATTCCCTACGCGGCCATGAGCGATGAGCGGCGCGGCTTCTACGGCGTGCAGTTCCATCCGGAAGTGACCCACACGCCCCAGGGGGCGCGGCTGCTCGAGCGCTTCGTGCGCGAGATCGCCGGCAGCGATGCGCTCTGGAGCGTCGGCAACATCATCGAGGATGCGATCGGGCGCGTACGCGCACAGGTCGGCAAGGGGAAGGTGCTGCTCGGGCTCTCAGGCGGCGTCGACTCCTCCGTGGTCGCCGCCCTCCTGCATCGGGCCATCGGCGCGCAGCTGGTGTGCGTTTTCGTGGATCACGGACTGCTGCGCCAGGGTGAAGGCGATCAGGTCATGAGCACGTTTGCGCAGCACCTCGGCGTGCGCGTGATCCGCGTCGATGCCGAGGCGCGCTTCCTCAAGGCGCTCGCCGGCGTCACCGACCCGGAAGCCAAACGCAAGATCATCGGGCGCACCTTCATCGAGGTGTTCGACGAGGAGGCCCACACGCTAAGCGGCGTGCAGTTCCTCGCCCAGGGCACCATCTACCCGGACGTGATCGAATCGGCCGGCGCCCGCACCGGCAAGGCGCAGGTGATCAAGTCGCATCACAACGTCGGCGGCCTGCCCGAGAAGATGAACCTGCAGCTCATCGAGCCGCTGCGCGAGCTGTTCAAGGATGAAGTGCGCCAGCTCGGCGTAGAACTTGGGCTGCCGCGCGAGATGGTCTTCCGTCACCCCTTCCCGGGTCCGGGACTCGGCGTGCGCATCCTCGGGGAGGTGCGCAAGGAATATGCGGATCTCTTGCGGCGCGCGGATGCGATCTACATCGATGAACTGCGCCAGCATGATCTGTACGACCGCACCAGTCAGGCGTTCGCCGTCTTCCTGCCGGTGCGCTCGGTTGGCGTCATGGGCGACGGGCGCCGCTACGACTATGTGGTCGCGCTGCGCGCGGTGGAGACCATCGACTTCATGACGGCTCAGTGGGCACGCCTACCGTATGAATTCTTGGATCGTGTCTCGCGGCGCATCGTGAACGAGGTCCCCGGAATCTCACGCGTGGTCTACGACATCTCGGGCAAGCCACCGGCGACGATCGAGTGGGAGTGATCAGTCGCGACGACGGGGGAGAACACGAGCAGCGGCGTGTCGATGTCTGTCAACGACCCCGCGTTGTGCGCGTTCAGGAATCTCTGGTGTAATGAGTCTGGTGGCCGCAAACCGGCGCGAGGATGCCGTGCAGCGCTGCAAAGCGTACCTCAGAATCGCCGCATGCTGTGGAATTGCGGGCCTCACGGCCTGCGGTTGCGATAACGGCTGGAACAATAGCTGTAACAACTACTACTACCCGCCCTATCCCGGCAGCGGCGATGGCACGAGGCCCAACGGCCTGGTTGCCGGCGGTGACGGCAATTACTACGGCACCACCGCGACTGGCGGCAGCAATGGGCTGGGTACCTTCTTCAGAGTGACACAAGCGGGCGCCGAGACCGTGCTCTACTCCTTCGTCGGAGGAAGCTCCGATGGTGCCGATCCCGAAGGGGTGATCCAGGGCACCGACGGCAACTTCTACGGTGCGACCAACTTCGGCGGCAATGGCGCCTGCTCCTCAGGCTGCGGCAGCGTCTTCAGGATCACCCCGGCCGGCGTCGAGACCGTGCTCTACTTCTTCAGCGGGGCTGCCGATGGCGGGGATCCGAATGGCGTCGTGCAGGGGAGCGATGGGAATTTCTACGGCACTACCGCCTATGGCGGTATCACCAACGGCTCCTGCGGCGCGAGCGGCTGTGGGGTGGTCTTTCGCCTGACGCCCGCAGGCGGTGAATCGGTACTCTACTCATTCCCCGGCGGCACCAACGGCATTCTTCCCGTGAGCCTAATCCAGGGGACCGATGGAAACTTCTACGGCACGACCGTGTACGGCGGCCAGTCAAATGACGGCACGGTCTTCAAGGTCACCACGGCCGGCGCTGAAACCGTGCTGCACTCCTTCGGCAGCGGCAGCGACGGGCGGCTGCCGCAGCAAACGCAGCTGATCGAAGGCACCGACGGCAACCTCTACGGCACAACCCCGTACGGGGGATCGAACTCCTGGGGAGTCGTGTACCGGATCACGCCAGCTGGGGCCGAGACGGTGCTGTACGCGTTCGTCGGCGGCACAACAGACGGCGCGGTGCCCTTCACCGCGTTGGTAGAGAACGGCGGGAATTTCTACGGGACCACCAACGCAGGCGGGAATGCCAACTGCCCCGGCGGCTGCGGCACGGTATTCAAGATGACGCCCGCCGGCGCCGAGTCGGTACTCTACTTCTTCGGCCCCGGTGCCAACTCGGGCGCTCAGCCCCCCAGCCCCTCAAGCCTGCTGCTCGCTCTCAACGATCCCGTAGCCACCGGCAATCTGGCTGGCACCACATTAAACGGCGGACAGTACGGCATCGGCTCCGTCTTCGTGCTCACTCCCGCCGGAACCGCCTCGGTGCTCTACTCCTTCGGGACGAATAAACCGTAAGCAACGCGCGCCGCACGCGCGTAATCCTCCGCGGGCAGAGCCCTCATCGGCGACGCTGTGCTCGGCAGCGCCGCCGCCCCTGGCAGACGATGGTCGATCTTGCATCGAATCACTGAGCGTTCGAGTGTGCGCAAGTCCATCGGGGGACAGAGGCGACCACCACTGCAATATAGCGGCGCTATACAAGCCAATATAGCGGTGCTATACTGCCGTCATGGATACACGCGCCACCTTACTCACTGCCGCTTTGAAGGTTCTCGAGGATGAGGGCGAGGCTCAGTTCTCGACGCGGGCTGTTTGCCTCCTGGCACACGTCACCGCTCCCACGCTCTACCACCACTACGGCAGCGCTGATGGCCTGCTGAGTGCCGCCATGACAGCGGCGTTCGCGCAGTTTCTCGCAAGCAAGCAAGCGGCGGTGCAATCCTCCGACCCGGTAACTGCCCTGCGGGAGGGCTGGGACGACTACGTGCGTTTCGCCGCGGCACGGCCCCGACTTTATGCCGCAATGATGGGCCGTGTCCTCCAGGGCGCCCAGATACCCGCGGCTCAACAAGCCTTCGCACTCCTGATCGAACGTATTGCAGCCATCGGCGCGCAGGGGCGGCTCGATCTTACGGTCGCGGCGGCCGCGGATCTGATGTGGGCATCGGCGAACTCTGCGTCTCTGCTCTACGTAACGGCACAGCTTCGCAACAGCGCACCGCCCACGCCTGCCGTTGTTGAGGACATTCGTGAGAACGCGATCCGAACCATCTTGACCGCGGAATCGAAAGGCTGATCGTCATGAGAATTCTCGTCACCGGAGGTACCGGCCTTCTCGGAGGCCGTCTGATCCTGAAGCTCGCGGGGAATGGCCATCAAGTGTTTGCGCTCACGCGCTCGGCATCGTCGCACGCGAAGCTTCGGGCGTTGGGAGCATCCCTTGTCGACGGCGATCTGGAAGGTAGTTCGCCGCTGTCGTTGCCTGCGGTCGATGCCGTCGTGCACGCGGCGGCGTTGTTCCGGTTCTCCGGGCCTCGCGAGCCGTTCTTCCGCACCAATGTCGATGGTACCGGCAGGCTTCTGGCAGCGGCCGAAAAAACCGGAGCGAGGACTTTCGTCCATATAAGCGCGGCGGGAGTCATCATGGACGATGCGGGTACGCCGATCCGCGATGCAGACGAGAGCGCACCGACGTTCCCCAACCACTTCTCTGCCTACCTGGCGAGCAAGGCCCGGGCCGAGGCGATCGTGCTGGCGGCCAACAAGCCGGGCTTACGCACCCTCGCACTTCGCCCGCCGGCACTCTGGGGACCTGGCGACCCGTTCAGTCGGGCGCTTCCTCAGGCAATCAACTCGGGGCAGTTCGCCTTCATCGACCGTGGCGACTATGCCTTTGCCACCTGCCATGTGGACAATGTCGTTGAGGCCGTGCAATGCGCCTTGGAGCGTGGCGAGGGTGGTCGCGCCTTCTTCATTACCGATCAGGAAAAGCTGACATTTCGCGAATTTGTTGCTGCGCTCGCGAGCGTTCAGGGCTTGTCCATCGAGAAACTGCGTTCGATGCCCTACTGGCTCGCAGTGACTCTGGGACGGTTGATGGACGCGCTCTGGGCCGTCACTCGCAAGGAAGGCGACCCGCCGATTTCGCGTTCGATGATGCGGATGATCGGGCGAGAATTCAGCGTCAATGACGCCGCCGCGCGCCGTGACCTGGGCTATGTCGGAAAGAAGTCGCGCGCCGATGGCTTGCGCGGTTATGGCGAAGGCCTTCCATCAACAGCTAGAGCCCGAGAAGGAAATCGACCGGGTACGCCACGGACGGGGCGCTCATCCGTCCGCGTCTCGGAATCCGGAGGCGCGTAACCGATTGTTCTACATCGATAGCACGACTGAGAGGGAGTCAGCGAGCGCGTTAGCGAATCCCCACCTGTCCGCGCACGGAGTCAAGCAGTCGTTGCGGGTCGTACCCCATGCCGTCCTTAAACACGACTGCCACATTCTCGATCTGTTCGATATGCGTGGCAGGATCTCCCTTCACGAGTATGAGATCCGCGCGCTTACCTTGCGCGATGGTGCCGATGTCGTCCTGCCGTCGTAGAAAGAGCGCGCCGTTGCGTGTGCCGATTTCAATCGCCTGCACGGGACTGAAGCCGGCTTCCACCAGCAACTCGATCTCGCGCTGATCGCCGAACCCAGGCAGCACGCCCCCGGCTCCGGTTGGGTCGGGCCCCGCCAACAGCAGGCCCCCGGCCGCGGCAAACGCACGCTCAAAGTCCATCTCGGTGCGAAACAACTTCGCGGGCGTGCTATCGGCCGGATCCATGAGCGCCCGGTACGTGAGGTAGCTTTCGCGCGCCTCGCCGGACATGGCAGCGAGTGCGCGGCTCTGCATGGCTGGCCGGCCGGGAACGGTATTCTCAAAGACGGGTAGCGTGGATGTCACCGCGATGTGGTGGTCGACGAGAGAGCGAATGAGCCGGGTGATCTGCGGATCACTGACTTTCATGTCGATCCACGACGCCACCATGGCGGTTCTCTCGGGGCAGTGATCAGGCTGTCCGCCGGCGACAAATTCGCTGTCGGTGTAGACCGGTCCATGCTCAAGATCGTCAATGCCCGCGACTATCGCCTCGGGCCAGCTCACCGAGCACAGATGCCCGGTGATCCGCAGGCCGTGTCGGTGCGCCGCCGCGGCCGCGGCGCTGAGCTCGGCGCGCGTGATGTTCATGTAGGCCTTGAAGGAAGTCATGCCCACTCCGGCCCAGTAGTCGACGAATTTTCGCGCCTCGTCGGGTCCGGCGAGCTCGTGCATCTGCGCAAAGATCGTCCCACGACCTTCGAGATAGGGCGCCGTCACGTCCAGGTGCGGGCCGGGCATCGCCCCTGCCTCGATGCGCGAGCGGACCTTCAGGTCGGTGTAGGGCTCGATGCTCCCCGTGGTGCGCAGCGTGGTCACGCCGGCGGCGAGATACAGCCGCGGGGCTGAGTACGGGATCTCGTTGACCACCAGTCCCGGCTCCAGTCCGGCCGGTGAGCTGCGCTGCGTTTCGCGCGAGGCCGTGTAGAAGAGGTGATCGTGCATGCCTACGAGCCCGGGCAGCACCGCGTACCCGGCATAGTCCCGCACCGGCAAGCCGCTCGGGATGGCTGTGCTGGCAGCCGGACCGACGGCCGCAATTCTGCCGTCGACGATGATCAGCGTCTGATCGGCGAGCGCCGCAGCGCCGGTGCCATCGATAATCTCGATGTGCCGCAGCGCGATGCTCGGGTCGCGGATCGAGAGGTACGCTGCGCTGCCTCCCGGCTCCGCGCCCGAACTCAAGCTCGCGAGCCCGCACAATCCCAGCGCCATCAGCCATCGGGATCTCGTGCACATTGAGACATCCTGACTGAGCAACTCCCTCAAATACACCACATCGGAACTGGCAGGCAATGCAGGCATTCGCAACCGGCGACACCGCGCAGCCGCTAGCGCTCACCAAAGGGCTTGTCGCGCACGGCCGTATAGATGCCATCGAGGATCATCAGGGTGTCAAGGTTCGCAACTGCGCCCATCTGCACAGGATCGCCGAGATACAAGACTCTGCCGGCAGCGTTGGTAAACGCCGGCCAGGCAGGCAGGTCGCGGCCGTTCGGGTCGCCCGAGCGGGCGAAGTTGCTCCAGTAGCTGGACATCTCACGCGCGAGCGTTCGATCTGCCGGGGTCCAGCGCCACGAGGCCTGGTTCAGATGGTCGAACACGTACCAGAGCTCGGCGAAGTGACTCGCTCCCCATCCTGCGTACAGAGAGCCGGCCGGGAATGGCGGCCGCTGTCGGAACGAGTAGTAATAGACGGGACTGCGTCCGGTTTTGGCTTGCAACCGGGCCCATGCCCACATGTCCCAGCCAAAGCGCAGATCGCGCTCGAGATCCAGCCGTGCCTTTCGCGCCTCTGCGTCGGTCGCATGGGGGTATGCCGCAACGATCGCGGGCGGGAGCTTGCCGAAAGAATTCTCGATGTCAGCCGCGAAGGTTGCACCTGTGGTATGGCTCACGTCCGTCAGCGAACGCGCCTCCTCGGCGTTGGATCCGATGAGCAGCGGAACGTCGTTCTGCTGCCCCGAGGTGAAGACCTCATAAGGCGTACGCGGAAGCAGATAGGGTTCGAGCACCGGATGGGTGACGCCGCCGGCGGTGGGCCCGCCCGTCAGACGCGCGGCAGGCAGGCGGCGGAGCTCCTCAAGGTTCGCGACCCCGAGTGAAGCGACGTACTTCTCGCCGTCCCGTTCCGCATTGGCCAGCAAATAGTTGGGCGCGAGTTGCAGCGGCTCAAACAGACCGCCGCTTTCCCCGATGGCGCGCTGAAACAGGCCCTTCGCAAGCGGCGAAGCCATCAGCACGCTAACCGAAATGGAGCCGGAGGATTGGCCGGCGATCGTAACGCGCCGCGGGTCCCCCCCAAAGGCGGCGATGTTGCGTTGAACCCATTCGAGCGCGGCAATCTGGTCCATGAGACCGTAGTTCCCGGACGAGTGGTGCGCAGACTCACGCGTCAGCTCGGGAAGCGCAAGAAAGCCCAGCGGGCCCAGCCGATACGCGATCGTGACCACGATCACGCCGTGATGCGCGAGCCGGTCGCCCCAGTACAGCGGCATCGAAGCGGATCCGTTCCGGTAGCCACCGCCGTATATCCAGACGATCACCGGCAGGTGCTCCGCCGCGTTCTTTGCCGGCGTCCAGATATTGAGGTAGAGACAATCTTCACTCACGGTTGGCGGCGTTTCGCCCGGCATCGACACGCCTTCCTGCACGCACGCTGGGGCAAACGTGTCCGCTTCCCGGATACCCGCCCAGGGTGCGACAGCTGAGGGGGGTCGCCAGCGCAGATCACCGACCGGCGGCGAGGCGAATGGGACTCCTTTATAAACGCTCAATCCATCATCGGATCGCCCGGATACCACTCCGGACTGCGTCAGGACCTGCGGTGCAGACGCGGCACTGGCGGTCTGCAGTGCCGCAATCACCGTCGCGGCGAATAACCAGTGTTGACGCATTCGAACTCCAGATCGCCGGTGGGCCCGGGGGTGCCCAACGAGCTGCCCGGCGGCGCGTCGCGAGATCGGTCGGTCGCAGCGCTTGGTCACGCGGGTTGCCCGGCCGGCTGCCGCCCCGACCAAAAGGCGGCCCGGACGTTGCCTTTGCGCTTGACCGCAATCAGCAGCAGCACGGCCGCGGAAAAACACACCACCACCGCAACCGCAGAGGCTTCCACGCCAAATGCCCCGCCGGTCAGCCATTCGGCGCCGACTAATTTCGCCTGCAGCAGGCCCCTCGTCGTTCCGCCGGAGACCGCGGCGGAGAAAATCCCCCCTTGCGTGAAGTTCCAGGCGAAATGAATGCCGATGCAGAGCCAGAGCCGTCGGGTGAGCATATAAGCCGCCGCCAGCAGTATCCCTGCCTCAAGCATCACGGCGCCCGCGTTCAGCAGCGTCGCGCCGTGGTTGAGCAGGTGCAGGGCGCCGAAGATAACCGCCGACAGCGCCAGGGCCAGCCAGCTTCCCAGCGACTGCTCCAGTATCCGGAACACGATCCCTCGCATGACCACCTCTTCCAGAACCGCAGCGAGGACGAATCCGGGCACGGTTGCGAGCATGGCCGCCCATCCGTTGTTACCGGTCACCTCATAGACGCGCAGTGCCGCGAGTACGCCAATCGTCAGCGAAAAAAGCACCGCCCCGAGCAGCACGCCCGCGCCCAGTTCGCGCAGCGCCCGTGGTGAGGATAACTCCGAGACGGGTCGCTTCTCGATGAGGCGTACGTAGGCGCGGTAGGCGCCCACGACAACTACCGTGAGCAGCAGCGCTCCGGCTTTCTTCAGGGACTTGTCCGAGACGTATAGATTGATGGGAATCGCAATGGCCGCAAACGGAATGGCGATTGCAAGAAGGGCCGCGACGATCCGGACTATGGCAGACCGGAGCAGGCGCTCGCGCCACGGCGTCGGTGCGGGGGCTTTGCCTGACGCGCTGTTCATCGCCCCTCCTTTGGAACAGGAACAAAGACGCAGTGGAATGAGCCTGGCTGAGCTTTGAGGCGGCCGGCTGTGGGGTGCGATCCTGCGCTGGGGCACCCTCTCTAGCAAGCCGCATCTGGAGCGCGAACTGAAATACGCACACTCGCACTACGTGAGCGTAGATTCAGACCTCAAGAGATAAATGCAGCCCGAGACTCGCGCGTCGGACGTGTTCGGCGGCAGCTCGAAGTGCTGGGGATCGTGCCGCAGAGTTTGTAGTATTCAGCGAATGATGGCCATGTCGACAATCCAGACGATTCTCAAGGCGGCAGCGTTTGCCGCCCACAAGCATCGCGACCAGCGCCGCAAGGACGCAGCCGCCTCCCCGTATATCAATCACCCGATCGCGCTTGCGAATATCCTGGCCAACGAGGGCGGCATCTTGGATGCCGTGGTGATCGCCGCCGCGCTGCTACATGACACGCTGGAAGATACCGAGACGACGCCCGAAGAACTGCAGGAGCTGTTCGGCGCGGACGTAGCCAGTGTGGTCGTGGAAGTCAGCGACGATAAGTCCTTACCCAAGGCCAAACGCAAGCAGCTGCAGATCGAGCACGCCGCGCACATCAGCGGTCGCGCCAAGTTGGTCAAACTGGCAGACAAGATCGCGAACATACGCGACGTCGCCGATGCGCCGCCGGCGGGTTGGTCCCTGGAAAGGCGACGGGAGTACTTCGATTGGGCGAAGCAGGTCGTCGACGGACTCGGTGATATCTCGCCCGCGCTCAGAAGCGCATTCGACGCCGCATACGCAAGCAGGCCCTGAGGGCGCCGGCACTCACGCCCGAGTCGTGGCGGGCTCCCGCCTGCAGCGCGCTGCGTGCCTGCAACGTCTACTGTGACTGTGCCGGCTGCGGCGCGGGCGTGGTGGCGGGCGCGGCCGGTGCGCTCTTAAAGCCGCCGAACAGGGTGCCGAGCTGTTTGGCCGCATCCGACACGGCGCTGACCGGCGCCGCGACGGCAGTCGCCGTGTTCGTCGTGCTGGCCTCGGCCTGGTGAATCTTCGCGCTGAGCTTGCATCCGGGGGTCTGCGCCAGCTGCGGCGTGTTGCAGCCGTTCTGGGCCGCCGCCGTGTTCTGCTGCGCGGCCGCCGTGCTCTGCTGCTTGGCATTGGCGGCGGGTGCGCCCGCCTGGGCGCCGCCTGTCGCGAGCGCGTTGGGGGCTCCGGGGGCTGGGCCCGCCCCGCCAGCGGTGACCGGTATGCCGCCGATCACCTGCGTGCCGAGGTGAAACTCACCGCTCGTGACGCGCGCGTCGATGAGCGGGAACTCGACCATCATCGTGCCCTGATCGGCGCGATTCACGACCAGCACGTGCTGACGCGCGCCGTAGCGGTCCACGAAATAGGCGTTATTCGGGTTGTGCGGCACGTGGCCGTCGTCGACGAACAGGATGCCGGTGAGCTCCGAGCCGGCGATGCCCGCGCGGATGCCCGCAGTCTCCGCCTGGTGCACGAACACGAACGTGCACACGACCGTGGTGCCGTTGTGCTCACAGCCCTGCGGGTAGAAGACATCGGTACCGTACTCGAGTGTGCCCAGTGAGGGCGCAGCACTTGGCGCGCCCGCCGGTGCCGCGCCCGGCGCGCCGGCCATGGTGGCGGTGCTGATCCCGAGGAGCAGCAGTGAGAGGGTGCCGCCGAGTACGTGATACGACATCGTGAGCTTCTTCTTCATCGTGGGCTCCCTACTTTGTTTTTTTACCCAGAGCTGCGTCGGCCGTGCTCCGGGCTCGAAGCGTTCAGAAAAGCATACTCCAAATCTCGCAGCGCACGCAGTGTCGAGTGCATGACAGCTCGGTACTTTGCGGGAACGTGCCGCGGCGGCAGCAGGAGCCAGGGAACCGAACCCGAATCAATTACTTATGATTGAATATTCCCGTCGGGCGGCACGGATTGGCGGGGTCTTAGCGTGCGACATGCTCGAAGATCCAACTGCGGAACGCCGCGATCTTCGGCTCACCCACACGGTCCTTGCGGCAGACGAACCAGAAGCCAAAGGCGCTGGGGAGCTCCACGCTAAAGGGCTTAACGAGCCGCCCGGCGGCCAGGTCCTCATCGACGAGTGGCGCGAGGCCCAGCGCAAACCCCTGGCCGGCCACTGCGGCGGAGAGTGCCATGTGACTGTTACCGAATAAGGCGCCGCCGCCTTCGATGACGCGCGGCGCCCCCGCCTGCGCAAACCAGGCGCTCCAGGTTGGCAGCCCCGGGGCTACCAGCGAGGACTCATCGTGCAGCAGCAGTGCGGGGTCGATCTGCGCCGGATCGCCGGAGCAGCGCGCGGCGAGCGCCGGAGCGCACACTGGAAATGCCGTCGCGCGCGCGATCTGCTCGCAGTGCAGCTCCGGGTAATCCCCATCGCCGTAGCGCAGACCGACATCGACGCCGTCGCGCTCGAAATCCACGCGCCGGTCCGCACCCACGATCCGCACCTGCAGGTGCGGATAGCGCCTCGTGAAGCTGGCGAGGCGCGGCGCCACGCACTTCGAAGCAAAGGTTGGCATCGCGCTGATCTGCAGGGAGGTGGTGTCGAAATCGGCCACCTGCGAAAGCAAGCGTTCCATCTCGGTGAACAACGCGGTGAGGCGTGGGGCGAGCTTGCGGCCCGTGGCCGACAGGGTGATCGAGCGGTGGCCACGAACAAACAGCGGTGCCCCTACCCACTCCTCGAGCCGGCGCACCTGCACGCTGATAGCCGCGGCGGTGACGCCGAGCTCAGCTGCGGCCGCCGCGAAACTAAGATGACGGGCGGCCGCATCGAAGCTGCGCAGCGCGTTGAGGGGCAGGTTACGAATGGGTGTCGCCACTTAAGGTCCGTGCCTCCGGTTGCCTAACAATTTCTGCGCTGCGCGACGAGTATTTGTCGTTTGTGCAGCACGCACGCACCGGCGCATTGTTCGCGCCGTCACCGGATCGGGAAGCGTTGCTGCCGCTCCGGCCGTGCACACCAACGCGAGAGTGTATTGCGTGCGAACCTTCCTCATCACCTGTTCCGCTGCGGTCCTGCTCGGCGCTCTGTGCGCGCCGCACACCGCGCCGGCCACGCCCCTCATCGCCCGCGCGCTCGCCGATCCGAGTCGGCCAAGCGCGGATGTCGCGCGCGATGGTAATCGCAAGCCTGCCGAGACGCTCGCCTTTGCAGGCATCCGCCCGGGCGACAAGGTCGCCGACTATATTGCCAACGGCGGTTACTTCACCCGCCTGTTCGCCGACGTCGTCGGAGCGCAGGGCCACGTGTATGCCGTCGAACTGCAAGAGATCATCACCTACCCGAACGTGGCCCAGGGCTACGCCGCCTTGAGCGCGTGGGGTAAGACACAGCCGAATGTGACCGTAGTGACGGGCCCGGCAAGCCAGCGCGTGAGCTTTCCGCAGAGGCTCGACCTGTTCTGGATCTCGCAGAACTACCACGATCTGCACGATAAGTTCCTCGGCCCCGTTGATGTGGCGGAGTTCAACCGACAGGTGTATGCGGCCCTCAAGCCCGGCGGCCGGTACATCGTCCTCGACCATGCGGCCGCGCCCGGCTCACCCGCCGACGTGACCGAAACCCTGCATCGGATCGAGGCGGACACGGTGAAGCGCGAGGTTCTCGCCGCCGGTTTCGAGCTCGAAGCCGAGAGCACCCTCCTCGCCAATCCGGACGATCCGCATAGCGCGGGCGTCTTTGATCCCTCGGTGGTCGGGCGCACCGACCAGTTCATCCTGAAGTTCAGACGCCCGAATTCCCACTAGCGCTGCCGCGCGCCGTGCTGTGCGGCGGCGCACTGCCGAGCACTCGCCAAGATGTAATGAAAGTTGAGCGTGAAGATGACCACGAAGTTTCCCACAAAATTCGGTGCCTGCCTGGTGGCTGCAGCGCTCGGCGCCACCGGCGCAGCGCTGCCGGCACGAAGCGCGCCCGAGACCGCCTCTGTGCCTATCGTCGCAGCCCACGACGGCCAGCACGATTTCGATTTCAACCTCGGCGTGTGGAAGACGCACATCCGACGCGTACTCGATCCGTTGTCCGGTTCTGCCAACTCCATAGAGCTCAACGGCACAGTCACGGTAAGCAAGGTCTGGGACGGCCGCGCGCAGCTCGAGGAGATCGAGGCCGACGGGCCCAAGGGTCACTGGGAGGGCCTGACGCTCTTTCTTTACAATCCGACAGCGCACCAATGGAGTCAGTCGTTCGTCAACAGCAAGAGCGGTGTGTTGAGCTCGCCTCTGATTGGCGATTTTCGCAACGGGCGCGGTGAGCTGTTCTCCCAGGACAGCTTCAACGGCCGCTCCATCCTGGTGCGGGCGACGTGGTCCGAGATCACACCCGATGCGCATCATTTTGAGGAGGCATATTCGGATGACGGCGGCAGGAACTGGGCGCCGGCGTTCATCGCCACTTTGACCCGGGTCAAGCCCTGAGCGAAGCGCACCGCGGCGGCGTCCAGGCCGGCGCCGCAGCAGAGGCCGGCGGCGGAAATTAGCGCGAACGCGGTGCCAACAGGTAACGCGAGACCCCGAGCAGCACCAGCGGGTAGAGCAGGTAGAACTGCTCCTCCACGGCGATGCTCCACAGGTGGTGCAGCGGCGCCGCCAGCGTGGCGGTGAAGTAGCCGCCGGCCGACCACGCGGCCAGGTTGCTCAGCAGCACCGCGGCTGCGGCGAGATCCCTGCCCAGGTACTTAAGCTCCCCAGGCAGGAGCAGCCACCAGCCCGCAGCGGCCGTGACGGCACACGTGAAGAGCAGTGCCGGCAGGATGCGGCGCGCGCGGCGTTCATAGAACACCCCGAGGCTCAGGCGCGCCGGGCCCGCCTGCGCGGTCATCAGCAGCTGCGCGATGAGGTAGCCGGAAATGACACAGAACACATCGACGCCCACGTAACCGCCCTGAAAACCGGCGATACCGGCGTGAAAGAGGAGCACCGCGATCACCGCGAGTGCGCGCAGACCGTCGATGTCGGGCCGGTACATCGCGGCCACCTGATGCTGCGGGACCGCAGGCATGAGGTGCGCGGAGTGCTTCCGGTCAGGCGGCGGCAGCGTCATGGTGCCCGCGCGGCGCTCCGGGCTCAGCGTCGCTTGCGCGGGCCTGCGCGGCGGCGCGGTCGCTCGGAGCGCGGCTTCACCCGCCGCTCGCGGGCGTAGGGATTGGCATCCGTGCGGTACTCGACGAATACCGGCGTGGCAAAGAGATCAAAGGTCTTGCGAAACACATTGGCAAGATAACGCGTGTAGGCGTCCGGCACGGAGGTGGTCTGGTTGCCGTGAATCACGATGCGCGGAGGATTGCGTCCCCCCTGGTGCGCGTAGCGCAGCTTGATGCGTCGACCGCGCACCAGCGGTGGCTGGTGCACGGTCAAGGCATGCTCGAGAGTGCGGGTCAACTCGCGCGTCGGCAGGGTGCGCATCGCCGCCTCGTAAGCCCGCACGGTGGACTGCATGAGTTCCCCGACCCCGGTGCCGTGGCGGGCGGAGATGAAGTGCAGCGGTGCAAACGGTACGAAATCAAGTTTCAGCGACAACTGGCGGTGGATCTCTTCGCGCTGCTCCGGCGCGATGCCGTCCCACTTGTTGACGGCGATGATCAACGCACGCCCGCGCTCCAGGGCAATGCCCAGCACACTCGCATCCTGCTCGGCGATGCCCTCGTGTGCGTCCAGCACCAGGATCACGACGTGGGCCTCGGCGATCGCCTGCAGGGTCTTCGCCACGCTCGCCCGCTCCACCACGTCCTCGACCTTGGCACGGCGGCGCACGCCGGCGGTGTCGATGAGAAGAAAGGCGCGGCCGTCGCGCTCAAAGGCCACCAGGATGCTGTCGCGCGTCGTGCCGGGCTCCTCGTTCGCGATCACGCGCTCCTCGCCCAGCAGACGATTGACCAGCGTCGACTTGCCCACGTTCGGTCGGCCGATAATGGCGATGCGAATGGCGTCGCGGTCGAGATCTTCGTCGGGCTGCGCGGCAAAACCGGCGAGCACCTGCTCCATGAGCGTCTCGCAACCCTGGCCGTGGCTGGCGGAGATGGCCACCGGCTCACCGAAACCCAGCGCATGGAAGTCCGCGGCCACTACGTCCGCGTCGAGTCCCTCGGCCTTGTTCAGCACCAGGGTCACCGGCTTGCCCGAGCGGCGCAGCTCGCGGGCCACGAAGTAGTCCTGTGGGGACAGTCCGGCGCGCGCATCGGCAAGCAGCACCAGACGGTCGGCCTCTGCGACCGCGCGCTCGGTCTGGGCGCGCATCTGTGCCTCGATGCCGATGGGATTCTCGACCAGTCCGCCAGTATCGATGATGACGCTGGGCACCGGTCCCAGGCGCCCGTAGCCGTACTGACGGTCACGCGTGAGCCCGGGCACATCCGCGACGATGGCGTCGCGGGTGCCGGTGAGTACGTTAAAGAGCGTCGACTTGCCGACGTTGGGCCGGCCGACGAGGGCGATGACGGGCAGCATGGCAGGTCCTGCAGCGACCGCCGCGCGTCTCGCTACTTGCTTTCCGTCGGCGCCGGGGCCGTCGGCGCCGCAGGTTCTGGCTCCGGTGTTGGCTTCTTGGCCGCCGGCGCCCCCTTCAGCGGGCTTACGCGGTAGGCGTTGATCTGGCCGCGATCGTTGACGGCGACGACGATGTTGCCTGAGACCACCGGCACGTTGCTGATGCGCACCTTGCCGGTGGAGACGCGCGCGGCCAGCGCGCCGCTGCTCTTGTCGAGCCAGTGCAGGTAGCCCTGGAAGTCGCCGACCACGATGGCGTCGTCGATGCTCGCCGGCTCTGAGAGGCCGCGGTGCAGGAGCACGCTCTGGCGCCAGATTTCCGCCCCGGTACGTGCCCGCAGCGCGACGACTTCACCGTCGGCGGTGGATACGTAGATCGCCTCGTCATCCATGCTCATGCCGCGATAGCTCGACAGCTCGTGCGCCCACCAGCCCTGACCGGTGTCGAGCGCCAGCATCGCGACGCGGCCCTGAAAACCCACCGCGTACACGTTCTGTCCGGAAACCAGCACGCCCGAGTCGATGTCGGACAACCGCTCAAGCTCGGTGCGGCCGTGCGGCGGCGTCACCGTCGCCTCCCACTGTACGGAGCCGTCGCTGTTATTGACCGCAACCACCTTGCCGTTGTCGAAGCCGCACAGCACCAGGTTGCCCACAATCACCGGGCGTGCGGTGCCACGCAGCGACAGGCGCGGCACCGGCTGTTCCGTGGACCACAGCTCGTGGCCATCAGCCGGGCTCAAGCCGCGCAGCTTGCCGTCCCCGGTACGCAGAGCGATCAGTCGCTCGGAGATCGCCGGCGGTGCCAGCACTTCGCCGTTGATGCGCACATTCCAGCGAAGTTTGCCGTCGGCGGCGTTGAGCGCGAACAATCGCCCGTCGCTCGAGCCGATGAGCACCAGATCCGCCGCGGCTGAGGTGCCGCCCGACAGGGGCGCCTTCAGGCGCGTGCGCCACTGGGCACGCCCCTTGTTCAGGTCAAATGCCACCACGTCGCCCGTGTGGCCCGCGGCATAGAGGCGATTGTTATCGATGGCGATTCCCAGCCCGAGACGCAGATCCACGGCCTTCTTGTCGTCCACCGAGGCACTCCAGATGCGTTGCACGCGCAGTGTCGCGGCGAACGGGGTGAGCTTGGCGGGCTGATCGATGGCCTTGTCCTTGGAACAGGCGGCCATCAAGAGCACGGCCGCGAGCCAGGTCCAGCGTTGCAGCTGTTGCATGATGTTCACTTGGCCGGTCCGGCGGCGGCGGCGTCCGCTTTGGCGCTCGCCGGCGCAGCGGCCGCGAGGTCCGCGATCTTCAGATCCAGCAGCGGCGTACTGGCGGACGGCGCCGCGCCCTGGGCGGCGCGGTACTCATTGAGTGCCGTAACCCTGTCACCCTTGGCGTAATAGGCATCCCCGCGCACCTCGTGGTAGCGCGCCGCGAACGCGCCCGCATCGGTGCCCTTCAGGCTCTCGAGCGCGGCGTCTGCGTGTCCCTGCGTCACCTGCACACGCGCCAGGCGCAGCCGCGCCACCACGGCCAGCTCGCGGTCCTTGGAATGATCGGCCACCGCGGCCAACTCGCGGGCGGCCTTATCCAGATCGCCGTCATCGACATAGACGCGCGCGGCCAGCAGCTTCGCCTGCTCGGTGTACGGGGAACCGGGATTCTCGCGCTCGAGCTGCCCGAGCAGCACCAGCGCCTGGGTGTGGTCGGCCTTCTCGAGCGCCTGCACCATCTGCATGTAGCGGCCGCCCGCCTCGAGGCGGGCGGCGTCCTGATGCTGCTGCCACCAGCGCCAGCCGGCCAGCCCTGCCAGTACGACCACGACTGCCAGAATCACCGCCGGGCCGTTCTCGCGCACCTGCGCCTTGACCCATTCCCACTGCTCTTTCTCAGACAGATAATCTTCCACGCATCCTCCCCCACATCATGCCGCCGGCACATCCGGCAGCGGGCGCAGCGCGCCGAGCGCCGCATCCACCCCGGTCGCCAGGTCCGCAATCGGGCACTCGCTCTGACCCGACTGCTCACGCAAAGGTTTCATGGCCACGACGCCGCGCGCGAGTTCATCCTCGCCCACGATCAGCCCCAGCAGGGCGCCGCTCTTGTCGGCCCGGCGGAACTGTGCTTTGAAATTGCCCCCGCCTACGTTCAGCTCGAAGCGCAGCCGCGGGCGCTCACTGCGCAGCCGCTCGACGATTTCCAGGGCCTGCGCCGCGCACTGCGCGCCGCTGACGAGCACGTACACATCGGGGTGTTTGGCAGCCGGCATCCCGCCAGCGGCCAGCATGCGCTTCACCAGGCGTTCCACGCCCATGGCAAAACCGATCGCGGGCGTCGCCTCGCCGCCGAGCTGTGCGATCAGGCCGTCGTAGCGGCCGCCGGAGCATACGGCATTCTGTGCGCCCGCGGACTGGCCAATCCACTCGAACACAGTACGCGTGTAGTAGTCGAGGCCGCGGACCAGGCGCGGGTTGATCGTGTAGGCGACACCGATGCGCTCGAGCATCCCGCACAGCGCTTCAAAGTGCACCCGCGACTCGGCATCCAGGTGCTCGGTGAGCATGGGCGCGCCGCGGATCAGCTCCTGCATCTGCGGTTCCTTGCTGTCCAGGATACGCAGCGGGTTTGCCGTCAGGCGCCGTTGGCTGTCTTCGTCCAGGTGTGACTCATGCGCGCGGAAGTACTCGACCAGCCGGGTGCGATACTCGCGACGACTCTCGGGTGTGCCAAGGGAGTTGATTTCCAGCTTAAGCCCCGGGATCCGGAGTCGCTGCCACAGACGCGCGCTGAAGGCAATCAGCTCCGCATCGATGTCCGGTCCCGGACAGCCGACGGCCTCGACGTCCACCTGCCAGAACTGCCGGTAACGCTCCTCCTGCGGCGCCTCGCGGCGGAACATCGGACCGATGCACCAGAGCTTGTGGCGCTGTCCGCGCAGCATGCCGTGCGAGATCAGCGCGCGCGCAATGCCCGCGGTAGCCTCCGGACGCAGCGTGAGGCTGTCCCCGCCGCGGTCGGTGAAGGTGTACATCTCCTTGCCGACGACGTCGGTGTGCTCGCCGATCGCACGCTTGAAGAGCTCGGTGTGCTCGACCACCGGCACGCGGATCTCCTCGTACCCGTACGCCGTCAACAGTTCGCGGGTGCAGTTCTCGAAGTCCTGCCAGGCGCCGATCTCGCCCGGCAGCACGTCTTTCATCCCACGCGGGGGCTGGATGAAACCCGCCATGTCAGTTGCCGCCTGCGACCGGTGCGAGGGCAGGAGAGACCGCACCGCTCGCATCGATCGATACATGCGCGTCCCCGCGCCGGCGCACCAGACCTGCCAGGGACGCGGGGTGACCGTTGACCTCCAGTGCCACCGCCGGGGCGTTGCCGAGTACCACGCGCAGTGGCGCAGGACCGGTGACCGCGCGCGTGCTGCCGGCCGGCTGCAGCCCATCGAGCAGCGTGTGGCCACGCCCATCCGCAATCTGCACCCAGCTCTCCCCGGAGAATTTCAGGGTAAGCGTCTGTCCGGTGCCTCCGGGAGCGGGCGCCGCCGCTGCGGGCCGCGCGTTCGTTGCGGGTGTGGCGAGCGAGGCGGACGGGGCGGGCGCCGCACCCGGCTCGCTCTCGGCGCTGCTCAGCGGGGGCGCGGAAATCGGCGCGGGCGACAGCGGGCGGGGCTTCGCGCCGGGCAGCGTCAGCAGCCACCACAGCAGTCCGGCAAGCGTAAGGCCGAGGACCCCGAGCAGCGCCGGCAGCATCAGGCGGGCGGACTCCGGAGCACGTTCGCCACGGGGTATGCGTGTCAGGTCCGGGCGCGTCTGCGGGCTCGTGTTGGTGTAGAGCTCCTGCAGCTGCGCCGGTGATTCGCCGACCAGTTCAGCGTAGTGGCGCAGATGCCCGCGCACGTACACGTCTGCGCCGAGCGGCTCGAAATTCTCCGCTTCGAGCGCCTCGAGAACCCGCGCGTCGACGTGCAGTTTCTCGGCGGCCTGCAGGATCGTCTGGCCCTTGCGCTCGCGTGCGGCACGCAGCCGCGCGCCGATGCCGACGCCGCCACCTTCCCTCGTCATGTCATTCAGCCGGGGTTGTGGTCGAGTCCGGCCAGCGCACGCACCTGGTCGGATCCGGGGAAGTCCATCTGCAGCTTGCGCGCGTAGCGCTGCGCCGCTACACGGTCGTTCTGGGCGCGCGCCACGCGCACCGCGAGCAGCAGTATGTCGGGGGTCTCGCGAAAGTTACCCAGATACGCGTCCAGCAGCGCGCGTGACTGCGGCAGCTCGCCGTGCTGAAACTCCAGATCCGCGAGCTGGTACGCCGCGTCCGCGAAGTCCGGCCGCAGCTGCAGCGCCTTCACGAAGTCGGCGCGCGCCTCTTCGTCACGGGGTGGCTTGGCGGCGCGCAAGCACACGCCGGCATTGGTGTAGGCCGCCTCCGGCGTGCGATACAGCGCATTCTTCGCCGCCAGCAGGAAGTGCTTCACGCCCTCGTCCGTGCGACCGTTCTGGCACAGGTAGACCGCGTAGTTGTTGATCACGTTCGGATCGTTCGGCGCCAGGCGCAAGGCCGTGCGGTATTCCGCGTCGGCCTTGGCAGGTTGTCCCATGCGCTCGAACAGCATCGCACGCACGCTGTGTACCTCAGGATTGTTGGGGTCCTGTGTCAGCGCCTTGTCGAGCTTGTCCTTGGCGAGCTGCAGTTCCCCCTGGTTCATGTAAGCGCTGCCCAGCTGCAAGTTGGCGATCGCGGCATTTTTCGGGTCGGGGGGCGCCTGGTGCGGAGTGGTGTGCACGCAGGCGGCCAGCAGCAGCGCGCAAACGGCACCCGTCACGAACAGGCGCAGGCGGACGGACCACAGATCGTTCACTGATTTGCTCATGTTTGAACCGCAACGCCAATGACCTTGTTGCCGAGGCGCACCGTGGTGCGATCGATGACGCGTCCGGCGAGCTGCCCGCAGGCCGCGTCGATGTCTTCACCGCGCGTGCGGCGCACGGTCGCGAGCACCCCGCGCTGTAGCAGCTCGTCGCGAAAGCGCTGGATAACCGGCGCCGAGGAACGCCGATAGCGCGTACCGGGAAACGGATTGAACGGGATGAGATTGACCTTGGCCGGGTGACCCTTGAGCAGGCGGGCGAGCGCGCGCGCCTGCGCGGGGGAATCGTTGATGCCCTCGAGCATCACGTACTCAAAGGTGACGCTGCGACCGTTCTGCTCATCCAGGTAGTGCCAGCAGGCGGTGAGAAGTTCCGCGATCGGGTGCTTGCGGTTAATCGGTACGAGCTCATTGCGCAGCACATCGTCGGGGGCGTGCAGCGACACCGCAAGCGCCACGTTCGTTTCCTCGGCGAGCTTGTAGATCTGCGGCACGAGGCCCGAGGTCGAGAGCGTCACGCGCCTGCGCGACAGATCGAACCCGAAGTCATCCATGAGCACGCGCAGCGCGGGCACCACGTTGCGGAAGTTCGCGAGTGGCTCGCCCATGCCCATGAGTACGACGTTGGTCACGTGGCGCTCATCGCCTGCAGGGGCGGGCACGGCGGCCGTGAGCGCCTGGGCGCGCTCGACGCGCTCAAGCTCGCGGGCGGCGAGCCACACCTGACCCACGATCTCGGCGCTACTCAGGTTGCGGTTGAAGCCCTGCTGCGCGGTCGCGCAGAACGAGCAGTCAAGCGCACAGCCCACCTGGGAGGAAATGCACAGCGTGCCGCGATCCGGCTCAGGAATGAACACCATCTCGAAAGCCTGGTTCGCGTCCGCCTTCAGCAGCCACTTCGTCGTGCCGTCCGCGGAGTGCTGCAGTGAGACGATCTGCGGCGCCCGCACTTCCGCGCGCTCATCCAGGCGCGCGCGAAACTCCTTGGCAAGATCAGTCATCTGCGCAAAGGAGCCCACGCCGCGCTTGTAGATCCAGCTCATCAGCTGGCGCGCGCGAAAGGGCTTACTGCCGAGCTGCGCCACGAACGCCTCCAGCTGCGGTCGGGCGAGACCCAGCAAGTTAGTGCGTTCGGTGGCGATGGTATCCATGGCGGCAGGCGCTTCAGGCTCAAGCCCGCTCAGGCACGGGGGTGCAGTTCGAGGGCACTGAAAAAGTAGGCAATCTCGCGGGTGGCGGTTTCGGGGGCGTCCGAGCCGTGCACGACGTTCTGCTCAATGCTCTTGGCAAGATCCGCGCGGATGGTGCCCGCGGCGGCCTTCCGCGGATCCGTCGCGCCCATAATCTCGCGGTTACGCGCGATCGCGTTCTCCCCTTCCAGTACCTGCACGATCACCGGACCTGAGCTCATGTAGCGCACCAGGTCCTTGAAGAAGGGGCGTTCGCGATGCACTGCATAGAAACCCTCCGCCTCCGCCTGTGACAGCTGCCGCATGCGCGCGGCGATGATTGACAGGCCGGCCTTCTCGAAGCGGCGATAGACCTCGCCAATGAGATTGGCGCTCACGCCGTCGGGTTTGACGATGGACAGGGTGCGCTCGAGCGCCATTCGCTTAGCCTTTCGAAATCAGACGGTGTGTGCGGGAAGTGGCCGGCGCGGCTGCGTTCCGCCCGGGGGCAAGCCGCAAAGTGTACCTTGACGCGGGCGCCTGCGGCAACGAGAGAGGACTTGGAAGTGTCGGTTTGGTAAGGCTTTTTTCACGCAGCCGCAGCCCCGATACGGCCTCAGGCACGCGGCTGCACCTCACACGGAGAAACTCTCCCCGCACCCGCACTCGCCCTTCACGTTCGGGTTCCTGAAGCGGAAGGCCTCGTTCAGCCCCTCTTTCACGAAGTCCACGATCGTGCCGTCGATGAGCTTCAAACTCGCGGCATCGACGAAAACCGGCACGCCGTGGTCCTCGAAAACCGCATCCCCCGGAGCCGGGCCGTCCGCATAGTTGATGACGTAGGCGAAGCCGGAGCAGCCGGTCTTGCGCACCCCGAGGCGCAGCCCAATACCCCCGCCGCGGGCGGCGAGAAAGGTTTTGACCCGGTGGGCGGCGGATTCCGTCAGGGAAATGGCCATCAGTCCTCGCATTGTAGCGCGTCAAACCCATCGTGCGAGGCAGGCGCGCAGTGCATCTTCGACCACCAGCAGGCGTCCGAGTTTCTCCACCGGCACCGCGCGTGCCGCGGCCCACTCGATCGGCGTACCCGGCAGCAGCCCAGCGCGCGAGCGGCCGGGCAACTGCGCGCACAGCCAGCGCGTCGTATCCATAGTATGGGGGCAGCCCAGAATCTTAAAATGGGCCTCTTTCACACTGTCGGGGCCCACCAGAAGCTCAAAGCGCACCCAGGTGCCCTCCTCCGCCCCGCCCGCTTCGCCGCGCAGGCGCTGTTCGCCCGTCGCGACCGGCGGCTCCGGCCCCTTGGGGGCCGCCGGCGACAGGCCCCGCAGGCGCACGACCTCGCGCGTCACTTCCGCGGCGGCGCGGTCGACGTCGGCCTCGGTTGTAAAGCGGCCCACGCTGAAGCGTAAGGAGCTTTCTGCGAGCCGCGAGCTGCGACCGAGTGCGCGCAGCACATAGGAGGGTTCACGGGATTCGGAGTTGCACGCCGCCCCGGTCGAGACGGCGAGCCCTGTAAGCGCACCCACCAGGCTCTCGCCTTCGACCCCGGCAAAGGACACGTTCAGGATGCCGGGCACGCGCGGGGCGGCTTCCCCGTTTAAGTGCAGCCCGCCAAGCTGCGCTAACTGCCCCCACAGCCGCTCGCGCAGCCCCTGCAGACGCGGCGCTTCGCGCGGCAGTTCCCGCGCCGCGATCTCGCAGGCGCTGCCAAAGCCGGCAATCTGGTGTGTCGCAAGGGTTCCGGGGCGCAGTCCGCGCTCCTGAGCGCCGCCGAACATGAGCGGCTGCAGCAGGGCGCGGGCGCCGCGCCGCACATACAGCGCGCCGATGCCCTTGGGCCCGTAGAGCTTGTGAGCCGTGAAGGACAAAAGATCCGCCGACAGTTCACGCACATCCAGCGGCACTTTGCCGGCGGCCTGTGCGCAATCGCTGTGGAAGGTGATGCCGCGCTCGCGGCACAAGGCGCTGAGGGCGGCGATGTCCTGCAGCACGCCCGTCTCGTTATTGGCGTACATCACCGATACCAGCACCGTGTCTGGGCGCAGCGCCTGTGCCAGCGCCTCGGGCGTTACAAGCCCGCTGGCAGCGGGCGTGAGGTAGGTGACGCTGCCGCCAAGACGCGCGAGGTGCTTGCAGGGGTCCAGTACCGCCTTGTGCTCGGTGCGCATCGTCACCACGTGCCGTCCGCGATCGGCGCCGGCGAGCACGGCGCCGAGAATCGCAAGGTTGTTCGATTCGGTGGCTCCGGAGGTGAACACAATCTCATCGGCCGCGGCACCAATCAGGGCGGCCACCTGGGCGCGCGCCTGCTCGATGCGCCGCGCGGCCGCAACGCCATAGGCGTGTGCGGAAGAGGGATTGCCGAACGTGCCTGCGAGGGTCAGACACTCGCCCATGACCGCGGCCACGGCCGGATCGACCGGCGTGGTGGCCGCGTAGTCCAGATACACCGGCGCGCTTGCGCTCATCGGTGCTCACCGGCCGCGCGGCGCCGGCTCTGCACGGCGGTCAGAATGCCGCGCAGGATGTTCACTTCATTCTCATCGAGTTCGGCGCGCTGCAGGAAACGCCGGATGCGGGCCATAAGATGCGTGCCGCTCTGGGTGCGATCGCGGAAATCGATCTGTTCAAGCACCTGCGCTAAGTGCTCGAACAGGCGCTGCATGTCCGCGGCAGAGGCTAGCGGCGCGGCGCCCGGCGCCGCCGCCGGCACCGGCACGCCGCGCGCCCGGAATAGCTCGTACGCCACTACCTGCACGGCCATCGCAAGATTGAGCGAGGCGTAGGCGTCGCTCGCCGGTATACGAATCAGCACGTGGGCCGTTTCAAGTTCCTCATTGGTGAGCCCGGTGCGCTCGGCGCCGAACACCACCGCAGTCGGGGCGCGCAGCGCTTCCGTCACGATGCGTGGGGCGGCCTCGCGCACGTCCAGCACACGGAAGTACTGGTCACGTTCGCGCGAAGTGGTCGCCGCCACGAAGCCGCAGCCACGCAGCGCCTCGGCGAGCGTCCCAACCACGCGTGCGGCGCCGAGCACGTCATGCGCCCCCGAGGCGCGCGCCGTGGCCTCCGGATCTGGAAACTGCCGCGGACGTACCAGCACGAGCTCCTCGAGCGCCATGTTCTTCATCGCGCGCGCCACCGCGCCGATGTTGCCCGGGTGCGAAGGTGAGACTAGGACGACGCGAATGGAGGTGGAGTTCATCTGTTACGCTAGTGACTGTATACGGCCAAGGCTGCCGCAGGCAGTTACGCCGACGACGGGTGATACGAGCTTAGTTACCGTGCAGCCGCTTCTCAATATTGCCGTGCGCGCCGCGCGCCGCGCCGGCGAAGTCATCATCCGCAGCCTCAACCGCCTGGAATCCCTCACGGTGACCTCCAAGGGACGCAACGACTTCGTCACCGAGGTCGATCACGCGGCCGAGCACGAGATCATCGCTACCATCCGCCGCCATTACCCGCAGCACGCCTTTCTCGCCGAGGAGAGCGGCCAGAGCGGTTCGCACGAGACGGTCTGGATCATCGATCCGCTGGACGGCACGACCAATTTCCTGCACGGCTTTCCGGTGTTTGCGGTCTCGATCGCCTGCCAGATCAAGGGCCGCCTTGAGCACGCGGTGGTGTACGACCCTATGCGCGGGGAGCTGTTCACCGCCAGTCGCGGCGCCGGTGCGCACCTGGAGAACCGTCGTATCCGCGTGAGTAAGGCCCGCGGCATGGAGGGCGCGCTGATCAGCACCGGCTTTCCCTACCGAGCCAACACGCGCTACCTCGACGCGTACCTTGCAATGCTGCGCGCCGTGGCCGAGCAGGCTGCCGGCGTGCGCCGCCCGGGCGCGGCGGCCCTGGATCTCGCCTACGTCGCCGCCGGACGCGTGGATGCGTTCTGGGAGATCGGTCTCTCGCCCTGGGACACCGCCGCGGGGACGCTGCTCATCCAGGAGGCCGGCGGTCGCATCGGCACGCTCACCGGCGCTGAGTACCGCCAGACAGGACACATCGTCGCCGGCACTCCGAAGGTGTACGCGGCGCTGCTGGAACTGCTGGCGCCGCACATTCCGGCGGAGCTGCGCGACGCGTAAGGCGCTGTGCGCGCTGTCGTTGCGCGCCGCGCTGTCTCGCTTTCCCCAGGGTGCTTGTGTAGAGTCCTCGCGCAAAATCGGGGGGTTTCATGGCGTCACAACTACTCGCGACCAAATCGATCGTTGAGCTTCATGAACAGGAGGCCGCGGGCAACGAACTGCGCCGCGCGCTCACCGCCACACAGCTGACGTTGCTGGGTATCGGCGGCATCATCGGCACAGGCATTTTTGTGCTGACCGGCACCGCGGCGGCCAACTTCGCCGGCCCCGCGCTCGCACTGTCCTTTGTGCTCGCGGGCCTTGGCTGCACGTTTGCGGGTCTGTGCTATGCAGAATTCGCCGCGATGATCCCGGTCTCAGGCAGCGCCTATTCCTATTCCTACGCGACCCTCGGTGAGGGCGTCGCATGGTTTATCGGATGGAGCCTCGTGTGGGAATACCTGCTTGCGGTCGCCACCGTCTCGGTGGGGTGGTCCGGCTACGCGGTCAGTCTGCTCGACCAGCTCGGCTTGCATATCCCGGATGCGCTGTCGAACGCGCCGTTGGCTTCCGTCGGCGACACGCTGCACATAGTGCGCACCGGCGCGATCATTAATGTTCCGGCGATGGTAATCGTGGCCTTGATCGCGACGATCTGCTACATCGGCATCAAACAGTCAGCCATCTTCAACTCCGTCATCGTCGCCATCAAGGTCACGGTGATCGCGCTGTTCATCGTGTTCGGTCTGGGCTTCATCAATACTGCGAACTGGCACCCGTTCATCCCCGAGAACAGCGGCACCTGGGGCACCTACGGCTGGAGCGGCCTGGTCAAGGCCTCGGGCGTCATCTTCTTCGCTTATATCGGCTTCGATGCCATCTCCACCGCCGCCCAGGAGAGCAAGAACCCACAGCGCGACATGCCGATCGGGATCCTCGCAAGCCTCGTGATCTGCACGATCCTGTACGTGGTCGTCGCCCTGGTGCTCACCGGCATGGTGAGCTACAAGGAACTCGACGTCGCCGCCCCGGTAGCACTCGCGCTGGACAAGTATCGTGCGCTACACTGGCTTGGCATACCGGTCAAGCTCGGCGCGGTGGCGGGCATGACCTCGGTCATGCTGGTGATGACGATCGCGCAGGCGCGCATCTTCTTCGCCATGGCGCGCGACGGACTGCTGCCACCAGTGTTCGGGCGGGTGCATCCGAAGTTCCGCACGCCCTCGACGGGCACGCTCGTCACCGGAGTCTGCGCCGCGATAATCGGCGGTTTGTTTAAGGTAAAGCTGCTGGCCGAACTGGTTTCGATCGGAACGCTGAGCGCATTTGTGACGGTGTGCATCGGCGTACTCGTACTGCGCCACACGCGTCCTGATCTGCCGCGCCCGTTTCGCACGCCCGCGCCTTGGTTCACCTGCCTCGCCGGCGCGCTCGTCTGCGGCGGGATGATGTTATCCCTGGGTGCGACAAACTGGTTGCGGCTCGCCGCCTGGACCGCGATCGGTCTGCTGATCTACGTGTTCTACGGCTACAAACACAGCCGCGTACGAACTGCTGCCGTCGCCGCTCCCTGACCCACCGGCGCGCGCCGCGCGCTTTAAGTCCTCGGACGCTCCTTAAGACGACGCCGCAGGCGCATGTTGAGCAGTTCCACGCCGACCGCGAACGCCATCGCAAAGTACAGATAACCCTTCGGGATCGGGAAGTGCAGCCCCTCGGCGATGAGCGCGAAGCCGATGAGCAGCAGGAACGCAAGCGCCAGCATCTTGATGGTCGGGTGGCGGTGGATGAATGCGCCGAGCGCCCGCGACACCAGCATCATGACGATGATGGCCACGACGATCGCCGCCACCATGACGGTGAGCTCCCGGGCGAGACCGATCGCGGTAAACACCGAGTCGAGTGAGAACACGATGTCGATGAGGCCGATCTGCACGATCACGGCCGCGAAGCGGTGGCGCAGTTGCGTGCGGTTCGGATCGCGTGCCGCGCCCTCAAGCCCCTGATGCATCTCCAGCACGCTTTTCACCAGCAAAAACGCGCCTCCACCCAAGAGTACGAGGTCGCGACCGGACACCGACTGCGCCGCCACGTAGAACAGCGGTGTCACCAGGTGCGTAATCCACACCAGGGAAAACAGAAGGCCAATGCGTGCGAGCATCGCGAGCGCCAGCCCGCTGACGCGCGCCTTGTTCTGCAGCTGCGCTGGCAGGCGCTCCACCAGGATGGAGATAAAGATGAGATTGTCGATGCCGAGCACGATCTCGAGCAGCGACAGCGTGAGAAAGGCTAGCCAGGTATGGGGGTCGCCGAGCAGCTGGGCACGTCCCGCTTAAGGCAGGTGATCGAGGGCCGCCTTCTTCACGCTCGGAAACACGTGCTCCGCGGTCAGGCCACAGTCCAGCGCGATCGCGCTCGAGATGTAGATCGAGGAGTAGGTGCCCGCAATGATGCCGATCAGCAGCGCAGCCGAGAAGCCCTTAAGCACCGGGCCGCCGAGGAACAACAGTGCCACCACCACGATCGAGGTGACAACCTTGGTCATGATCGTGCGCGACAAGGTCTGGTTGATCGACTCATCGAGCACCGTAGCCGGCGCCGAACGGCGGTTGGTCTCAAAGCGCTCCCGGATACGGTCGAACACCACCACGGTGTCGTTGAGCGAATAGCCGATGACGGCGAGGATCGCGGCCACGACCGCCAGATCAAACGGCATCTGCGTGATCGAAAAGAAGCCGATCACCAGGATCGGGTCGTGCAGCACCGCGAAGATCGCGCCGAGAGAGAGTCGCCAGGTATGAAAGCGCCAGGCGATGTAGAGAAAGATGAAGAACAGAGTGAAGAACAGCGCGTACATCGCGCTCGCCCGAAGCTCGCCGCCGACCTGCGGGCCGACGACGTCCAGCTGCACCACCTGTACGCCCGGATCGGCAGCCTTGAGTGCGCCCTCAAGACGCGCGCGCACCTCCGTGGCACTCTGTTTGGCATCGGGCGGCAGGCGGATCGCGATGTCGCGCGATGAACCAAAGTTCTGCACCTGCGGGTCGTTGAAACCGGCCGCCGTCAGCTGTGTGCGCACCGCGTCCACGTCGGTGGCGCGGCTGAAACTGACCTCGGCGTTCACCCCGCCGGTGAAGTCGATCGCAAGGTTCAGGCCGCGGGTGAAGAACGACGCGAGCGAGACCACCATGAACACGGCCGAGAGTGCGTACCACCACTTGCGGGTGGCCATGAACGGGAAGCTGGTCTGATGACTGAAAAATTCCACGGATGATCCTTAGAGCGCCGCGCCGCGGCTAGCCGATGGCCAGACGCGCGAGTTTGCGCCGGCCGCCGTACATGAGCGTCAGCAGCGCGCGGCTGCCCATGAGGGAGGTGAACATGGAGGTCAGGATGCCGAGGGTGAGGACCACGGCAAACCCCTTGATCGGCCCGGTACCGAGCACCCACAGCACAACACCTGCGATCAGAGTCGTGATGTTCGAATCAGTGATCGCCGAGAGCGCCTTGTCGAAGCCGGAGCGGATGGCTGCCTGGGGTGAGACGCCCTTGCGGACCTCCTCGCGGATGCGCTCGTAGATCAGCACGTTCGCATCCACCGCCATACCGACTGTCAGGATGATACCGGCGATGCCCGGCAGCGAGAGCGAAGCGCGCATCATCGAGAGCAGCGCCGTCAGCAGCACGACGTTGGCCAGCAGCACAAGATCGGCCACCAGACCGAAGGTCTGGTAGTAGAGCGCCATGAAGAGGAACACGCCCGCCATACCCACAACGAGCGCGGTTACGCCCTTCTGGATGTTCTCGCGGCCGAGGCTTGGACCGACCGCGCGCTCCTCAATGGCGTAGATACCGGTGGCCAGCGAGCCGGAGCGCAGCAATAAGGCGAGTTCGCGGGCTTCACCCGCGCCCAGACCCGTGATCTGGAACTGGTTGCTGAATACCCCGCGAATAGTGGCATCGTTGATGACCTCTTCATCGGTCACATCGCGCGTCGTCTTCTTGCCGTCGACCTCGGAGGTCTCGCGACGCTTCTCTATCAGCACCACCGCCATGCGCTTGTTGAGGTTTGCCTGGGTGGTCTTGAGCATGTTCTCGCCGGCGCGCGCGTCGAGCTTGATGTTGACGGCGGGTCCTTCCTGTGACTGACCGCTGGTGGCGTTGGTCAGCTGATCACCGGTGGCGATCACCTCGCGCTTGAGCAGCACCGGCCGGCCGAAGCGCGTGTGGGTGTACAACTTCGAGCCGAGCGGCGCGCGGCCGAGCTGCTGGGCCTCGAGCGCGTTGTTCTGCATGTCCTCGAGACGAAACTCGAGCGTCGCCACGCGCCCGAGAATGTCCTTCACCTCGGCTGAGTTCTGCACCCCCGGCAGCTGCACGTTGATGCGATCGACACCCTGGCGCTGCACGATCGGCTCGGAGACCCCGAGCTCGTTCACCCGATTGCGCAGCGTCGTGATGTTCTGCTGGATGGCGTAGTCCTGGCGCTCGCGGATCTGCGCGGTGGTCATAACGCCGCTGATGGCCGAACCGCTCGTGAGACTGTCGGTGCTGATCGACAGCCCCTGCAAGGCCTGCGTGAGCGCGCTGCGGGCGGCACTCACGTCCGCCTCCGGCGGCAGCAGCACGCGCACCGCATTGGGCTTGTCGCTCCCCACCGCGATCGTGCTCACGTCCTTGACCGGGATTTTGGCGCTCGCGAGGGCGCGCCGCGCGTCCTGAGCGTAGCCCTCGAGCGCCTGGCCGACGGCGGCATTCACATCCACCTGATACAGCAGGTACAGACCGCCGCGCAGATCCAGACCGAGGGGCATCGGGCGCAGACCCAGGGCACGCAAGAACTCCGGCGTACGTGGGGCAAACGACAGCGCCGTGATGTAGGTACCGGCGTACTGTTCGTTGACCGCGTCGCGCGCGGCGAGCTGATCGGCAACGTTGGCGAAGCGCACCATGAGGCGTCCGCCGTCGATGTAGCTCTTTTCGAAGTGAATCTTGCGCTCGCTGAGGAACGCCTCAACCTGCTTCGCACCGTCGCTCGTGACGGCGCTGTGGTCCTTGCGCGCCGCCTGCAGCGCCGGGTCTTCGCCGAACAGGTTCGGCAGCGCGAACAGCAGGCCGAGCAGCAGCACCACCGCGATGAGGATGTACTTCCAACGGGCGTACTCCAACATCTCAGGCGCTCTTGAGGGTGCCCTTGGGCATCAGCTGCGTGATCTGCGTCTTCTGCACCTTGACGCGCACAGCATCGGCAATCTCCAGCGTAACGAAGGTGTCACCCACCTCGGTCACCTTGCCCAGCAGTCCCCCGGTGGTGACCACCTCGTCACCGACCGCGAGCTTCGTGATCAGGTTCTGATGCTCCTTCGCCCGCTTCTGCTGCGGACGGAACAGGAGGAAGTAAAAGATGACAAAAAACACGGCCACCATGAGCAGCGGCGTGAACTGGCTCGGGGCAGCAGGGGCGGCCTGCGCCCAAGCGTCGGAAATCAAACCATTCATGTGTGCGGTCCGGGCAGCGAAAAGGGCGGCATTATGCCACAGCGTCGGCCGCGCGCCGGGCTGCAAGGAAAACCCCGGCCCAGGCGGCCAGCCGACCTGCCCGGATGGCGCTGCGCAGCGAGCGCAGCAACTGCAGGTAATAGTGCAGATTGTGGATCGTGTTCAGCCGCGCGCCCAGGATCTCGTTGCAGCGATCCAGATGGCGCAGGTAGGCACGGCTGTAATTGCGACAGGTATAACACTCGCACACCGGATCAACCGGTCCCAGGTCCTCCTGGTGAGCGCTGTTGCGGATGTTGATCACGCCGCCGGAGGTAAAGAGGTGCCCGTTGCGCGCATGGCGGGTCGGCATCACGCAGTCGAACATGTCGATGCCGCGCAGCACCGCGGCCACGATATCTTCCGGCCGCCCCACCCCCATGAGATAGCGCGGCTGCAGCTCGGGCATATGCGGCACGAGCGCCTCGAGAATCCCCAGCCGTTCCGCTTCTGATTCGCCGACGGCGAGCCCCCCTACGGCGAACCCCGGCCACTCCAGGCGCTGCAGGCTCTCAAGGGAGGCGAGGCGCAAATTCGGGTACATCCCGCCCTGCACGATGCCGAACAGTCCGCCCGGTGGCTGGCCGGCGCCGCCGTAGTAGTGGCGGTGACTGCGCTCAGCCCAGCGCATGGAGCGCTCCATAGAGGCGCGCGCCTCGCTCTCGGTCGCCGGGTGCTCGGTACAGTCATCTAGGGCCATGGCGATGTCTGAGCGCAACGCCAGCTGCATGTCCATCGAGTCCTCTGGGGTCAGCCGCACCTCACTGCCGTCGATCGGCGAACGGAAATGCACGCCCTCCTCGCTCAGACGCCGCAGACTCTTGAGACTGAGGACCTGAAAGCCGCCCGAATCGGTGAGGATCGGGCGCTGCCAGTGCATGAAGCGGTGTAAACCCCCATGCGCGCCGATCACCTTGGCACCCGGACGCAGCAACAGGTGAAAGGTGTTGCCGAGGATGATCTGCGCACCGAGTCCCTCGAGCTCCTCCGGAGTCATGGCCTTGACGGTGCCGTAGGTACCGACCGGCATGAAGGCGGGAGTCTCGATCGCGCCGTGGCTCGTAAGCAGACGCCCGACGCGCGCCGCGCCGTCGCGTGCTTCGACGCTGAAGCTCGGCCTCACGCGTGTGCCCGCGTGAGCAGCATCGCGTCCCCGTAGCTGAAGAAGCGATAGCGCGCCTGTACCGCGTGCGCATACGCCTCAAGCACGGCGCCGCGCCCCGCAAACGCGCACACCAGCATGAGGAGTGTCGACTCGGGCAGATGAAAGTTGGTCAACAGCACATCACTCACCTGAAACTCAAATCCCGGCGTAATGAAAAGCCGCGTCTCCCCAGACCAGGGCGCAAGCCTACCTGCACCGGCGCGCACCGCGGACTCCAGCGCCCGCACGACCGTGGTACCGACCGCCACCACGCGGCCGCCCGCAGCACGCGCGCGGGCGATTGCCGTGCAGGCCTCCGCGCTCACCTGCACCTGCTCTGCGTGCATGTGGTGCGCGTCGAGGTCATCCACGCGCACGGGCTGAAAGGTGCCGGCGCCCACGTGCAGCGTCACGAACGCACGCGCGATGCCGCGCGCGGTGAGTGTCCGGGCGAGCGCTGCATCAAAATGCAGGCTCGCGGTGGGGGCCGCCACCGCTCCCGGTTCGCGCGCAAAGATACTCTGGTAGCGCACGCGGTCCTCGGCCACCGCGGCACGCCGAACGTAGGGTGGCAGCGGCACCGCCCCCCAGCGCTCGAAGAACTCGAGCGTCGGCGCGGGCAGCTGGATGCGCCACAGGTCCGCTTCGCGCCCGAGCACGCGTACCGCGCCGCCGGGGGTTTGCACCTCAAGCGCCACGTGGATCGGCTTGCTGGCCGAGAGCTGCGCCAGCGCCTCATGGCCGGTGAGTGCGCGTTCGAGCAGGATCTCGACCCGCCCGCCCGAGGGCTTCGTGCCGAGCAGCCGCGCCGGCACGACGCGCGTGTCGTTGAGCACCAACAGATCCCCGGGCTCAAGCAGCAGCGGCAGATCGCGCATGGCCCGATCCGAACGCACGCCGGTGAGGCCATCGAGCACGAGCAGACGGCTCGCAGAGCGCTCGGGAAGCGGGCTCTGAGCGATCAGCTCGGCAGGCAGTTCATAAGTGAAGTCCTGGCGGCGCACGCGCGCATGTTACACGCTGCCTCGCGCGCGCCGGCCGCCCTGCCGCGCCGCGCCGACCTCAGGCGGCCCCAGCGCCGAGCACCACCACCTGGGGGCTCGCGTGCCCGTGCGTCGCCGCCGCGGCGTCGCGGCGTGCGCGTTCGCGGTGCCCGGATCTCTCGGGCAGCGTGCTCTGCACCTCGAGTGTCTTGTGCTGGCGCAGGATGCGCAGCGTCACCTTCTCCCCGGCCTGATAGGAACTCAGGATGCGCGTCGCGTGCGAGCCGCTCGAGGGCTCGCGGCCGTCGATGGCGAGGATCACATCCCCGTCTTCGAGCTTGAGGGCGCCATCGGCGGGCGCACGCACCACCAGCACGCCCTTGTCGCTGCCAAAATAACTGCCGAGTCGCGGCGTCAGCGTCGCCAGCTCCATATCCCCGAGCGGTCGGTGCATGAGCAAACCTGGCAGCTCCGGCAGCACCAAGTTGAGGTCCGGCATGCCATGAGCGCTCACAAATACGCCCGGACGCGCCCGCGCGGTGACCGTGAACTCAAGCGGTTTGCCCTCACGCAACACCCGCACCGGCACGGGGCTGTCGGGTTTGACATCCCGCAGGATTTGCGCCACCTCGCGCGCGGGCGCAGCGCCCGTGAGCGCAGTTCCATTCAGGGCGACGATGACATCACCGGCGCGGATGCCGGCCTCGGCCGCCGGGCCACCCGGACTGACGTCGCCGACGCGCGCACCGGCCTTACCGCTCAGTGGCTCCAGTTGCACCCCGATGATGACGCGGGTATCGGCGGCGGGCATCATCTCTTCGATCAACGTGCTACTCAGCTGCGTCGACAGCCGCGCAACGTCGTGCGCCGCCTGCTCGAGGCGCTGCTGCGCAGCTTGCAGCTGTGCGTCCACGTCGGCGTTGTTCGGTGGTCGCGGCGGCTGCGGTGCAGGCGCAGGTGCGGGTGCCGGGGTGACGGGGGCCGGGGGAGCATCCGCCGCCGGCGACCGCACCGGGAGCAGCGCCAACAGGACCGCGCCGGCCAGCCCGGTCACGGTGCAGAACCCGAACAGTTGACTCTTCCGCATGTGTCCTCCTACCAATTCAGGGCGTCTCGTTCGCCAGGGTCTCCGCGTAGCGCACTTGCACCAGTGTGCCGAGCAACCGCGAGCGCTCCTGCTGCAGGGCGGCGAGCCGCGCCGGCGCGGCACGCGCGCCGCGCGCGGCGGTGAGCAGGTCATCGAGTTGTGCAATGCGATCCTCAAGTCCCACCACGGCTGCGCGCGTGCCCACGTGCACCACCGCCGGCTCGCTCGGCAGGCTCGCCAGCCAGCGTTCACCCGCGCCCGCGCGCGGCGGCAGCGCGTCATCATCCGGACCTAACGCCGGCGGCGGGGCTGCACCGGTGCCGACGTCGTGCGCGTGGTTCGCGAGCGGCACCGGTCCGCTCAGACGCACCAGCAGCGCGAGCGCGCCGACGCCGATCACGGCGGCGACCGCGAGCCGCCGGCCCCCGGCAAGAGTGCGGGCGCCACGCGCGCGCTCGCGCGCACGCCGCTCGAACTCAGCATAGCCGTAGGGCGGCGCACTTTCCGCGGGCAACTCGCGCAGCAGCCGCGTGAGCCCGCGTGGCTGAGGATCTAGATCAGGGTGCATGAGGGTGGATGTTCCTGTGGCTCAAGGCAGGCGCGTAGACGCGCGTGCGCCCGCGAAAGCTGCGTCTTGGAAAAGCTCACAGAGCGACCAAAGGCATGCGCGATTTCCTGGTGCGAGTAACCCTCCACTTCGTACATCCACACGATCGCGCGCGCTGTCGGTGCGAGACTCGCAAGCGCCCGCTCCAGGTCGATGTGCTCGCCGGCATAGCCCGGTGTGATGAGTGCCGCGACTTCCGCGGCCACGCCACAGTCGACTGGTTCCAGGCACATGCGCGCCCGCTTCCAGGGCGAGCGCAGATACATCAGGCAGCGCGAGAGGGCGATCTGGCGCAGCCACGCACCGAGGGGGGCCTCGTGGCGAAACTGCGGCAGGCGCTCGTAGAAGGTCATCATCGTGTCCTGAAACAAGTCCTCCGACAGGGCGCGCTGTCCGACCATGCGGCGAATCAGCGTGAGTGTGGCTGGCGCCAGCGCCACATAGAGTGCCTGGCGCGCCGGAGCATCCCCCGCACAGGCGCGTGTCAGCAGTTCGCGCGGAACAGCGATTTCAGCCAGTCGGGTCACGGAAGACTTAGATGCGTGAGGGTGCCAAAAGGTCGCAATCCCGCGTGCGATACCCATCGCGGCCCGGGGGCTCTATACTCGCGCCCGTCCCGCTGGCGCGGGAATGAGCACTCGATGCCCGAGTGGCGGAATTGGTAGACGCAGCGGACTCAGACGAAAAAACTTGAGCCCCCGCGGAGAAATCCCCGGGGTGAAGCCCGTCAAACTCGGTGAAGGCCCTTAGCGCATCTGCTCGAGCTGATGCCGAGCCAAGCCCTCGTAAAACCGGGGGAAGGTGTAGAGAGCAGACGGCGGGCACCTAAAGCCCACGAGGCCACGGTGAAGGCGTGCTCCAGACCACGAACGCGTGCGGTGTTGCCGTGCGCGGCGGCCAAAGCCGAGGTGGTACGAAAATCCGCCGCCCTTAAAAGCGTGTCGGTTCGACTCCGACCTCGGGCACCACACCTGTTGCGCGCGCCAATGGGACGACATGGGCCGCTCAAGTCCGATCGTTGCGCAGGCGATCCGGTTGCGCGTTGCAACAAACCCGTGCGGCGCTCGATCTAACACGGTTGCGAACTGTCGCTGTTCACAGACTGGTTGCAGTCATGTCAGCGGGCGTGCGAGTTTGCGGTTTAAGAAAGAACAGGGACGGTTTGATGCTGCGCCAGCTCGCGGGTCTCGCAGGGACGCTTCCACTCATCGTTTTGCTCGCCGCCTGCGGTCAGGTGGCCACCAGCTCGCTCGGGGACAGCGGCAGCAGCACCGCCGCGCCCAGCATTACGCAACAACCGACGCCGCAGTCCGTCCCGGCGGGCACGATCGCCAGCTTTTCCGTCACGGCCACAGGTTCTACGCCGCTGAACTATCAGTGGAACAAGGATGGCAGCGCCATACCGGGGGCGACGAGCCCCAGCTATAGCACCCCGGCCGCCCCGGAGGATGACGGGGCGATGTTCGACGTCGTGGTGAGCAACCCGGTCGGCAGCGCACAAAGCAGCGCGGCTCCGCTACACGTAACGGCGACCCCCGTGGCGCCTGCCATCACCACGCAACCGGCCCGGCAGAGCACCATCAGCGGACAAAGTGCGACCTTCAATGTCGTGGCGAGCGGGACGAGCCCGCTGTCCTACCAGTGGCTGAAGAACGGGACCGCGATCGCGGCGGCCACCTCCGCCAGCTATAGCACTCCGCCCACGAGCAGCGCGGATAACGGCGCACTCTTCAGCGTGGTGGTGAGCAATTCCGCGGGCAGCGTCGCCAGCGCGGGCGCGCCGCTGACGGTGGCTGCCGCCGCCGGCGGGGTGGCCCCGACGATTACCGTACAGCCGGCGGATCAAACCATCAGCTCCGGACAGAGCGCTACTTTTGCCGTCGCGGCAAGCGGCAGTGCGCCTCTGAGTTATCAGTGGCAGAAGAACGGCCTCGCGCTTGCCGGGGCCACCTCCGCCACTTACACAACCCCACCGGAAACCATAGGCGACAATGGCGCCCACTTCGCCGTGCTCGTCACTGACGCTGCCGGCAGTGTCACCAGTCGCGCGGCAAAGCTCTTGGTGAAGGCGGCGCCCTCGCCGCCGACGCCACCTCCGCCGACGCCACCTCCGCCGACGCCACCTCCGCCGACGCCACCTCCGCCGA